>Ga0209697_10002847_pt1 | contig 24207 bp, 13 predicted proteins | sample AliMusrvi5mmetaG_FD_184115 | JGI IMG/M metagenome (GOLD analysis project Ga0209697, IMG submission 184115) | Freshwater lake bacterial and archeal communities from Alinen Mustajarvi, Finland, to study Microbial Dark Matter (Phase II) - Alinen... | ecosystem: Environmental > Aquatic > Freshwater...
GATTCATGATTGTTTCGCTTTGCTGGATCAGGTCTCACCAGCAGAAGAATGTCGAGACTTCAGCCGCGAGATGAGGCTGGCTGCATGAGATCACACAATCCGTATAGTCATAAATAACGGAGACAACCATGACCACGCATTTGCTCTGCGATCGACAGTGGATCGTCAATTGGACCGGCCCGAACTGCCCGCGCGGGAGGTATCGGTTCCAGGTCGCGCCGCCGGCGAAACCGGCCGCGCCGGTGCTGGTAGCCGATAAGCCGTGGGAGTCGATGAGCAACGGCTGGGGCACGCTGCGCATCGAGGAAGGGCGCTGGCGGCTGTGGTACGAGGCATGGGATGACCAGTATCGCAACGATTTCGACGGGCGGCTCTGCTATGCCGAAAGTCCGGACGGCGTGCACTGGGTCAAGCCGGAATTGGGACTGGTGGAATATCGCGGCAGCAAGGCGAACAACATCATCTTCGACGGGCGGATGGCCGGCGACCTGGGCTTCCATGGCAGCAGCGTCTTCGTCGATCCCACCTCGCCGCCGGAAGCGCGCTACCGGCTGCTCTTCATGGGCGGACTGATGCGGCGGGAGAACCGGGAAGACTACGGGTTGCACGCCATGTCGTTCGCCTATTCGGCGGACGGCCTTCACTGGCGCTGGGGGGTGCCGGAGCAGGAATCGTGGCTGAATCCCCCCATCGCGTCATTCGGCAGCGACACCCAGAGCGTCGCCTACTGGGATGAGCGCCGGCGGCAATACGTCGGCTACTTCCGCACCTGGGAACCGAGCTTTGGCCGCGCCATCGGGCGGGCGACCACGGACAACTTCGGCCGCTGGCCGCGTCCGGAAACGATCCTCGCCGCCGATGAAGACGATCCCTTCGGCGAAGACCTGTATAACAATGCCGCCGCGCGCTACGAGGTGCCCGGCGATGCGGCGCATTTCTTCTTCATCTCCGTCTTCGATCACGCCTCGGACACCCTGCGCATCCAACTGGCCACTAGCCGCGATGGCCGGCAATACAAACGGCTTTGCCGCGATCCCTTCGTCTCACCCGGCGACACCTTCGACTGCGGCGGCGCGTATATGTGCCCGGGCATCCATCAAGTAGGCGACGAGTCGGTGATGCTCTACCACGCGGTACCGTATAAGCACGATCAGGCGCAACCGGTCAACATTCGCTATGCCGGCGGCTACGTGCTGCTCCGCTTCCCGCGCGACCGCTTCCAGGGATTGCACGCCGACGACTACTTTGAATGTAGCCTGCCGGTGGAACGCAACGCGGATGGCACGCTGGCCGTCACCCTCAATGCCGCCGTCACCCCCGGCGGCCGCCTCCGCGCCGGCATCCTCCTGGCAAAATACGCGCAGGACTACCTCCCCGGCTTCGCCCCCGACGATTGCGAACCGCTCACCGGCGACGGCGTGCGCCTGCCGCTGCGCTGGAAAGGCGGCGCGCTGCCGGCTACCGACGAACCGCTGGAATTGCGGTTAATCATTGAGAAGGCGACGGTATTCAGCTATAGCTTTGGTAAATGATGTCTGCTATTGCAAACGCAACGGACATAACTTTGCGCCAACTGGGCTGGTAGTAGCGTCGCAGCCGCAGCAAGACGCATCGTGAGTAAACCTTACGCCAAGCGGACTGGTAGTAGCGCTACAGCGAAGCAAGACGCGTCCGCGAGAACTACGGGGGAGACGCGCCTTGCTGCGGCGGCGGCGCTACTACCAGCCCAGTTTTCCTTAATTTGAACAAAAAAAGGATACCTGCATGTCAACGACCCAACCGGTATATTATGTCAGTTACGGCAACCACTTCGACCTCATCTGGCGGCGCGGGTGGCAGCGGGCCTACACCTACCAGGGGCTGGTCTATCGGCCTTATGCCGATGTCGAAGAGGCGTGGATTACCCGCTGTTTACGGTTGGCAGAAGAGGAGGGCGCGGCGTTTCAGTTGGAGCAGTCGCTCTCGCTGCGGATGTATCTCACCCGCCATCCGGAGACGTTGCCGGTGTTGCAGCGGTTATACCGCGAAGGCCGCTTCGAGGTGTTGGGCGGTGGTGAGGCGGTCATCGATGTGAACATGTGCGGTGCGGAAACGATGGCCCGCAACTTCGCCTCCGGCATCCGCTACGTCCGCGCGTTGTTCGGCGAGGCGCCGCAGCAGGCGCATCATGGCGATGGCTTCGGCTCGTCGGCGCAATTCCCCCAGATAGCGCGCTTGTGCGGCCTGCGCGGCATCGGCGGCTTGAGTTACAGCAGACCGGATGGCCCCTACTGGCGCGGCTTGGACGGTTCCACCGTCTGCGTATCATCACCCGGCATCGGGTATAAAGGCTTCTTCTACGACCATTGCTACTACGAGCCCTGCGTCATCTGCAAAGGCGCCGGTCAGTTGGACGAGACGGCCTGCCCCCGCTGTGAAGGCACCGGCCTGCGGTTGAGCCAGGGGGTCTATCCCCCACGCGAATGGGGAGCAGAATTGACGGATCGCCCGGGCATCTACAGCGTGTGCTCGGAAGAGATGATGCCGGATGCAGCGCTACCCACGCAGATCATTGCCCGCAATGCCGAAGGCGGCACGCCTTATGTCTGGCAAACGAGTCGCGTGTTGTGGTCGCGGTGGGAAGAACTGCTGGCGCGCGTGGATGACCCCGACCTGCCGCTCTCCAGCCGGGTGGAAAACAATCCCACGCAAACCGGAACGCTGGTAGACCGCATTCGCGTGAAGCAGGCGGTGCGGCGCGCGGAAGGGCGCTATTATGCGGCGGAAGCGCTGGCGGCGCTGGTCACCCATGGCGATGCCGCCACCGGGCAGGCGTTGGAAGCGCGCTGGCTGCACCTGCCGGTGCTTTGCTTCCATGACGCCATCACCGGGACGCATAACGATCCGGCACAGGAAGAACTGCTCGACCTGGCGGATGAAGTGGTGATGGGCAGCACGGCGATAGCCGACGCGGCGGTCGCGCGCGTGCTGCCGGGAGCCACTCCGGTCACCTGCTGTGCCGGCGCAACCACCCTCGCCGTCTTCAATCCGCACGGCGTGCCGGCGGATCTGCTGATCGAATGCCCCGCGACCGGAGATGGTTGCCAGGTGACGGATGCGGACGGCGCCGCGATGCCCCTTTACCGCGCACCGGGCGATAGCGACCTGCCCATCCGCGCCTTCGCGCCGGTCGGCCCGGATCGCTGGGCAAAACTCGACGCCACTCCGCCGACCACCATGCGTTTCCTGGCGACCAACGTCCCCCCATTAGGCACCAAGCTGTTCGAGGTGACCCCGGTCGGACCGCCGGCGTCCCCGCCGGCCCGTCTCTCCTCACCCACCCAACTGGAATCCCCAGTCGAGTGCGGAAATTACCAAATCGGCTGGAACGAACACGGCGTGCATTCGCTGATCGAGCGCACGAGCGGCTGCGAACTGCTGAATCCCGCCGCCGGCCCGCTCGGTCAGTTGCTGGTCGAGCATGACGAAGGCGATCCGTGGGGCACGCGCTCGCTGGAGCGCCAACGTGTCAACTGCGCCGGCATGTCGCGCCTACTCGGCGCTTATCGTCGGGGCGACGCTGTCGAGATCGTCACCGCCGGCCAGATCGAGAACGGCTCGTTTGGCCGCGAGACCGATCCCAACATCTTCGGGCTGGAATGGTATCAGACCGTGCGCATACTCGACGGCGTGCCGTGGGTCGAAGTGGAGACGGAGATCTTCTGGCAGGCGGTCAACCGCCGCATTCGGCTGGCCTTCCCCTCGCGCGCCGTCACCGATCGCGGGCTCTATCACATTCCGCACGGGGTGCTGACCCGCGAGCGCTACGAGCAGACGGAAACCGCACTGTGGTCGCCCAATGGCGATTGGCCCACGCTGCACTTCGCCGCCACCGAACCCCACGACGGCGTGCCCGGGCTGGCGGTCATCAACACCGGTACCCCGGCGGCGCGCATCGAGGACGGCATGCTGCTCTATTCGGTACTGCGCTCCCCCGGTTTCGGCCACTGCCTCACCCGCTACGCGCAGGATTACCCCATGCCCACCGACGGCATGCGCGACGGCGGCCACCACCGCTTCCGCTTCGCGGTGATGCCCTACACCGGCGACAATCTGGCGGATATCCTGCAGCACAGTCAGCAATACAATGTCCCCGCCCTCTGCTGGCAAGTACCCCGCGACACGCCAACCTGGACCAGCGGCCTGTCCCTTCCCACCCCCGGTGTCACCCTCGACGCCGTCAAATGCGCCTACGCCGGCGGCCTCGCCGTGCGGATCACCGAGGGATCAGGCCTGGCGCGCGACGTCACGCTGACCGTACCGGAGTGGGTAACCCATGCCGCCACGGCGAATTTGCTGGAGGATGAAAGCGGGAGTTTGCCGATCAACGCGCATACGGTGTGCTTGCCGGTTACGCCGTATAGTATACATACGGTAGTGCTGAGGTAGGCTGGGAGCGCTGCGATCCTGGCCGCCACGTGTGAAGCATTCAATCCGCGCCGACGACTTGATACTCCATCTGATGCAACACAGGTGCGTCACCCGCGAAGGTGAAATTGTTAGCGTGACTGGAAGTGGATATAATATAGCATTGTTGGCAAACGAGCGTTACGCGCAACGTGCCGCGAAAGGAGCCGGATCGATGGATACCAAAAAATTTGTCTATTACCAGGATGACGACATATTTATCGGCTGGCTGGAGGACTATCCGGATTATTGGACACAAGGCGTCTCGCTCGAAGAACTGATCGAGAACTTGCAGGATATGTATCACGATTTAACCAAAGGCGGCATCCCATGCATCCGTAAAGTCGGGGAATTGCGTGTCGCATGAAACGAATCGATCTCATACAGTTGCTTGAGCAAATGGGATGTCTACTCATTCGCCATGGCGGGAGACACGACTGGTACCACAATCCGCGGACAAAAGCCAGTCAACCCGTTCCGCGCCACCGCGAAATCCAGGATAACCTGGCTAAGCATATCATCAGAATGCTAAAAGATTGATACTCTCACGAACCCAATAAATTCCGGCGTGATAACTATTTAGCGCCTAGCTCGAAGTCTACTGTTTTTGGGCAGGCTCTGGTTACAATAGGGTAAATTTGTTTGTTACTCGCTTTTCATGAGGTCAGACAGTTGACCTCGTCGATCTCGATCATTCCGGTGACTTCACCGAAATGATCCTCCATGCGAATCCCACTTTGAGGATATGATGGCCCTGGTATGCCATTATTCCCTCTCTGATTCAAGTCGCTTGATGCGGGTATCCTCCGACAGCAATCGCATCTGCTGGATCGCGATCATTTCACCGCCATTCGCCGATGGCCTTCGCTAAAGGAGACGTGCTATGCACGGAAATCAATCGGGGCAACCTGTCGTCACCTGTTATGATCGCTGGCACGCGACATACGAGGGGCCGGATGCGGTGGATGCCGTGGTCTTCACCGGGCCGGATCACGCGCGCTACCCGCGTCCCATCTTTCGCCATCAACCGGTCGTGTTCACCTATGACGATCACGGGTATGAAACCATCACTCCCGTAAGTGAACCCGTTCGGGCCGCCCGCTTCACGCCGGATACGCCGGGGGAGTGGCGCTATGCGTGGATGCTCGGGAACCGCGTGGTGCAAGCGGGGAGCTTCCGCTGCGAGGCGAGCGCGCATCCGGGTTTCATCGAAGTCAGCCGTCATGACCCGCGCTATTTTGCCTGCACGAACGGGCAGCCGTATCTGGCGATCGGCTTGAATCTGTGCTGGCCGGTGATGTTTGCCTTGAGCACCGGGCAGGAATTCAAAACCGGGACGGACCAAGGAACCCTGGGCAGCCGCGAATTCGAACGCTGGTTTCAGTCCCTGGCCGCGCAGGGCGGCAACTTCGCGCGTTTGTGGTTGGGCATGCACTACTTGCAACCGGAAGGTGAAGTGGCCGGGGAACTGGACCTGGTGCGCTTCGCCGCGATCGACCGGGTCGTCGAGTTGGCCCGGCGCTATGATATCCGGCTGAAGCTGTGCCTGGAATATTTTCGCACCTTCCGACCGGGCACTCCGCAGTCACGGGTGCTGCAACACCCGGATGATGGGCGCCTGCCCGCGAGCATGGATGAATGGTTCCAATCGCCGGACTGGCAGACGCTCTGGGAGCGCAAAGTCGATGCCTTGCTCGCGCGTTATGGCGATGATCCCATCGTGATGGCCTGGGAACTCTGGAACGAAATCAACTGCTGCGCCACCAATGATTTCGCGATCCAGGAGGCCTGGACCCGGCGGTGGCTGCGCCGGATGAAGACGGCCTCACCCCGCAACCTTGTCACCAACTCCCTGGGCAGTTTTGATTGGGCGGGCGCGCAAGCGCAGCAAGACGCCTTCATGATGGAGGAGATGGATTTTCAGCAAGTGCACCGCTATCTCGACCAGGGAGCCAGCCTGGAGATTTGCCGCACGGATCCCGTCGCCTTCTCCATCGATGCCGTGCAACGTACGCGCCGGGCGGACCGTCCCGTGCTGCTGGCTGAAACCGGGGCGGTCAATGACTGCCACTCCGGCCCGTTTCGCTATTACCGCGCCGACCATGACGGTTTGCTGTTTCACGATACCACCTATCCGGCGTTTTTTGCCGGCGCTGCCGGCAGCGGGCATTGCTGGCACTGGGATGAATATGTTGACGAGAAAAACCTGTGGGCGGGATTTGGCGCGCTGGCAGCGGTCACCCGCGGCATTGCCCTGGACCGGGAGCAATTCGTCGCCAAAGATGTCTCTACGGACGCCTGCTGGTGCCTGCTGCTGCAAGGACGCACCTGCACTCTCGGTTGGCTGCGCAACCGCGCTGACCGCTGGGACCATGTCCTGCGCGATGGGCAGGTTGCCCCTATGATTCCCGCGATGACGCTCGATTTGACGCCCCTTGGTATCCGGGCGTCCCGCGTGGAGGTCTACCACCCCTGGGCGGATGGGGAAACCGAACTGCCTGCCCCGCAGGATGCGCAGATTCAATTTCCGGCTTTTCGGCATGGGCTGGTGTTTTGCATCCACCATGCGGCGGACGATGCGTAAGCAGGGAAGCCCTCTTATTTCGGCGAACACAAGGGCATGGAGACACAACAGCTCAGTACACATTTGTCCCTGCTCATCGGCGCCGGCAATGTCGGGGTGCTGCGCGATGGCACGCGGGCGCTGGTGATCGATCCGGGCGATCCCGGGGTGGGCGCGGCGTTGGCGGGAGTAACGGTAGACACCGTGCTCCTCACGCATTACCACCGCGATAACATGGTGGGGCTGGGCAGTCCGGCGCTGGCGGACGCGCGGCTAATGGTCCCACGCGCGGAAGCGTACCTCTTCAGCGACGCGGAAGCATACTGGGCCGATCCGGCGTCGCGCTGGCACCTGTATAACTACCGCCCGTTCTTCCTCGTGCCCACCGCGTCGCGGCCGGTGGCGGGAACGCTGGCGGACGACGATAGCTTCACCTGGGGCCCGGCGCGCATCACCGTGCTGGCCACCCCCGGCCACACCGATGGCAGCCTTTCCTACCTGATCGAAGTGGACGGGCAGCGCGTGCTGTTCACCGGTGATCTGCTCTCTGCGCCCGGGCAAGTGTGGGATTGCTACAGCCTGCAACAAGGGGGAACCTACGGGGCGACCACCATCTGGGATTACCATGCCTATCTCGGCGCGCGGGCGGCGCTGTTCGCCAGCCTGCGCCGGGCGGCGGAGGTTTGTCCCACCACGCTGGTGCCCACGCATGGCCTGGTGATGCCCGATCCGGCCGCCGCGGTGACGACCACCATCGCCGCCATCGAGACGGCCTTCCGCGCCTATGCCGCCACCTCCGCGCTGCAACATTACTTTCCCGCGGTGATGGACGGGGTGCCCGCCACGGTGCGGGCGACCACCGCCCCCCCGCCCGCCTGGCTGCGCCACCATGGCACCACCTGGGTACTATGCAGCGCGAGTGGCGCCGCGCTGGTGATGGATTGCGGCCAACCGAATGTCATCGATCAGTTGCGCGACTGGCAATCCACCGGCGACATCACCACCGTGGAAGGCATTTGGATCTCCCACTACCACGACGACCACGTGGACGCCGTGCCCGCCTTCCAGGCCGCGTTTGACTGCCCGCTCTACGCCGATGCCGCGGTAGCCGCGGTGATCGCCGAACCATTAGCCTGGCGCCTGCCGTGCATCTCGCCGTCGGTGTGCCGCGTGGACCATATCCTTCCCCACGGCACCCGCTGGCAGTGGCACGAATTCACCCTGACCGCCTACCATTGCCCCGGGCAGACCTACTACCACGGCGCGCTGCTCATCGAAGGGCGTGGCCAGCGCATCATGAACATCGGCGACTCCTTTGCCCCCACCGGCCTTGATGATTACTGCCCGCTCAACCGTAATCCGCTGGGCGCGGGGGAAGGCTTCGACGCCTGCCTGGCGCTGCTGGAAGAGGTGCAGCCCAATGCCTTGTTCAATCCCCACGTCGATGACCTGTTCACCTTTACGCCGGCGCAAATAGCGCAGTTGCGCGACGCATTGGCCCGGCGCGTAGCCACCCTCGCCACCCTCACCCCGTGGCCGGCGCCGGACTATGCCTTCGATCCCTACTGGGTGCGCTGCCACCCCTATCAACAACAAGCCGTCGCTGGGAAGGCGGTGGAAATTGCGGTAGTGGTAACCAATGACACCGACGTCCCGCAGCCGGTAGCCTGCCAATTCACCGGCGAAGGAATGCTGGCGACCGCGATCATCCCGCCTCATGCGGAAGCATCTCTGCCGCTGACCGTGCCTTCGCTGCCGCCGGGCCGCCAGGTGCTGTCGGTGGACCTGACCTTCGCCGGTCGCTTGCTGCCCGCGTGCGCGGAAACTATCATCGATGTTTGTTCCGAAGCTGGCGATTGATAGCGTGTAGTGCATTATTCACCGCAGAGACGCGGAGACGTAGAGACGACGCAGAGCAATATTTCACGCAGTGTCTTGCGGGGAATTCCGCTACTCCAGCGGGTCATTTGTTATGCACAACGGCATTGCAATGCTGACGAAATACTGCTTATAGGGAAGGTCATGCGCTATGTATTCCCCCGTACTGCCGAAGCCATAGCGATCCTCATATTGGCAATACGAGCAACGCATAGTATGATGGGATGAGCTAACGCTTGGGACGCCGGCCTGGCGAGAAGGATGGATGCTAGCCGATACCCGCGGGAGGTTCTCCATGCCAAGAACATCGGTACGTGCGGCTGTTTTGTTCCTATGTGTATTGACTGCGTTGCTCGCGGTCGGCGCGCAGGAGGCAGGTGGCGACCTGCGCTGGAATGCCGACCTGCGCCCGGCGATGACTCCCCCGGCGACGGCGCCCTATCTCCGCTCCTGGTTGCTCTGTGGCCCCTTCACGCTCAACGTGCCCATGCAGCCTCCCTACGATGGCTCGCGCATCAACGCGGCCGCCATCCAGGATTTCCTGCGTGATGCGGGCGGGGAAACGGCGGTTCGCCCCGTAGCGGGCCAAGTGATCCCCGTATCAGATCACGCCACGGTGAAGTGGACGAAATACGAATCGCCGGACACGCGGATCAACCTGACGGCGGCTTTCGGCGGCACGCCGGTGTATGGCGCGGTCGCCTATGCCTATACGACCCTCCATCGGGATGCGCCCGGCAAAGTCTACCTGGCCGGCGCCAGCGATGACGGCATGCGCCTGTGGGTGAACGGCAAACTGGTATACGATAACCTGTGCGTGCGCGGCTTATTCGAGGACGATGACCTCATCGCGGTGGAGGTACCGGCCGGTGACAACGCAATCCTGGTGAAAGTGGAACAGGTCGCGGACTACTGGGCCTTTTGCCTGCGCGTGGTTGACCCGGCAGCGGCGCCGGTCTTGCTGGCGGCGCATCAGCACCCGAACAAGGTCTGGCCGTCGCTGGCCACCGATGCCGCCGGACGGCTGGTGATCATCACCGATGGCGGGCGCGACGTTCCATCGCTGACCTATCCGCTGGTGGAATTACAGGTGACCGGCGCGGGCGGGTGGGTGAAGGTCAAGAAGAACTTACGCTATCGCGCGCGCCTGGCGATCAACACCGCTTCCTGGCCGGATGGCGCGTATGATGTCACCTGCCGCCTGCAACGCCCGGACGGCTCGACGATGACCGCGCACCAGACCTGGTACAAAGGCGACGCGTGGGCTGCGACACAGCGACTGCTGGCAACTGCGCCTAAGCCTGACAGTCCGGCATGGCCGGCCATGGTGCACGCCATGCTGGTGGATGACGTTCGCTTTCGACTTGGCGATGATGTCGAGCACGCGCGCCCGGAACAACTGCCGGCGGTGTTTCCCGCACTGGCAGAGTGGGAGGAAGCCCGGCAGTTTGCGACCGGCGGCCAGGGGCCATTCCATGCCAACGGTTTTCTGCATCTCGCCTACCTTGACGAGATCGATGGCGCACCCCAGTTCTGCCGGGCGTACCTGCCGGCGCACTATGATCCCAGGAAGCAATGGCCGCTGGTCGTGAATCTGCACGGCTATCACCCGCGCAATCCTACCTATATCCGCTGGTGGGGCAATGACCGCCGCTTCGACAGTTACCCCGATCAAGGGGATGTCATTACCATCTATCCGCACGGACGGGGCAATACCAGTTACCTCGGCATCGGCGAACGGGACGTCCTGCGCTGCATCGCGTTGGCCAAGCAACTGCTCTCGGTGGATGACAACCGCGTCTACCTGACCGGGGCCTCGATGGGCGGCTCCGGCACCTGGACCGTCGGGACGCGCCATCCGGAGCTGTTTGCCGGCATTGCGCCGGTCTATGGCGGCTGGGATTATCGCCTGGAGCTGTCGGCGGACGAGATGAAAAAACTCACGCCCGCGGAGCAATATCGCCTGGAAAGCTGGAGTTCCTTTGCGCAACTGGAATCACTGCTGTCAACCCCGGTGTTCGTCAATCACGGCGACGCGGATACCTCGGTGGAGGTTGCGAACTCGCGGTATGCGGTGCGCCAGCTTCAGCGCTGGGGGTACGACGTGCAGTATTGGGAGCATCCGGGCAAAGGGCACGAAGCGTTGGGGTGCGAAGACACGCTGCTCGCCTGGATGCTGGCGCATCAGCGCCATCCCAACCCGGCGCACGTGCGGCTGCGCGCCGCGGAGTTGAAGTCTGCGGTCGCGCACTGGGTGCGCGTGGAACAGCGCGATGACCAGCGCGCCGTCATCCAGGCGGACGCGGAGATGATCGCCCCCAATACCATCCGTCTGGATACCCAGAACGTGCTGTCCATTACGTTATCGCCCGCCGGGCCGCTGATCGACCCACGCCAGCCGATCTGGGTCACCTGGAATACGCATGATATCCGCCAGGCGCAATTACACGACGGCAGGATGACGCTGAATGCGGTCGGGTATATGCCGGCAACCCTGCACAAGCGTCCCGCGTTGGAAGGCCCGGCGTCGGAAGCGACCAATACGCCGTTCGCCATTGTGCAAGGCACCATCGCGTCGGACCCGCTGATGCGGAAGTTTTGCGAGCGCCAGGCTAATCTGCTGGTGGCGGACTGGCAGCGCAAGGAGCACTGGGCACCTCGTGTATACAAGGATACGGAGATTTCGCCGGCGGAGCAGGCAAAATATTCGCTGCTGCTTATTGGCGGGCCAAATGAGAATGCGATCAGCCGCCAGCTTGCCGGCAAGGTACCCCTCGCGACAACGACGAACACCATGACCATTGACGGGCACGTGATTCCCGCTGTGGATGCTGTGGCTCAGGTGGTATATCCCAGCCCCTTGAACGCGGAACGCTATGTGTTGATCTGGACGTCCACCTCAACCGCCGGGATGTATTTTGCCGATCGTATGGATACCGATCTCGATTATTGCCTGGTCGATGGCCGCAACGGCTTCCTCGCACAGGGATATTTCGACAATACCTGGCGGTTTGCGGTGAAATATCTGGAGGAAGGCGATGCCAAGGTGCGTGCTGAAGGGCCGCTACGCAAAGCGCCGACCCGCATCACCGCGCAGACGCCGGAGAACAACCTCTGGTTGGCGGAACTGCTCGAATCCAGCGCGTCCGGCGGCTTCGCCACCATGGTGCGAGATGCCTCCATGACCAACAACGCGCTATGTCCGGGCGCGGGAGACACATATCGCCATGGGATCGCGGTACCGCTGCGCCGCAATACATCCGTAGAGTACGACGTGACCGGCACGGGGTGGAAACGGCTGCATGCGGTAGTGGGGGTGGAAAGGAATCCAGCGAAATCAATACCGGAGAAGGAGCGGGAATCTGTCCAGGTTGTCTTCATCGTGAAAGGGGATGACAAGGAGCTCTACCGTTCTCAACCGTTCCACGAGAATTCGCCCGCCCAGGCCATCGCGGTGGATATCACCGGCGTCGCGCATCTGCGCCTGGAAGTGGTGAACCAGGCCGGTTATGACGCCCCGGTGCAGAGCATCGATTGGGCCGACCTGCGGTTGGAGAAATAAAGCGATATCCTGCGGATCGGAAGACATACATGGCTGGTAAGCATGATTATTCGACTATGGCTCACCAGCCGGCAAGGAGTACCCCCCGTGATACACTGCACCGCCACACTGGAACACGACCAACTCACCCTCTCTACCGGGCGTATCCGGCGGGTTTTTCGCTGGAACCACGGGCACCTGGTCGGCGTGTCGTTGACGGACGTGCAGGCGGGGCACACCTGGGCGCTGGACAGGAATACCCCGCATATGGGCTTCCCCGGCGTGCCCGAGGTGGCGGTAGGCGAGGGGACGCTGGAGGTGCGGGAACAGGCGGCGACCACGGTGCGGCCGGCGCACCTGGCGGTGACGGTGACCTGCATGCTGGGCGGGCTGGAGACCAAACGCATCTTCCGTCTCTATCCCGATTGTCCGGCGATTCCGTGCGAGCTCTACCTGCGCGGTACCGCAGACGGTCCCTGGCGGGCAGGGGCACGACAGGCCGGCGAGGCGCGGAACATCGAAGACAGCGCGCAACTCGCCGGGCAACCCTGGTTTGCGCCGTTCCTCGAACGGCTGCGACTGCCGGCGACGCATCGCCGCGCGTGCGCCGTGCTCTTTCGCGACGTCACCGACGCCCGCAACAACCTGGTGCGTGAAGAGCGCTTCATCCCGTATTGCGGCGCCGCCCCCTGCGACGGCAACCTGCTGCTCGTGCACGAACTCCTCGACGAGGTGGGGTTCTTCCTCTTACGCGAGGCGCCCTGCTCCGACGTGCAGTTGGCCCCGTGCGGCGCTGATTTCGTTGTCTCACGGGGAGAAATCACCGCCCTCGGCATCGGCCTCGATCCCGACGATCTCGATCCGGTCGACTGGCGGCGCGGGTACGGCGTCACCATCGGTGTCGGCCAGGGGGAAGAGGGGTTGCTGCTCGCGCTGCGCAACTACCAGCAACGACGCCGGACCCTGTGTCCCGACCGCGATGAGATGGTGCTGGTGAACACCTGGGGTGACCGCGGGCAGGACGCGCGCATCTGCGCCGACTTCGTCCTGCGCGAGCTCGATGCCTGCGCGCGGCTGGGCGCCAGCCACCTGCAACTGGATGACGGCTGGCAAAAGGGGCAGTCCTCCAACAGCGCGTCGGCCGGGGGTTCCCTCGCCGGCATCTGGCAGCAGCGGCAAGACTACTGGGAGGTGCATCCCACCCGCTTCCCGCAGGGATTCGCTCCTATCGTCGCGCGGGCTCGCGAGTTGGGCATCGAGCTGTGCTTGTGGTTCAACCCGAGCGCGGACGACAGCTATGCCCACTGGCGGGACGACGCGGAGATGCTGATTCGCTACTACCGCGCCTACGGCATCCGCGTCTTCAAAATCGACGGCGTCAATCTGCCCGATGCCCGCGCCGACCGCAACCTGCGCGCTCTCTTCGACCGCGTGGTGGAGGCGACGGGCGGGAATGTCGTCTTCAATCTCGATGTCACCGCGGGGCGACGCTGGGGCTACCACCTGGGGGTGGAATACGGCAACCTGTTCGTGGAGAACCGCTACACCGACTGGCAGAATTACTACCCGCACTGGACGCTGCGCAACCTCTGGCAACTCGCGCGTTACGTGCCGGCGCCAGCGCTGCAGATCGAGTTTCTCAACACCCTGCGCAACCCGCAACACTACGCCGGCAGCGATCCGCTGCGACCCCAGATGGTACCGCCGGCCTACGCCTTCGCCATCACCATGATGGCGCAACCGCTGGGCTGGTTCGAAGCGCAACACCTCGGCGAGATCGCCCAACCCCTCGCGGAGGCCATCCACGCCTATCGCCGCTACGCCGCCGATCTGCACGCGGGGACGATCTTCCCCATCGGCGAAGAACCCTCCGGCATCAGTTGGACCGGCTTCCAATCCCTGCACCCGGGCCGCGGCTACCTGCTGCTGCTGCGCGAATGGAACGAGCGTCCCACCGCCAACCTGCGTGTCATCGCCCTCGCCGGTCGAACGATCGAATTAACCCCGCTGCTCGGTAGCGGCGAACCATACACGGCGCATCTCGATAGCGACGGCCTGCTCTCCGTTGCCTTGCCGGCGCCGTTCAGCTTTGCGTTGTACGCGTATACGGTGGTGAAGTGAGCGGAAGTTACATAAATTCACGCCCTCTTATGGGCCGCCGGCATCCTGCCGGCCCGTCCCCTGGCCGGCAGGATGCCGGCGCCCCATAAGGAGAGCAGAACGAAGTGGTCAAATCATGAATCAGCGTAATCCCTGCCATCCCTGTTCCTTCAGCCGTCAGTGTGGTATTTTATGGGCGGGGAAGGGACGGCGAATCACCTGGCGTGTTTTCGCCTCCCGACCGGCGGCATTTATCACCATATAAGGAGCAAGCATATGGCTAAAACGAAAGCGCCACAACGGGTGTTCGACACCGACAAGCGGATTCGACTCGGTATCTGGGGATTGGGTCGGGGAATGAGTTTCTTCGACACCTGCAAGTTCCTGAATATCGACGTGGTCGCCGGGTGTGACTATAACGAGCACATGCGCGCCAACTTTCTCGACCACTGTCCCGGCGCGTTCGTGACTGCCGACGAGGACGAGTTCCTCGCGCAGGATTTCGACGCGGTGTTGCTCGCTACGTTCTGCCCCGCCCATGCGCCGCATGCCATCAAGTGCCTGGAAGCGGGCAAGCACGTGCTGTCGGAGGTTACCTCGTTCTTCTCAATGGCCGAGGGCGTGCAACTGGTGGAAGCGGTGGAAAAGAGCGGTCTCGTCTATAACCTGGCGGAGAATTATCCCTTCACCGCCGCCAACATGTGGCTGGCGAACCGCTGGCGGGAGGGGCTGTTCGGCGAGTTGATGTATGCCGAATATGAATACGTGCACGAATGCCGCATGCTGGCCTATACCTATATCGACGGCATCCCGGTGAAGCCGGGGCATACCGTGCATAATTGGCGCAGTTGGTTCCACTTCCACTACTATTGTACGCACTCGCTCGGGCCCGTCATGGTCATCACCGGCACGCGCCCGACGATGGTGGAAACCTTCCCCTCCGAACCGCGCATCGCCGGTTACCTGAAGGGGGATGGCGCGAGCAACGGCTCGATGGCTCCCTCGCTCATCCGGATGAGCAATGGCGGTATCGTGCGCAACCTGATGGGTGCGACCACCAACGACAGCCATGCCCAGCGCATCTGGGGCACGTTGGGCGCGTATGAGATCGGCCACGACGGCGTGCGGTTGCGTCTCGGCGCCGCCGGGCAAGCGCCGAAGATGAGTATCAACCCCGCGTGGGAGGGATTGGGCGAGCTGGCGGCACAGACCGGGCACGGCGGCGGCGACTTCTGGACGCTCTATTACTTCGCCCGCGAGATCTTCACCGGCGAAAAAGGACCGTTCGACATTTACGGCGGATGCGATGTCACCATCCCCGGCATCCAGGCGCTGCGCAGTTCGCTGGAAGGCGGCAAACCGATGGAAGTGCCCGATTTCCGCCTCAAAGCCGACCGCGATCGCTACCGCGATGACTACTGGCAGCAGGAACGCTACGACACCAAACGCGGTGTCTTCGGCGGCTTGCCGTTGAACGACCAGGCAGCCAACTTCTCCAGCATCATGAAAGACATCGTGATATATGCCCCCATCTACCGCGCTTACGCGGACTGGAAAAAGGTGCAAACCGCGCTGTCTCGCCCGGAGGAGTTCCTGCCGGTGGCGCAACGCTTGCTCGATAGCTACGATAAGCTGGGGGTCGCCTACCGGGACGCCCGTGCGATTGTCGATGCGTATCCCAACTCCGATGGCGCGCAGGTGCTGCGCGAGATGCTGGAGGTGGGCGAAGAGGAGAAGGCGCTGGCGCCGGACTTCCTGCCCACGCTGCAGCAAGAGGTGGCGGCGCTCACCAAGCAGCATGGCGACGGGATGGCCGCGCTGCGGAAATTCGAAACCTCGCGGTTAATCACCGACCGGACGAAGATTGCCAAAGTCGCCTATCCGGGCAAAGCGGTCAAGTTTGCCGGCATCAAGTGCCACCCCCTCGCCGGCATCTACGATATTCGCCCGCTCTACGGTGAGAAGGCAAAGGACGGGTTGGTATATGCGCGCAGCTTCTACACCGCGAAGAAGTCCGGCGCGGGAAAACTCCGCATCGGCGCGGACGGCCCGTACAAGATCTTCGTCAACGGGCAGGAGATCGGTTGCTATCCGAACGCGGTCAATCCCATCACCGCGCACCTGGTGACGAAAGACGTGGTGTGGGAAAAAGGCAAAAATGAGATTCTCCTCGTCCTGCGCACCAACGGCGGCCAGGCCTGGGGCTTCATGGCTTCGGTGACAGAGAAATAGGGAACGGCGAGTAATTCACAGGATGGGCAGGATGGTTTTAACGATGGGTAGGATGGATTTACTGATCCGCTCATTGGTTCGTTAAAATGCATCCGTGAGGTCTTGCTGGCGCGCGAGCGTCCCCGCGAGCAGGTCGGCAATCTCACCGGTGCTCGCGGGGACGCTCGCGCGCCAGAGAGACTTGAATAATAGCCGGCAGCGGACTGCCGGGCTCCCAGGATCGCATTTTAAATTAACTATGAGCGGATCAGTAACTATGCCTCTTAGGATTGAAGGATGCCCCTGATTCGCCATCAAGGGCATCCTTCAATCCTTTTCCTCACGATTCAGACCAAACGGCCTTATTTCGCCCGAATCTGCTTCGCGGTATTTTCCCCGCCGTTAAGCAGGAAGATCAGCGGCTGCGGGCGGTCGGTGCCTTCGATGAGCGCGGGACGGGCTTGCCAGGGAGCGACGGAGAGGACGTTGGTCAGGTCCATCCAGTACTGCAGGCGCGCGACGGGAAGGTTCCACATCATGTGGAAGTGGTTGGCGGGCGCGAACTGCTTGTATTCGTCCATCGTGGCGTATTTCGGCACCACCCAGGTGTGCGGCCAGGTGACGTTGGAGCTGTTGGCGATGGCGGAGGCCAGCGGGGCGGGGAGATCGACGGTGCACGCCTCATCCCAGACCATGCTGAACATGCCGTTGAGCTGGCTGTAGGCCATGCGGCAGGCGATGCCTCCGATGCCGCCGGGGGAGATGAAGGTGACGCTGTTGCCGCCGCCGGGGAAGTAATAGAGTTCCGCACCCGGCATTTCGATGTTGCGCATGATCTCGTCCACCGAGGCGCCCGGTTTGGCGGCCCAGTTCAGGCTGGCGGAACCGGAGTTGTCGCCGTCCACGATACCGCGCTGCGCCCACAGGTCGGTGGCGGCATAGGTGACCTTCAAATTGCCGGCCAGCGCCTGCAACTCGTTCGCTCCCCAGACTTTGCGGAAGTCCATGAACAACGGCGGGTTGCCGCCGGCCAACCAACTGGTGGAGAGCATCGTCAGCAGGCCCTGCACGTCGGCTTCGGTGCCGAACGCCAGTGGGGCTTTCGGACCGCGATGGTCGAAGGTAGAGTTGAAGAGTGACTCGGCCAGGTCGCAGATCGGCAGCGGCGTGCCGCGACGATCGCTGCCCCATTCCAACTGGTTCATGAAGCCGCCGCCGACGGCATTGAGATCCGTCAGCAGGTCGCGCATGATCAGGTACATCGCCAGCGATTGATCGAGCTTGTCCGACGCATCCTGCTGCGAGAGATCGAGCCGGTTGCCGAGATGTCCCTGCAGCCAGCCGCGGAAATCTTTCAGCTCCTTTTTGTCATACGCCTGCTTGTTGAGCATGTCCGCCAGCAGTTTCATGTCCAGGCGGGTGATCTCCAGTCCGAAGGTGCGGCGGGTGGGCAGGATGTGCGCGAGCGCGGTCTCCATCCCCATCGAATCGTGCCCGAACACTACCACGCGCCGGCCTTTCAACCCGACGAAGGTGAGCGCGGAGTAGCACCAGTCGATCAGCGCCTTCACGGTGTCCGGCGTGGGCTGGGGATCCTGCCCGGTGTCCGGCCAACTACCGACATTGAGATGCGACATCCGCCCGCACTGCGCCAACGCGCCATTGACGGCATGAGCGAAAACCACGCCGGGCTTGGGGGCGCTGTTGCCGCAGGTGATGTTCACCGGCAGATCGGCGGGGAACTGCGACAGCAGACTAATGAGCGTCAATTGCGGAAAGGCCCAGGTGTCGGGAGTACAGACGATCGCCTGTACGCCGGCTTCCTTGAACTGCTGCGCTACCAGGTCCGCTTGCCGTTCGCCGTCGATCAATATCGAGGACCAGACGACGTTGACCGGCGTACCGTCCGGCATGGTGACCTGGGCGGCGATGGCGTCGGCAATCGTCTGGATGATCCGCACGGTGCGATCGCGCGAGGGCTGGTCGATGCGCGGGTCACCGGTCGCACAGACACCGAAGGTGACGACCGCGGGTTTCACGGTCTCGGCGACGGGAAGTTGCATGGCTGTTTTCATAGTCGATACCTCATGTGTATCCGGGCAGGCTCTCGGTTATCGGCGCGGGTCCGACAGACACCGCCGATAGCCGACAGCCTGCACGGGTACTCTTAAGTGAATACTGCCGTCAGTATACCAGGATAAGAAAGCGCACGACAAGCGGATAGACCGGTTTGTGGTGCGGGATGCGAGACACAAAAACTTCTCCGACATCCCGTCGCTTTTCCCAACAGGATTTCCGCTCGCATTGGCAGAATATCGACGATAAGCCGGCTGGAAGTTGGCGGCCCATACTGTTGAACGGAGGACACCGATGAGCACACCGACGATTCTGCTGGCGGTGACGGGCGCCAGCGGGGCGATATATGCCCGGCGCACGCTGGCGCGCCTGGTGGAGCGCGATATGCACGTCGGCCTGACGCTCTCCGCGCAGGGGCGCGAAGTGGCGGCGGACGAGTTGGGCGACGCGGTCGATCCGGTGGAACTGATGCTCGGGTGGCCGGACGAACGGGTGAAATATTATCCGCACGACCGTTTCGAGAGCCCCTTCGCCACCGGCTCGTTGCCGTGGCAGGCAGTGGTGATCGTGCCGTGCTCAATGGGCACCGTGGGACGTATCGCCGCCGGCGTGTCGAACGATCTCATCACACGCGCCGCCGACGTGGCGCTAAAAGAGCGGCGCACGCTGCTGCTGGTGCCGCGCGAAACCCCACTTAGCCTGCTGCACCTGCGCAATTTGACCACGCTGGCGGAGGCCGGCGCGATGATTCTGCCCCCCAGTCCCGGTTTCTACCGCAATCCGCAAACCCTCGATGACCTGGTCGATTTCGTCGTCGAGCGTATCTTGGGATTGCTGGGGGAAGGATGACTGGAGGTTTCGGGTATCAGGTGTCAGGGATTATACGCCTTTGGCTCGCGAGAACGCTCGCGCCAATGGCGGCGTTGACAAATTCTTCCCCAAGGTTATTATTATGGTGAGCTGAGAGAGCGAATGGTTATCTGGAACCAATAACCGGAAAATGGAGGTTTCATCATGGCTACTCTTGCCGATCAACCGCCGAAGATGCCCGCTGCCGGAACAGGAAAGCAGACCACGCAGACCAAGGACGGCTTTTGGGATACGCCGTTGCCGGAGATGCTGCGCACGCTGCAGACTTCGCCGCAGGGATTGTCCGGCGCGGAAGCGCAACAGCGGCTGCGGCAGTATGGGCCGAACAGCCTGGCGCGGGAATCGCCATTTGCTGGAATTCTCGCTTTCTTCCGCATCTTCGCCGATCCACTGGTACTCATTCTGCTCTTTGCCAGCGTGATCTCCTTCGTCACCGGGGACCAGATCGACGCGCTGATCATCATCGTCATCGTGCTGCTGAGCGTGTTGTTGAATTTCTTTCAGGAATTTCAGGCCCGCCACGCGGTGGAAAAACTGCGCAATCAAGTCGCCACCACTGCGGAAGTCATTCGTGACGGCACCGCGCAGGAATTGCCGGTGAGCGCGCTGGTGCCGGGCGATATTATCAAGCTGAACGCCGGCGACCTGGTGCCGGCCGACGCTCGGCTGATCGAGGTGAAGGATCTCCATGTCCGCGAGGCCGCCCTGACCGGTGAGTCGCTGCCGGTGGAAAAGACCGGCGACGATCTCTCCGGGGGAGTGCACACCATTACCGACGCCGAGAACAGCGTCTTCATGGGCACCGCCGTGCAAACCGGGATCGCCACCGCCGTGGTGGTGCACACCGGTACTGCCACCGAGTTTGGCGACATCGCCGCGCGGCTGACGCAAAAACCGCCGGAGACCGAATTCGGGCGCGGCATCCGCAGCTTTGGCTCACTGATCACCCGGGTGATCTTCATCCTGGTGGTCTTCGTCTTCCTCGTCAACATCCTCTTCCACTCGCAGATCATCAACCTGCTGACCCAGGGACATCCCGTCGATCCGAACCAGATCGTCGCCGTGCGGAGAAACCTGCTGGATTCGTTCATCTTCGCCATCGCGCTGGCCGTCGGGCTCACTCCCGAACTGCTGCCGATGATCATCACCATCACGCTGGCGCAAGGCGCCAAATCGATGGCGCGCAAGAAAGTGATCACCAAGCAACTGGCGTCGATCGAGAACTTCGGCAGCATGGAGATCCTCTGCAGCGATAAAACCGGCACCCTCACCGCCGGTGAAATCACCTTGCAACAGCACGTGACGGTCACCGGCGAAGACGATGAGAACGTGCTGCAAATGATCTACCTGAACAGCTACTTCGAAGCCGGCATCCGCAATCCGATGGATGACGCCATCCTCAAGCACGAGCATCCGACGATCGATGAATTTACCAAAATCGACGAAGTGCCGTTCGATTTTTATCGCAAACGGCTGTCGGTGGTGGTGCAGCACGGCGATGAGCGGGTGATGATCACCAAGGGCGCGGCGGAAAATGTCTTCGATATCTGCACGCAGGTGCGTCTGGCCGGAACAGCGGAACCATTTGATGCCGCGCACAAGAAAACGGCGATGGACACCTACCTGGCGATGAGCGCCGACGGCTACCGGGTGCTGGGGGTCGCCACCCGCCTGGTGCCCGCGCAGAAGACTTATAGCGTCAGCGACGAGCAGGGGATGACGCTGATCGGCTTCGCGGCCTTCCTCGACCCGCCGAAGCCGGGAGTGCACGAGTGTCTGGAAGCGCTCAAAGCCGACGGCATCTCCGTCATCATCATGACCGGCGACAACCAGTACGTGACAAAGAAGATTGCCCACGACGTCGGGCTGAACACCGATATCATCATCACCGGCGCCCAGATGGACGCGATGGCGGATGCCGCGCTGGCGCAGCAGGCCGAACAGGGCGCCATCTTCGCGCATGTCTCGCCGGAGCAGAAGAACCGGGTGATCACCGCATTAAAAGCACGTGGGCGGGTCGTCGGCTTCATGGGCGACGGCATCAACGATGCGCCGTCGATGCATGCCGCGGATATCGGCATCTCGGTGATGAACGGGGTGGACGTGGCGAAAGAGGCTGCCAATATCATCCTGCTGGAAAATGACCTCGGCGTGCTGCATGACGGCGTGATTCAAGGCCGCAAGAGTTTCGCCAACATCATGAAATATATCGTCATGGGCACCAGTTCGAACTTCGGCAATATGTTCAGCATGGCCGCCGCCTCGCTGGTGCTGCCCTTCCTGCCCATGCTGCCGACGCAGATTCTGCTCAATAACCTGTTATACGATGCCTCGCAGATCAGCATCCCCACCGATAACGTCGATCCGACGCTCTTGCATCGGCCCAAGCGCTGGGACATCTCCTTCATCCGCCAGTTCATGGTGATCATCGGACCAATCAGCTCGATCTACGACTTTCTCACCTTCGCGGTGCTGCTGTGGGGCTTCGGCGCTTACACCAATCCGGCGCTCTTCCACACCGGCTGGTTCGTGGAATCGCTAGCCACGCAGACGCTGGTGATCTTCGTCATCCGCACCTCCGGCAACCCGCTGCAAAGCCGCCCCAGCCCGCAATTGCTGGGCGCCGTGCTGACCGCCGTCGCGATCGCGGTGGTGCTTCCCTTCTCCCCGTTTGCCATCTGGCTGGGCTTCACCCCGCTCCCCGCCGCCCTGCTCGGGGTCATCGCCGTGCTGACCGCCACCTATCTGCTGCTGGTGCAGGGGGTGAAGGTGTGGTTTTATAAGAAGCATGCCTTGATGTAGAAATGCAGAATGGAGAATGCAGAATAGCGAATGTAGAATGTATTAAGCATTTAGACGATTTTACATGCGAAGGCGTTGCATGAACCGATCATTCTCAATTCTCCATTATGCATTGACGAAAGGAATATTATGGACGTTCCTTCGCTCGCCGACCTGGTTTCCGCGCGGCATTTTCCGCCGGTGGTGCATCCACGCCATGCGCGGGAGTTGCTGGCGGGGACGGGAGAAGTAGCGGAATGGAGCGGGGGGTATGCCGTCACGCTGCCGGAACACCGGCAACTGCTGGAAGATTTGCTCGGTTCGCTGGCCTGGCGTCCCACCGGCGGCGCGACGCTGGTGAATGGACTCTACGGCACCGGGAAATCGCATCTGCTGGTCTTGCTGCATCTGCTCTCCGCCTTGCCGGCGGCCTGGGCGCCGTTTCTCACCAGCCATCCCGGCTTTCGCCGTTTCGCGCTGCCCATCCAGACGCATCGGCGGCTGATCCTGCACTTTTCCCTCGATGAATACAGCCCGCGGCTGGCGCTGGAAGCGGTGGTGCAGCGCGAGGCGATCGCCGCGTTGACCGCGGCGGGCATCCCGGCGCCGGAGGCCTGGCAGATCGGCGACTCGCGGCTGGATGCCTGGGGGGCGCTGCTGGAAAGCGCTCGCGCCCACGGCTACGACGGGGTGCTGCTGCTCATCGACGAATTGAGCCTCTTTCTGGCCGGCAAATCACCGGCCAAGCGCGAGGCAGACGCCGCGTACCTGCAATTCCTCGCCGGCCTGACGGCGCGCGCGCCGGTGTGGCTGGTCGGCGCGGCGCAGCGCAATCTCTCCGACGTGGGGGCATTGCGCACGCATTCCTGGCGGCAGGTGGAAGACCGGTTTCGCCGCTATACCCTCTCGCCGCAGGAGATCGGACGCGTGTTGTGCGCGAAATTGCTGCGGCGCGACGATCCCGCCGCCATCCGCGCGCTGGTCATCGAGCACATTTTACCCACCGTCGAACCGCTGGGCTATTCCGCCGCCGAAATCCACGCCAGTTGGCCCTTTCATCCCGAGGCGGTCGAGCTGTTGCTGGCGGTGACCAGCCGCCACCTGTCGCCGCATCGCAGCGCGGTCGAACTCTTGCAACGGATCGGCAAGGAGTTACCGGCACGACCCGCCGACCGGCTCATCACCCCGCTCGAACTCTTGGCGTTGGCCGAAGACGACCTGCGCGAGCAGGCGAAACTGGCGCGCGGCTGGAGCGTCGCGCGGTTACTGAGCGGCTGGGCGGAGCGCGCGCCCGCGCCGGCGACGGCCCGGCTGGCGGTGCGGTTGCTGATGCTGCTGTACCTGGCGGAGCAAACCGCACCGGTGTCCCGCCTGCGCGCGTTGCTCTCCGATGGCGCGACGACACCGGCCATCGACACCCTCTCCACCGCGCTGCACGCGGTGCGGCGATTGGGGGCGCACCTGGCGCTGGCGCGCGATGCCGATCCGGCGGCGGAAATCTTCACGCTGGCGGTGGAGGATGAAACCGGCGTGCTGGCGCACCTGCGCATGCAAGAGATGCAGCGGGAGTTCATCCCCGACGACGCGCGGGTGATCGAATTGGCGCTGCAATGCTGCGTCGATCCCGCCTGGCCACTCGGCACCGAGGAAGCGCGCCTCTTCCTTCCCTGGCGCGGCAGCGAGCGACCGGTGCTGCTCGGGACGCTGCCGGCGCTTTCCACGGAAGCGGTCGCGCGCGCGT
>Ga0209697_10002852_pt1 | contig 24176 bp, 15 predicted proteins | sample AliMusrvi5mmetaG_FD_184115 | JGI IMG/M metagenome (GOLD analysis project Ga0209697, IMG submission 184115) | Freshwater lake bacterial and archeal communities from Alinen Mustajarvi, Finland, to study Microbial Dark Matter (Phase II) - Alinen... | ecosystem: Environmental > Aquatic > Freshwater...
AAAATCGGATGTTTTTAGAGGGTAACCATGGTGGTCAATTTGTACCGGCAGAAGGTGGTCAATTTGAATCAGCAACACATGGTCAATTTAAATCGGCAGAAGGTGGTCAGTTTGACCGAAGTTTGCATTCATATTCCATAGGTTTAAAAAATTTGTACCATTTTTTGTACTATGAATAATCCACAATAATAGATATTTGATTTGGGTCTAAATTAAGATGTTTATAATCAGTGTATTAAATTAACATCTTAATAAAGGTTCTTAATCAGACCCTTGGGGACATAATTACCTGACATTAAGTCCCGTACCCCAAATCAAATATTTCAGTACAACCCACGAAAAAGAGGCTGTCTCAGTTGTTTGAGACAGCCTCTTTGCTATTTTTATCCCTCACAGGAGGTTGACCTTTTAATATCTGTTTCATTTGCGTAGGACCCAACCTTATGAATTGGTTTTTCTTAAAAAATTTAAGGCCGGCAGATCGAATCATCTCAGAAAACATCTTCCCTCCCTTACTGAAAAGATATTCAACTGATCATCTCACCACCGGCCCCAACACAAAAACTCTTTTGGAGTCTTTAATTACTGCTTGATACCTGACTCAAATTTATGCTTCCTGCTTCTCAACAGGTAATTCGGTTTTTTAACGTAGCTTTTTGGGGGTTAAACGTATCATTAAGTTTTTTTAACAAGCAGATATTCAGTTAACTTGCATATTTACTCTTTATGTAAATTTTTAAAAATCCAGTTATAACTTAAAGGATGCTGAAATTAATATCAAAATTTAAAAGGAGGATTACCCTTGCTTGGTTTTTCCTGCTGCTGGGGTTCTCCAGGCGGGTTGCAGCAAGAGTTTGACCAACAGTACAGATGCATTGTATGACCCAACCACCCCTGATATTACCGCAATGGCCACTCTGGCAGACCTGCAGGCAGGCAGGACGGTGTTCATCAACAATTGCGGGAAATGCCATAGTTACTATGCGCCTGACAGTTATTCGGCAGCCATTTGGAAGACCATTGTGCCAACCATGGCCTCCAGGGCAGGTCTGTCAGCAACCGAAACCACTCAGGCAACCAAATATGTAACCAGGAGGTAATGAGTAGGATACAGCCGCTTGGTTCAATGAACGGAGCTATACATTCAATAGCACAGATTCTACTGCGGTTCCACCTTTCCCCAGATGATCATGATGTTGCAGCAATAGAGCCGTTCTGATCAGATGAGGAGGGCGTTTGAGGCTCAACCTTTCACAGAGGAAAATTCTTCCAGATTTAGGTACAGGCAAGGAGAGAGATCGCAGTTTGATGCATGAATCCAAGGACCAACCATTCCCAATGAAAATCGGAGTCCGGTAACTGATCCTTTTCAAAGAAGGAAATTGCATACCGCTCAGTGAACTATTTGAAGGTAATGAAGCCAGAAACGTTGGTCAGGTTGGCCTCTGTGCTTCCTTATCCTATTCTTCGTGATCCTGAAACAATGATTATCTTAGCGAAGGAATTTAGTCGAATCATCACTCAAAATATTCGCGTCTGAAATGAAATCCAAGTTATTTTCCCCCATGAGGGTTCGGGACCTGTTGTTAAGGAACAGGATTGCTATACCTCCCATGTGTCAGTACAGTGCTGTGGATGGTTATGCAAGTGACTGGCACTTGGTCCATTACGGTAGCAGGGCAGTTGGCGGTGCTGCACTGATCATCCAGGAAGCCACTGCGGTTTCTCCGGAGGGCCGTATCACTCCGGCGGATCTGGGATTGTATAAGGATGCCCATGTGGAGAAACTGAAGCAGATCACCAGTTTTATCCGTCGGCAGGGATGTATCGCTGCCATCCAATTGGCGCATGCCGGGCGAAAGGCCAGTTGTGCGGTGCCTTGGGAAGGTGGAAAACAATTGAACAAGCAGATGGGAGGATGGGAGACGCTGGCACCGAGTGCCATCGCTTTTTTGCAGGATGACAGTACTCCACGGGCTTTGGACGAGGCAGGAATACAAACCATCGTCGATCAATTCAGGACTTCGGCAGTGCGAGCCTTCCAGGCTGGATTCCAGGTTGTTGAAATCCACGCGGCCCACGGCTACCTGATTCATCAGTTCCTCTCTCCCTTGTCAAACAAGCGGGTGGACCGTTATGGTGGCAGTTTTGAGAACCGGGTGCGGCTTTTGCTTGAAATTGTGCATACCGTCAGGGAGGTTTGTCCTGTAGATCTGCCACTTTTCGTCAGAATATCCGCCACCGATTGGGCGGAGGGTGGATGGAATCCTGAGGAGGCTGTGAAGCTTTCCATACTTTTGAAACAGTTGGGCGTAGATTTAATGGATGTATCTTCGGGTGGATTGATATCCGATGTACGCATCCCGCTAGGACCGGGTTACCAGGTGCTTTTTGCCGAACGGATCAGAAGAGAAGCAAATATTCTGACCAGTGCCGTTGGGATGATCACCGAAGCACAACAGGCAGAAGATATTCTGGAGCAGGGGCAAGCTGATCTGGTCCTGTTTGGGAGGGCCTCTCTCCGGGAACCCTATCTTCCCCTTCAGGCTGCAGATGTTCTGAATGAGCAGATCGCATGGCCGCTTCAATACGTAAGGGCCAAATTGAAATAAGCAAATTGATTCAACCTCAAATTGGTATAATAATCACTAGTAAACTTTGAAAGAATGAAGAAAATTCTGCTGCTGATTGCATGGATCACCCTCGTGCTCGGTTCCAACGCCCAGCCCTATGGAATGGGTGGAGTGAACTGGATGCCGGACGGAAACAGTTATACTTCCGTAGAGAAGTATTCGATCGTAAAAACAGAACTGCCTGCGATGACTAAAACGGTCCTGTTTGATCTTGACAAGATCATTCCCAAAGATGAATCCCATCCGAGAAGCATCTCTTCCTATGCGATGTCGAAAGATATGAAACAGGTTTTGCTGAAGATTAACACCAAAACCCAGTACCATAAAATTACGGGGGAGGTATGGGTTTATGATGTTGCAGCGGGTAAGATATTTCAAATGGGAAAGAGCCTGAAGCCGGATGGTTTGATGTATCCAAAGTTTTCGCCTGACGGATCACGGGTTGCCTATGTTTACCAGGATAAGTCAAATCAAAAAGTGGTTTACAACATTTATGTGGAAGAGGTAAAAACAGGGAAGATCCGGCAACTAACCTTTGACACCAGGGACCGCAGTATCAATGGTACTTTTGATTGGGTCTATTCCGAGGAGCTTTTTTGCACGGATGGATTCAGGTGGAGTGAGGACGGAACGCGCATTGCCTTCTGGAACATTGATGCCTCCAAGGTTCGCAACTATCTGATGCTGAATACGACCGATTCCACTTATTCCTATACGGTTCCCGTCGAATATCCAAAAGCAGGGGAGGATCCTTCCCCCGCCAAAATCGGAGTGGTTGAGGTAGGCACTGCCAAAATCAAATGGATGAACCTCGAAGGTGATCCACGGCAGAATTATCTGACGAAAATGGAATGGTCGTCCAAAAATGAACTAATCATTCAACAACTTAGCCGGAAGCAAAATGTTTCGAAGATACTGCTTGCAAATACCGTTACGGGCAGCAGCAAGCTACTTTGGAGCGACACCGACCTGGCTTGGGTCGACCTGGAAGCGACCTGGAATACCAACAATGGTGCAGGCTGGAATTGGATTGAAGGAGGCAAAGCATTCGTTTGGGCCAGTGAAAAAGATGGATGGCGCCATCTGTACCGGATCGGAATGGATGGGAAAGAGAGCCTGATTACGAGTGGGGCCTTTGATGTGATTAAAATCTTTCTGATCGATGAGCCCGGGAACACCATTTACTTTGCGGCAACACCCGAAAATGCCACCCAACGCTACCTCTATGCCACCAAGTTGGATGGTTCGGAAGCGCCCAGAAGAATCACGCCTGCTGAGTTTACAGGAACCAATGATTACCTGATTTCGCCAAACGGGAAATGGGGTCGCCACAGTTTTTCCAGTCACTTGTACGTCCCGGCATCCGAATGGGTTGCTTTGCCTGCCCATGCACCTGTTGATCCTACCAAAGGCATCCTAAAAAACCTAAAGGAGGACCCAATGGGCAAGCAGATCTCTTTCTTCAAAGTGACTACGGAAGATGGGGTTACATTGGATGGTTGGATTGCAAAGCCCAAAGATTTTGATCCTACGAAGAAATATCCAGTCTTCTTTTACGTGTACGGAGAGCCATGGGGATGCACGACTTTCGACAATGCCAGATTGGGACGTTCGGGCCAGTTTGGGGGAAATATTGCAGATATGGGATATCTTTATGTGGCCGTGGACTGCAGAGGCAGTATGGCCCCCCGAGGCCGGGAATGGCGCAAATCGATCTACCGGAAAATTGGCCGTTTAAATATCCGGGACATGGCATTGGGAGCCAGAGAGGTGCTGAAATGGAGTTTCTGTGATACCAGCAGGGTGGCAGTTCATGGCTGGAGTGGTGGAGGTTCTTCGACTCTCAACCTGATGTTTCAGTACCCTGAAACCTTTAAGACGGGCATTGCCGTTGCTGCCGTTGCGAATCAACTGGCATACGACAATGCTTACCAGGAAAGATACATGGGAGTTCCAGCAGAAACCAGGGAGGATTTTATTGCAGGCTCACCCTATACCTATGCCAAGAATTTGAAGGGTAATCTGCTTTATGTTCACGGGACCGGTGATGACAATGTGCACTATGCAAATGCCGAGAAACTGATCAATGAACTAATCCGGTACAATAAACCCTTCCAGATGATGATCTATCCGATGCGCTCCCATGGCATCTATGAAGGAGAAGGAACTTCACAGCATCTAACCACGACCTGCAAGAAGTTCCTGCTTGAAAACTGTCCTCCCGGAGGAAGATAATCGGAAAAGAGAAAAGCACTGCACCTGGTATATTTAAGGCCCTGTGCAGTGCTTTTTTAAACCTTATTACTTACAAAAAGGGATGAGCTACTTTTTTGTAATTTTCACCATCACCACTCCCTGCGGAGGGACAGTCACGGTGAGGCTGTCGGCATACAGCCCCATCTCTTTTTCGTGCCAAAGGTCGCGCACCACCTGAACCCCGGAAATTTGAAGTTCCTTCCAGGTGGCCGAGAGCTCTGTCTCCTGCTTTCCCCTGTTGAAGAGCCCAACGGATATGGATCCATCGGCGAGGCTCTTGAACATCACAAAATTCCCATCTTCCCGTTTGATGACTGCAGCGCTTTCGCCAAGAGGGTCCTGGTCTACCTCGATTACCTCGGGGTTACAGAGAACATTGAGGGTGAATTTATCCAGTTTTGACATGTCTGCGCTGTAGATCAATGGGGCCGCCATCAGGCTCCAGAGCGACATATAGGCATATTGCATCGCATCCGGCATGGAGGTCAGTTGAGGGACTCCCATTTTTGAGGCATTGCCAATCCAGCCAATCTGGATGTAATCGGGATCGTTCCAGTCCCCGGGTTTTGAGTTCAGTCGGTGTTCGCTGTTCTTCAGGGCTACGTCGAAGATTTTGTCGAGCTCGAATCCCAGATCTCCGGAAGTTCTCCAGCAATGCCCCCCAACCTCACCTCCCCATTTCCAGACCTCCCCCATCCCATATTGGCAAAGGTTGAAGACGATGTCACGATCGAGTGAATGTAGGATGTTCCCCATCTGGCGATAGGGTTTTTGCAGGGCATCCAAACTTTTGTCGTTTCCCGCAATTTTGTCGTAGGAGCACCAATCGTATTTCAGAAAATCGAATCCCCAGTCGGCAAATTGTTTGGCATCCTGCTCCTCGTGCTGCCAGGCACCCGCAAATCCACCGCAGGTTAGGGTTCCCGGAGAGGTATATATGCCAGCTTTCAGTCCTTTCCCGTGAATGAAACCGGTAAGGGAGTTCATATCCGGAAAATATTTGTTCGGAAGGAGATTGCCGTTTGTATCCCTGAGCGGACCGACCCGTTTGGGGTCGTTGTTTTTTGGGGCATTCATCCAGCAGTCGTCGATGTTGATGTATTGGTACCCAACATCGGCCATGCCGCTGCCTATCAAGGCATCTGCTGCCTGACGAACCATCTCGTCTGTGATCCTGTCGTAATGGGCATACCAATGGTTCCAGCCCATTGGTGGAGTCAATGCAAGCTGGTCGCCAGAGACGATTTTGAAGGCGCGATTGGTTTTCCCATTTGAATTGATCGCCTGCAGGGTGACCAGGTATTCTCCTTTTGGAGGCGTATGTCCCGAGATGATGCCGGTTTGCGGATCAAGTGTCAGCTCTTTGGGTAGCCCTTTGGCCGAAAAACTGATTGGCCGCACTCCCTGGCAAGGGATCCTGTAGAGAAACGGATGACCGGGTCTGCTGCCATAGATCTGCGGTCCGTTGATCCGGGGATAAGGATGAGGGGCAGGTGTGTAGAATTCTCTCCCATCATCTGGAGAGGGTGCTCCTTTATTGATCCCAAAAGATACTACAGGAAACAGGATGATTGCCAGAGCGAATATATTCCTCAAAAAATTCAGGGTTAATCTATTGTTCATAGGATTATAATGTGCTAATGTGCTAATGTGCTAATGGGCTAATATGCAGATGAGTAAATTGGTATAAGAAATGGCAAGGTATCTGATTATTCCGTGAGGAGGTTGGGCAAGGTTAGTAAGGTATCGCAGCATGATTTTAATTTTTTTTATCGATAATTATTAAGCATTGTAGTTTTTGTAAAACACAGCTGTATTGGATTACTCTGTCAGTTTTTGAAGAATTTCTGCCGATACTTCTGTGATTGGGTTAAACTCCTTCCCTGTCATATATCTCTCCAGACTGTAGAGGAGCTGTTTTGCCTCCGGCCGATGGTCCATATTGTTGAAGAGATCAACTCCAGAGACCATAATTTTGCCCTTGCCTATTTTTGCCTCAAAAATGAGAGCCAAGGGCCGGTTGGTAAACCAATCGTCAATCACCCGGACGATGGGCCGGATCCCGGTAGGGAATGCTGTAAGGTTGATGCCCCCAGCGTGGCTCACGGCATCCCACCACTGCCAGTTGCTGTGATATTCCGTGGGAAAATCTGCCAAAGCCGGATGGTTGGGATTGCAAAGTATTCCAAGAGTATGCGGTGCCTGTCCTCTTGTCCAGGCCGTATTCCAGAAAATGCTGGAAAAACCAATGGCGATTTTCCCTCCGTATTCGGGTTTCAGAGCGCCTTTTTGTAGGGTCAGCAAGACGGATCCTCCCTGTTCAAGAAAATCACGGGTGGCTTGATCCATAGTGTTGACAATCTTTATTTTATCAAAGTTTGTGGGGGTCGTGCTTCTTGCGGGATAGACCCAGAAATCCCAACTATTTGTGAAAGAGCCAACGGCAACTTCCAATTTCAGTTTTACCGCCTGGTGAATCGATGAAAGCGGAAACGAGATCTTACCCAGGCGAATACAATTTCCAAGAGGAATATCTGTTTTTGTGAAAAGACCTGTCTGAACTGTTTTCCCGAGCTGATCCAAAATTTTCCATTCCGGGGTGCATCCTGTCATTGGGAGATCCCCGTAATGGGCGACCTCCACCGAAGCTTCAAGAATCTCATCGTTGGTGAAGATACATTTTTTCAACCGGGCCAGCGGAACAGTTGCGTTGCAAAATTGACTGTATTCTTTTGGCGTAATGTATCCTTTTTCTTCCCAAAAGGCATCCAATACGCCCACCAGGGCTGTTCCCTGTCCCGGAAAATCGTGCAGGTCGAGCAACTGGAATCCAGAAAAGCCTGGAGTTCGAAGTGCTGCTTCTATCTCAGCCTTGTAACAGAGCGCCTGCAATTTACCGGAAGCCAGGAGAAAGCTGTCGGCCAGTTGTGCCATCCCGTGCTCCTGCAGTGTTTCCTGAAATATTTCAAAATTTTTGGCGCGGACCACTCCGGTATATTTGGTGATCTCTTTAAAATTTGGATAGACGCACCATTGGCCTATTTCGTGGCTGACAACTGGCTGTTTGAGGGAAGCTATCTTATCGGACCAGTCATAATCCGTGGATGGAGCATGTGCATTGATAATGCTTTTAACCCCTTCTCCCCAACCCTGAATCCTTGGACCGGGGGTGCTCAGGTAGTCGTTTACATCCAGATTAGGCCATCCAGCACCTGATGTGTAAATTCTACGGTTATCATTGTTTTTCCAGTAGGAAACAAATTCCTTTAAAAAGTTGGCATGCTTTGGTCCACCGGGCTCGTTGCCATAAGCCATCATGCAAAAAGATGGATGATTGCCGTATGTTTCCACCATTCGCCGGCTCTCTTCGTAGAGGTATTTATCAAAGGGAAACCCTTCGCCAAGTTTGGTGGATTGGTTGCACCAGGAGGAACATTCCACGTGCAGGTAGAAGCCCGCTTCATCGGCGGCGGCAAAGGCTGCCTCCGGTGGACACCACGAATGGAACCGGATGTGGTTCAGCCCATGAGCGCGGCAGATACGGAAGATGCGAAGCCATTCCTTTGTGGAAGTAGGCGGAAAGCCGGTCTTCGGAAAGATGGCACATTCAAGCGTGCCTCGCAGAAAGAGCGGTTTCCCGTTGATCTGAAGCTGTCTGCCAACAGCCTTTATTTCCCGCATTCCGAAGATGGTTTCGCGTGTGTCCTGCCGGGGAGTATTTTTTTCTTTCAATGTAGCTGTCATCTTGTACAGATCGGGATGGAATTCGCTCCATAATTTAATCACATTTCCCATTGAAACATTCAGAGACAAATTGTTCTCTCCTGGTGTCAGGTTGAAGTCAGCCGAGGTCTTGACGGTTGGCGTCAACCCTGAAATAATCAAGGCCAAATTGACCGCTACAGGTTTCCCGGTAGGATTGATCACCATGATTTCTGCCGAAATCTTATGATTCTGAATATCTGGTGAGACCCCAATATCCCCAATGTGTAAGGACTCCCTTGCCTCCAGAAATAGTTGTCCTACCATGCCGTTCCAGTTGGTTTGGGTGTGATCGGAGATGCTGTGCGAGTTGACACCCGGGTCGATCTCCTTGGTTCGGTTGTCTATGCAAAGGGTCAGGGTATGCTTGCCAGGTGCGAGTTTATTTGTAAGGTTATATAGATGGGGAGTTCCAAGTGAATTTCTCATTCCAGCTTCAACTCCATCCACCCAAAGGCGGCTTTCCCAATGGCATCGTTCCAGGAACAGCAAGATGTCCTTTTCTTTCCAATTGGCCGGTATGGTCACCTCTTTTTGATACCAGGCCGCCCCCTGGTAATGTTTCAGCGATTGAAGCCAGAAAGGAATTTTCAGGTTGCCTGGTTCACGGTATTTGGCATATTCCGCATTTTTGAAGTAGGAACTGTCGACAATCTGACCGGTCCATTTGGTTTGCAGGGTGATATCCTCCCCTTTACCGTTGGTCGACATGGACCCGGGGAGTGAGATCAACTCGGGGAGTGAGGTGTCGAACCATTTTTCTGAAATACCTCTGTCTCCAGGATCTGTCGAAAATTTCCAGGTTCCGGACAGGTCTATTTTTTGCTGGCCAAAGGAAGAGAATCTTACTACTGTGAGAAAAATGATTGGAAGGAGAAGTAATCTACAGTTTATCATTTGTTCGGAATTTGTTTTTCAATTACCAAATGGAAAAGTCACCTGATCCAATCCGGTTGGTGTGAACATTCAGTTATGGCTACTTCATCAGTCAGATGCGGGCATTTATTTCAGAATCAATTATTTGATTTTTCAATCTCCTCCAGGCTCTTGCCCTTTGTTTCCGGGAGTGTTTTCAGGATGTACCAGAAGCCGGAGAAACAGATCAGGGCATAGAGCCAGAACGTACCGCTTGCATGGAACATTTTATTCAGGATCGGGAAAGTATAAGTTAGGATAAAGCAGGCTATCCAAAGCGATGTGGTAGCTAGAGCCATGGCTGTTCCGCGGATGCTGTTGGGAAAGATCTCTGACAGAACGACCCAGGTAATTGGTCCAAGGGTCATGGCGAAGGTAGCGATGGAAACCATTACCAGCACCAGGATGGCTACTCCCTTCAATTCAAAAAAGTAGCTGGCTCCCAACAGAAAATAGGCAATGGCGAGTCCGAAAGATCCCAACAGCATCAGCTTGCGGCGACCCCAACTGTCGACCATTCGCATAGCTACCAGGGTAAAGATAAGGTTGACACTTCCGGTGATGACGATGTTGAAAAGCATATCGTTGACAGAATAACCCGCAGAGGTAAATATCTCCTCCGCATAATTGAAGATTACATTGATGCCGCACCATTGCTGAAAGATGGCCAGGATGACCCCAAGAATCAATATTGGACGGACTTTTGCAGAGGAAAGGGTCTTCCAGTCGATTTTTGATAGATGACCCTGAAGTGTTTCAGCGATCTCCTTTTGTGCGTCGGCTGCATATTTCTCCCCGCCGATACGTTGTAAGATGGCAGCAGCTCCGCTCCAGTTTCCGGTTTTTGCCAGGAAACGCGGACTTTCGGGAATAAAAAAAGAGAGTAACAGGAAGGTTAAAGCAGGGAAGGTACCTGCCCAAAACATCCATCGCCAACCGATCTGACCGTTCCAGGAGTGAAGGATCAGCTGGTCGGAGGCCCCTGTCGGAACTTTCTCTGCAATCAGGTAGTTGACGATTTGAGCGGCAAGTATACCAACAACGATGGTGAGCTGGTTGATGGAGACCAGCCTTCCCCGCAAGGAAGCCGGCGAAATTTCGGCAATGTACATGGGTGAAACTGCGGAAGCCAGTCCGATGCCCAATCCGCCAACCAATCTGAACGCGATGAACAGGGAGAAGGAATTGAATGCTCCCGTACCAACGGCAGCAATGGTAAACAGGGCCGCGGATAAGATCAATGGACGCTTGCGGCCAAACCTGTCGGTCAGGTAGCCCGAAATTAGCGCACCAAACAGACAGCCGATCAGGGCACTGCCCATGGCCCATCCCTGAAGCTGAGGGGAGTTGGTCAGGTCGAAAAAACGTTCGTAAAAGGGTTTTGCCCCACCGATCACGACGAAATCGTATCCGAAAAGGAGTCCACCCATCGCCGAGATAAGGGTGATGCCCACAATGAAAGTCCTGTTGAGATCGTTTTTCACAAGTTTTGGTTTTATGGGTAATTCATCAGATGACGATACCGGAAGATCGGATGAGCAGATAAATCTCCGTATGAAAATAGGAATAATATTTTTATTTCTTTTGCTTTGGATTTTCTCTATCCATTGCATGGAATCCTGAATCAACGTTGGGGATGGCTTTTTTGCAGTTGCACAACAACTTTGGATCCAAAAATCAGGAGCGTTTGATCACTTTCGTGGAAAATTTTCCTCCCTCAATTCCACTCGCAGTCGAAATCCGCAATGGCAAATGGTTGGAGGATCCGACCTTTTCGTCAGAAATATTTCAGCTTTTTGAAAGGCACAGGATCACCAACGTATTGGTGGATACTGCCGGCAGGCGTGATTTGCTCCACATGCGGCTGACGACCCCAGCCGTTTTCATTCGGTATGTCGGGGCCAACGATCCGGTGATGGACAGGTTGCGGCTCGATGGCTGGATCGGTCGGTTGAAATGCTGGGTTGATTTGGGTTTGCGGGAAATCAATTTCTTCGTTCACCAGAATCTGGAATTGGAATCCCCTCTGCTGGCAGCCTATTTCGTAGAGAAACTGAATCGTGAATTCGGGCTGGAGCTGCACTTGCCGAAAATGCCTTCCTGATCCCGAAAATGTAGCAAACCCGGTTCATTTCAAAAGAAACAAATCAAAACACTGCTATCTTTGGCGGAACATTGCATAACCAAACTACCCATGAAAAGATTTTTATTGCTGCTGGTCTGGCTGACTGTTTCAATTTCCCTTTCAGCCCAATACATCGATCCCTCGAAATACAGCACCCCTGTCAAAGTGGCCTGCATAGGGAACAGCATCACCTTTGGTTCGGGCATTTCGGACCGTCCGAGGGATTCGTACCCTGCCCAGCTTGGCAGGATGCTGGGGGATCAATGGGTGGTCCGTAATTTTGGTATCGGAGGGCGGACGATGTTGAAAAAGGGAGATTTCCCTTATTGGAAGGAGGATGCCTGGGCCGAAGCGAAGGCCTTTTTGCCGGATGTGGTGATCATCAAACTGGGTTCCAACGATACCAAATCTCAGAACTGGAGATATTCGGCTGATTTTTTATCGGATAGCCGGACGATGGTCAGGGAACTTAAAAATCTCTCCTCTCATCCGGTTATCTATCTCTGCAAACCCGTTCCAGCCTATACGGGACGCTGGGGCATCAATGATTCAATTATTCAGAATGGCATTATTCCGGCGATAGAGAGGCTGGCTAAGGAGGAAAAATTGCTGGTCATTGATCTTTATTCGGCCCTTGCGGGAAGGGGTAACCTCTTCCCCGACCAGATTCATCCCAATTCGGAGGGAGCCGGCCTGATGGCCGAATGCATTGCCAAGAAGCTGACCGGAAGAGCCTTCACGGTAGTGAATGCGCAGTATCCCGGCAGAAAATCAGACTGGCACGGATTTACGCGTTATGATTTTCAGCTGGACCGGAGGGATTGCCGGATGATCGTTCCAGACAAGGCAGCCCCCGGAAAACCCTGGATCTGGCGGGCACGATTTCCCGATTGGCATTACGAGATGGACAGCATGCTGGTGCGCAGGGGATTTTTCGTGGTTTACCTCAATACGGATTACCTGTTTGGATCGCCGAAATGCGTGGAGATCTGGAAGAATTTTTACAACTACCTGACTACCCAATATGGGTTCAATAAAAAGGTCGCCCTGGAAGGGGTGAGCCGCGGTGGATTGTACATCTACAATTATGCCAAAAAATATCCCGAAACGGTGAGCTGTATCTACGCCGAGGCACCCGTTTGCGATTTCAAGAGCTGGCCGGGCGGAAAAGGCACGGGCAAGGGAGATCCGGAATCGTGGCAGCAACTGATGAAGTCTTATGAATTCGAGAATGAGCAGGAAGCCCTCGCTTACGGAGACAACCCGATCGATCATCTGGAGAAACTCGCTGCCGCCAAGGTTCCCATTTTCCATTCCATCGGACTAAACGACAGTATTGTTCCCAATGAGGAGAACAGCTTCCTTCTGGTGAACCGATACCTCCGGCTTGGCGGGCCTGCCACCATCTATTCCAATACTGCTGGGCAGCAGACCCTCCAGGGTCATCATTTCCCCATCGAGAATCTGAAGGCAGGAGTCGATTTTATAATAAACAGTTATCCCCAGATTCCGATACCGTTGGAAAGCAGAAATTTTCATATTTATCGGAGTAAACTGCACAATACCCAATTGGTTTTTGAGCGGGAAAAGCGGGGCAGGGTTGCCTTCCTGGGAGGATCCATCACCTTCAACTCCGGTTGGCGCGACAGTATTTGTGCTTATCTGCGGAAAAAATTCCCCAATACCGAATTTGATTTTGTTGCTGCTGGCATCCCCTCGATGGGCAGTACACCCGGGGCCTTCAGGTTTGAAAGGGATGTACTTGCCAGGGGGAAAGTCGATCTGTTGTTCGAAGAGGCGGCCGTCAATGACCGGACGAATGGCTATTCGACAGAGACCCAGGTGCTGGGGATGGAGGGTATCGTGCGCCATGCCCGCGAATCGAATCCGGCAATGGATATCGTGCTGATGCATTTTGTGGATCCTGATAAGATGTTGGATTACCGAAAGGGGCTGGTGCCCGCCGAGATTCAGAACCATGAAAAGGTGGCTGTGCATTACGGGATCTCTTCCATCAACCTGGCCAAAGAGGTTACCGAACGGATCGATAACGGAGAATTTAGCTGGGAAAAGGATTTTAAGGATTTGCATCCTTCACCGTTTGGTCAGCGGGTCTACTATCACTCCATGAAGTCGATGCTTGATTCTTGCTGGAGCAGTCCCGTTGCCATGAAAGATCAAATACTGTCCTACCCGCTTCCCGGTAAGTTAGCCGAAGGATGTTACAACCAGGGGAAATTGATTCCTGCCGTTGAGATTCAACCGGCAAGCGGGTGGAAGGCAGTTGCCAACTGGACCCCTTCTGACCATACAGGCACGAGACCTGATTTTACCAACGTTCCCATGCTGGTTGCGGAATCACCGTCCGGCATCCTTAAGTTTGACTTCGAAGGGGATGCCGTGGGTATTGCGGTTGCGGCTGGGGTCGATGCGGGGATTTTGGAGTATAGTATAGATTTACAACCGTGGCAGAGGCAGGATCTTTTCACCGCCTGGAGTGCGCAATTGCACCTCCCCTGGTTTTATACGCTGGCTTATCGTTTGAAACCGGGCAAGCATCTTTTGAGATTGAAGCTTTCGGCTGACAGGAATCCTTTCAGCAAGGGCACTGCCTGCCGCATCCGTTATTTTTATGTGAACCGGTAGCAACCTTCCTCCCCAATGCGTTGAAGGTAAGTAGGGAGACGGTCCATTAAATTAATTGCTATTAACAATTAATTTAATGGAGAAAGATGGTTCGCAGCTGATTACTTACCCCCGTTGATCATGCCGGAGATGACCCCTTTGGCTTTGCCCAATTCTGCAACGACGACACCAATCAGGTGAACTGCGAAGAAAGTATAGAAGCCGTATTGGAAAAATCCATGTGCCTCCTTGACGGAGTGTCTGACCGGGCCGGAGAGTCCGAGATCGGATCCGAAAGCAATCACCAGGCCAGTACCTACCATCGCTAGCAGCAAAAGGTAAAATGCAAAATAGCTACCTTTTACCAGCAAGTAATGTTTCAGCTCTTTCTTATCCTGTCCGGGTTGCCGGAAGGCCGCGAGGGCATTCCTGAACCGGAAGTTTACTTTCTCCTTTTTTGGTTGAGTGGCTTCGATCACAAATCTTGAGAGAAACAAAAAGGTGAGGGCAAATCCCAGAATTTTGTGAAAATCCCACATTTTGTCGTCGTACATGTGTGAGACGGCCCAGGCCTGTTCGTTGCTGACGATGACTCCCTTTTCCTTCAGGGCATTTTGCACCTCGGCAATATTTTTCCTGGGATTGAGTGCGGTGGAGGCCATCAAAACCGTTATAAACAGGGAGAGGATTGTTAAAAATGTAAGCCAGTGCCAGATTCGAATGGCTACTGAATTTTTCTGAATAAAGTGGGAAGTCTCGGTGGCTGGTGAAGCATGTTCCTTTGTCATGGCATTTCCTTTTTGGGTTATGGACCGTCAATCAATTGCTAGAGATGAATCAAATATATTTAAATATTTGAATTGTACCCCTTTAAATTCACATTTCAATGAATATTTGCAGTTTTTTTGAGTTTTGGACAGGAAATGTCGGATCAATTCAGAAATAAGTTCCATTTTTTTTACACAACTCAATAAATTTGAGGACCCTTTCCGGAGAAACATCGCTTTGCAGGATATGTGCCGGGGCAATCATGTATCCTCCATCCTTACCCAATAGCTTAATTTTTTCCTGGATATCCTTTTCCAACTCCTCATCGTTTCCATTGGGTAGCAGATCCTGTTGGTCGATGGCTCCCCAGAAACTGAATTTTTCTCCAAAGTGATCCTTCATGTCCTGGGGCAGATGCCCTGGAACTCCCGGCTGGACCGGGTTGAATACTTCAAATCCAATCTTGCGAATGTCGTCCAGCAAATCGGCCACTGCACCATCGCAGTGGAGGATCGGAATGATGTCTGGCTTAGCCTCCCTGAACCTTTCAATCATTCGTATGTAATGTGGTTTCAATTGTTCCCGGAAGGTTTCGGGTGGAATGATCAGGCTCATCTGGGTGCCAAAATCATCACCAAACCAAATCGCGTCCACCCCTTTTTCTATCAACTTCAGGCCGATCTGCGTCTGGTATTCGGCACAAGCTTCGAAGAGCGGGACCACATATTCCGTTTCCATCATCATGTCGACCAGCAATTTCTCCATTCCCACCAACTGATGGGCCAGGGAGAAAACGGTAACCTCGATATCTCCGATGATCAGAAAATCATTCTTGTACTTTTTTGTGAGCCTTTCGGCATCGCGGAATCGGCCGGGTGCATCCGGATCCGGGAAATGGTAGGCTTCGAGGTCGGAAGTTGTCTCCGCATGGGCAAGTGGATAGTCGACTACTTCGACATAAACCGATCCCTGGCGCATCCTCATTTGATATTCGTTGAGCCAGGTGCCATCCGGCTCTTTGACGATGTGGTAATCATCCGAAACGGATGCACCGACAATGACCACATCACTGCCCATGGCTACGCGCAATTCATTGGCACTGATTCGATAAGTTACGTCTTCGTAGGGATTTTCGGTGTAATGAACAGGAATGCCCAGCTCTTTGCCAAAATGATCGCTCAACTGCCTGCAAAGGTCAAACTGGATGGGAACCCTGTCGGGTAGTCCCGGCAGCCGTTTGAATGCTCTCAATACCCGTTCCCTGGAATTCATGGCAATTCGTTTTTTCAGGATTTTGCTCCCACAAAATAGTGTTTAGTTTCTGAAAAGAGGAGGTTGAACGAAGTGAGTGACCCATAAATGCGGGTGATGTATTGCTGCATGTTGACCTTTTCCTCATCCGATAAACCAGGGTGACTGTTGATATTCTGTTCCAGTACGCGCAGCTTGTCGCGGAGCATCACGATTTTGTGGAAGAAAGCTTCGATGGGAATTTCCTTGGGTTTCAGGGATAGATTGGCAGGTTGAAGGATCAAGTTTCCGCCTATCCATTTGTCACCGAGAGGCACGATTTCCTGCAGGGCACTCTGCTCGTCCAGGACGAAGCGCAGCACCTTTTCGACCTCTGCCAGGGTCAGTGAATTTTTTGGTTTCTCGGCGGGGGCAACGATGACCTCCAGGTCTTCGTTGCGTTTGGTAATTTCAATTTTACCACCGTGTTCGAAAAAAATTTCGTACGAAGTGATCTTGTTCTTGCTGACGATCCCCTCTCCGTAACGGGGATGTTCCACGCGGGTTCCGACTGCTAACTCTTCCATCTTTCAAGGATTTTTGTAAAGGTAGAAACTCTTTTTCACCCGCCAAAAATCAGGAGTGAAAGCATCTCCCCTAAATTATTTCAGTTTGATCACTTCGCTTCCCGCCAAGAGGAAGGCCCCTGATCCATACACTTCCCAGCTGTCGGCATTGAAATTCTTCCTTGGATCGGCACCAATCGGTTGGACCCAACCCACATGACCATCTTTTTGGACACAGTTGTTCAGTCCGATCCAGGCTTTCCTTACAACAGGGAGGTAAGTGGCCCTATCCAAAATACCGTGGTTGATTCCCCAGGCCATCGCATAGCAATCAAATCCTGATCCGCTAACTTCCCCTCCAGGATAAGATTCGGGATCCAGCAAACTGGCACGCCACAACCCATCAGCTTGCTGAAGATCTTTCAACCGGGCCGACATCTCCTTGTAGAGCTTGAGGTAAAATTCCCTGCCACTGTTTTCTGCAGGAAGATCTTCCAAGACTCTAACCAGGCCACCCATCACCCAGCCGTTTCCCCTCGACCAGAATATTTTTTTCCCGTTAGCTTCGCGAATATCTTTCCCGTCATTTTTGATCACATATTTGAGATCCCGGGCAAAAAGATGCTCCTCCTTGTCGTACAAGAGGTTGTAACACTCCCTGAACAATTGCTCAGTGTAGCTGAAATAGGTGACATCACCCGTGGCAGCGCCCAGTTTGACGAGGGCCGGAGGTCCCATGAACAAGGCATCGCACCACCACCATTTGATGGTTGCATTCCCATTGGTCGGGTAGGGTTTTTTCATAAAAATGGCGAGGGTATCGATCAAAGGTTGAATCATCTCCTTTCTTTTTTCGACTTTATAGAGATCCACATACGTTTGGCAAATGGCGATGTCATCGGCGTGGTACCAGCGGTTGCCTGGCTTCCATCCGTTCTTGTTGGCCATATCCGCCATCGCCTGATAGATGGATTTTGATTTTGTCGTTTCCCAGGCTGCCGAAACACCGGCATAAAATGCTCCATTGGTCCAATCCGTGGGTTCGTGTTTCGGATTTTTCAACTGCCATGCAGTTACTTTTTTCATCGTTTTTTTGATGCTTCCGGGGGCAAAGAGTTTTCTGTTATTTTCGGGTTTGGCAAAACTGGCCGAAACAACAAAAATCAGGATTAAAATGACGGTCAATCTTCTCATCTGGCAGTGGTATTAGTATTTTTCAAATGCAAATATATCAAGATGCGCAATCGATTGCAATATTAGGGAACCAAACTTTTGATAAAATTTTCTGAAGGAGTTGGATGACTGATAACAAGCTATTTGCATGTTTCAATTGCCGCAACTTTTCCAATTAATTAACCACTATCCTGACGGTTTGACGAATTTCAGCCAAAGAGGTTCCCAGTTGAAGCAGGTATTCACCCGGCTCGAGGATCCATCCTTTTGCTGCTTCGTTGTAATAGGCAAGGTCCGAAGCTTTCAGGGATATTTCTATATTTCTTGTCTCTCCTGGCTGGAGAAATATCTTGTCAAATCCCTTAAGTTCCTTGGCAGGCCGGAGCACGGAGCTGCCAGGATGACCAACATATAGCTGGACCACCTCCGCACCGTAGGCAGATCCGCTGTTTTTCAGATTGAATTTCACGCGGATCAAATCTTTCGGCTGATATACTTTTTGATCTGCAGTCATGGCTGAAAGTTCAAAGGTGGTGTAGGAGAGTCCGAATCCAAAAGGAAACTGGGGCGTGATTTTTTTGGTATCAAACCACCTGTATCCGACCAGAATGTCCTCTTCGTAGTTGACTTTCCCATCTTTTCCAGGGAAATTGCCCAAGGCATGAGCGGGCGATTGTTCCAACGATACTGGCATGGTGAAAGGAAGCTTTCCCGATGGATTGACAGTACCGCTCAGCAGATCGGCAGCAGCATTTCCTGCCTCCATGCCTCCGTACCAGGTCCAGAGAAGCCCGGGAATCCTGTAAACTATTCCGGCAAGTTCTACTGGTGATCCGGCAATCATCACCACTACCGTCCGAGGATTGACCTTGGCTACCTCCTGGATCAGGGTTTCCTGGCCATAGGGCAGTTTCATGTTTTGCCTGTCGAAGGATTCCGTATCGAAATCGTGGTTCAATCCACAAAAAAGTATTGCAACCTCCGACTCGGACGCAACCTTGACGGCTTCATCTATTAGTTTCCAATCGACAGTGTTGGTATTGGACTGTCCCGAGTTGTTTCCATCGTGGAAGACAGACTGCTTCTCGTACCCCTGTGCAAAATTTATTTTCAGCTTGCTGCCAAATTTTTTCTGCATGGCCTCCAATGGAGTAACTTCGTAAATGGTCTTGATCTCTGAACTGAGACCCCCACTGCAATGTTTTCTGGTGGCATTGTCCCCGATGATGGCAACCGATTTCAACCTTGAAAAATCAATGGGCAAAAGGTGATTTTGGTTTTTCAGCAACACTGCAGCTTCCACGGCCGACTGATAAGCTGCCTTCTGGTGCTCCGGCGTATTCATTTTGCCCTTCTCGCGCAGTTTTTCGTCCAGCATGTTGGTCTCCAGCATGACACGGAGGATATTGGCTACTTTTTCATCCACTACTGCCATGGGAACTTTCCCCTCTTTCACGGCTTGAATCAGGGGTTGGGCAAAATACCAGTCGTTGTAATCCTTCTTTTCGGTACCCATCTCCAGATCCAATCCGGCCAGTGCTGCCTTCACAGTTGAATGGGTGGCACCCCAGTCTGTCATCAGGATACCTTTAAATCCAAGTTCATTTCGCAGAATTTCCCTGTCCAGGAATTCATTTTCACTGCACCAATCCCCGCGAAATTTGTTGTAGGCGACCATCACCGTGTGAGATCCCCCCTGCATCACAGCCGCCTTGAAGGCAGGCAGGTATATTTCGTGCAGAGCCCTTTCGGAAACCGAAACATCGATGCTTGTGCGGTGATCCTCCTGGTTGTTGGCTAAAAAATGCTTCACGCTGGCAGATACATCTTTCGACTGCAAGCCTTGAATATAGGGGACAGCCATCTCGGCCACCAAAAAGGGGTCTTCACTCAGGTATTCAAAGTTTCTTCCGCAAAGCGGCGTACGGATGATGTTTACTCCCGGACCAAGCAGAACATCTTTTTTTCTGAATCGCGCCTCTTCTCCCAAAACAATGCCGCGCTGGTAAGCCAGCGCACGGTTCCAACTTGCAGCAAGGGCCGTCCCGGGAGGAAAGCAGGTGGCCGAATCGTTGGTCCATCCGGCATAATTCCAGTCGTGCAGGTTCATCTCGGCCCGTACTCCATGTGGTCCGTCGGAGAGAGCCAGTCCGGGAATTCCCAGTCTTTTCACTCCATCGACATAAAATTTGGAGTTGGCGTGAAGCATTCCCACCTTTTCTTCGAGGGTCATCTTCTTCAGCAACGATGCAATCTTTTGCTCCTGTATCTGTGCATTGCTTATTGTTTTACCGGTCACACCCGTGAAAGAGATTAGCAACAGGAGTGCCAGAAAGAGGTTCTTTTTTTTCATACCTGGGATATCTGATTATGGTTGTTATAATTGTATGCCAATGTTATTTAGTCGAGGAAATTGGTTTGGGTTGGTAGGATGAAGCAGCTTTAAATGCCAAACTGGATGAACATCGAATATTTGTTGTCGTGCCAGTTATTTCGATCCGAATTTCTTTTATGTGAGAAGGCTGTACAAAGCAATCCTAAAAAAATCAGAATCACTAACCCTGTTTTTTTTCTCATTTTCCTTTTTTTACTTTTCTGAATTGTACCTGCCTGTTCGCAAGGGGAACCGCAGGTTTTGACGATAGTTTGGTTGGAAATATTTCAGTCTCAAAGGTAGCCAAATCACCGTTAACAAAAAAGATGGAAGCCTGCATAGACCGGAAAATAAATTGTCCTAAATTTGAGAACTGTATGTAAAAACGCAAAACACCAACTACCATGACGGAACAACTTCAATTAATCGCAGCGCGGATCAAGGAACTACGTGAAATTTCCGGCATTTCTGTGGAAAGTTTTGCCAAGGAGCTAAATGTGGCGCGGGAACTGTTGCTCAGTTACGAAAGCGGCAAAACGGATATCCCGGTAGGATTTTTGTACGAGGTGGCCCACCGTTTCAAAATGGAGCTCTCGGCCCTTTTGAGTGGAGATCAGCCCAAACTGCATGTTTATTCTGTCGTGCGGAAGGGGAAAGGATTGAATGTTGATCGGCGGAAACAGTACAACTACGAAAATCTTGCCTACAATTTTATCCACAAGCATGTAGAGCCCTTTTTGGTTACAGTAGCTCCGGATTCCGATCCTAAAATTCCAGAATTTAATTCACATCCGGGACAGGAGTTCAACTTTGTGCTTGAAGGCAGTTTGCTGGTGATTGTGGACGGACACGAGATCCTGCTGAAGGAGGGGGACTCAATTTACTTTGATTCGTCCTACCGCCACGCCATGAAAGCAATGGGTGACAAGCAGGCCATTTTTCTTGCCATCGTTATCTGATTGTTCTGAAAGTCAACAAATGAATGCATTAAATCAAGCCCAACCAAATTTAGCAAGGATTGGGATCTAACACGATATTATCTAATTCCCATGGTACTCGACAACTATCTTTCGCAGACAACTTTTCAAAGCTATACCGATTTTGTTGAAAATTTCAAAATCCAAATTCCGGAAAATTTCAATTTTGCCTTCGATGTGGTAGATGAAATTGCTTCAAGGACTCCCGAAAAAATCGCCATGGTTTGGTGCAACGACAAAGGAGAGGAAGCCGTCTTTACCTTTGGTCAGATGAAAAGGCAGAGCAACAAGGCAGCCAATTTTTTTCTTTCCGCCGGAATCCGGAAGGGAGATCCCGTTATGCTGATCCTCAAACGGAGGTATGAATTTTGGTTTTGTGCCATGGCCTTGCACAAGATTGGTGCCATCACCATTCCGGCGACACACCTGTTGAGTACGAAGGATCTGGTTTACAGAAACAATGCCGCGGATATCAAGATGATTGTATGTGTACCGGAAACCGAAGTCATTCAGCACGTGGAAGAATCACAGGCAAAGTCACCCACTTTTGTGGTCAAGGCATTGATCGGAGAAGACCGGTCAGGATGGCTCAATTCTAATCAGGGAATGGAGCAGGGATCCGAGCACTTTGTTCGTCCGACCGGTGACCTGGCATCCAAAAATGACGACATCATGCTACTCTATTTCACCTCAGGCACGACGGGTATGCCCAAGATGGTGAACCACAATTTCATCTATCCGCTTGGTCACATTCTCACCGCTAAATACTGGCAAAATGTGCAGGACAATGGCCTCCATTTTACAGTTGCGGATACCGGCTGGGCCAAGTCAGCCTGGGGGAAATTGTATGGTCAATGGTTATCCGGCAGTGCGGTCATGACTTACGACTACGACAAATTTGTTCCCAAAGGGCTGATGGAGGTCATCGAAAAATACAAGGTAACTACCTTTTGTGCACCTCCGACCATCTATCGTTTCCTGATCAAGGAAGATCTCTCCAGATTTGATCTGAGTGCGCTGAAATACTGTGTAGTGGCGGGAGAGCCACTTAATCCGGAGGTTTACAAACAATTTCTGGAGGAGACCGGCATGAGGCTGATGGAGGGTTACGGTCAGACGGAATGCACGGTTGCACTGGCTACCTATCCCTGGATGGAATCCAAACCTGGCTCGATGGGGAAACCCTCTCCGGGATACCGGATTGATCTGCTCGATGAGTCGGGCAGCTCCTGCGAGGTGGGGGATGAGGGTCAGATTGTGATTTATACCGATCAAAGCCGGCCTGTTGGGATGTTCAACGGGTATTACCGCGATGAGCAGTTGACTGAAAAAGTATGGCACAACGATATTTATTACACAGGAGATATGGCCTGGCGGGATGAGGATGGCTATTTTTGGTTTGTAGGTCGGGCAGATGATGTAATCAAGAGTTCGGGTTACCGGATCGGCCCCTTCGAAGTGGAGAGTGCCTTGATGGAACACCCGGCGGTCCTGGAATGTGCGATCACAGCCGTCCCGGATCCCGATCGCGGCCAGGTGGTAAAGGCCACCATCATCCTTTCCAAAAATTACCACCCCAGCGACGAACTGGCCAAGGAGTTGCAGGAGCATGTGAAAAAAGTGACCGCTCCCTACAAATACCCAAGAATCGTTGAATTTGTGACGGAATTACCCAAGACCATCAGCGGGAAGATCAGAAGGGTACAGATCAGGGAGGAAGACAACCAGGGATAAAGGCAAATTTAGCCCAAAGTGTTCTTTACTTTTGCCTTTCACTCAGCGTAGCAGCGCCGTCGCGCACCAAAGCAGTGGCGCTTGTCCATGAAGGTCACCGACGATGCGTTTTCGTTGCAGGTAATAATCGTGGTCGTTTTTGATGTTGGTGCCTTCACATACTTCGGTGAGCTCATCGTTTGCATTGATGTAACCGGTCAATGCAAGCCAACCTTTGCGGGCTGCCGTGCCATAAATATTTTTGTCTAGCCATCCCTGTTTTACTCCCGTGATCATCGCATAGGTAAACATCGCTGTGCCGGAGGTCTCTTCCCAGGCCTGAGGATCATCTATGATTTGCCTCCACATACCGCCCGGTTCCTGAAATTTAAGCAAAGCAGCCATCATCTTGTGGTATCCTGCCATGATTTTATCCCTGTCGGGATGATTTTTCGGAAGACTGCGGAGGATTTCCGCCATCCCGGCTGCCATCCAGCCGTTGCCGCGCCCCCAGCTGTAGTGGGTCTCCGGTGAATGATAGAACAGTCCATTCGGCAATTGGATCTTCTCCAGGTACAACACCATCTCTTTGGCGGCACGGTCAATGTATTTCCTGTCGCCGGTGGCCCGGAAAGCCTGGGCCTGAACGGCGGTGATCATAAACATATCATCGATCCAGATACGGGTCTGCCACGAATAGCCCTGATCGGCCCAGACTTTTTGTTCCTTTGGTGCCTCGTTGGGGAGGGCCCACTGGGTGTCGGCATACAACAACCCCAGATCCAGGTATTTCTGATTCTTGGTCTTCAAATACAGCTCCAAAGGTACTGCTCCGAAGACGTTGTTGTCTACATGATTGGGCTTTGGCTGTAAATTCTTCTCCGCGTCGAACAAAGGGGTAAACCTTGCTTCAAAACGGTTGAAAAGGGGTTGATTGCCTGTCACCTCTGCAAACCACATTCCTCCCAGCCAGGCGCATACATCGGGGTAGGTAATCTGGGTGGGAGGTACTTCCGGATGGGTATTCCCGTAGCGGGAATGCGCCGTATTCAGAAATTT
>Ga0209697_10002855_pt1 | contig 24165 bp, 23 predicted proteins | sample AliMusrvi5mmetaG_FD_184115 | JGI IMG/M metagenome (GOLD analysis project Ga0209697, IMG submission 184115) | Freshwater lake bacterial and archeal communities from Alinen Mustajarvi, Finland, to study Microbial Dark Matter (Phase II) - Alinen... | ecosystem: Environmental > Aquatic > Freshwater...
TCACATGTGCGGGGCATCACATGTGATGCCCCTACGGATGATGACGGCGTTATGTAGGGGCACAACATGTTGTGCCCCCGTCGGTGTAATGGTGGAATTATCGGAATACAAAATGTTGTACCCTGCCGGCGGACCGGGGGAATTATCCGGCCATCCCGTGTACCGGGGCATCACATGTGATGCCCCTACGGATGATGACGGCGTTATGTAGGGGCACAACATGTTGTGCCCCTGTCGGTGGACCGGGATTTTATCGAATGATCGATTATTCAAACGAAAAGCCGTTTCGGATTCCCGAAACGGCTTTTCGTTTGATGCTCCCCCTGCTGGACTTGAACCAGCGACCCTCTGATTAACAGTCAGATGCTCTAACCAACTGAGCTAAGGAGGAATAATGGGACGGCAAAATTAGTAAAAGTTCCTTAAAAACAAAAGAAATTCAATCAATCTTTCGTAAAGACCTCTTTTTATTGGCTATCAGGGCACTCCCTGAATACTCGATCATTCCCTGCCAGCCGCAGGCGGGGATCAACGAGGTCTGATCTTCGATCAGATTTCTGATTTCAGACCTATATGGTCTCTGACTTCCGATATTGTTCAGCCGTTGACAATATTGTTATCTTCCCGGAGTTTCTTAATTTTATTACAGAGACACAACAAGGTTTGTATGCGAAAGTGGATTTCCGTGCTTTTCAAGGTGACAGTGCTGATAATTGGAGGATTCGTCATTCTCATCCTTTTCTTACCAAAGTCATATAACATTCCTGTTTTCAAACAAAGGGAAGGGACGCGTTTCTGGACCTTGAAGACAGGTTCCAGGATCGCTTATATGCATATTTGCGCTAAAGGAGAAAAGAAACCCTTTCCCATTATCTTCCTTCAGGGTGGTCCGGGGGGACCCATTTATGACGAGAATATCCGCATCCTGTCAAAACTGGCGGATTCGGGATATGATGTTTTTCTTTATGACCAGATCGGTTGCGGATTTTCTGACAGGTTAAAGAATATTGAAGAGTATACCGTTGAAAGGCATAAGAGAGACCTGGAGAATATCGTTGAAATTTTAAGTGCTGAGAAAGTTATTTTAATAGGTCAATCCTGGGGCGCTATCCTGGCAGCTGAATTTATTGCGGATAATCCCGGCAAAGTTGACAAGGTTATTTTTACCAGCCCGGGATATCTGCTTCCCGTGAATCCATCGTTTGCAAAGATTAAAGCGCCGGACAGCCTGAATCTTTTAAGTCCTCAATTTACCAATAAACAAGGCCGCGAGAAAGTATACACCTATAGGGCAAAGCTGATTGAAATGTGTGCAAAAGCCTTCAGTTGGAAGTTGGCGCCTGACAAGGAAATGGATGAATTTGAAACCATTCTTGACCAGGAAATGAGAAAATCCACTGTTTGTAATCCCACGTTCATAACTGCTCCTGACAGCAGGTCAGGTTTCTTTTCGATGGTTAAAACAGTTCAGAGCTTTGATCATGCACTAGAGATCAGGTCAAAATTGCGGCATTGTACGGTTCCCGCACTTATCATGAGAGGTCAGTGCGATTGGGTCAAATGGGGATATGTGACAGAGTATCTTGACCTTTTCGCCAATCATAAACTTGTTATGGTCCCTGGAGCAGGGCACTCTATTGCCAGGGAGCAGCCTGAACTTTATATTAAAACCATCCTTGACTTTTTGAGATGAAACTGCCCTGGTTGCATTTTTCGTGCACCTGGAAATCCACTATTGAAGAATTATTTTTTCCGTTTTGTTCAGTGAATTACTTTCAAACCTGATCAGGTAGATGCCCTTATTAAAGGCAGAAAAATCTTTTTTCGTGACGGTTACCCCTGTTTTTGAGTCTGGAATGAGGAATCCTGAAATCTTTCTGCCATACACATCTGTGATCGTGGCGTTAATATCATGTAAAAGACCTGTGGTTTCAATGGAAACGAGACCGTTAGAAGGGTTCGGATAAATTCTAAACTTGCTGTTTTCAGTTTTTTCCTCAATACCCACGCAGGAGCGGATGGTGATTAGTACGGAGTCCTTATAATTAAATCCGTTAAATGATTCTGTCAGTCTGACATTGAAATTTCCTGTCTGGACATACAAATGAGATGGCGTCATCTGATTAGATGTCGAACCATCTCCAAAGTCCCAATAGACACTTTCGATATTCGATTTATTTGTGATATTAAATCGTGTCACCTGCCCATAACAGGCGCTATCGTGTGTAAATATCGGGCGAGCAAAATAGCTTTGAATGAAATTGGTTAACCCATAGATACATTTCCTGCCATTCAAAGAGAACCGGCTTTGAGGTACATTTCCAAGGAGGTTATAATTACAATTCAATCCCATCCTTGTTGGATTATAAATCACATCAAGTGAGTCCTTTTTGTTTATCATAGTGATAGTTCTGGTAATGTAAATCCGGCCATCCGGGCCCAGCTGCATCCCTCCCAATCTTTCCCCGACTGCGGAATCAATAAGAACAGGGGAACTCATCCCTGTTGGTAGATCAAACTGGTAAATCCGTGAAGGATATGCCGGCGTTCCATTACCGGTAATCTGAAGCAGGGAAATATAAACTTTTCGACTGTCCGTTGAAAACTCTATGCCATAGGGGCTGATTCCCGGAACAGTAAATGTATACGCTTGAGGATTTGAAACATATCCTGATGAGTTGTCAAAATCATATACTTCTACATTATTGGTTCCTGATACGGCAAGTGCTATTTTACTACCGTCCGGAGAAGCTTTCATATAACCATAGGCATTCATTTGACTGGTAAAACCACCACCCTGTATTCCTCCTGAATTACTGATTACCGGATTTGATAATCCGTTTGAATTCAAAAGAAAGGCATAAAATTCATCAGAATCCCATTTATGAGTGATAATCCATACATCCTTGCCATTCTGGTGATAAACAGCTGTTATCTTTTGGCAAACCGGAGTGAGCAGTGGAATGTTCCATTGGGGTGTTCCATTACCAAATCCATTGTTGAGGCTCATATCAACAACCGAATATTCAAGACCTTTTGTTTCATAAGTAGTATCAGTCATAAAGGCCATGACATCAACTGTAAAAATGTAATAAATGGTTGAACGACCCGGTTGCGGGACGATGATACATGACTGGGTAACACCTAAATCACCATCGAGCCGAGGTGCATATGGCAATGTATCGAATGCTCTGTCCCATACTCTTCTCCCATCCGTAAAGAAAAGGAGGCTTCCCGTACTGTCTGAAATGACTGCACTGCTTTTAAACGATGTCATTACATTTTGATCTGTAAGGGGAATGGCATTCCCATCCTGAAATTTCATTCCAGCATGTTCACCAAAATACCAGATATCTGCCTGCTTCCCTGAATGAAAATAATCCGACCCAATATTCCGCGTTCCCGGGTTCAGCGGTGGCTCTTGTGAAAATACTGAAAGGACAGATATCAGGATAAAGCAAAAAACCAACAACGGTCTTTTAAAAAGTGATGCACCTGCATTTTGTTTCTTTAACAGAATCGTTCTTAAATTTTTCATCTTTCAATGTTATTTAGGGAACTTGTTACAAACCTAATGAAAAAAGCGCCCGCTTTGACCAGCCTTCCCCGCGGCAATCTGACCCCCCACCCAATTGATATTTAAGAAAGTAAGGTGGGCAAACAGCATCGGCGCAAGGTAGTCAGATGCTTTGGTTTCTCCAATCGGGCCAGGTCAATAACAATATTTTACTGCGTACCAAACCGCCATAAACTCTTCAATGGTAAGGTTTCCCTGGATGGTGAAGGCTATATCTGATGTGTAGGAAGAGGTTCCGCTGTATACCTTGCCGTCTTCGATCGTCGCCAGGATGTCGCTGGAATAGGAGGATGTTCCCTTGCAGATCTTGCTGTCTTTGATGGTCAATTCAATATCCGAAGTGTAGGATGATGTTCCTTTGTAAACCTTGCCATCAGTAATGGTATAGATCACATCGCTGGTATAGTTGGAATTCCCTTTGTAAACCCGGTTTTTTGCAACATGACAGAGTATATCCGACGTATAGGACGATGTTTTCCGGTAAACGTTTCCATCTTCCACGGTGCAGATTACATCCGAAGTGTAGGTTGATGTCCCCTTATAGACCTTCACCTGGGCAATTACCCGGGGGCTTATGATAAGGGCAAGGACGAAAAACAGGATGGTTTTTTTCATGATACTTTTTATTTCATCCCGGTTAATTCCCCGGGGCAGGCCCCGGAATAAAGGCCCATGGACTTCACCCCGGGGTTAATTACACTTGATTATCCAATCATATAACCATCTAAAAGTTTTGAGATCATGCTCCTTTTTTTAAAAGGTCTGTGGATCAGAAATGACGGGTCAGGCAGCCTCTTATTACACAAAAATACGCAGAAAAAAGACGTATAATCTATTCTAAGATCAGGCAATTCAGCTCTTGATCTCCCCCTTCACCCCAACATATCTTTGCTTCATCAAACTCAAACAACAAAACAAAATGAAAGCAAAAACAATCTTCATAGCAGCAGTTTTAAGCATTCAGATAAGCACCTTATTCGCGGCGAATGAATTTCCCCCTGTAACATCAAACAACGATGTAAAAGCAACCTGCTGCGTTATTTCACTCATGCCAACCGTACCTGCTGAAGCACCCTTTGACGAAGAAGTTGTTCTGACGGATTATGCCGGGTTGGAGCCCGTGACCCCGATGGAAGCATCGTTTGAGGATATGCCGGCCGAAATGACATCCATAATTGGTTTGGTTCCAGTGACGCCAGCCTTTGCTGATTTTGATGATGATGATGTTGTTGTTGCTTTTAATAATGGAGTTCTGGCACCCGTCACACCTGCCGAAGCTGATTTCGAATAACACGATATTTACAGCAAGTACTTTCGCCACTTCGGCGGCATCTAAGATAGGCTTGGTATATAGGTACAGGATCAGTTTCATTGCAGCAACCAATGAATCCGTAACGCGAAACGCGTCGGGGTTCAAAATTTTGAATCCCCGGCCGATACCCCGATTCTTTCCCCTTCTTTGATCGCCGTTTCATAGCCCTTTGTCGTATTCTCCAACAGGTCCTCATCGATGCGGATTTTGTTTTTTTCAAACAGCAGCACGACTGTGGAGCCCCCGAATTTGAAGTATCCTTTCTCTTCCCCTTTTTTTACAGAATTCCCGGTATAGGTCTGCACGATACTTCCAACCATGGTTGCGCCTACTTCGGTCATCACGACATCACCAAACAGGGGGGTTGAAAGGATGGTAAATTCCCTTTTGTTCAGGCAGAATATTTCAATCATTTTGCGCAGGGCAAGAGGGTTTACTGAATAGTAATCACCGTCGATCCGGGTAACGGGGGAGATGCTGCCGCTTACGGGGAAATGGAAGCGGTGGTAATCGAAAGGGGCAAGGCGGATGATCACAAGGGTGCCGTCACGGTACTTTTGCGCAAGGCGGGCGTTATTTAAAAACGAAGAAAGATTGAAGCGGTATCCTTTGATGATAAAATCGCTGTTGCTGATATTGGCATAGGCCAGTATTTTCCCGTCGGCAGGCGACACGGAAACGGTTGAACTGCTATCCACCGGCCTTGCGATCTTCTTTAGTTTCCGGGTAAAGAAGTCGTTGAAAGAGCTAAACTCCTGTTTCCGGGCAGTACCCAGGTCAATACCAAATTCCTCAACAAAGGGTTTTATTTTTTTGGCAGAAGAAGGTTGATCCATTCGGTTTCCATAATATGATGAAACCACCTTTCTTTTGGCCAGGGTCCAAAGCGTTGCTTCACCCACCGGGTTATTGTAAAGCCAAACCAGCCACTTTTCGCCAGCCACTTTTTCTGTTTTTAACAAGCCGGATTGCCGGTCGTAATATTGGATAGGAGCTTGTGGTGGCAAGGGATACAAAGCCACTATGATAAACGCAAGCAATAACAGAATGAGGATCCACCTCTTTTTAATTTTTGGAATGTTCATCTGTTATTGTTTGTTTTTTGACTTGGATAGCAAAGATAGTGCATAGCGCGAAGTGTAATCAATCATGAATGGCAAATCAATTGAACCCCGACCACCGCTAAAAATTAATCCCAATCATAACCCCCCAGCTGCCTTCATCTTCAATATCCTTTTCAGGGAAATACATCCCGGAGATTGCGCCATCCAGATAAAGTGCATTGTAGCATCCCAGCTCAACAAAATAGTCAGCAAATTCATGAAGGGATATGGGGTTGTTGGAGATCAGAAACGCAACACGTCCATCGTTAAAAGTGCCAATCCCGTTTCGGACATAAAGACTTTTGTTGAATGTTGTAAGAATGGGATTCATTGTTCCCATAACCACCGGCATAACACCTGACTGGGTGGCAAACCTGATATTTCCAGGGTTTATGTAGTTTATGGTTAGGCAAATTTGTGCCTGATTATGATCATTAATTATAAAAACGCCATTGGGTTGAAGGCAGAAATTTGAGCGTCCGTTAGTGCGGGTGTTAAGGTGTGTTATCTCTTTAAAGTTCTGAATAAACAACCCGCATGGAATTCGGTTTTCCATAGCCATTCCGCCATTCATTGCAAAACGAAGCTTTTTTCCTTTGCTCTCAACATAATCCGCCAGATTGTTGAAGTTGCGCAGCAGCTTACCGCGATCATCTTTCCAGTACATTTCAACAGGATATTTTTCCGGATCGATAATTATTGCGGTATATCTCTTGTTGTGGATATACTTAAAGTCTTCAGCTTTTTTTTGGGAAAACCCCAGGGTGGCAATCAGGATGAATAAAAAAGTCATGTTTTTCATACAGCAATTACCCAATTGTATTACATACAACGAGGAGAAGTAGCTATATGTTGTACTACTTTCTGCCTGAGTTCCTCTTTGTCCTTAGCCGGTTTTTACCCTGATATCGACGGCGAGCCCGGGAACTCAACATTCTTTGCCGTAATTCAGCATTCCGACCTGAAAACGCAGCAGAAGTGTATATTCCGGAGCAAGGTGACCCCCCATTCCGGTGATACTGCCCCCCCCTCTTTTTTTGAGAATTGCAAATAACCCCCATTGTCTTTATAAGACATTGGATATGAGGTTGCAATTTAGGAATTTCCCGGATTTCATTACCATAATTTATGGTTGTGACATTCCGGCATAGTGACCCCTGTGTTTTAATCGGATGTGTGACATTCCGGCATACTGACCCCCTTGAGGACATGTTTGGATTAATCGATTGAGTTGTATTTTGGTGCATCTCTAAACGATAAACCAATGGCTGGAACAAGGATTACTATGAGCTCATTGAAGCAGATTTTACTATTAAGAGGCCTGGGGACAGGCAAAAAAAAGATTGCCCAACAAACCGGCATATCTAAAACCACGATCAATGAATATTTTGATCAGATCCAAAGGAAAGGATATGTTCTCCAAGACCTTATCCAAATGGATGAGCCAGCGTTGGAAGCGTTGTTCTACAATGCTAAAGACAATGATGAGATCACCCGGTATAACACGTTAAAAGAGCTCTTTCCCTATTTTTCTGATGAGCTTCACCGTACAGGCGTTAACCGTATGGTTCTCTGGGAGGAATACAAGGCCAGTCATCCTTGGGGATATGGTTATTCACAATTTTGTTACCACTTGTTTCAGAGCCACCGATCCGTGAAGGGCGCCGGGTTTACGCTCAAGCGTTTTAAGGTAATGATCCAAGGTAAATATCCATTGGTTTCTTCCATAGCAGCGATCATGACCGCAGATCAGGCCATGGGCATAATACACCTTTAACTCGTTGGAATAAACCTTTACATCCACCATTCGGCCACAAAATATATCGGGTACTGAATAATGGTTGGTCCCAAAACAGATCGTGGCCGATTTATCCACTTTCATCACATGGGTTAAAAAACATTCCATGGACCCCGGATAGGCCCACAAAGAAGAACGCTCCTGCTGCAGACCTTCCAATGGAACCTTCTTCATGGATCCGGGCAACGCATTGAGATGATCACAGGTAGCCATTAAATGGCCCTCGGCTGCATCCAGGGTGTCAAACTCATCGATATCGCAAAACGCTTTGCGGCGAACAAATTCTACACTCCGTTCAACGTGTCCTTTTTCATTCCCGCTTCTGGTGTTACAAAACCGCCACCGGAACTGAAACCAGCCGGCCAGATTTACCAATGCATCTGTTGGCGTCTTTTCATTGCGACCGACAAACTCTTTAACGGCCACCTTCATATTATCGTAAACCATCTCCTGGTATACCCCTCCAAGGTGGGCAAAGAACTCATTATGGGCTTCCATAAAGGCCAGGGTATCCTGCCGGTGGAAAAGCCTGCAATAACGGTAATTACTGTAAGCCGAGGTGAACACAGCCAGGTATAATCGCCGCCTTATACCGCCGATTACCAACTTGATCTCTGCCCAGTCAAACTCACATTCCTCACCTGGAACATACAACTGTTTTATGTAGGCCTCCTGCTGCCGTAATTCTTTATCCCGTATATAGTTGCACACGGTAGTATACCCAATCTGGCAGCCCGCCTTTAAAAGATGCTCGTGAATATCGATCTTGCGCTTTATCTGTTTACGCAGACCCTCCTGGCGTTTGCGTTGATTATCGTCCAACTGCTCTTTGATCATATCCTCAACTTCGGCTGTAAGTTTGCGCTTAAACCGGCTTTGTGAATCGTAAGCCGGTGGACTCGAAACGTAATCTTGCAAGGCCTTTGGATCTATCCCTGAATCGGTTGCCTCTTTGGACTGAGCGTATGCGAACAGGTCTTTTCTGATAGTGTTGCGACCTATCTGTAAGTCGCGCGCTATCTTCCGGATGCTATCAAACTCCCGGAAATACCGTCTGATAATTTCTTGTTTGGTATCCATACTTATCATCGTTTTTGCGTTGCTCTTGCATCTGCAAAGCAACTGGTTTAACTCCGATAAGTGGTATCGTTTTCAAAAGGAAGGTGGTACCGTTTTCAATTAATAGATACAAAAATGGAAGAAAAAGAATACAAAGACCGGATCATTCCCATGGGGAATTGGATTTATAAGATCGCGAAATGCTTTCTTAAAAATCGTGAGGATTCAGAGGACTTGCGACAAAACGTGTTTAAATGGGCATGGATCGTAAGGCAGGAACTGGATAAATGTTGCAGTATTGAAGCTTACATCAATAGTGCAACCCGGTTCATGTGTATCGATAAACTCAGGAAAGAGCAACATGAAAAGGAAGCCCTGCGCAAGCAGCCCATCGAACCGGTAACGGAAGGGGATGTTCTTGATCCGATTGACAGGAAGTATATCTGCCAGCGTATCCGGGAAATTGCTGATACGCTGCCACCGGATAAAAAGGATGTTTTTATGCTGCGTTGGATCGAAGGATTGGAATACTCTGAAATTGCTGATAAATATGGAATGACTTTGAATTTGGCATATATTAACAATACACGGGCCTTCAAACTGATACTGGAACAAGTACAAAAACTCAAATTGCATGAACTCTACCGAGATTAAAGCGCTGATAGAGAAGTGTATCGGGTCGGAATCTTCCCTGGCCGAAGAAAAACAACTTCTTGACATCTTTACCTCCGGGGATTATCCCCCTGAATTTGAAACCGAAGCAAGCATTTTCAGGTACCTGATGTGGGAGGCTTCTGAACGAAAAAGGAATCCTGAATTTGAACGGGAACTGAAATTAAGAGAGAACTCCATCCCCGTCACGCTTCCCCGTCACCGAAAGTTCCGCAGAACCACAACATGGCTGGCTGTCGCAACTGTTCTCCTGCTGGGTGGGCTGACTTTTACCTTCCGGCATATTATCAGCAAACCACAGGTCCCCGAATACTCTGTATTCAGGGATCCAAAGACCGGTTATGCTGTGTCCCGCAAAGAAATGCAGAAAGCAATGGTTAATCTGAATAAACTCTATGGCGCGTCCCGCCAGATAGAGCGAATAAATAAAAACAAGACAATCTGTTCCTACCTGTCCGTTTTCCAGAAAGTTAAACCCGTAAATAATAACACGAACGAAAAAGGTTCAATAAATTAAACAACATGAAAAAGATGAAGAAAATTTTGGTGGTAGTGGCAGTGCTGATGCCGTTCCTCCTGCAGGCACAGAGCCCGCTCGACAAAGTGGCTTACAAATACTCCGGGAAAAAGGGGTTCAATGCGGTAAACATTTCAAAGGACATGCTCCAGCTTTTCGTGTCGATGGCCGATGAAAAGGATACCGCCACCCAGGCGTTCAAAAGGTCCATCACCCATATGAACAACATGAAGGTGATCAGTTGTAACCGGGATTCGGTTAAAACAGTCCCGGCCCTGGCCTTTTTTAAGGAGGCAACGGCTGCATTCGACCCGGCCATCTATCCTGAACTCATTACCGGTAACGACGGTTACGAGGACATCCGCTTCCTTGCAAAAAAGAATCCCCAGGGCCAGATCACTGAACTGGTGATGCTCGAAATAGGAGCAAAGGAAATAGTTGCCTTCAGTATAACCGGCATCATCGACCTGGCAACCGTCTCAAAGATCGCGAAAGAGATGGATATCAAGGGGGCGGATGAATTGAAGAAGGTCAAAACAAAATCCAAAAAATAACAAATCTCTTGCCCCGGAATTAATTCCGGGGCAAGAGATTGTTCCGAACAAATCCCCTCCATTTTTTAATTTTTTTGCTCAGCAACAGGATTACCCTGTTCTCCTGGTCAATCTATGCCCTCCTATGAGCCATGAGCAATGAACAATGAAGAATGAGCAATGGATAATTCGCAAATCACAATTAGTAAAGACAGGAGAATCCAAAAGCCAGTATCGAGCGAGTATACCGTCAGTATCGGTTCAGTATCGGAGGGAGACAGGAAAAAGACAGGAAAGAGATAGGAGCGAGATAGGAAAAGACAGGAGGGAGATAGGAGCGGGATAGGAGAACGTCAGGGAGATGTTAGGGAACTACGAACGACAAACTACGAACTGCGAAGTATGTAATAAGTTTTTTCATAATGCAGTACCAATCCACAGAGATGTTTCCGTTTATAATTGAAGGGATTTTCGCCGCCCTCGAGGATGCCTCTTTTATCAGGATTGCTATTCGCTTTGAAGAATCGGGGAAGGGGAAGAAAACCACTGGAAATGTTGTAGTTACAAGCGTAAACGGTCATAATTCGCCTCAGCGTTTCCTGCATAGCGTGGATGCCCTCAGGGTTGAGGCACTCAAAAAATTGCGTAAAGCCATTTTTGAGATCCACCCTGATGAAACAGACCTCTTTTTTGAACATGTTTTCCGGGTAGTCCGGAGGATTTCCCGGAACTGGTCCGCAAGCAGGATCCGCTGTGTTTGCAATGGGGCGGAAACTGAAAATGCGGTTTTCATCGGACAGGCGCTGGCCCAGGTCAGCAGGTATGATGAGATCTTTCACCTGTTGATGAAGAAACTGGAAAACAAGATACATGCATATTGCGGGGCTGCTGTATTTTTGATCCGTTCCGTCGAAGATCCCATTCAACCGGAGGTTCAATTCAAACTAAACCTTAAGTGTTCGGTGAAATTTGCCGGAGCCTTGTTACGGATATTCTATATCCTCCTTTTTGGAGAAAACACCAATAAAGCGGACCTCTGCAGGCAAGCCGCCCTGCTATTTTCAACCGACCGCCAGGAAAATATCAGCTCCGGAAGCTTACGCAACTCTTTCGATTCACCTGAGTTGGGAATATTGATGAAACTCCGGGCATTTTTCCACCTCTGCATAGCCGAAATTGACAAAATAATAAAATCTTCAGGCCTTTAACATTCACAGGTACAAATACATAATGGGGGGTGGTACCACCCCTTCCACTGTTTTTCGCTTTTCTGCCGCTTTACATTTGCGGAGTACAAATTCACTGATCATGGCCACGATCTCATTCATTAACATTAAAAACTAAAAACCATGTCAAATTCAAATCAAAATTTAAACGTAAGAAAGCTCCGCGGCAAAATCGGGGATCAGATTGTTTACAAAATGCGTTTCGGAAAAAGCTATGCAGCCAATATTCCGGCGCCATCGTCAAAAGGGCCGAATGAAGCGCAGAGTAAGATCCGGCTGAAGTTCAAAATGGCCACATTGTGGGCCAAGAAAACGCTGTCAGATCCTGCACAGCTGGCGATGTACCAGGCTTTGTCAAAAGGAGCGAAAACGCCATGGATCCTCGCAATGACCAACTACCTGAAACCACCGACGGTCGCGGAAATCGATCTTGGTGAATACCAGGGTAACGTCGGCGATAAGATCGTTGTTATCGCAGTCGACGATATCAATGTGAAATCAGTCAGCCTGACCATCAAAAAAGCAACCGGCGAAGTAATCGAAAAAGGCGAATGTCAGCCCGACGACATCGGCCTGTTGTGGAACTACACAGCAACCACCGAAATTGCAAACCTCAACGGTGTGATCATAACCGGCACCGCGAAAGATGACGCAAACCACAATGGTTCACTCAGCGTGACCCTGTAGCGTAACAGTTGCGAGTTGTAAGTTGTAAGTTGCGAATTACTTACAACTTGCAACTTGCAATTCGCAACTATTTCCAGCATCCAGCATCATGACAACAAAACCCACCTTATTCGGCCTCCCCATCACCCAGGCAATCGGACTGTTCAGCTTCCTTGTTACGGTTATCTCCGTTTGGGTGCACATGGAGATCCGTATCGCCGAAATCAATGTTGAGATTGCCGGCATCAAAGGGGACCTGCAGTCACATAAAATGGAGAATCGTAAAGATTTTGAATCCCTCCAGAACAACACCCGATCAGACACCCGGGAGATACTTCAGAAGATTGATGAGATACAAATTTATTTGAGGAACACGCATAAATAACTACAAAAAAAAGTAAGCAATGCTCGAGAGAGAGTCAATCTCGCAAATCACAAATCACAAATCACAAATCACAAATCACAAATAATCCAGCATCCAGCATCCAGAACCTAAACCGCGCCACGTAATGCCATCGCATGTAATCCGTGACACGTAACAAAAAAGGCAGGTTTCGACCTGTCTTTTTTTCGCACATCGCACATCGCACATCGCACATGTTTTTCATCCGGCATCTGCTAATACGGGGGTTGCTTCGCTTCGCTCGCAAAGCAGGAAGAGTCATACCGAAATTTGACGAATGTTAATTCCCTACGGGAAAACCTGATGAAATTCCGTCATGCTTTTCTATTGACATTCATGCCCTCCGGGCAAACTAAACAAATCCGAAATGTGAAATCCGAAATGTGAAATATCGCAAATCACAAATCACAAATCACAAATAATCCAGCATCCAGCATCCAGTGTCACTTTAGCCGCTACAGAACTTTATAAACCGGCTTTTTCCCGGCAGGTTTTATCTGGGCTGGTATATCCTTAGGCATTGCTGTTTGATGCAATAAGACATGGTCCCTCAAAGCGGTATATTTCAAATCCACTGTTTTCCGGTCTTTTTTTTGTTCCTTATTGTTCTCTAAGTGTTGCGATAAGACAAATTCCCTCGATTTTTTGTACCTCAAATCGGGTGTCTTCCCGTCCTTCCTGTAAACAGCAACACTCTTTTTCTCGGGTGTTTTTCCAGTTTTCATAAGATTTCTTTATTTATGCTTGTGATGTCCCTGTGCGGGGTTTGTTAATTCGGAATATAACATCAAAGTTCGTGCTGTTTAATTCCGGAAGCGTTACACATTTTTGGGAATTCTTTACATGTTTCACACATTGCAACTTCGTGAAGCACCGTAGCAGTTGACTGCCGGTTGTGAGAAAGTTATATTTACTTCCCTCACTTTGCCAGGACACTTCGTACGTTCCTGCCTTCGGGCCCGGACAATTCAACCAGGTACATCCCTGAAGGGGAACCGGTAAGATCAAGGTCTTTTTCATTGATTCCGGAAGTGGTTCGGATCTCATTCCGGTAAATCCTGTGGCCAGTTATATCGTACACGGTAAGCGTGCAGGAGGTTTCGCTGCCTGTGAAAAACCGGATCCGGAAGATTTTCCCCCCGGTTCCTTCTGCAGGGGAAACGCTCAATGATCCGGTGCCGGGTTCAGGGATTCCGGTCATCAGGATGTAGAGGTTATTTGACGTATCCGAGGGGCAGCTGTTTTGCGTTACGATATCCCAATACATCCCGGTTTGGGTCGCGGTCATTGTCTGTGCGGTTTCCCCCGTGATGAGGTTCCCATTATAGTACCATTGGTTTCCGGCTGCAGCGCTGCTCGTGAGAAACGTTCCATTGGCCGTAATCACTGGTGCTGCCGGAGGATCGACTACGGTCACATAATTGGGCTTTAGCAGTGAATCGCTCCAGGATCCATTGCTGACAACCAGTTTCACATCAAATGTGCCGGCTGCACTATAGGTCACAGTCGGGTTGGTGGCCGTTGAGGAAGGTGGCGTACCGCCTTCAAAATACCAGTGAGAGGTAAGGTTGCTGCCTGTCGACTGGCTGGAAAATGACACGGAATTCCCCGTGCAGATGCCTGTTGACGAACCTGTGAAATATGCATGGCAGGAAGGAGCCCGTTTCAGCACCACGCCGCCGGAACCACAGATAAAGCCCGTTCCGTTCGGGGTGAAAATGCATTCGTACAATGCCGCCTGTAGTGCTGACTGAGGAAAGCTGTTTATCCAGTTCGCCCCGCCGTCGGAACTCTCCACAACTACCTCTGGTGTTCCGCAAAGAAAAACATGGTTTACATCCTCCCATGCGAAATCATGCCAGGGGTTGCTGCCGATCATCTGCCCTGTCCAGGTTGCTCCGCCGTCACTGGTTTTGATAATCTGGCCATCTGCCCCGCAGGCCATGCCAACGGAAGCGTTAAAGAAATCGATGCCCGTGAGAGTTCCGCCTCCTGTGAAGACGGTGGTCCAGCTGCTGCCGTTGTTTACTGATTTTTTTATATTTCCGCCGTTGTCGACAAGGAAATAGGTATCCCCTGAAATATAACATGCATGTGCAGGTACACCGCTGATCCCCGTGGCGATAGTCCAGCTTGTGCCTCCGTTGGCAGTGACCCATACCCTGGGAGCCGAGTTTGTCGAACCCAGCAGTATACCGTTGGAGACATCCTTGAAAACCACGTCGGTGAAATAATAGACATTGGGGTCAACCGGAACGGAAGTCCATGTCGAACCACCGTCAGTGGTCTTTGCAAATCCGCTCCAGCCGGCTGATATCTTGGGCCAGCCTGCCACATACCCGGTATTCAGGTCAGGGAAACTGGCGCCTTCCAGCCCTTCATTGGTGCCTGTCCAGAGTTGCGTCCAGGAAGTTCCTGCGTCCGTTGTTTTGAGCACGATGCCGTTCCCCATGTAGGTGAGTGATTCGCCTACCATAAACCCGGTACTGTTCTGTGCAGAGGGAAAATCAATTCCCCTCATGATATAATTATATCCTGCCATGGATTTTATCCAGGGTGGTCCCGATTGTGCCCGGGACAATAAGGGAAATACCAGGCAGATGACTAGGAAAAATGAAAGAGATATACGTTTATTCATAAGTTGGATGCATTGAATGATGTATATACTAAATACCATTTATTCTAATAATCTTTCTTGTAGTAGCTCCGCTTTTTGAATTCACAACCAGCAGGTAGGCTCCTGCGGGAAATGAAGAGAGATCGATAACGGCCTGCTCTTTTCCGTTGAACTGAAATTCCCGCAGTTCAATGCCGGCGATCGTCATGACCTTTACGGAATAAATTCCTTCCTGCAGAGATATCTTCACTTTGTCCTTTGCCGGATTCGGACTGATGGTGAGATCACGTATGCCGGGATGGCCAATGGTGCCGGTCATGATGGATGGGATACCGGCCATCAGGGCGCAGCCCGGCCCGCCATAGGCACCCATGTCATTCCGTATGCTCCCATTTGCAGGAAACTTTGCATTGGAAGGATTTCCCGGATCGGGGGGATCATTGAAGACAGCAGCAAAGTCACCCTTGTCAATGCAGGGAGAAAGGGCTGCCAGGTAGTAATTCATTGTGCCGAATAAAGGATCAGCATCCAGGTTCCCGTTTCCTGCAAACCCGCCTTCGATATCGCAATAGCTTGCCTGGGTTGTGGCTGAACCCTGGATCTGGGAATTGAACGCGGCTGAATTGCGGTATATGATATTATTGATAAGCACCATGGAGGTGCTCCAGACGTGCAGTCCGCCTCCGCCCAGCTGTGATGAGTTGTAAACGATGGTGTTGTTCTGGACGGTTCGTTCCCGTCCCAGGCCATCCGCCCCGTATGCCCATATCCCGCCTCCGCCGTAGTCCTCCCCGCCCCAGTTCATGGCGATCACATTGTTGCGGATATCGGCGCCGGAAAAGTTGAAGACCAGACCCGCCCCGTATCTTCCCTGGTTATGATCGATTACGTTGTTCCGTATCTTTGGGTTCCCGTCGCCGCAGCGGATCGCGCCCCCGCCCGCACTCACGTTGTTCGTCATATCGGTTGCCTGGTTGTAGCAGATCCGGTTGAAAAGGATCCTTGGTGAAGCATATTGGATCAGGATCCCGCCGCCCTCGCGGTAGACGGACCCGGGATTATGTTCATCTTCCCAGCGCGTACCAGTGCCTCCTGTGATCCTGAAACCGATCAATGCCGCGGTGGAATCCGTGCTTGTCGCAAGATTACCCCTGGTGATGATGACACAACTGGCCGTATCGGCATGCACCGGCTGCCCGCCGTTGATCACGGTGGATCCGATATACGCCGTGTCGCTGGTCGTAAGGAAAAGACTGGCCACCACGATCCCTTTGCCCCTGAAATTAATGTTTTCAAAATAGATTCCCGGAGAAACGAGGACCGTGTCGCCATTCTGCGAGGCTGTTATAGCCGTTTGGATGGTCGGGTATTGCAAAGGAACATGCCGGATCGCTGCACCGGCGATATGTGCACTGGCAAATGCCAGTATGAAGAGTATGATTTTTGTTTTCATTTGCTGATGGTTTTGATTTCAGAAAGGGGTTTTCCCAACAGGGACCCTTCACTTGCAAAGTTAAGACAGAAATTAAAAGAAGTAAAGAAGGGGGAATTGAGTACTCGAACATTCGATCAACGATTTCTGACTTTCGGTCTGATTTCAAAACATATGTGTTTCACACATTGCAACTTCGTGAAGCCCCAATGCAGTTGACTGTCGGTTGTAAGAAACGCTATCTTTTTTCATTACATTTGAGCATGCAAAAATTTTCAATTCATCGTTTCATCTGTATATGCAGTCTGTTGACCGCTCTATGGGTTTCTTTTTCTTCTTTGGAGGCCATTGCACAGTACCCGGTTGGTCACCGGACCATCACGTTTGTTGACCCGGCAAGAAACAACCGGCAGATTTCCGCCGAGATCTATTATCCTGCTATGACGGCCGGCAACAATACAGCGGCGGCCTCCGGTCTGTTCCCGGTGATTGTATTCGGCCACGGCTACCTGATGCCCGTCAGTACATACGCCTATTTTCAGAATGCCATGGTACCGGAGGGTTATTTCGTGGTTTTTCCAACTACCGAGGGGACCCTCGTGCCCAGCCAGCTGAATTTCGGGCTTGACCTTGCATTCCTCGACATGGCCATGAAAAACGAAGGGACAAATCCTTCTTCCCCGTTTTACCAGCATGTTGACTCCACTTCAGCCATAATGGGTCATTCGATGGGAGGCGGCGCTTCGTTCCTGGCCTGTGAGAACAACACGAACCCGACAGCTATGGTGACGTTTGCCGCAGCAGAAACCACGCCTTCTGCCATTGCCGCGGCTTCGGGCATCACCATCCCGGCCCTTGTTTTCGCCGCCTCCGAGGATTGCGTGGCCCCTCCCGCGACAAACCAGCTCCCCTTGTACAATGCACTGGCCGATGAATGCAAAGACTATATCAGCATCACCGGCGGCGGACACTGTTATTTTGCCGATAATAATTTCCAGTGCTCCCTGGGTGAAGCCGGCTGCCAGCAGAATTTCACCATCACCAGCGCGGAGCAGCACGCCATCGTGCTCGCTTTTACGGAACCGTATCTTGATTATTTCCTGAAAAAGAATGCTGCATCCTGGACCCTTTTCAATGATTCACTGACTGCCTCCTCAATGATCACCTACATGAAATCATGCACGATCACCGGATCGGAGATCCTTTCCACTCAGCAAAAGGGATGTCTCTATCCGAATCCGGCAGGGGACGTCAGCACGGTTTACTGCAATTTAAAAGAGGATGCAGATGCGACGGTCCGCGTGTCCGATCTTTCGGGAAAGGTTTTTCTTACCAGCCCGATGAATTGCAGAAACGCTCCATGGCCAATCGATATCTCCACGCTCCCTTCCGGCTTCTGGATTGTTTCCGTGATTACCGGGAACAATGTCTATACCATGAAACTGATCCGGTAATGAATCGGCTGAGTCAACCACATCCATCTTTTGTATGTGGTTTTTTCATTTTCACGCAAGAAATACGCCATTTTCCGCTAAAATATCAGGGTATTGTTGGAATAAACCAATAATTTTGAAGGTGTGATCATAACGGATGTTGTTGCTGTTATGTAAAAATTAGTTTATGAAAAACAAATATACGCGCTGTATTGTCCTTTTGTTCTTTATAACGACAGGCCTTTTGTCGTCGTGCTCTGACAGCAGGAATACGCCCGGGGAAAGAAATTCGAACACCAACAATTACGATTATAAAAGAACAAAGCTGCTGCTTACAACAGTTCAGAAGGCTGCCGAGATCTTTCAGACCAAAGGCCTGGAGGCGCTTAAGGCTTATGAAAAAACACAGCGGTATCATGATATCTATTTCTATATCTACAGAAAAAGTGATGCGCTCTGCATTTATCATGGCGAGGACAGCACAAAGATCAACCTCATGGTGAAAGACCAGACAGACTTTCTGGGCAAACCTATTCAGAGCCTTATCCTGGAAGCTTTGTCTGACTCCATCAACAACCCTGATGCATGGGTCCACTTTAACTGGCCGCGTCCTGAAAATATTTTTCCCACATGGAAAACAGCCTGCCATCGTAACGTTGTGTTAAAAGATGGTTCGGCGGGCTTTATCGGCGCGGGGATGTATGGGTATTTCTCTGAAAAGGAATTTATCAGGATCTCTGTTAAAAAAGCATGCAGCCTGCTCGCTCAGAAGGGAGATTCATCGCTTGAATACATACAATCGCCCCAATCGCCTTTTGTGTTTTTCGACTGTTTCATCTTTATTTATGATTTTAACGGCAACTCGATCATCGACCCGAGTTACAAGAAAGACTCAAAGTCAAACCTGCTGCTGTTCAGGGACGTAACAAACCATTATCCTTTCAAGTCCATCGCAGAGCAGTTGAAAACCAAGGATGAAACATGGAATATGCTTCAGTTTACTTCGCCTGAATCAATGAATATCAAAAAAAAGGTGATCTATTGCCGTAGAACAAAGTTCAGAAACAAATTTGTCATTGTCGGCTCAATGATCGATGCTCCCCAGGCGGCATGGTTTAAATAATTTTATTTTATGGAAAATAACGAAATACCTATTCGCAAAACCAGGTGCCTCCTGTGGGGAAGCTGATATTTCTGAGTTTGCAGCAGGCCGTCCTTATCCTTACAACCTCCATTTTACCGGCCATCTTTATTAAAGAGATCAGCGGCGATATTGGTTTAAGCATCTCTTTTGTGAGCGTCACACTGATCGTGTCGGGGATTGGTTCGATTCTGCAGGGATTCCGTATCAAGGGTTTTGGCTCAGGGTACCTCTGTCCGAATGTCTGCGGCCCTTCCTATTTCAGCCTGTCGCTCCAGGCCTTCTGGATGGGTGGTTTCCCGCTGATGCGCGGCATGATTATTTTTGCAGGTATTATTGAAATGGCGTTTGCCCCCCTGGTAAAGCATCTGCGTAATCTGTTTCCTCCCGTGGTGATCGGGATTGTTGTTGCCAACGTAGGCATCAGCATGATCCCCCTTATTTTTGCGAATTTCTGCGGTTCACCTTACTCAAACGATATTATGCTCTGGCAGGATGTGGCCACGGCTATCGTTACGTTAATGCTGATCCTGTCGCTGAATATCTGGGGCAAAGGAAATTTTAAACTGTTTTGCCTGCTTATCGGGATATCGGCCGGATGGCTGCTTTACCTTTTAATTATTCCTTCTGAAAATCTGAGCCATACCGGCCTTCCCGGAATATCCTGGTTTGCCATCCCCAGGATGCCTTTCAATTTTTTAGAACTTCATTTTGACTGGAGCCTGATGTTCCCGTTTTTAATTATTTCGCTCTGCGGCACTTTAAAAACATTCGGCAACCTGGCTGCCGCACAAAAAATAACCACGCCCGAAAAAACAGAGACGGACATGAAGCCGATAGCCGGCGGCATTTGGGCTGATGGTTTCACAACCTCTCTTTCCGGGGTATTGGGAGCCATGGCAGTCGACACCTCGTCGGGTAATGTCGGACTGGCCGCTGCAACAAGGGCTGTAAGCCGATGGATCGGGATCGTAGCGGGTGTTATGGTGCTTATCGCCGGATTTTTCCCCAGGATATCCCTGCTTATTTCCATCATTCCGCCTCCTGTTGTAGGTGCGGCTCTTACCTTTGCCATTGTGTATATGGTGATCACCGGATTCCAGGAGATCTTCTCCGTAAAACTGGATCAAAAAAAGATAGCCGTTGTGGGGTTGTCGATGATCTTTAGCCTCTGTACACAGTTTGTTCCTGAGCTGTTTGCATATCTGCCGAAATCACTGCAGATTTTGTTCAGCAACTCCTTAACATCCTCCACGATACTGGCCATTCTGCTGTACCAGTTTTTTCATCTGGACAATGCTTATGCTTTGATTTCAAAGAAAGTCAGGGGATAATTTTGTATCTTTCAGGAGCAGGCTAAAAGATGAGTCATGTCAAGAATATTACATAAATTATTTGCAAATGCTGCCTTCCTGTTCTTGCTGGTCTCCACTCCCTTATTCCTTATGGGACAAAAAAAGTTGCTCAATACCCCGGAAATAGAGCAGAAATTCTCCCAGGTATGGAAATCCAGTGAAGCATCCCGAAAAAAATACTCCTTTAAGGCCAAAACCGAAGTCACAAGAGATGGCAAGGTAATACAGGTACTCATCGAAGACGTTTCCTGGGAATCAAATGGAAAGCAGGTCCGAAAAGTGATCAGCAACCAGGAAGCACCTTTGCCTTCAACTTTCCTGATCCACGGGATCGCAGCAGAACAGAAATCAAAGATCATTGGTTTTATGAGCGATCTCCGTGTTTTTCTTGAAAAGTATGCGCTTGATGATGAGAACACAAGACACTCTTATTTTTCAAAGGCAAATATCAGTGCACCTGATGCGAGAGGACAGTTGTTGGTTACGGGTTCAGATGTTTTTACCACGGGCGACAAACTGAAGTGGTGGATCGATACCCGGTCATATACCATAGCGTATGTTACGATCTCGACGACCTTTAAGGGTGTAGGCGCTGAATTTTCCGCCACCTACTACCTGCTGCCGGATTTGAATTATATGTCGCAGGCGAAAATCGTAGTTCCATCAAAAGACATGGTCATTAAGCTGCAGTTTTACGATTTTGTAAAGCATTGAGAACGCCTTGCTTCCCCGGGTCTTATAAATTTCGTTAGGTTAATCGGGACTCTTCATCTTTCATGGTGAAACCGACCCTATATACCCGGCGGCATTATTGTCAATAATGGACATGTCGGAACCGTCAATAAGTCCGTCACCGTTACAATCCTCCGCAAGATATCCTGAAGCAAATACTGCAGTCCGGTTATCAACGGCTGCCATATCGGATCCGTCAACAATCCCGTCCTGGTTTACATCCCCGCCGTAAAACACATATATTCCTTCTTCTTTTTGCAGGGTATTGCCTTCATAGGCCTTATCGGAAGAATCACTGAAATCATAGAAAACCGTACCTGGCAGAAAAGCGACCGGGGCGGCGCTTGTGGTCGTAATTCCGTTGCGGTGCCGGATGGTAATATAGTAGGACCCATTGTACTCTGCCGGAATCATGATTTTAGAGGTGCCATTGGTCCTCAGTTCTGCATTTGTCGCGGCATGAATAACCGTTGCATAGGTTGCGGAATCATGCAACTCTATTGTGATCTGATCGGCAATTCCGTCTCCGAATTCAACTCCGTTTTCATTGTATGCCTGCCGCATTGTTCCATTGCCATTGTAGAGGCCTTCCAGGAACAGTTTTAAATTCAGCTCCTTTTGCACTTGCAGAAAGTTTGCATTAAGCGTCATATCATCTATTACAGGAAACTGATAAGAGGGTGATGTTGAAACCACATTTCCATAATAAGTCCAGTCACGGAACTCCCACCCGGGATATGGTGCAGCAACTACTGTTGCATCCGGACCATTAAACAGGAAATTTCCATCACCTGAGGTTGTACCTCCGTTGGCAGGTTCAGCAAATGTTGTAACAGAATGGCAGGCTGAAGTATGGCTCCAGACAGGACCATTGGTAAGGGTTCCGTTATTTCCGTGGGAAGTCTGGTCATATGCAGTCGTTCCCGTTCCTTCATTAAACCTCCAATAGCCAATTAAACCATTTTCATTTCCTGTCAATCCGCAGTTCACCTCAGCCAGAATTTCTGCTGGTGTTAATGCCCTGCTCCAGATCCTTACTTCATCTTCATAGGTTACCACCGGAGTTGAAGGGTAAATAATATGGGTCCCCAGTATTAATGAACCTGTATTATCAGCCGTTGAATTTAATGGTAAGTCAGTCTGGCCCTTTACCACCCCGTCGATATAGATATAAATTGTGTTCGATTGCCTGACACCGCACAGAAGATGCCACACCCCGTCCTCAATATTTGAGGATGCAACCGCTGTATGCTCCTGTCCGTCACCTGTCGAAAAACGAAATACGGGATGAGCATATCCATAATCCTTTGGAATAAGTTCGTAATAATGCTCTGAATTTCCGATTTTAGATATAGCCCCGGAATAGGGGCCTGAGAAATACCCGGCTGCCAAAAACCAGCATTCTATCGTGAAATCAGTGGTGCCGAAGTTGAATAAGGACGAATTTACAACTTCTGCATAATCATTGTTCCCGTCAAACCTGATTGAATGGTTTTGTGAGAATCCGGAATACTCCCCCAAACCCATAAACAATAAGATCAGGAAAGTGAGTTCTGCTGTTTTCATAGGTTAAAGGTAATTAAGCAAGAAGGGAAAGGCAACAAAAATGTATCTTTGTTCTGATTTCAGTAAAATCCGACACATGATCCTCAGAAGAAGAATTGCCTTTATAATGATACTGGCAGTGATGGCAGCAGCCTGCCATACGAATGTGACCAAGGCGCATAAAACGTCAGGAGAGGCTGATCCGCAAAGCAAAGAGAAGACGAGCGCTCCGGTGTCAATGTCTTTCAGTAAATCATCCTATGCCGATTCAGACACAATAACCTTTTCTATCCTTAACAAAACAGATGCTGATGTCAACATAGCGCTTCGCTGCGGGCGCTTTCTTGAAATGTCGTACCAGGAATCCGTGAACGGGAGCTGGTCGGAAAACAAGGAGTTGCCGTATATGATGCTGAAGTGCGCAACCCGGATGTATGCTATCACGCCTCATGAAAAGTATGTCACAACGTGGCCTTCCTCCCTGTTTAAATCCAAAGGAAGTTTCCGGCTTCTGATCTCCTTTGGTTTTGGCCCGGAAAACACGAACCAAACCATCACGACGGTGCCGTTTGAGATCCGCTAAGGGGACGAAATAGCCTGCCCAGGAATTAATAGCTTGCCCCGGAATTAATTCCGGGGCAAGCTATTGATCCTTCGACCGGTTTGGCCCTGTCTTTATTCAACGACCACCTTCCTCTCTGTCTCTTCGTTTGACCGCTTCTTTTTCCAAGAGAGACACTTCGATTATTCCGCTAGTTGAAATAAACTTTCTGTGTGGTAACGCCGGTAGCGGAAACAACCTTCACAACATAGTAACCCTGTGTAAAACTCAGGACGAACTTCTGTAGTGGGGAAGTGTTAAGTGCTGACTGGAATACCTCTTTACCTAAGAGATCATAAACAAAAACGTTCTTTAAGGACTGGTTGTCGAGGTTCCTGATATAGAGGGAAGCCTCATAAGAATAAACCTGAACACCGTTAGCATGCTGATCATTGATACCGGTGATGTTTGAGAAATGGAGGACGAAGCGGTTAGCAGCGTCG
>Ga0209697_10002856_pt1 | contig 24164 bp, 23 predicted proteins | sample AliMusrvi5mmetaG_FD_184115 | JGI IMG/M metagenome (GOLD analysis project Ga0209697, IMG submission 184115) | Freshwater lake bacterial and archeal communities from Alinen Mustajarvi, Finland, to study Microbial Dark Matter (Phase II) - Alinen... | ecosystem: Environmental > Aquatic > Freshwater...
TGGAAATCGGCTTTCACTTGACGGACTGGCACGAGGATGCGCGATTTTTGATCGCGTTGAGCCTTTTTCCAGAACGGTTCACGGATGCGGAGATCCGGCAGGGCGTTATCTGGTTCCTCAATCATGCCGGGTATCACGTCCCCGAAGCCGAACGACTGATAATGTATCCGTCAAGAACCCACTATCGCGACAAATTTGAAGAGCGAAAAGCGGCCCGAAAGGACAAAGGAAAACGCGCTTGAACCCGAATAACGCATTTGAACCACGGATCAAACGGATTTGCACAGATAAAGGCATGCTGGAAAAATCGGGCCATGCCGGTCTGGCACTTTTCCTCCATGTTCCATCCGTGCCAATCCGTGGAATCCGTGGTGAAATATCTTTGTTTTCAGGTGTGCGCAGTTCTCGGGTTGAATGCTGGACGGATTTGGCGTCTGCCCCGCGCATTACCACCATTTTTTGAAGACAGCTCCTTGCCTTGAGGATTGGTCGGGATATAGTGAACCCATGATCGCGGAAATTGACGTGAAGACTCTGTCGAAGGTCGAAAAGCTTCGGCTGATCGAAACACTCTGGGCGGATTTATCGGCGGAAGACATCGCCTCCCCGCGATGGCACCAAGATGCGCTTCTTGAAGCCGAGCGACTCCATGCCGAAGGAAAGGCAACGTTTTCCGATTGGAGCGAGGCGAAAGAGCGGATTCGCGCGGCCGTGTCTGCCCGGTGAAAATCCGGGTTCTCGATCTGGCGGAGCGAGACATGCAGGCGGGTTTCTCTTTTTATGAGGCTCAGCAAACCGGCGTTGGAGATTATTTTCTCGATTCGATGTATTCAGAAATCGACTCCCTTTTTCTCTATGCCGGGATTCACAAACGGGTCTTTGGCTACCACCGGCAGCTCTGCAGAAGATTTCCGTATGCCATTTACTACATCAGGGGAGACGATGAGATTTCCGTGTGGCGGGTGTTGGATTTACGCCGCGATCCCACATGGATTGCGGACCAACTTCGGACAATATAGACGATCTGGTCAAAGCCTGAGACGGAGTCCCTCCGGGTATTCCGCGCGCTCAGCGGTCGATTCTTCGGAAAGAAACCGTTTTGCCGAGGGTAATCATGCCGGAATGGTCAATTCGACCGTAGGCGCTCCCTGCGGTATGGCAGGTGATGTTTCCATTTTTCCAAATGCCGTCGCTGTGGGTGTGCCCGCATAGGACAATAAATCGCGTCTGGGGCATCCGTTCAGAAGCCTGCGAAATGACCTTCCCGCCAGCCAGCCAGCAGAAGCGGGGCAGAGCCATCGCATCGGAATTCCGGCCTTCATGCCATGAAGCCTCTGGCCAGCGTGGAACGTGCGTCAGAACGATGACGCAGGAAGCATCTTCCGGCACAGCGGAGAGCTGCTTTTCAAGATGCTTCGCGCTTTCCTTGCCAAGTTCCCTCAGCCGGACTGTCAGGTTGCCGGTCCTGAGTTCGGCGATCAGGTTTTCATCATTGAGCGACATGCCAGCAGCATCAGCATACCCAGCAGTGGCATCCCCCCAACCGCCACTTCCGCAAAGATAGACCCCATCGGATATTTGCAGCGGCTTCGATTGGCATCCGGGCTCGAAAGCGATCAACCCGGACCTTTGAACTCCTGCCAGTTTTGCGCGGAAGTCGGAGATGCTCGTGTGGTAATAATCGTGATTCCCCGCAACGAGCGCAATTGTCCCAGGAAACACTTCTTCAATCCGTCCAAGCATCCGTGAAAAAACGCGGGCATTGCCTGTGTCGCCACCCAAGAGAAGCATATCCGCTCGGCATTTCCCGAGCTTCTCAAACCATGCATCTTCCATCTCATCCGAGAGATGGTCTAGGTGGGCGTCAGTAATCCAGAGGAGGCGGTTCACGACTATCTGCCGAGCCAAAGGATTTTTATGTCGTTTTCGAGTGCCTTGAGTTCCGGGTCGCCGGTGAGGAGTCCGGCATTTCGCGCTTTGGCGAGGGCGGCGGCAAAGGCATCGGCGTAGGAGAGTCCTCCGCGCGCTTTGAAGCCGGCCGCGAGCCGGGTCAGGTCACGATCCTCGGGGACAACTTTGATCGGGAGGTTGTCGATATCGCGGATCACCGATGCGGCAGCCGATGAGCCGCCGGCACGCTCGAACTGGTAAACCACTTCCCCCCAATTGACGACGCACAGCGCCAGCACTCCCCCGGACTCCATAGCGTGGTCAAAGCGGTCCCGGACACGTGGGGCGGCGGGCTCCCCGTTGAAGAAGGCCATGAGCGCCCAAGAATCAAGGACGGCGGATTTCATTTTCCTTGCGGCGGTCGCGGCGGCGTTCCGCCTCCAGCTCCCTTGTGCCAGCCTTGAGCGGAGCGTATTTCCCCATGAGATTTTCGACTGTGGCCCGTGTGACGGGTTTGAGCAGGATGCCGTCCGCAATAGCAAACTCTCTTCGCAACCGGGCCAATCGCTTCGGGTCGGTGGCTTCGACAAGGCCGAGGCCTTTGCAGAGGAACGCGTGGGCGTCGTCGCCTTTGAGTTTCAGGCGTTTGGCCTCTGCGTCGAGCTTCCGGAGTTTCGCGGCATCGGCGCGGCGTTGTTCGAGCCCCTCCGTCAAAGCCTCTCCCTGCTTTTTCAAAGCTCTTGCGCCGTGGAGTTTTTTCACAGCAGCCCAGGACACGTCGCGCTTGGCGTCGAACGACCAGTAGGCCGGGATGAAGATCATCGTTCCGTGCGGGGTGAGATTGACCGAAAGTTTCATCGTGAGCGGCTTGTCGTCCTGCATGCCATAGAGGTCCCATCGGGCGCAGAACGCGTCAAATGCCGCCTGAAACCGGTGCCCCGGATCTTTCCAATCCACGGAAAACGGCTGCCGGAAATTGCGCTCGGCGGTCAGTGAGCGCCGAATGACTCCCTTGCGGTCGGCGAAATTGGTGACATCCCACCGCTTTTTGATCGCTTTCCACGCGCTGACCAATTCCGGATCGCGCACCGCGTCTCTCTCGATGGAATCGAATTTTGCCTGCGTGTTGATGAGCGATTCATAGCTACCTTTTTGGACGAGATGTTCGTGTTCTGCCACGATCCGGCAAACTTTCTCCGATGGCGGTTCGGGGAGGCTTTGCAGGAGGAAGAGCATGTCGGAATCAAGGGGCTTCCCTGCCTCGACTGTGTCCAGGCAAGAAGAAAAAATATCGTGGATGTTCAGCGGCCAGAGGGTGAGCGGGACGAGCATCCAGCGGTGGAGAATGGCGAGTTCGGCCGGAACCTCGCCCTCTTTCTTGCGCCCGAGGGCATGGTAACGCCGCAGGTCGGCCTGCGAGTATTCCCGGCGGTGGTAGGCGAGGGAGTCGAGCTTTTCGAGATCCTGTTTGAGGGTGGTCATGGGTGGCAACTTTGCTATTTCCTCAATAATGCTAACATTCGGGCGCGAGAGATTTCACTTCGCCCGGCGGAAACCCATCGGCCAGTTCCTGTGGCATGGGCATCCCTGCCCATGCGTAACGATCCAGCAAGACATGGGCAAAATCCTAATCGAGAGAACCCGCTTTCGCAATCCCGATTGGATCCGCAACCAAAGATTGGGGACAATCGAATCCGTGGAATCCAGATCGTCCATCGCGGAGGATCGCACGCATGGAAATCTGCAATCACATCACCACGGAATCTCCCCACAACGCGGAAGCGAGGTTCCCCGTTCGCACCGAACCCGCGCACCTTCACTGCGATCTGACGCATGGCAACGCCTTTTTCCCGGAAAGAAACGGACCGCCAGTGCCAATCCTCACGGCATTTGGAGCCGACAACTTGCACCAGTGTAGGGTCGGGGGCGAATGGGATTTTAATCGGGCTGTCGCGGAGAACCGCAGCGGTCTCATCCGGTCGTTCCGCCGCTTGTTTCGCAAAACAGGCACCGACGTCTGGGAGGATGTTATTTTTCAGTTCGGCGAGCGGCGGTTCCTCTGCGGCGAGAAGTTCAGGATCATCGGGTATGGGGAAACGGCCGAGGATGCGGAGAAGATCGTCAATGACTTCACGGCTGCCTACGGCACCACCCCGCAAAAAACTGGTGGCCGCTTCCAGCTCATCCGAAAGGATCGCAATGATTTCAGGTGCGAGAACGTGACTCTTGGTGTGGAAACGGTTCTGAGCGACGAGGAATTTGCGCTTCGGTATCCGGAGGGTTCGCCTGCCTGGCATCGGGAGTTTCTTGAAACGCTCGCCGTTCGGAAAAGCGGGCTCTCCATTCTTGAGGGGACGCCGGGCACGGGCAAAACCACGTATCTGCGCCATCTGATGGGAACGCTTCAGGAGACGCACCGGTTCTACTTCATTCCTCCTTCGAATCTGAGAATCCTATCCGAGTCTGACTTCATTGGCTTTTGGGCGGGCGAGCGGCAAATTCATTCCGACCGGCGGCTGGCTGTCATCCTTGAGGATGCCGACGCAGCCATCATGACCAGAGGCGCGGACAACCAAGAGCAGGTCAGCGCGCTTCTGAACCTCTCTGATGGGATGCTGGGTGACTTCCTTTCGCTCCAGATCATCTGCACAATCAACTGCTCGGCATCGGAGATCGACCAGGCCCTCATTCGACCCGGCCGGTTGCTCAGCCACCGGGTATTCGAGCGGCTTGATCCTTCTCAGGCTGCCCGGCTTGCTGCATCGATGGGCAAAGTCCTCCCGCATGCTCGTGACTATTCTCTAGCAGAGGTGTTCGCCGGGCATCAACCGGAGGTTTCACAGCGCCATCGCATCGGCTTTGGAGGGAAATGAGATGACAAACGCATTCACATGTTTCTGGTGCGGGGCGGTGGCGATGATCCTTTGCTCATGCTCATATGCACCGCTGCCAGGAGGCAACTCAAACGTCACAAGTCCCCGTGACAGCCATGATGTAACCACCGTCACGATGGCTCCTGGGGCCACTTATGCTCCGACACTTGTGAAGGGGTCTGACAACGGGAATGGATATGCTGGGGGCAATTACTGCGACGGTGCTACAAGGTTTGCACCGGCATATGGAGTGGTCCGCGTGGCACCGAACTGCAACCCCTATTTCACAGGGTTCTGAGAAGCCGAAAAGATCAGGCTTCGCGGAGCTCAGCGCTTTCCCGACAGGTTTTCCATATGGAAGGCGAGCGCCTTCTGGATGTGGGTGTCCCAGTAATCCCAGTTGTGTTCTCCGGGATGCTCGTGGTAGGCGTGCGGGATTTTCGCGGTCTGCAGATCCTTCGAGAAAGCGCGGTTGTCCTTGATCAGAGAGTCGTCCTTCCCGCAGTCGAGGAGGATTTTGGGGAGCTTGCGCGCCGACTTTGCACGCCTCGCCAGCGTGAGCAGGTCGTGGTCGGTGCCGTCCGGCGACGGCCCGAAAATGCGGAGCCTCTCGGCGGCGATGTCCGCCTCGCGTCCGGGGGATTTTGGCAAAGCTTCATATTTTCTGTTCCGCCCCCATCCGACGGCGCCGGAGTGGCTGTTGACCGAGCAGAAGCGGTCGTGGTAGCCGAGGCCGAGGCGGAGGGCCCCGTAGCCGCCCATCGAAAGCCCGCCGACGGCGCGGGCGTCGCGGCGAGGGATCGCGGGGAACGTGCGCTCGATAAATGCGGGCAACTCCTCGCCGATGTGGCGCGCGTAGGCGGGGCCCTCTTCGTTGTTCGTGTAAAACCCGCGGTAGCCGTCGGGCATCACGATGATCAGCGGCAGCGGTTCGGCATAAATCTCCACCCGGCTCCGCCGCACCCACATCGCGCTGTCGTCGGAGAGCCCGTGCAGCAGGTAGAGAGTCGGGAACGGAGGCTTGCCGGTGTCCGGAAAAATGATCTGCGCCGTGGTGGCTTTTCCAAGAATCTGGCTGTGCCAGTGCGCGGTGAAAAGGGACATGCTTTTGCTATCTGGTTTTGGCTTTCAGCCGGGTGACTCCCGCGCACCATTTCCCGCGGGCGATGACGCGCGGCGGCTCGAACCCGAGGCTCACCAGACGGCTGGAGACTTCTTCCGCCTGCTTGCGCAGAACTCCGGAGAAGATCAGCCATCCGCCACGGGAAATCTTGCGCGCGAACCCCGGTGCCGAGGCAATGAGGAGGTCGCTGAAGAGGTTGGCGAGGATGATGTCCGCGCGCTGGAACGAGGAGAGTTTTTGCGCGTCGGCCTTCGTGATCTTGATCCGCCGGCACCCGTTGTTCCGCGCGTTTTCCTTGGCGATCCGGACGCAGGTGGGATCGAAATCAAACGCTTCGACGGCAGAAGCGCCGAGCTTTTCAGCCGCGATCCCCAGGATCCCGCTTCCGGTCCCGGCATCCATCGCGCGCCAGCCCTCGGGCAGGGATTTCGCCACATCGCAGAGCAGGCGCAGGCAGGTTGCCGTGGTGGCGTGCTCGCCGGTGCCGAAGGCCATTCCGGCCGGGATCCACAGGCCTCCGGGCTTTTGGGAACGTTTCCACGAGGGCTCGTCGGAAAAAATCCACAGCCTGCCGCGGATCGCCAGCGGGGCGCGCGGCCTGGATTGCTTTTCCGCCCAGATGTGGGCGGCCACTTTTGTCGCGCGTCCCCCGAAGCGCTTGACGAGAGCCCCGGCGGTTCGCTTGTCGGTGAACGCCTCGATTTTCAGGGCTTTCGAGTCCGGCCAGGTGACCATGGCAACCCGGCCCGGCCCCAGAAATTGCAACCGCTCCTCCCAAGCGTCCTCCCACTTTTGCGAGCTCAGGCGTGTCCAGCGATACATGAATTTGAAGTGTTCAGGGGTCCGTGTTCCGTGTTCAGTCAGGAGATTCTCATTTTTCTGAAAACTGAACACTGAAAACTGAACCGCTTCCCATTCATGCCCCGTCCCAAACTCATCATCGCTTCCAGCGAATCCTCCGCCGACATGCTCTATGCCACGGGATTCCGCGCGCCGGACCCTTTTGTTTTCCTCCATGACGGGGAGAAAAAGTTTCTCCTGCTCTCGGACCTCGAAGTCGATCGCGGGCGGCAGCAGGCGAAAGTGGACCGCGTGGATTCGTTCTCCGAAGTCGAGATATCGGTGCAGGGCGGAAAAATGAAGAAGCCCGCCTACGCGCGGGTCGTGGCCGCGTGGCTCCGCGCGAACAAGGCCCGCAGCGCGGCCGTCCCGGCGGAATTTCCGCTCGGCCTTTTCCGGCTTCTGAAAAAAGAAGGCGTGCGGCTGAAACCCGCGAAGGGTTCGTTTTATCCGGAGCGGGAGAAAAAATCTGCCTCGGAAGTCCGGGCGATCGAGGCCGCGATCCGGATCGCCGAGGCAGGGATGGCGCGCGCGATGGAAATCCTCGCGGCCGCCGCCCCGCGCAAGGACGGGCGACTTGTTTTTGCACGCCGGATTCTCACGTCGGAAATCCTGCGCACCGAAATTGAGACGGCGGTTGTCCGGGCGGGCGGCGAGGCGAAGGGCGACACGATTGTCGCGGGGGGAGATCAGGCCTGCGATCCCCACGGACGCGGATCGGGTCCGCTCCGCGCCAACGAGTTGATCATCATCGATATTTTTCCGCGCGATACCCGGTCGGGCTACCATGGCGACATCACGCGCACGGTCGTCCGGGGCAAAGCGACGGATGCCCAGCGGAAGCTCTGGGAAACATGTCTCGCCGGACATGCGATGGCCCTTGAGGGCATGGAGCCGGGGAACCACGGGGCCGCGATCCATGAATCGATCAAAGCGTATTTTGCCGGGCAGGGCTGCCCGACAGAAATCCGCGATGGCCGTTGGCAGGGATTCTTTCACGGGACGGGCCACGGGCTCGGGCTCGAAGTCCACGAGCCCCCGCGCTTCGCCGCCGCCACGTTCCTCCCGGGCCAGGTGATCACCGTAGAACCCGGAATCTACATCCCGGGGATCGGAGGCGTCCGCCACGAGGACGTCGCGCTTATCACCAGAAGCGGCCCCCGGCTTCTCACCAAGGCCCCCATGCCGCTGGAAATCTGACAAGTCTTTGGTGGAGCGCACGCCCTGAGTCGCGGCGACTCTCGATCAGATACAGGAAGATTTTCGATGTGCAGTGGCGAGGGAGAATATCTTCGAACCCTCCAAAGAATTATGTATATGGTTCACAGAGAACCGAGCCAATACGAGCTTCTGCCATCAAGAAAATCAGATGCGTCAATAAATGCACCGGCTGTCCAGCCCATCATAGCTGGAGGTTTTTCTTCGATGCCTTTTTCAATTGTCCCCTCAGAAAGATTTACGGGATTGATCAGGTATCCTGCCTCGCTCACGGCCCGGTGAGAGCCATCGCACACATTATATTTTTCCCACAGATCTCCGGTTGCTTCAAACGTGCGGGTTACGCACGAAATGTACTTCGACGCTATCCGACGCGCGTCGTCAAGGTAACCGTATCGCGCCAGCCCTCGATAGACGAGGTGCTGCAAGGGAGCCCAGAGATTGGGATAGTCCCATTGAAACGGGCTGGGAGGAGTTGATGGGGCCGTAGGTGAAACGCCAAATGCAAATTCCAAGTGTGGCAGGGCATTCTTGACTACTGCCGCCGCCTGTTCCGGAGTTGCCAATCCCGTCCAGAGGGGCTGAAAAGTCGCAGCACTCCAGATCTTGCCACGTTGACAGTTGACGTAATCGTAATCAAAGAAGGCCCCATTTGTTTCATCCCAGCAGAGCGCTGAAATTCTCTTTTGCCGCAGGTCGGCCCGTTCCAACCAAAGATCGCGATCCGTTGCCGGACACCATTTCGCCAGCAACGTCTCGTAAAGCCAGAGGTTGGAGTTCAAGTCCACCGGACAAAAATCCGGGCAGCGTTTATCGAAGCGGGAATTGAAGTCCCATCCTGTCTCACACTCGGCCATCACGCGTGAAGCGAGGTCGAGATACTCCTCCGCCCTCGCTTCGGGTAGCCTGATCCGATGCTGGATCGTAGGAAAAAACTCCATCAACTCCTCACGTGTGGCGTGGTTGCTATGATGCGACAGACCGGTGACCGTGAGGCGGCGATCTGTCCAAAATGCATACTCCACCTGTAGCAATGGAAGCGCTTCACGGATGAGCGTATCATCTCCGATCGCATCGGCAACCAAGCCAACAAGCGGTGCCAGGTAGGGAGGCTGTGAACGGCTCAGATAATATGTTCGGTTGCCATTAGGCACAAATCCGAACATCTCCATTTCCGCCAGCAGATTCCGCACATTGTTGAGTGCAAGATCAACACGGTTCGTTTGAACCAACCCGAGGCTCGTAAAATACGTGTCCCAATAATAAAGCTCCTCCAGCACTTCGTTGCGCGCAGGAACAGTATAGGGATAAGGCAGGCCGATCAGCGTCCCCCGGTTGCTTCCAGAAAAGCGCACCGTATCCTGCCAGTGAGTTTCGATGTAGGAGCGAACGTTGCGAATTGAAGAATTGGACGGTTGGGCTGGAAAATTGGCAGCATTTGCGGGTGAACTTTGAAGTCGGTCGATGCTCATTGCAGAACAATGATCGCCCTGATCGATCAGATGTCAAAATATTTCCCAATTTCAGACGAATTAAATCTGCCTCAGCTTAAGTGAGCCCCATCGACACCATCAAAAGGAATCCCCCTAGGCACCACTATTTCGTAGAACTCTCTCGGTTTTCTAATTACTCACGTTCAGCGAGGTTGTGGTGATTGAAGACCATTCCGTTATCGAGGGCATCCACTCGTTCTTCTTTGAGCCTGCGGAAAAACACTCGCATGTCTCGAATGCCACCCCAGGAAAACCAAATGGCCGTTACAAAAGCAAAAAAGACCGGAATGCCAATGCCAACGACAAACCAGAAGGTCGACCAAAAGGAAATGGGCCACGGGGAGATAAGGTTCCAAATCGTACCGACGACAAACACGCAGAACCAGAGCAAGGCCCAGCCGAAAATTCCTCCAGCCAATAGCTTATCCCCAAAAGTGAAGTGCTCGTCGATCCCGATTAGCTTCCCCCAGGTCACCCGCGTTCCAGATTTTGTCGCGAACTGTTTCTCCGACTCGATGGCGTAGCTGCCCCGGTGCAGCATACGATCCATTTCAAAGAATTCCCGGCAAGTCAGCAGTGAGACCACCGCATAGACGGCACAAGCTGAAAGGGCTCCCGTGATGGAGATTTGAGCTCCGTTGAGCGGAAACCCTTCTCCAAAGATCTGCCGCGCCAATATGCCCCCTGTAACAAGAATTGAGCCGGTAAGAAGCCCGGCCCATGCTCCGGCAGTCGTTCCTTTCTTCCAATATAACCCACCGATAATAGCGACGCCAGCTCCTCCGACATAGAGGGCCTCCGTGACAGCCCACCACATCATCAGGTATTCGGTTTGCTTGAACAGACAGCCGAAGCAGAAGGCAAACACGGCGACGCCGATAATCGACCACCGCAGCAGCCGAATATGCTCCTTGGGACTGAACGGTTGCTTTCGCAAGGGAAGAATTACATCCTGGATGAACAGGCTTCCCCAAGAGAGCAAGTGAGTGCCATCGCCTCCGAATATTCCCATGAGGAGGATGATGCAGAGCAATCCCTTGATGCCCGCTGGCAGCATGTGCACGACGGCGATAGGCAACACCATCTGTGATTGCAATTGCGGTTCGCCGATCTGGCTGACCTCCGCCTTGACTGCTGCCGCTTGAGCCGAAAAATCCGGATGGGCCAAATAGGTCATGGCACAGACGGCCAGAAGTGTGATGATCGCGCTGTTTCCTAGCCCCTTCCAGTTTGCCATGATCCCACCCATACGAGCCTCGTGTGCAGTTACCGCAGCCGTGCTGTAAGCCCCCTGATTTTGCCAGGCCATGGTGCGATAAATGATTCCGAAGAGGCCGATGAGAACGAACCAAATATTGAAATCCTTCAGACCGAAGGAATCGAGCGGGTTGAGCAGGGATTGTCCGGGTGGGCGGTTCTCGAGCACGTGTGAGATCTCACTCCAACTGAACATCGTCAGCAGAAAGGCAATAATAACCAGAAAGAGCCCCATCGATACCATGCCTTCCAGGCAGTTCGTGATCATCAGCGTAATCAGACCTCCGGATAGGGTGAGAAGAAGACTGATTGTCAGCAGGAGCGCCATCAGCGGAATATGCGTGGGGATGACCCAGTCAAAAAGATGAAGCGTTGGTGGAAGGCCCAGGAAATACGTCATGAAACGCGCTCCTACGACAGGGATGATACCGAAGTTTGCCATGCCGGCGGCAAAGCCCAGAAAGCCGGTAAAAATACGAAATCGCTTGCTGTAGCGGATTTCAAAGAACTGGGCGAGAGTCAGAGCGCGAGTCTCCCGAAACCGGTAAATGACCCACCCACTGATTGCGACGATAAGGGTCACTGGCACGCTCAGCCACCCCCACCATGTCAGCACAAAACCTGAGCGTGAGATCACCTCGAACACCGCCACGAACATCACTGCTCCCAGCCCCTGCTCACCTCTGCTCACAGCCAACAAGTAACGCCCGGCCGAGCGGCCGCCCGAAAGAAAATCCGCCACTCCTCTCATGTAGCTCCGGGTGTAAAGAGACACGAATAGGAGCATGCCAAGGGGTATGCAAATCAAGAACCAATCAATCGCGTGCATAGGACAATATTAGGTGGATGGTTTCTACGTTTGTCGTATCTGGGAGTTTCTTGGTTGACACGACGGCAATGACTTTCCTGCGCTGATTTCCACAACGGCTAACCAGCGCTATTTCCTTTGTTGAAGGGAGAAGCATAGAGGCCACAGCCTCGTCCTTGTCAAAAAAGTCGAACGGCTATTCCGAGCTTACCTGAACATTGTCGAAGTATCCGCCTTGGCCACCTCGGAGCACCACACGACCGAAACTTTTGATTGGATCTGCGTCTGTGTAAGTGCCAACGACTGACCCATCGACACTCAACGTGAGCAGCCCGCTGGCAGGTTCGATTTCCAAGAGCATTTTTGCCAGAGGACGGTCTGTCGAGCCATGGCCGATGTTCTTGAATGTTGCCATCACTTTTCCCGAAGCGTTCCACGCCACGGGCTCCGAACCTTCGACTTTCTGAATCCGAATTTCACCGCCAGCAATGCCCTCGGGAGCCCGCCAGAACACATAGTATCCTTTGGCTCCGGTGTCATCGAAAAGGCCGGCCGCCTGTGCGCCGCCCTCCGAACTATGAAGCATATCCACGCTAAGGCGAACCTTGGTGCCCTCTTTGGTCGAAGGAAAAGGGTGCGAGATAAAGCCATTGCGATCCTGCCCTGAGGGGCTGGACTTCGGAGAAAGCAGTATGGTTCGGCCGCTGGAAAGACTCTGGTCTTCGACTACGGAAGGATTAAGACACCCGCCTTCGCTGCGATCACTTTCCCATCCGCCAATCTCCAAAATATCCTTGGGCGATTGGTAGGAATCGAACTTGTCAGCGAATGCAACAGCTTCAGTAGCATTCAGGACTAACTGAGAGAACCCCAGCAGAAGCGATAGTAGTCCCAAAATCGGAACTTTCAGTTTCATGTCAATATTGGCGGCTGAAATTGCAGAAATGATAAAGCGATCTGAACCCTCCCGCAGTCAAAGCGCAATTTTGCGTTTACGGAGCAGAGCTACTGCCAGCAGACCTCCGGAGAGGAGGAAAACGGTAGACGGCTCAGGGACCGCGACGACAATGTCATATCCGCCATTGACATTCGCAACATTATAGGAAACGGCATAGTTGTATCCGTTGATTGAGAAACTCGTGTTCGAGGCTTGGGTGACACCGTTTACACTCAAGGTGTCGAATGTTCCGCTCAAGACACCGAAGTAGTTGGCGATTATGTAGCTGCTGCCATCAAAGCCTCCAGTAATCGCGTTGAGAGAAAGCGTGTCGGAGGCGCTGCTCAGATCGAAGGCGCCCGTGACGGAGTTTGAACCGACGACCAAGCGGTCACTGTTTCCCAGTGTTCCAATGTCTGCAGCAAAAATGGAGTTGGCACCGAGCGTCAGTTTATTGGAACCATTGGTAGAGGCCCAGTTAACTACCATTGTGCCAACGCTTGCCAAAGTCCCCGTTGCATCGCTGGGCCCGAGAGTCGCAACATATCCCGTCGCAGCGGAAACTGTCAGTGTTTTGGCTGAGGCCAGGCCGATGGTCCCATTGCCGGAGAGAATGCCGCTGCCGGTGCTTGTTCCGTTCACGGTATAGTTACCTTGGCCGGATGTGCTTCCGCTGATGACAAGTGTGCCTCCGCCGACTGTCGTTGTTCCCGTGTAGGAGTTGTTTTTAGAAAGAATCCAGGAACCCGTGTTATCGTTTTTCGTGATTGATCCGGTGCCCGAGAGTATGCCACTCATGGTTCCCACGGCTCCGGACGTGCTTGAGCGCAGAGTCAAGCTTCCGCCCAAGGCAACGTCTCCACTCAGGGATGCAGTCGTTTGGGTATCAATCGTTCCACCCGTGCTCGCCACGGTGATCGCGTTGGAATAGCTCTGGCTGACATTATTGATGGTCCACTTGCCGTTCCCGCCAATGGAAAACGAGCCGCTTCCAATGGCTCCGGTCGCCCGAGTGATGAAGCTCCCTTTCAGGATTTCCGTCCCGCCGGAATAGCTGTTGCTGTTCGAAAGAGTAAGCGCCCCCCCACCAAGATTATTGAAGCTCAGTTTACCGGCACCGCTGACAACCCCTGTAAAATTCATACCGCCAGTTGTTCCTGTGGCCCCGGTAACTGTCATGTTATTGAGGAATTCAACCGGTGCAGAAATCGTATAACTTCCATTACCGCTCAGATTGATGGTTGGAGTTGTCCCGCCATTCGAGGCGAACCTCAGGGAATTTCCGGCTGTAGCGGCAATGGTGCCAGTCCCGCTCGTGCCGCTTAGCCCAAGAATATTCAGATCAAAGACCCCGGAGATATTGTCTGTGGATGTGTAGGTTCCGGCCCCGGCGGCCCCGGAGAAGTCGAGTTCGGTCGCAGAGGAAGAAACAGGAAGTCCGCCGCTCCAATTCGCCGCTGTGTTCCAACTCCCTGTGGTCGGAACTGAAACTGTCCCACTTGGGCCGATCCAATTATAGCTGGCAGCGTGCGCGGAAAGTGCGAAGAGGCAGCAAAGCGCACCGAGAAGCCAAGAAAACTTGTGGGAGGAGAAAGAATGTGAAATTTTCATAACGGCACAGTATAATCTATATGATCGCTCAAAAGTCAACATTTTTTCTGCTCATTCAAAAATAGTGTGATTCCAGAGTGGAAAACGAGCAATGCGAGGGGACTGAACTGCGCACAGGATCGGCAGTTTGAGGGGAGGTCCTTGTTTTTCCTGTGAAGTGACGGAACCTCTTGCAAGCTTCGAATGAGAAGCTCAAGCCCGCTTTTTGAAGCTCTCCTCGAGCACTTGAAATTTATGATCGCTTCCGTGCAAAACATGCTCCCGCATAGCACGTTCGGCAATATCAGTGTCGCGAGTGGAAATGGCATCCAACAAGGTTCGATGCCAGTTGGCCGGACTCGGGCACACCATGCCTGTCACCCAGGTGAATACCATGAAATGTCGCCGCCAAAGGCTTTCGACCTCACGAACAAGAAGGCGACATTGGGTCAGACGAGCCAGAGAGAGATGGAATTCCTGATGAGTTTCCATATCGGCTCGGGAATACGCCTCGGCATTTCGCAAGGCCGCGTCGACAAGATCAGCCAGTTCTCCCAATCGCGGCAGATCGGCTGAGCGAACCTGACGAGCGGCCTGTCGCGCGACTTGACACTCCAACCCCTCTCGCAAGACCAACTCGTCCCTCATGCGCTCCATGGTAACCTGTGTCACGCGCGTTCCATACATCGGGGCACTCTCCGCGAGCCCATCGCTTTCCAGCCGCCAGAGCGCCTCCGAGATGGTGGCCTGACTGACTTGGAACCGACGCGAGAGGTCGCGCCGAGTGAGGCGCTGCCCGGGTTGCAACTGGCAAGTGAGGATTTCGTCTTCCAAGTGACGGTAGATGCGAACGGCTTGCGTTTCGAAGACGGTATCTTTTGTGTCACTACTCTTGATGTTCACGCATCTAGCATGATGAAATTATCGCTCTAGTCGATCAAAAATAGATTTGACAGGAGGTTTGATCGATCATATCGTTCACAAAATGACAACTTGTTCCGATGTAAGCAGTGTTCCACATGTCAATTCGCGTCGGGGGTTGCCCCTTCGACGCTCTCAGGTCGACGAGAGCGTTTCGGTCTCGAAGTGGGTTCTTAAAAGTGCAGGGGTCTCGCTGCCTTGTTGGGCACAATGGACCAGAGAGGATTGGGAACTTGCTGGGCCGGAAACGCGCGAGATCCGCGAATGCATGCTGGGCTGGGATGCCACCGATTTTGGAAGCGGGCGATTCGAGCAGCTAGGGCGCACCCTATTTACCCTGCGAAACGGCAAAACCAACAACCCGCGATACACCAAATCCTACTCAGAAAAGCTGCTCATCGAGCCCGAGGGGCAACGCTCACCGATGCACTATCATCGCTCGAAGCGGGAGGACATCATCAACCGAGTTGGTGGCAACATCATCGTAACCCTCCATCCTGTAGGTTCGGACGGAAAGCCTGGCGACGATGCATTGGTCGTGCAAGTCGACGGAATTTCGCGCAAGGTCAAGGCTGGCGAGTGGAATCGCCTGGCTCCCGGAGAAAGCCTCTGCATTCCGCCATTTACTTACCATCAATTCTGGGCGGAGGAAGGCACCGGCATCCCGGCGAACGGAAAAAGGTACACTATTAGCAGCGAAGTCTCCTCGGTGTGCGACGACTGGTCCGACAATGTCTTTGTCGACGCATGGGCCATGCGCTTTCCGGAGATCGTTGAAGACGAACCCGGGAAAATTTACCTTTGCCACGAGTATCCCGTGCTGCCGCCTTCCCTTAGCGAAGAAAAAGGATAGCCGTCGCCCCCATGTTCCCCCAACGGGTCTCCGTTTGCTGCCCCTTGCCAAGTCGTGTCGCTATCGCACGGAGGTATTTCGGCGCGACCAAGCCGGTGCACCCAACATTCGCACCATCACCGAGAAGAAGACCCGGACGGGCGTTCACGCTGATCGAGCTATTGGCCGTGCTTGCGATTACGGGGCTTCTTGTATCGCTTCTCTTTCCAAATCTGAAGCAGATGATATTGAAGAGCCAGATGGCAGCATCAGCATCCAATCTGCGGCAGATTTCGACTGCCATGGCCCTTTACGAAGCGGAGATCGGGCGATTGCCACAGGCAGTTGGAGCCCCTGATCCAATCGGCCCAGGTACAGTTACTTGGGATCGCGCACTACTCGACAGCGGCTATCTCAGCGACTCTGGAAAAGCGGTCTTCAAGGCACCCGGAGATAATATCGCGCGCACGGATAGAGGCGATCCGCGGTCGTATGCTGCAAACGATTTTGTTCTTTACCAACCAACATCTCCGCTCAATGGCATTGACGGTCGCTGGCTTCGCTCGACCAAAGGACGTTCCAGGGTGGTTGTTCTTTTTGAGCGCCCGACGAATGTCAACAGCTATGGGTCAACAGGTTCTTGCGCATTCCATTCCCCGTCTCCCAACGGATGGTACGGTCCCCCCTCTCCTAACTATATCTTCCGAACCGGAGGTAACTACCTTTTCGGGGATGGGCATGTTGAGTTTCTTGATTTGCACAACTATGGCGCCTCACCATCCGAAGCTGACGCAAATATGAAAACGCAGCTTTTTACGCCTTGATCAGGCGCGCCTTTATATTCGTCCGCTCTGGCTTCAACTCATTCGGTAACGTCGAGGGGAAAATCCATGAGAAAAACAGATTGCCCATCTTCCCAGACAAAGCGGAACAAACCCGCTTCCTCATCGAGAAAACCGCTCGGATAATTCAGCCCCGCGCCACTCTCCGCAACCTTCCGAACCAAGTCGAGCTTGACGGACCATGTGACCATATCGTCGTCACTGATCCAGAGAGATAGCGGGTTTCTGGCAGTCATTTGATTCGTCGTATCCTCCACGGGATTATGAAGCAAAAAGATGCGCCCATCGGAGTGGCGCAGCACGTTCACCTTGCTTGAGGGGTTTGGAATATCTGTTCGAACAGGATGGCTCCAGGTCTCTCCGCCATCGCTTGACAAGGATTTTAGCAGGACCCCCTCACTTCGAGACCGCAATAGCATCACGATCGATCCGTTGCATAGCTCAACAACCTGGGGCTCCATGAGGTGGCCGGAGACACCACCCGCCAAATACCCTCTCAACCGAAAACTCTTCCCGTCATCATCGGATAGCAGTGCACCGGCCGCATAGCGATGATTGCGATGGCACCATTCGTTGCCCTCCATATACCGAGTCCAGCTTTCGACATCTCTGGGCATCTCCAAGGTCGGCAGGATTTGATGACCCACGCGTGCATCGGCAATCGCCCTGCCGGCGCACGGCTCCCCCCATTCGTTGCCGATAAACTCCGGCCATGTGAGCGGAATGATCCATCTGCCTGCCGAGTGCCGAATCCCGATGTTCAGCCAACCCGGAGGCACTCCTCCAGGAACCGACTGGGGAGACGTCCACTCCTTGCCGCCATCCACGCTAATCGTTCGGTAGACCTGATTGTGGGAAAACCAACGCCACGAATCGTAGGTCTGCAAAAATGCATGCACCTCATTTTCGCGAGGGACGAAGAGCTCGGTAGTGAACAGGCCCCGCCGCGGATGCTCAAAGCGCCCCGCATCATTCCAAGTCAGCCCATCGTCCTCGCTGGTGGCAAGCATCGTGATGTTGCCATCCGTCGGCTCGCAAAACCCTCCGGTTGTCCATGTGCACAGCAATTTCCCCGGTGCCGTACGCCGAAGGAGAGCTTCCCGCGTCCATGTGAAGCTAAAGTATTTTGACCAAGGATACCCTTCAGGCGGAGGCCACACGATGCTGCGATGAGTGAGCTTCGGGTGCAATGCGTATTTTCCATCAAGGGTGGCAATGGCAGTCTTCATTAAAAAGGAGATTTTGAAAATTAAACTTGACCGATCAAATCGATCATCACTACTTCTGTCAAGCTGCAATTGGTTTTCAACTCCATTTTCGACTATGAGATACACCCATCAACTGCTTGCGACACTCGTCTTGCAAACGATCCTTCTCGCCTCCATGCGTCCTCTGTTTTCTGCTGAGAATGATCAGGAAGCCCCTCCCGCCGGATCCCTGAAACTAGTAAACACCGCGAGCGATTTGGTCCGCCTTGGTATCGCCCCGGAAAACCTTCGCCCCAACGATCCCGCACAAGATGCGGGCCCGCTCTTGGAGAAAGCTCTCGTTTACGCCAGTCAGAAGGCCATTCCGGTTGTCGCATTGGAAGAAAAGGGCGACTATTTCTTTCATGCGAGAGAAGGCACACGCGCACATGTCACAGTGGACCGGATCCAGAACGTGATCCTGGAAGGAAACGGCGCGCGATTCCATCTCCGATCCCGCAATATGAGCGGAATCTCTATTTTGAACAGCAGCCACGTTGGTGTTCAGAACCTGATCATCGACTACGACCAGGATCTGCCCTTTACAACAGTTGTCGTAAAGTCGGTCGATGTCGCATCCGGCACCGTTTATTTTTCGAAAGTCCTGGGAAGACCTCTTTCGGAACTGGACAACCTGAACGCGCGGAAAGGCATACGCATACATGTCATGAGGGAGGATGGCCGTGGAAGAGTGAGCAATCTCCTTCATCGCTTTTTCGCCGCTCGTGACGTCAAATTTACGGATGATCAAATCAAACTGCGGGACGGTCTAATCCCAGCGGATCCCGATCTTTTTACGACCGGTCTGGCCCAGATTCGTCCGGGGGACATGCTTTCGATTTCCGAACGGAGCCTTGATGGCGTCAACGCATTGGAGTTCTCCACCCGCCAGCCAAACCTCTGCCGAGGCAACTTCGCCAAGGAAATCAAGGTGTATTCATCGCCTGCGGTCGGCGTTGCTGCACTTTGGCAAAGAGACATTGCCTTCTCTGAGATCACGGTCCTTCCCGATCCGAAACGCGTCAAGTCACAGTTCATTTCCGCCAATGCCGACGCCGTAAACAACACCAATGGCTCCGGCAACTATCGAGTCGAAAACTGCACAATCGCCCTGAGCGGCGATGATGGCATCTCCCTTTCCACGGGACAATTGGGAGTCGTCAATTCGATTCGGAAAGATGGCCGCGTCGTCGTCGATGAAGTCCGCTCGCCATTCATGGAGGGCCAGCGGCTTTTGTTCAGTGATCCGAGGACCCAGGGGATCTTGGCCTCAGCCGTAGTCAAAGAGGCGACCCCACCTACGCAGGTGCGCATCTCCGAAAGCTCTCAGAAACTTGCAAATTCTGGAGATGTGCCCCCGAAGCAGGCTTCCGGAAAAACCTCCAAGCAGGTCGTCCTAGTGGTTGATCACGACCTTTCGAGTGTTGCACCGGGGGCCATCGTTTTTATGGGCGAGGAGCCAGGGACGTCCGAATCAAAACCCGATATCATTATTCGCAAAAACTCGCTCTATGGAATATTTGCGAGAGGCATATTTTTCTCCGGAATCCGGCACGCTGCGATCCAATCCAACACCATTCAACGCACGGTGGGGCCGGGAATTCTCGGCGTCGCTTCGAATGAGTTGACGGGATTTCGCAGCCCTGGAAATCGGGACATAGTCATCGAAGATAACTCGGTGATCGATGCGTTCTATTGGGGCGTATATGGCATGAAGGGAGCCATTCAAATCTCAATCACAAATCTCGGAAACAAGACCGATGCCATCTTGAACTCGAACATTCGGATATTGAACAACAAGGTCTCTTTCGAAAATTGTTCAGGACTCCACTGGGGGATCGTCATGACTCACACCGCTGACGGAGTGGTTGATGGCAATCAAATCAATGTCCTAGAGAACGGCTTGCCCGCTCCTGAGCTGCAGGCCCGCTTTCGCGAACTGGTTGAATAGCCATCAAGAATCCGCATGCGAGAGCTGTTCCCTCCGACCCCAGATGGTGAGGTCTTGGCGAACAGTTCGAGCCCGATTCTGATAGCGAGGACAAGGAACCTGCGCCAGCGCCTCCTCGTTATTGGTAGAAGCAGGGAGGCGGTGGAGAAATGTGCTCGGTCAAAAATAGCTGGCAGAGCAGATGGAGTCCCCATGCAACCTACCCGATATTTTTCACTGTGAAGCGCGTCCTTTACATTTCCCGCTTTACCTTTGATGTAAAGCGATGACGACGACCATCAGCTCCAAGGGTCAGATCACGGTGCCCGTCGGCGTCCGGGTGGCGCTGGGTCTTTTGCCGGGAACAAAACTTTCGTTGAAACTCGGACCCAAAGGGACGTTCATCGCCCGGAAGGCACCCGGCGAAAGCTTCTTCTCCCAATTTCAAGGGATCGGAAAGAATGAGAAGGTTCCTTACCGGGACAGCCGTGCGGCCATGGATGTCCTGCGCGGGCCGGTTGAGAGCGGGGATCTCGACCGGGAGCCTGGCCGGTGACAACCGCGGTTGACTCGAATGTGCTGATCGACCTGATCGGCAAAAAGACGGCGTTTACGGCGGCATCGATCTCGGCGCTTGATGCCGCCCGCATGCATGGGGCCCTGATTATTTGTCCGGTTGTTGCCGCCGAGATCAGCGGGCACTTTGCTACTCCCGCCGCGCTGCTCTCTGCCCTTGCAGGCATGCAGATTACGATTGAGGAGTGCGATGCAAGGGCGCTCCATCTGGCCTGGACAGCATTTATCCGTTACCGGCAACGGAGCGCGAAACCCAAGGGGCGCATGCTCGCGGACTTCCATGTTGGCGCCCACGCGGAGCACCATGCGGACGCTCTGCTGACCCGTGATCGCGGCTATTACCGGACCTATTTTCCAAAGCTTCACGTGGTCGATGCGGGAGCGGCTCAGAACCTGTGAAACAAACAGCTTCTTGAAGGCTTGCCCGGATGCGCGGCAGTCGTATCGCCCCTGATGCGGAGGTTCCGTTTGCCGTGCGGACCAACATCCGATAGACTCGGCCCCCTGATCGTATGTCTGGAATCACGCTGGAAATCATTTTTATTTTTGTTCTGCTTTTGGCGAACGGGGTGTTCGCCATGGCGGAAATTTCGCTCGTCGCCTCGCGCAAGGCGAAGCTCAAGACGCTGGCGGACGAGGGCCACCACGGGGCGAAACTCGCCCACAACCTGGCTCTCGCCCCGGGGAAGTTTTTATCGACCGTGCAGGTGGGGATCACGCTGGTCGGGACGCTCGCGGGGGCTTTCGGCGGAGCGGGCATCGCGCAGAAACTCGAGGTTTATGTGGCCAATATCCCCGGCCTCGGCGCCGAGTCCTCGCACTACATCTCGCTCTTCATCGTTGTGGCGATCATCACGTATTTTTCCTCGCGACACCCGCTCGGGATACTACGGAGACATCACGCGCACGGTCGTCCGAGGGAAAGCGAACGAAGCCCGCCGCAAGCTCTGGGAAACCTGCCTCGCGGGCCAGGCCATGGCCCTTGAAAAAATGAAACCGGGCAACCAAGGGGCCGTGATTCACGAATCGATCAAAACGTTTTTTGCCGAACAGGGCTACCCGACCGAAATCTGCGCTGGCCGCTGGCAGGGGTTTTTCCACGGAACGGGACACGGGCTCGGGCTCGAAATCCACGAGGCTCCGCGCTTCGCCGCCGCCACTTTCCTGCCCGGTCAGGTGATCACCGTCGAACCCGGAATCTACGTCCCCGGAATCGGGGGAGTCCGCCACGAGGACGTCGCGCTCGTCACCAGGCGCGGCCCGAAACTCCTCACCAAAGCTCCCAAGCCGCTGGAAATCTGAGGCGGAATAACGGGGGCATAGGCGTCGCGCCAGCCTCCAAACGGGCGGGACGCCAGCCCTCCCTTGGCAAAGCCTCAACGCCCTAACGCTTTTAACCCGTTTGCCCTGCCGACACGGCAGCCATGCAGCCCGATTTTTCGAGGGTTGTCATGACAGGGGCGATTCTGCCATTCATTGAAACGAGACCGCCGCACGCCTCCGCTGACACACCATGAAAAAATTTCTTCTCGCACTTATCGCCCTCGCCCTGACGGTGTCCGCCCGCGCGGATTTCCGCGGCGCGTGGATTTCCTCCGTTTACAACATCAACTTCCCATCCAACCCCGGCCAATCCGCCGAGACGCAAAAAGCGCAGGCGGTCCGGCTTCTCGAAGCGGCCAAGGCCGCCGGGCTCAACACCGTGCTGTTGCAGGTGCGCCCCGAGAGCGACGCGCTGTATCCCTCGGAGATCGAGCCGTGGAGCCGGTATCTCACCGGCACGCAGGGCCGTTCGCCGGGTTACGATCCGCTCGCGTTTTTCATCGCCGAAGCAAGGAAGCGCGGGATGACCGTCCATGCTTGGCTCAACCCCTACCGCGCCGCCGCCAACGCCGCCCAGCCGCGCTCCGAAAACCACATCAGCAAAAAGTTCCCGCAGTTCGCCTACAAAGTCGGCAGCGTGCTCTGGATGGACCCCGGCTCGCCGCAGGTCCAGCGCCAGATCGTCAACGTCGCCCGCGATTTGGTAAAAAGGTATGACATCGTCGGCATCCATCTCGACGACTACTTCTACCCGTATCCGAAAGACAACGCGGACGTTTACCCGTTTCCGGACGACAAAACCTACGCGGCTTACCGTGCCGCCGGAGGCACGCTCGACAAGTCCGACTGGCGCCGCAACAACGTCAACACGCTCGTGCACACGCTCGGCGAGGCGGTCCACGCCGCGAGGCCCGGCGTGATGTTCGGGGTGAGCCCGTTCGGCATCTACACCAAGGGCTCTCCCCCCGACGTCAAAGCTGGCGTGGACCAATACCACCAGCTTTATTCCGACCCCGCGATGTGGATGCGCGAGGGGTGGGTCGATTACCTGGCACCCCAGCTCTACTGGGCCGAGGGCGGACCCCAAAGCTTCTCCTCTCTTCTTCGCTGGTGGCGCAGCCCGCAGGTCAACCCCCGCGGGATCCCCGTCTGGCCCGGCCTCGCGGTCGACCGCCTGACTTCCCACGGGTGGCCGGTCTCCGAAATCGCCACCCAGCTCGCCCTGGAAAAGACCATCGGCCCTCGCGGACGCGGCGGCTTCCTGCTCTGGAACATCGGACCCATCGCCAAAAACACCAAAGGCATTGTTTCGGTGATCCGGGCAAGGTAGCCACGGGCGCAATGCCGGGGCGCTTCCATTCTGATTTCTGCCATCAGCAAAAATATGCTTGTTATCGTTTCTGTCCTCCTTCGGCTGCTTTCAATAAAAGTATTCCTGGATGGAGTTTCTCTTGCCTTTTCAGCGCTTGCTCGTTCGGCCGGGAACCGCCTCGATATCTTCGTTTTTGTATCAGTCGCACTCTATTTTCTTTGCGCTGCGGGGATTTGGTATATCGCTCCCATCCTGAGCCGCTTGCTCGTGGGACGACAGGACCCGGCGACGAATCATCTGCCAATCACAACCGAGGATCTTCACAGGATCGCGTTTGTCACTGTCGGGCTCTATTTAATTGGAACCTCTTTTGGCCAAACATTAAATTGGTTGTATTTCTCCCTCATTATAAGTGGAGATCGTGAGCTGACAGCGGAAGACAGGAAGAACTTCTATCGACTTTTTCAATATGCGACCCAACTCGGCATTGGATTGTTTTTTGTCCTTCGCAGTCAGATGCTCGCAAGCCGGCTTTGCTCTTCTTCATGGAGCGGAAAGAAATAGGCTTCCGTGCTGGTCCTGCTTTTCGTCGCGATTGAAGAGCGCGTAGATCGCTTCGGCGAGGGCTTCGGTGTCGGCGTTTTCGTCGTTGCTGAGGACGGCGACGGTGAGGCCGTTGTTCCGGCCCATGATCAGGTTGGTTGATGTGCCGTCCCAACTGCCGCTGTGGAAGACGAGCGGCTTGTCCGGGTCGATGAACCACCCGAAGCCGTAGCCGTTGCCGTCTTCGTCGCGGACCGGTTTCCCGTTGTCGAACCGCCCGTTTTTCCAGGCCTGCTGCAGGGCCTTTTGATCCATGAGAGCGTTGCCGCGCAGGGCGGCGTCCCAGAGGGCGAGCTCGCGCACCGATGTGTAAACGCTGCCGTCGCCGGTGATGACGGTCGGTGACGAGGCCCGGTGGACTTTGCCATCATCGGCCACCTTGTAACCTTTCACCGCGGTTTCGGGCATTTTTACCGTGCCGTCCCTCACGAAAGTCTGTCGCATTCCGGCCGTCCGGAAGAGGTGCTCGCGGACGTATTCGTTGAAGGTCTGGCCGCTCAGGCGTTCGACCACGAGCGCGAGCAGGGCATATTCGGAGTTGTTGTATTC
>Ga0209697_10002861_pt1 | contig 24145 bp, 33 predicted proteins | sample AliMusrvi5mmetaG_FD_184115 | JGI IMG/M metagenome (GOLD analysis project Ga0209697, IMG submission 184115) | Freshwater lake bacterial and archeal communities from Alinen Mustajarvi, Finland, to study Microbial Dark Matter (Phase II) - Alinen... | ecosystem: Environmental > Aquatic > Freshwater...
GGTCCCGGGGTTTCTGCCAGCCAACAACCGTAATGTCGCCAGCTACCACTCCCTCTTTGCCAGTCAGTTCGCAGAACTCGACTATGTCGCCTTCGCAGAGGTAACCCTGCTCGGCCACAGGCAGCGCGGTGGCGTGGACAAAGATGTCTGCTTCGCCATCTTCCGGAGCAATGAAGCCGAAACCACGATCGTTCCAGAACTGTACGCACCCGCGGCGGCGTTTTGCAGGGCTTCCCGCGAGGAGGTTGACATTAACCGCATTCGGGCCCCGCTTCCCCGGCTGCACGTCGAAGGTTATTCGCACGCCCGCCTTGAAAAGATGCGGACTATCCACAGCGCTCTCATGCACAAAAACATCATCCGTACCGTCACTGGGAGCGATGAAGCCGAAACCTCTGCCGGGCGTCCATCCCTTAAACACGCCTTCCATAATGTACTCCCTTTCAACTTCTCTGAATTGGTCAACGAAGAAATCACAACCAAGGCTGAGAGTATATCAGAGCCGAACTCCCTTGCAAACCATCATTAGGAGGCTGAAGCACGCCGGATACTCGATATCGGAATTCCACGAAACGACTTCGGCGCGATGCTGCGGCAGCGTTGGAGATGCCTGCCCGGCTGGAAAGAAGCTGGCGATCAGGTTCCCGAATCACAGTCGCATCGTGCTACCTTGATTTCAGAACCGCCGCCAAGACGCTATGTGCAGCCCCACCTGCCCGATTCTTCGGCATATCCGGAACCCGTGTCACGGACTGGAGACTTTGGCGTTGTCTTGATGATTGTTCCGCCGATCCCGCGGGCAATAATTGTACATGCAGTCGTGAATAAATGTGCGAAGAATGGCCTTCACCATGGAGCAGGTCAGGGCGGCTACCAGCGCGTGCTTGAGGTGCAGGAGGTCATTAAGGAGTCGGGCGGCGTGAAGAAGTTCAGGGAGCTGGCGGAAGCAGTGTCGGTGACGGGAACGGACGCCATTTTGTCCTGATCGCCGTGCATCGAGCAATGCGTTCCGACTGGCTTCAATGAGATGGCCCACCTCGCACCTGACTGCGAGGGTGGGCTTTCTTCATGTCGTACGATCTTACACTCGGTGGGGCGAGGATGCCCATGTTTGCCGGGAAGTCGGCTTCTCGGTGCCCTGAATCTTGTCGAGAAGCACCCAGCTTCACGGCACGCTTGTTCCAAGATCAAGAAGTGGAGATACCGAACGACGGGGATCACGGGGTGACGGTCCCCGGCCCATCCAGACCAAACCGCACGCAAGCTGCTGCTTCCGTACATCCCCTCTAGTTTGGCACAGTCCGCACTACCAGGGAAGCTGTCCCTGGAACTGTTACGGGCCGCGATGCTGTAGCAGAGCGGGGGGCCGGGCAACTCACTTCGTACGGAGGACTCCGGATTTGCTTTAGCAACTACTGGTACAAACCTTCAAGGAACTCGGAGCGACCGGCTCGGTAGTCCGGTCAAAGATATCGGTGCGAGGGCCTAGAGCCGGTCATGCTGGCGGGCAAGAGCGAGATCGAGTTCTACCACCCGGCGAGCGTGTTGCTGAAGACAGTCAAATGGGAAGAAACCGAAAAGAAAGCGCAGCCTAAGACCGATTCCAAGCGGGTCAAGGCTCCCGTCGGCATGGTCTTCGGAACCCGCACAGGTGGCCGACACTTCGGAATTCCACCCACAATATGTGCTCTTTTCTTCACGGGGACACGGCTACTGTGATATGCTTCATTCGACGGTTCACAGAACTTCCTCTGATACCCGAGATGGAGGGCAAATCGTGCAAGATCCACCGACTCACTTGCATTGAGGAGCGGCTCAGCCGTTCCTCGTAGGTCGTCCTGTTGTTCTGACAACGATCGCGAACCTCGCTTCATCGGCGGGGTTCGTCGTTTCTTGACGTCAGAGAAAAGCTGCCGCCGTACCAGAGCCATTGGTTGTCACCCGCGGCACCCGATTTCATTCCTTGGCGACAACGAAGAATTCATTGAACCCATCAACGGTAACCACCGCAATAGCATCGTCGACGAACTGAGCTACGAATGTCCCGAGGTCGTCCACGAGACCGGCGAGGATCACTTGCGAACGCTGGCGAGGACTCTGAAGTTAGATCATGTCATCCCACAATCATGTCCGGATGGGGAGTCATGTCCGCCATGTCAAAAAACATAGGGTGAATGGCGATCAAGTCTTGGTCATGCAACTGATTAATAATCTTTGCCCGAGGATTCTTGTAATAGAAGAGCGTCCTGTACGGTTCCACACCCGCCTTTCGAGGAGGCAGGTACTCGTACTCATCGTCCATGCTTCTTTGGTGATCCTTGATTGGTTGAATGATGCCGAAGAAGCCCATTTCATATAAGGCATCGATCTTTCCCTCAACAGTCCATTCCTTAGCGTCGAACATTTGCAAAGCGTCCGCGACAATTGCTCGGAATTCCTGATAGAACATGATGTTGACCTTATTTCGAAACCGTCCGATGAACTTCTCTAGCTTGGGATGGTCGATAAAGTATTCCTGCACATAGAAACTCACCAGCTTGCGGCACGATTCACGCACGGCCTTCGGAATCATATTCGGCTCGATAATCTGCCCGTGGTAGAGACCAGATAACTTCCGGAGATGAACCTGAAGCTGGCGGGGACGATACATTGTGTGGCGGAGCAGGTAGTCGTAAGATTTCTCCTTGATTTTGTAATACGGGTTCTGTAATTCACGCGGCATAACTTCTTCCCAGAGCTTGTCGAAGCCGGACTGGTGCGAAAGCCTTGGGTGAAGAGCGGCACGCCTACTCAAGAATTCTTGAAGACTGCCATAACTCCACTTAATTGATTTCTGTTTGTTATCGAATTTGTCAGTATCGCGGAGGTTGATGCTCAGGAAGCGATCATGTGGGATCAACGCCTTAACCTTCAACACATCATGGAGAGCTGCATTGATCGAAAGGCAGTATACTGCTTCGATAAGACTCTCAAAAACAAGATTTACCTCGGGCTTGATGTTGTTAATGTTCTCAAATCTGTCAAATCCGTCGAGTACAACCAGGATGGTTTCATTTGTCTGTCGCAGCGCCTTGCTAAATGTCTTTGTCGTTTCGATGAATTCGCCATGAAAGATAGGGTAATCTCGCACTTGTTCAACCACTGCGGGAGCGAGATTAGAAGGAAGAACGGGTAAGTCTTGTGCGCCGTGGTACTTGTCAGGTTTGGTATAACTATCGACGAATGTCCAGCATTTTGCAATTAGTGATAGGAAGAGCCGCAAGTGCGATCCCTCAATCAGCCCATTCTTGGTAAGGTAGTTGTGGATGAGGGCGTAGCTGGCATCGGTGATGCCACGGTTGCGACGGACGAAGTCCTTCATTCCCTCAACAATAAGAACGTACTGCCAGTAGTTCGTAAGGAGGCTGAGGCGAGGGAGGCTAGTGATCTGTGCAAGATTGTTGAGATTGCAGAGAATCGACGAGTATTCCAGTGCATCGAAATCGAGGGTGACAATGCCGGAGAAGTTGTCACTGTACTTCTCACAAAGAGCCTTGCGAAGTGCGGTCTTGCCAGAACCTTTCTCACCCGTGATGATCCAATAATCCTGGTGTAGCAGCAAGCGAATCTGCTTCGGCTCGACGAACTTATTCAAAAAGTTGCTGTCGGGCTCAGCAGCGTCTGTTGGGCCCCAGTCTACGTCGCTAAGCGGTAACATCTACACGCCTCCAGAATGGCTCTTATACTTGCGAATCACGCTTATGCAACTGCACCTACCAACGTGCTGGTGAACCTCGACCGTGCCAATCACCGAACCTGGTCTTATCGCATTGAATCGTGATGGCGCTACGACGACTTCGGACAACTTTTACTTTACAGCCTTCCCGTGGTAGTGTCAACTGTCGAAGATGTCGTCCTCGCTCAACGAACCCTGCCTGGCAGGAGCCAGAAGATCCGTCATGTCGTTTGCTGTAGCGACTTGCTCCAGAATCCCCAAGGCTTGCCACGCGATACGCCGTTTCCCCATCTGACTGGACCAGTACATCCTTGAGTTGACGACGAGATCGCGGACTACCCATGTCGATGACGAAGCGGACTGCGGAGCCTTTGACCCAATCCGGCTCAAGTAGCCGATTCGGTCCCCAGGCACGGCATTCGTGGAATAGCGTCTTCCCGAAAACATCAAGGTAGCATCGTGGCACCTTGATTGGGTAAGATGCCGCCGTGAAGGGACCGCGCCACGGCCCCAAGAAAGTCCGGCCTCATGTTCGGTCGGCGCGAGTCTTCACCTATCAGAAGTCGACGAAAGGACTTCGGCGCGATTCCCCGTCAGCTTCGGAGGTGCCAGATCAACCGAGATTTGGGTTCCAGAACCAGCGTTGCATCGTGCTGCCTTTGTCTTGGCGATGGAGCAATACCTGCTTCGAGACTGCTGGAACCGCCGCCAAGACGCCAGGTGCAGCCCCACTCACTCGCCTTTTCGGAATATCCGGCCCCCGTGACCACCCCGTCCCGGCAAGTGGCATCAGGGTCGGGGCGAGATGCCTTCCCCACGCGGTCTGACGACGATCTTGCCGTCGCTGCCTTCGATCTCAAACTTCTCGCCTTCCAGCCCGCACTTCTTCGGGGTCGCTGGGGTGACCCGAATGCGGCAACCCTTCGCTACGGCGTAGTCAGACAAGCACTTGGGCGGCTATTCCTTGAGCAACACCAGACAGGGCTTCAGGACGGCACCGAAGGGTCTTCGTCCGTCACGAACGCATTGTCGCCCGGCGTGAAGCCAGAAGCCTGGACGACGGAGGACGGGATGTTCAAGCGGTCGGCGGCACGCTGCCTGCCCTTCGGCGTGCTCTCAACGGCGGCGATGGGGGGGTCGTGGTTCGGGTTGGTCATGGTAATCGATGGCGGGTTGGTGTGGGTTGGTCAGCAGTTTCCGGCTACGATTTTCGCCCCAATCCATTCTCAGGTCAAGGTACTTGCGCGGCGATATGTACTTGCGCGGCGATAGTCCTGCCCGGCTCTTCCCTGCCCGTCGTGCTGGTCTTGGCGGCACGGTTAGAAGAGCCTGTCGAGATCCTCGCGGGACAGGCTGGGATCCACGCCCATGTTCGGGAGGTCGAACTCGTGGTCGGGCTTGCGGATGGATTGTTTCTGCGAGAAGTGATTCCCCGACGCCCCAGAGAATCCAGGCAGCGACCGGATCGCCTGTTTGATCGGTACGAGAACGAAACGCTCGTGTAGAATTTGCACTTAGTTCAGTTCATCTCGTTCCTGGTTTACTGGGCTCAATTCCTGCATTCCACATGATTGGTCTGACCCGCCTGAACTCCCTAAATTTGATGAAGAGGTCTATGAAAGTCACAAACGACGTTACCAGAAGTGCCGAATGGATGCGCTCCAGAGCCCCCTGAACGTACTCAGCACTGAACTGCCGGAAGTGGGAAAGGAATGCCGCGATTGGTGCTGCCAAGTCTGGCGTCAACCAGAAGAGAACACAGAACAACAACAGGGTGGTGGACGCGATCAGTACCTCGCCTGGATAGGTTCTGAATAGAACCCTCACAGGGTGCTGTACAATATGTCCGAGAATCGTGGCATGGCCATGCCCTGGTTCCATCACTTCTATCGAAGATCGTACCTTCGCACTGACGCTCAATGCTCGTCTCTTGAACCATCCCTTGCGAGGCAATGAGCTATTGAGCTGCCAGACGCGCGCACACAGTTCCGAACAAGCTCGCTTTAGCTTGTCAAACAAGTCGTCACGAATGCGAACGTGGAGCGTCTCCCGATTGATCGAACAGACGCAGAATTTCGCTTGGCCTTCGCTTGTGTAGCCGAGCATTACGATGTGTTTCATCTCCTCATCTTTGATTCGTTTCGGAACGCCCTCAAAAAGATACTCGATTTCCTCCGAGCAACCGTCTGGCCCAGGCTCCATTGGCCTGGCATCGAATCCCATCTGTGCGAAAAGGTTTTTGACGTTCTTGTCGTATTCTTCTTCACTCCGTTGCGGAAAGTCGGGAGAAAGCCCTGCTAACTCCACTCGGATCAGTGCTCTCATCAGTGTTCTCCAATGTCACCGGGCGAAACACAACCATCCTCAAGCCAATGTCGCTGAAATGTGATCTGCATGGTACCCAGCTTAGTGCGTTCCGGCATCGTGTCAAGGATTTCTCGTTCTCAGAAACACTGCAACTCGGTCCACGCTCTAGCCGCATTCCCATCCAGAACGGCCCGGGAATATCAAGATAACATCGTGCTTGTGCCAAGAAGCTTGGAAAGGGAGGACAACGAACAATGAAGTGAGTTGAAAACCTTTTGTAGGAACTCTGCGGGTAAAAGCCCGTCCAGGAGAGCCTGACAAGCACCTGGAAGCCAGTCTTGCGCGGTGACGGGTAACCAACATCGTGATACGTAGGCGGCGAGCCCGAAAGCCATGCCATTGAGCCTCGAAAGTTTTGTTCTTGTCGGCGCCTTCGTCGTGCACTTAGCGGGGGCCACGCGAGCATTCCGCTATCGGTCAGGGATGTTTCGGCCGGCCGGGGTCGGAGAACATGCGCAAACGGGAATTGGGGTTCCCCAGGAACTTGGGAGATCCTGTCGTTTTCACGGAAGAATGCCCGGAAGGGGATACCGGGTGACCAACCCCAGGCCCGAAGTTGTCGCACGCAGCGATGGCGGGAGCGAAAGATGCGTGATCCCGTGGCACCGCCAAATGAAGGAAACGAAACGCGGCGGGATGAACGGCAGGAAGTCGCAGTGCCTTGATAGTACCGTTGAATCGGGGGAACAAACGCCCGTGCGGACCCCGGGGAGGGAAGCGAGGCATCGGAAACATGGACTCGTTGTTGGGAAATACGACGGATACCTGGAGATTCGATGTACGTATTAACGAAACAGCAACGGATAGCCGAGTTGGCGAGACGATCGCCGCAGATGGGGTTCACTTCGCTGGCCTATCTGCTGGACATTGAATGGCTGATAGCGGCCTTCCACCGGACCCGCAAGGACGGGGCCCCGGGCGTGGACGGACAGACCTGGTTCGGTTACGAGAGAAACTTGGAGGCCAACCTCCAATCGCTCTTGGACCGGGCGAAGTCCGGCGCGTACCGGGTACCTCCGGTGCGGCGCGTGTACATTCCCAAGGCGGGCTCGACTACCGAGACTCGTCCTATAGGAATCCCGACGCTGGAGGATAAAGTTCTTCAGCGAGCGGTCATTATGCTGCTGGAGCCGATCTACGAGCAGGACTTCGATGCCGGTTCGTATGGCTTCCGGCCGGGACGATCGGCACACGATGCCCTAGAAGACCTCTGGAAGCGGACGATGGACAGCAGCGGGGGCTGGATCTTGGAAGTGGATATCCGAAAGTTTTTCGACACTTTGGATCATGCCCATCTACGGAAGTTTCTTCAACTCAGGGTGCGTGACGGCGTGCTGAAACGCCTGATCGGCAAGTGGCTCAAGGCGGGAGTGATGGAGTCGGGCAGCGTTAGCTACCCGGATGCCGGAAGCCCGCAAGGGGGCGTGATCTCGCCTCTGCTGGCCAACGTGTTCCTGCACTATGTGCTGGATGTGTGGTTTCGGCAGGAGGTGCAACCGCGGCTCCGGGGTCGTGCCCACCTGATCCGCTACGCGGACGACTTCGTAATCCTGTTCAGGCACGAAGAAGACGCGCGGCGGGTGATGGAGGTGCTGCCCAAGCGCTTTGGCAAATATGGCTTGACACTGCATCCCGACAAAACTCGGTTGATTCCCTTTCGCCGTCCACCCCGCAAGGTAGCCGGTGGCGAGGACGACCGAAGTGACCGACCAAGTACGTTCGACCTCTTGGGTTTCACCCATTACTGGGGCCGGACGTGGCGCGGCGGTTGGGCGGTGATGCGGCAGACGGCCTCGAAGCGACTGAGCCGCGCAGTGCGGAGCATTGCTCAATGGTGTCGGAACAACCGACACCTTCCGGTCTGCGAACAGCACGCGATTCTGAGTCAGAAAGTGCGCGGACACTACGCGTACTATGGAATTACCAGCAACATGCGAATGTTGAAGGATTTCCTATGTGCAGTCCATCACGCTTGGAGGATGTGGCTTGACCGCCGCAACCGACAGCGGGACATGGATTGGGACCGATTCAACCGACTGTTGAAGCGTTATCCGCTTCCGCCGCCGCGGATCGTCCACTCATACGTCAAAGCAGCGAAACCATGATCCGAGGAACCGTATGGTCTAATGCGTCCACGTACGGATCTGTGGGAGCCCTGGGCGGGCAACCGCCCAGGGCCACCCGGCCACCTTGATCTGGTGAGATGGTGCTGCGAAGGGACTGCGTCTCGGTCCCAGTAAAGTCCGCCGCGATGGTCGGTCAGCAGGAGTCTGCACGTATCGGATGGTCACGAGGACTTCGGCAACAGCGTCGGAGTTTCCTGCTCCGGCTGGAAAGAACCTGGCGATCAGGTTTCCGAATCACAAAGTTTCATCGTACTACCTTGCTCTTGGCGAGGGCTGCGCGAGGATGGCGGACGCTGTGTCGGTGGCGGAAACGGACTATGTTCCGTCCTGAGTGCCGTGCATCGAGCAATGCGTTTCGACTGGCTTCGATGAGAAGGCCCACCTCGCACTTGGGTGCGGGGCGGGCCTTTCTGCTATTCTCCAAGAATGGTCGGCTATGCTTGCGAAAGCCCTTCAAGATCAAGTCGCTGATAAAGGAGGTCTCAATGGGTATGGCGAGCTGATCCTGAGATGTGCCGATTGGCACAACCAACCCTCCCGCCCGATTCACCAGCCAGCTAACCTTTCTGGAACGCCTGGGTCGCAGAAGACCATGGATCAGGGTGACGCGATGCCACCTTGATGGCGGCGGGCGCGATTTTCCGCAATCTTCAACCATCTGACCCCGAGTTGCCAATCCGCGCAAGAACGAATCAGCAAATGACTTCCGGGGATGAAGCCGTCACAAACGACGTGCCGCAGGATCAAGGTAATACGATTTCACCTTGGTCTTTCCCGCCAGACGATTTGTGACAGAAAGTAACATCACTGTCGAGACCAGGGAGCCGCCATGAAACGACTTTCTCGATAAATATCTCATGGCGGGGGTTGACATGTGCAGGTTAATCTGTGAAATTGCTGCTATCGAGCCTAGCAGTCAAGCTAGTAAATCCAATAACATCGTAGTTAGTGACAAAGGAGAAAAAGCATGAGCACTAATCGCACGTTCGGCCAGATTTCCGCTTCGTCCCTTTCCGTTCGAGTTTATGTCGAACCCGTTGATGGCCCTGCCGATGGTGGCAGTCTTGGTTTACCCATGTTCCTGTCCCTTGGTATGAAGGCCGAAGGGACTGCGCGATGGTATCGCGTACTTGGGGTGGGGAGTTCTGTCGATTGTGACAGCACTGTGTTCATCTTCGCCAACTTGCCGCCTCTGACGAGCGATCCGAAGTGCGGTCTTTCAAACACTGGATATGTTGAACTTCCCCGGCACTCGGTGATCCCATTTGTCGAGATGAAGTGGGGCGACTCGTTGTTCGATGAGTTTCCCAAGGGGGTTTCTCTTGACATCGACATCGAGGTAACACCGACGAGTTCCGGTTTGAGCGTCAAGGTAAGCCTAACTATCAAGACCCCTCTCGGTGATCGGAGTGTATCGCTTCCCGAAGTGACGTTGGGGGCCGACGGTGTTTGCGCCTCTGTAACCACGGGCGATAGCAACCCGTATGCTGATGCAAGAGTCTGTTGGAATGGGCCCGAAGTCTGTGCGGATGTAACCGCTGGCGTCAAGATCGGTGGAAAGAAGTTCGAAACGAGCGGTCGAAAGTGTGTAGGCGTTTCGCTAAACCGCTCTGTGTGCAGAGAATGCAAACAAGAGTAGCTATTTTAAGACTTGGCTTTATTCGCCTAAACGACGCCAAAGCCCATCGTCGCTAAGGTAGAAATCGTCCCGCGGTTTCGTCGAGGTACGGGCATATCCACGATCCTCGTTCTGCATTGGTGCTTTGCCTGAATCGACATAAAGCCTCGGGGGATGCCAGAAAGTCCATTCGATCGGGCTCCAGGGCCTACAGATCGAGAGTCAATATATGCCCTTCGTGGCAGACCTTCAAGGCTAGGAAGCGTTCTCGCGTTGCCTGCCAATTCCGCCTCCATGGCGTCCCGACCAAACGACCATCCCAAAAGCCACGCCCTTTACCCCGTCGCCCGGTAAAGCAACTGCCCATTGACCTTCAACGCCACGATCTGTCCTGACGCCATCAGGGCCTTCAAGAGCGGCTCCAGGGCTTCCGCAGGGCGACGGACAGCCCTGGCAAGGTCGTCGCGGGAGATGCCCGTCGAAGATCGCCCGATTAGAGTCGCGAGATTCATGGCGGCGGACGCATCGTCGGGGCCGTGTTCGAGCCAGGTGCGGAAGGGTTGCATGTGGTATGTATGATTTCCAACGGGCTACCGAACCGTCCAGTCCAGGCGGTTACGACGGCGGCGCAGCATATCAATGCATCAACTTGCAATGGACGCTGAGCCACACGGCGTAGAAATAAGCCAGCCCAGTAAGGAGACCAAAGAACAACACCAGGCTAAGTCGCCAAAGGGAAACCTTCAGTTTATCGATTACATCGTCGTTCAGTCCAAATTGCGTCCAGCAACCGATGCCCAAACAGAGAAACAATGGAAAGAGAGGATTTGTCCAAGCGTCAAGTGGTGATGCCGGTTTATAGCCCTCTATTGCCGCCGCCGCGACAGCGGTACCCGCAAAAGTGACATGCAGGTAAAAAGCTCTAAAGAACGACTCATAAGATAATCGAAGGATCAGAGCGTGGCCCGCCCTCTGCCACCACGGGCGAGAATCGCTTTCGGGAAGACTCCTCTTTACCAAAGCGGCCCATCGCCTGTACCCGACACTGAGGATGGCAGCAAGCAATGACGACACAACGAGAAGAATGGCGATCGAGAGTTCCATACGGCAGGTTCCTGGCGAGACTTAGGTTCGCTGAGCATGGTATTCTGCCCGCACCGCATCCCAGAACCTCCGGGTCGCGTGGGCAACAGGGGTCGTGAAGCCGCCGACCACGGCGTAGGGAACGTAGTATTTCGAGCCCACCACATCGTCGTCAACAGTGAGAGTCGCTCTTCCTAGCTTCCCATTCGTGAGCAACTCCGCAAGGGCCTGGTCCTGGCCGTTCACTATCTCGTCTGAAGCGAAGAATAACCTTCCACCCTCGACAACCGTGGGGATAAAACCAACCAACTGACCAGAGTGACGGATGACATAATACGGCAAGAAATGAGGCTGTTCTGGCACTCCAACTTGACATAAGCCCAGAAAGGTCGCGACATCGATCCCAGCCAAAAAAAGCTGGTACGCCGGGGTCGTCTTCAGTTGCCGCATGACGTTCGGCAAGCCTCCTTCCCCCATCGGTCCCGGAAGTCGCGGGTCTGTCGTCCAGCGGTGGGGCTCGCGTTCGCGCACCTGAGCCAGAAACTCATCCCAATCCACGATGCCGAGCGTACCTTCGATAGGCTGCTCGTTCTCGTTGGACCATCGCAAGACCAGATTATCGGAATTGATCCTGACAAACTCGAACAGCTTCCGGATCGGGGCTGGTGGTGGAGGCGTTCCGGTAACGTCGTAGGTCATGAGCGAGATCGTGATCATCGTCCACTCTTCTCTGGCGGTTTCGGACTTTTTCTCTTGATTAGTCATTCTACTTCTTTGTGACCGCCTGTCAAGCCAGCTGCTGTCTGTCGGTCGTGGCCAGGGCTTTGTCGGTGCCTCGCTATCTTGAATAGAGTGCCGGGGAAGCGATTCTCGGGCGGGACTGCCTTTTGATGCGGATGCTCGGCCATCAAGCCCCGAACCAGACGAGACTGCTTCTTCACCTCCTCTTGCCGTCTGCATAGTCCTCGTAGTTCCGAGGCAGGCGCCCCAGGGCGCTCCGCGCGACCGTCGCCGTCTTTCCCGCGGCACCGCCCGGCATGGCACATGGTCGCACCCGACCAGCATTTCAAGGAATGGAGTCGCCGAATATGCGCCGGCGGCTGCCGAATTCCCGTCCAGAACGCCCGAGGACATCAAGGTAGCACCGTGCGACCTTGATCCAGTGAAATGCCACCGCGATCCGGACGAGTTGAACCCTATCGCGGAGTCGCTGTTCAAGATCGCCTTCCTCCGCAAGGACCGGGGGGTTGTGAATTTGCTCCAGTGGATCTACGAACGCAACTCCTGTTCGTACTGCCGCAACGGGGCGGTCGAGGAACTCCTGACAAAGTATGGCCTGCCCGCAGAGCAAGCTTACGAATGCCGTTGGGACTGCCTCGACCTCACCCGCAAGTTGATGAGGAAAGCACGGCGGCTGAAGCGGCGGCTCGGGCTGTGAGTCCGTGGGGCTCAGAGTTGACCGCGAAGGAACCCGGGCGACCTACGCCGTCACCTACCCCCGTCCGCCGACCGGTGTGGAACACCATCGCACCCGACCAGCATTGCGAGGGGAACCGCCGAAGATCCGTCGACGCATGCCGAATTTCCGTCCAGAACGGTCGGGAAACATCAAGGTAGCATTGTGGCATCTTGATCGGATGGGATTCCTACTTGTTTTCTCCTCATCAGCGGCTCGCCATCGCCAGCCAGGAGCGGTCTTCCTGATTCCGGCGAGCACCAGTGGCGTTCAGCTACGACGGGCTCATTCGCATCGGCATTGCAACAAATCAGGCGTCGTGTTATGCTCGCATGGTATATTGCTTGCCATCGCTGGACATCATTGTCCTGGAAGAAGAAGTTGAAGTGTTCGAACAGTAGTCGGCAGGCCGATTGTATTTGCGTGTGATGGACACGCCCCCCATAGATGGATGCGAGCGACTGTTTCCTCCACTTCACTTAACCACTATTTGTTAGGGCGCATGCGACGATGGACGCTACAACTTGACGCAGCCATGCGATATCTCAACGGCACCTAACACATTTGGAAAGTTACAAATGAACTCGCAGAACGCCCCCCTCACCAGGCCCAGTCGTAAACTGCACACTGTCTACATGCTTTCGGCAGTTGCTATCTCATTTATCGTCGTAGTATTGGTCCCGTACTCGTATGATCAATTCAACCTTCAAGACTTCCGCGAATCTCGGGAAGCCGGTAATATCATTATTCGGGAGTCCAAAGAGAATTTAACCTCGACATCGTCTGACGAGGCCGCAGACAGGAAGCTGTCTCAGTCAAGCCCTTCGCCCACAGCATCGCGTCGCTTGCGGCTGATATCTCTTGACTACGTTAATCAGATGAGTCAGGCCGACAAGCCAGAGAACGCTAGGTTCTTTGAATTCTCCACCGCAGTACTCCTTGGGTTACTCCTTGGAAGTTTCTTAGTTCTGTACTTTGTGCAAAGACAACCGTTGAGGGTCACTTTCTTAGTGATTGCGTTCTATGCCGCATTACTGGCCCTCCAGGGTTTCGGGTTGCCACACGCCAACACGAAATTCCATCTAATTGTCGGACTGGTCTTTGCTATCCTTCTTGGAATTTCCGACTTCCTGCAAACGCTGGATTTATCCCTCGACCCAGGCGACATGGACAGTGCCGTGCTCAATGGCTACATCTCTTATCTTCAGTACAAGCATAGATATTGGACTGTCCTGTTCAATATTGCCGCCGCTACAATTCTATCGCTTCTGGCTACAGTAAGTTTTAAGATATGGGATGTCTTTGTCGTCGTTTTTGGGGAGAGTTATGCTCAACGTCCTTTGATGGGGACATTGGTCGTCCTAGGCGTCGCGATGCTGGGCACGATCGTGGGGGTATTTTCGCCCATGCGTGCCCATCTGGCTGCTATCGAAAAATCCATGTATAGTTACCCGCAAAAAGCCAGGAAGCCTTGATCATGGGAAGAAATCAAGCTTCCCCAGGCCGTGCAGTTCGTACCATCGGCCTATTTTCACCGCGACACTGGTTTGGCCTCCGACCGGACGGCAGTATCCGCTCATGGCTGTACTATTGTCTCAAGGGTGTTGGTTTCAAAGAGACGGTCTGGCAATTTGTGTATTCAGGGCAATTGGCAGGGCTGATTCTGCCACTAGAAGACGGCAATAAAGAGATTCACGTCCGGTTTTATTGCGATCGTATCGAGGCAGAGCTTGAGGTCGGCCGCTATTACCTCGATCATTTCTTCGCCCCAAGGATGGAGGCTAAGTATATGGTTCTTTCTCTTCTTGCTCTTCACTTAAATGGAGAGGAATACGATTTAGCTACGACCCATATCTGCCCTCTATGCGGTGGGCAACGGGAAGGTCTCGATACTTGGCGTGTCAGGTATCCTCGATTTACGCGGCTGGCCCTCCTCGGATTGGCTCTAGCGGGGGGGTTGTGGTCATTTGGTGTGATCCCTAGTTGTGTCCCCGTAATAGCATTTGGTGCCACGCTATTTGTTTTTCGGACGCTTCGACGAATACCGACACATCGTCGCAATTCGGCCTGTGTGATACCACAAGCTCCAGAAGTATAATGGTCGCACAGGGATTCGTTCGCGAACTTATTGAATGCGGCACGGGTCTTGGTTATCCAGGTCTTGGCGCTTTGATGTTTGTCAATACGCTGGTTGGTTTCCCGCCAAGTGAAGTAGTCTGCTTAGTATTTGGTGCTGTAGCGGCTGATGGCGGTTTGGATTTCGGCTATGTCGTGTTAATTGCAACTTGTAGTAATACCCTTGGAACATTTATCCTGTTTTTTCTCGCGAGATGGAAGGGTAAAGAATTCATCATTCGATTACGGCAAAGCATTCACGGGAGGGGGGCTTCGGTTTTGGGCATTTGCGGATACGGGCACCGTGCCACGCGACTTGTCGAAGAATTGTTTTGCAGTCATGGCACACTTGTTGTATTCCTTGGAAGAAACGTTCCGCTAATCCGATCCGTGATTTCTATTCCAGCCGGACTGAGTTCGCTGAGCACTCATGTATTCTTGATTGCCACGTCGGCTGGAGTGTCAATTTGGGTTCTTCTATGGTCTTTCCTCGGCTTCCGCCTGGGCCGTGATCCTGGTAGCCTAGTCGTGTGGCTTCAAGTCATTCTGTTACTTGTCGTGACCACAGTTCTCGGTGTGGCTCTGAAAGCGACTGGCAGGAGGCGCATGAGAAAAGAGTAAGGAGAGAGGATTAACACTGGCCCTTTCGGCAGAGCGGGTTCTTGGCCGAAAAGCTTTGAATTGCGGATGTTATTTAGTCCTCGTTCCTTCCTCGCAACTGAGCCAAGGCTATTTCCATTTCCAAAACCAGTCCCTTCCGCTCGTAGGCGAATCTCGTAGGCGAATACTGCCTGCCGAGGCGGAAGGAGGAGAGAATGCGTAACCTTGCTATCGGTCTCCGGACGTAAGGTGATCGAACTTCAACAGATCGTGAAACGCCTGCGAATCTCACCCCGCGCACTTTTTGAGACCTGGGACTTGAGACCAAAACCCAGTCTCAAATGCGACAAGATACGCCGCCGACCGCCGAAGACAAGCCCCCATATAGATCTTTGATAGGGCTTCGGGTCGTCTCGCCAGGTCTGGCATCGGGGGTGAACAAGGCTGGCGGCTGGCGAGAGGGCGGAGTCGTCGAGGGAAGAAGACCAGCTCGGCGACTATATAAAGGAGGAGGACGGACCATGAGCGAGCCAGACCTTGCACAACGAGCGATCGACTACCTGGTGCAGACCGACCTTGTGTTGAAGTGGGGTTTCCCCGAATCCAATTCGCCGCCCGAAGAAGTACGGCGACTCCTTGCACCCTACTTTTACGATGGCGAGATCGAACGGACCACATCGTCGTTGCTGTGCGACTATCTGGTGAGCCGGTTGCGTGAGGACCACCTGTCGATGGGCACACGGAGCCTATCGGTTCAAGACCGCGCCACGTCATGCCGTGTGGTCTGCAACGACGACGACGATGACTAAAGCCGCTGCCCGAGTTCCTTGGCACGACGACGCAAGGACTACGCCAATGACCGACTCGCCGTCCGCATTCTCGCCCGCCTGGCTTCGACCGCGCTGCCCCGAAGTGTCCCACTGTTGGGCACTTGTCTCAGCGAAAGCTTATCCACCGGCAACAGTCCGCCGGAGGTCGTCGCCCCCAAGTCTCGCCTCGCGCACGCAAAAGTCTCATGCGACTTCGAGACTTTTCCGGCCTCAAATGCGACAACACGCGCCCGCCCACGCCCTATACAAGAGATCTTGATAAGGGAAGATGTCCTCCTCGGTTAAGCTGTATAAGGGAAGAGCTGGAGCGAACTAGATGACCGCCATGACCTCCGAGCTGACGCACGAAGTTCCCTACGTCCCCTTCAGCGAGTTCGAGCTGGACGCCTGCCCGCCGTTCCCTTTTCCGCACATGGGCAGCTTCGTACCGGAGGGCTGGGAGCGAGCTGGTGCGACTTGGCACATCAGGACGAGACGCGGTGGCAGCGACCAAGCCCTGGCCTGCGACGAATTCAGGCGGCGGCTTTCGGGGTATGTCCGCAAGCACCCCGGCCAGGGTTTCGCCGTCGTGGACGAAGAAGACTCCGTGGCAGTCGTGGCGGCGTTCAGGCGCAAGGGCTGACCAGCCTCGCTCAATCGTGGAACTTCGCCCTCAGGTCGTTGACCAGCTCGCCCAGGAAGGTGCGGATCGTCGCGATCGAGTCGATGCAGAATTGGTTGGTCAGGGTCACCATATTCTGGTCGTCCAGCGTCACATCGGGCGTGCGATTCACCAGGGTAAGGAACTTCATGTCGCCACGGCGAACATTGCCGCCCTCGTGGACGAGCTTGTTCCGGATTTCCCGAAGCGTCACGATGCGCTGCCAGTCGGGCTTCCTGGCCATCCGGATCCCGGCGAGCCGTTCCAAGTAAATCCTCGCGCCGAAGAAATCCCCCTTCATGTCCCGGGGGCCAAAAGGCTGTTTCTCGATCTTCTGCACTTGCCAGCAGAGCGCGAGCAGCCAGTACTCGAAGGTCGAGTAGATGGCCAGGAATGCCGACCGCCGGGCGATATCCGGGAAGGTCGTGGAGAGCTGCGAAAAATCCTCGGCGTAAAGCTCCGCCCTTTCGTCGGCAGCCTCCTCGTCCAGGCCCGAGAGTTGCCGGTCCAACCAAGTGTTAAAATGTTCCTTTTCGCGCTCGAGTGCGCTCTGGACAGTGCCGACATAGGTCTCCAGCTCGCTGAAGGAATAGTCCATCAAGCGGGCCAACGAACTCCAAAGGTGGATCATGTTCATGTGACGGCTCCCTCAATGCAAGGTGTAGTGGTGCAGTTTCGATATTGAGTTCGGGCGGTCGGCATTCCGTCCGCCCCCTTCTTCTTTGACACCCGAGATCACGGGTACGTTCGCTCAAGAACTTCCAGGATATATCCCGGCGGCCCATGCCCAACCTCGCCTAGTGCATCGTCGTGAACCCCTGAAATCCGCCTTGAAGGAGCCCCACGACGTGTTCCGCGATCACTCTGGTATCGTCATCCGTTGGGTTCTGGCGGGCGAACTCGACGGATTGGCGGAGGATTTCGTGGAACTCGGGTCGAGCGGCGATTGCCTGGGCGAGCTTCACTGGGTCGCGCTCGGTACCGATGGCGTCCTCTAGCCAATGTCGCTCGAATGCAATCTGCATGGTCATGCCTCCTCGTGGTATAGTCGTTGATGACGACGGGATGTTTCCGACCCTCGCAGTCTACGGAACAAGACCCGAATGTCAATATCCTCGCAGGCGTCGAGGCGTGCCGGTTGGCGAACATCCAGGGCGTCCATCCGATTTCGCATAAGGGGCAGATCACGCAATTCGAGAGGGTTTTGGAGGCTGTTATGGTCTCTCGGGCAACCCGAAACCCGTCCTATTGCGGATCGCAAAAGGCAAAGGCGAAATCTCTCAAGACCCGTGTGGTCACCCAGTTGGTGAGGTTCGACTGCAAGGAAGGACACACCCACGGTGGCTGGCACGATGTCTCCAAACAGGCTCGCCGTCGTTGTGCCCTTCACCTTGCCGAGTTCCCCCGCAACTTCGCAAGGGTCGTGGACGCCGACGTGTAGCCTGCCCCTGATGTCAAGGCGAAGTGATTCTGCCGCGTCCTCGCCGTCGACCAGGTTCACGACTTCGCAAGGCCGTGGTTGCCGCCGAGGATGTGCAGCCCCAAGGTCAGGGTCAACGGGTCGAGGCCGCCGACGTGGATCTGGAGAACGGCAACCAGGGTAAACCTGGCTGACAAAGCGTTCGGGGACTCCGAATCGTCAGGGGCATGCCCATTGCGCGACCTGCGCCATCAGCACCTCGTCGCGGACGGCCAGCTTCAGGCTGTACCAAAGGAAGTGGTTCCACGAGAGGTCGGCGCCGCATGGTGATGCTAGGCTGCTGGGTCGTGGGGCTCGGTTAAGTTGTATGGGCGTTGGCGGAGTCTAATTCCCGAAAACAAAAGAACTTTTTCCGAATCCGCTGGTGTCCGGTTCCATCCAGGCGAGGTTCGTTGGTGGTCATGCCCTCGGCTTTTCTTCTTGATGACCCTTGGGACTCCTGTTCTTGCCGATGCCGGGCTAAATGTGGAGGGATTTCTAGGCGTCCCTTGGCGCTACGCCGGATACTTGCTGATAAAGTCCCTGATCCCCCTAACCATCTGCCGAACCTGATTTTCGTCATACTTGCCGTATTCGCCGTGGGCAGCGGCGTTGCGGATGCCTGCCCAGGCCGTCACTTGTTTCTGTTCGATCTTGCCGTAGGCAGATTTCTTCGCCAAGTCAGTATTCATCGTCTCGGTCATCTTGGGCTTCGTGTCGCCTTTGCTGTTTATGAACGTCAGATCAACGCCGTGCTTCCGGCAAAGTTCTCGAAGGTGCTGTTCAAGGACGCCACCCGCCATAACTGCCGCTGGGTCTTTGTAGGTTTCGCCGAGCAGATACTCGGCGGCCTCAAGCATGTCGGAAAATAACTCGGAATGAACAAGCTCCTGGAACGTGCTTACTCGGTCAGCCTCGTAGTCGTCTCGGAGGGCTTGAAGAACACCAGCAAGACTCTCGATAGCATCTGATGGTTGCTTCAAGGCGTATTTCCTGCGGATCAGGTCGTATTGCTTCTTATATGCTGAATTCGGAGGTGCGAGACGGTTTATGGCGGCATCGAACAAGGTATTCACCCTGGAAATGATCGAGGGAGGTGCTTTCGCATACCCTGACGTGTCAAGTGCCGGTGGAACTTTCTTGTGGAACTCCTCGAAAGTGCTGTACTGGGACAATACTGAGTCAATGTCAGCCAGTAGTTGTTCATTCTGCATGCTCGTCGCTACCCCCTGTCGCACGCCCTTCATTGCGGCGAAAACCAATAGGTACGACTATGCCGACACCGGTTCGCCTGTCGTCCCTGCCCCTTACCATATTATTCCGCTCATTATACCGCAGCGTTGGGGATCCGATACGACCGATGCCGAACCGGCCACGCCCTTCGACCTTGCCGTTTCACGACCTCGGATGGTAAGTCGCCCCCTGGCCGTGTTCGGAGCCCGAACATGGGACGACTCCCTCGTCGCCTCCTGATGCGACCGTGGTCGGACCAAGATCTGGAGTTATCGAACCGATCCTGGACGCATCAGGAGGCGTGGGAGAGGTCGATCACGGTGCTTAGCCAAAAAGTTGGCTAAGCTGGGGCTCGTCTCCACATGCCTCGTCTCGATATGGTCGTCGGCTCGCGCCTGGACGAGGTTCTTGACTTGCCTCTGGGTGCCAGCTCCCTCGGGGAGACCGTCCACGGCGACCTGGTACGACTGATCTTGGTCGATCAACCGATCAACCAAGCAACAATTTCCCGCCGTACTGGTCGACCAACCTTTTCCTGGCGGTGTCCGATAGTAGGTGTGCGGGTTGTTCGATCCGCTAATGTCTAGCTGCGACACGGAGTTGAGGGCTTCCAATGAAGGTCATTCTTCCCTGAATAACTCGTCGCACACCGCATTGACCGTTTGTTGGGTGAACTTCCCCATCAGCCAGTCGAATTTCTGCTGGTTGGAAGTAAGCGGCTTCGGCGCTTGCGGAAGTTGTCGCTGGACCGCCTGCTGTAGATGCTTTTGCCTGAACGCCACCAGGTGAGCGTCAATCCCGTCCAAGCTCCTGATGACCGCCTTGACCTCTTCGCACCCTTCCACGGTCTCGTGGAACCACGCCAAGTACGACGGCGACTGCTCGTAGATCCAAGGCAAGGTCTGCCCCTCGAACTTACCGAAGGGCATGACCGTCGTACGCAGGCGGCACTCAAGACCGGGACACCGCCAGTCGTCCAACCCTTTCGCCTGCCTCTTGTTCGCAAGCATGTGGACAAACTTCTCGCCGCAACACTGGCGTACGAGCGTTACCGTCAACGGACTGGGCTTGAATTTCGTCGTGTGGTACTTCCTCTTGACGGCGTCGACTGTGAGGTCGGTCGTCCAGTACTCCTTGTTGGGCCCCGGAGGCTCGTGTTCCAGCGCCTTGGTGATCGCCGCCTCGACCTCCTCCTGGGTCCAATGCTGTATCTGCGTCTCTTTCTTCATGGTCACGTACCTCCTCTTCCGCATTTGTCGTCTGTCGTCGCTGGTTTCCCTGTCTTTTTCCAGACCTTTCTCGGTCGCAACCCGACCTGTTCGGGTCGTTTCCGGCGAGCTTCCTCGATCGCCGCCTTGATCTTCTCGGTCCACTGCCATTTGATGTCATGTTTCTTCATGGTCGTGCGTCTCCTCTCCGTCCCTTCATCGTGCTTGCCGCCGGTTTCCTGCTTCATGCGCATATTTTCCCATCGAAAAGCCTCATGCTGCCCGCCGGGAAAGGTGATCCAGCCCCATTTCCGTCAATTTCGTGTCCCAATCCGTCCTCAACAGCGATGGGTAGACCATTTTCGGTCGTAATCCAACCTGTTCGGGTCGATTTCGACGGGCTTCCTCGATGGCTTCCTGGATGTTGTTGCGATCAACGATGGGCGAAGTGCGAGGGGTAGTAGTATTACCACTGCTAAACTCCTTTTCCATCATTCCCATCAGCTTCTCACTCGCACTCCACCGGCACGCTTTGCCGAACTGGTAGGTCTCATCCTCCCAATCCAGCAGCCCCAAACCGGACAGCATGTTGCGGATGGCTGCGAAACGGTGATAGCAAAACGCCCTCGTCGTGTCCCCCGCCGCATGGATCGCTTCCCAGATCGCCTGCGTCCGCTTCAACGGCATCGACCCGTCGGCATTCATGTGCAGTGTGCAGGCACGAAGGATGGCCAGCGTCACCTGAACATCCTCGGCGACAATAACCGCCCTGGACGACCTTCCGACTTCCGGCGATCCCAGTCGCATCAACTTCCTGGCGAGCGGCTCCAGCTTGCGGATTTCGTCGGGATCAACGAGCTTGCCCGACACCGAACCCTTGCGTGGGACAGGCTCTTTCGCTTCCGTTTCCGTTTCCGACTGAGGCTCCACTTCAGGTTCGGGTTCAGGTACGGCAAACCGTTCCGGCAGCTTCCGCAACTCGTGCGCCGTCATGCGCGTCGTGGACAGCCACTCCCCGAATCTGGTCCAGTCCCTGGGCATCTTCGCCAGCGAGCCGAAAGTGACGCTCTTGACCTGTCCTTTCCGCGCACCCCACGAGACCACAAGCGGCATCCCCTTCAGTTCCACATCCTCGACGTCGAACGGCGTCCAGTGCAACATTCGCCGCAGCCACTTCTCGACATTGACGAGTGTCGCCTTGTAGTCCGCGTCCTTCCAGAGCTTTCTGTCGACGACGACGAAACCCTGGATGCCGTTGCCGTGGGTGGAGACCTCGTAGTACAGGTTCGGGAAGCAGTTCTGGCGAAGAAACTCGGCGAACTGCGTCGCCCCTTCCAGCGTCCCGCAGGCATGACAGTCGATGTCAAGCATCAGCAGGGTCTCATCTCCGAGGGAATTCGCCGTGAAGTAGGCGGTGTCATCATTGACGAGGTGCCGGATGATGGCGGTCAGGGTGAGCTTGCGGACTCCCGACCTCCAGCTTCCCCGGAGATGGGGAAGGACATGGTCTTTGAGGTTGACTGGCTTTGGTACGGGTTTGCCGGTGGACTTGTCGGGCATCTGCCGTCCCCAGTTGATGTGGGAGACCCTTTGCCGGATCCACTTCGCAGCGGCACGGACTTGTTGCTTTTCCGACTTGGAGAGGTGCCGGTAGGCTTCGGGGAGGACGTTGCGGCGGGGCCGCTTGGGTTTTTCCTTCTCGTGCCAGTCTGCCGTGAGCCAGTCGGTTGGGATTTGCTGCTGTTGTTCCTCCACCTGCCTCCAAAAAGTAAGACGGCCCTTTGTATTGGTCTCGGGCGGAGAGCAAGGGGAGCCGTCTTCTTTGATTTGCTTCGTTCCCTTTCCCTCCGCCTCTCCTAATATATCGTTTCTCGATCGAGATTTTCAAGGAAATCTTTTCGGATTTATGGGCGTGGGGGATATCCCGGAGGACATCCCCAGGCACTTGGACTTCTGCCTACTGAGGTCGCCTTGAATATCTTCGGGAACCACTTCATTTCCATCGCGGGGTTCCCCTCGCCTGCCGCCCGCCAACTGGTTGCAAACGGTCATTTTGCAAGGAGTTGCGAAGAAACTTGTCAAACTGACCAGTCGATGCCCAGTGGCTGGTCTTCTTGCCGAGAATCAGGTCCGTACCGGGGAACGCAGACCTCTGCGCTTCGGCGCAAGCCTGCTGGTCGGTGCCTGACATTTTGCCACTTTCAAGAAACCTCGACGGGCAACGGATCCATGCCCGAGACCGTGGACCACTGGTCGAGCCAACCGATGAGCGTAGCCTCTGAAATATGGCGAGGTTAAAACTGGAGACGGACTCCGCGGCAATCCGGAACGAGGGAAGAGGTTCCAGGCGAACCTTTTTGCCGCTTTCGGGTATTCCACGCACGGTGCCGTCTCTTGCCTGCTGCATTCCGATAATTGCTTTACTTCCGTAGGCATCTGAGACACTTCCAATAAACGACTAACACGCTTGTCGTATCGTATTGGCGAATCACTGAATCCGCACAACGCACCAGTGACAGTCGCTTTGAGCTTTGCCGAAAACTTGACCGGCGTTTCCCGGCTAGGGCTTCGGAATGATCTGGCGATGTGCGCCCACCAGGGCCATTGGGCCTTGGTAGGCGCACACTTCTAAGAGCCAGTATATGGCTACTGAACGTGAATCTTGCCGTCGGATTCAACGGTAATCGTTTTGTTGAGCAACTGCTTGATGTGCTCAAGCGTCGCGTCGGTAGCTTTCCACTGGCTCGGCCCCCCCATGATGCCCGAAGGACCGGGAATATGCTGGAAGCCCAACTCAGTCAAGACTGCGCACGCCATTGCTTGATTATGCGACATTTCTGCTTTCTCCGTTGTAAAGGAATACGAACTAACGCGGAGGTCTCCGGTCTTTCGTCGACTGCCATGAGCCTCCGACAAGTGCATTCTTATATCTCGCCATAAGATTCTGTCAAGATCCCAACTACAGTCTGGGAATGCTGATCTGCCGGCACGCCTGCTCCGTTCGTAGCTCGGTGCCGTGGTCTTGAGGGTGGGCCAATGCTGGAGAATGTCCTGTCGGAAATCATGGTGACGACGTGTTGCCTTGATCCTGGCCCCAAGAGGTTGCTTCACCGAGTCGGGGGCTCCACGCAATCTCGGTCGATCTCCGTGCATGCCGGGAAGAACGTCCTTGCTAGCCGTGCCCCCCGCACCAGATCGTGGAGACGGTCGCTGACGCATGTTCCCCGGCGCATTGCCACATGCGCATGGTAAGGATCATTATCGTCTTGGCACCTACCGTCCGTGCCTAGCTCCTCCCGTTGCCAAGCGTTTCCGAACCGTCTCCTGCTCCCGCTGGAAAGCCCTCTCGACCTATCGCATGAATGCCGGGTTCATTGCGTCTCTGGGCAGATTCCCACGCCAAACCCTTGACCTTCGGAATAACAGCCTTCGCCTGGAACCTTCCTGGTCTTCCCGTTCCTGTTTCCTGCCTTGCCAAGCGAACATCCAAGATTGTGGGCAGGTCGTTGACCGCCATTTCCAGGAGGCGATCGGGTTCGTAGTGGTCGTTGGAACGCAGTCCAGGGGCGCTTAGCCAAATAATTGGCTAAGCAGAGTCGGGTGTCGGTGCTCGTGGCAACTGCTCGGCCAGGAACATGTCCACTGCTGGCGGAGCTTCCGCTCGCCGCTTCCGGATCAAGGCAACATCGTGCGAC
>Ga0209697_10002862_pt1 | contig 24140 bp, 25 predicted proteins | sample AliMusrvi5mmetaG_FD_184115 | JGI IMG/M metagenome (GOLD analysis project Ga0209697, IMG submission 184115) | Freshwater lake bacterial and archeal communities from Alinen Mustajarvi, Finland, to study Microbial Dark Matter (Phase II) - Alinen... | ecosystem: Environmental > Aquatic > Freshwater...
TGGCTGCACCACGGGCGCTTGTTCACCCGCTCGACCACCTCCGCCCCATAACCGCTCTCCCCTCCCATCCCCAGCAAAACCAGCTTGGGACGTTCGGCATCGGGAAGGGAATCCATAGCTTCGATGAGTTCCAACTGCCGTTTCCATGGACTGAGCGAAGCCACACAAAGCACAATGTTGCCCCGCCCCGGCGAATCCACCTCGAAAAACGACGCGTTGACGGCGTTAGGGACCACCCACAACTGGCGGGCTTTGTCCTCCAGTCGTTGGCGGGTGTAGTTGGTAATCGCCACGACCCCATCGGCGCGGCGGACTGCCAATCCCTCCAGTTGCTTTACCAGCCAGTAGTAGCTGAAGGGTTTGGCATGTATGATCTCGGCGATGCGCGCCATGTGCCCGTGAATTGTCAGAAGCCGCGGCATCTTCGGCGCAAGCATCATCGCAACCCCGCACTCACGCTCGGTGCCTTGGGCATGGATCAGGTCAGGCCGAATCGTCTTGAGCATCCGCCGCACGGCCAATCCGCAACCGACGAAGGCACTGCGTCCAAAGCCGAGGTGTGGAACCACCGGTTGATGGAACCAGATGTTGGCGGCCAGTTTCACCGGTGCGGTCATCTTCCGCTTGGTACACGAGATGACATGCACCTCCACCTCGTCGGGGAACAGAGCCAATCCCTCTAACAGGGACGCGGGGGCGGTTCCGAAATACGGCTCCGTGCGGTCGTATTGCTTGAACTCTGTCCTGCTATCAGTGGTTATTTGGACGATTTTCAAAACGAATCAGTTCTTACGCTGGAACACGCGGTTATGTCCGACTTGGAGGATCTCATCGAAACGGGCGTGATCGATTTCAGCGGCTATTCTTGAGGGACCGGGATGTCCGCCCGAGGCGAACAAAGGGGGAGTGTAGGAAGTCCCCAATCCCGAGTCATCAAGAACGATCAAACCACCGGGTTTGATTGACTCCGCGCAGATTCTCCAATCCTTGCTGACGATTTCATAATCGTGGTTGCCGTCGATGTAGATCATGTCCCAATTCCTTGAACGAATGAGGGCGACGGCAGATGGGTCGGTTGAATAGGCTTGCAGCAAAACCGGCTCGGCTAGCCCGAAATGCCGGAAATTCTCCAAGGTGTCCTGGAAGTAGTTGAGATCGGACCTGTATTTGGAAACCGAATCTCCGACCGGACTGAAAGGAGAAATCCCGGTGACCGGGCATGGCGCGTCTTCAAGCTTGGCAAGCAGCGCCAATAACGAGATCACTTGCCCCCGATAGACGCCGATTTCCAGGAATGACTGCGGCTTGAACCTGCAAAAGAGCCGCCACCACATGACGTGAAAGGCATCCTCGCCAAATCCCCGGCCCATCTGGCTGAAATAGCGGCGGTGGTCGCGCACGGCTTGCGGAACGGTCCGGTGAAAATCCACAAACGCCGCTTCGTAATAGGCGGTCGGATTTTCCAGGCTGAGTGCGAAATTGTCGCCATCTATCAAACCAGCGGAATCACTTCCAAGAAGCTTTCTCCTCGCCGCGCGGGATTTGCAGGAATGGATGAGGCCTCGAGCGTACCGGACTGGATTGAATTTCATTGGTTCGTGGCGGATTGGGTTGAATTCTCAGGCAAGGGAAACAACTGTTACCGAAATAGGGAGTGCGAAATGCGGAGCATGGTCTTCCGCAACGCCCAGGCCCACAGCTCGAGGCTTTGATTCCTAAGGCGTGGAAGGCAATGGAACATGAGCCAATACCAGTCGAGAATCCAGGTGGATGATTCCTCAAACCGCAAAGTCTTCAATGCACGGAAAGCCTCGTCTTCATTCAGGCGCATGAATTGCCGGCAATGATCCAAAGCGATTTTCTGGCTGATTTCAATCTGCCCCCCGGCCTTCTGTTTGGAAACGGATTGCTGATGAACTCTCAGTTTCAACAGGGTATCCTCTAGCGCGACAAAATCCCCTATTTCGATTAGTCTTCCCCACAATCCGAAGTCTTCGGCATGCCTCTCCTCGGGATTGTAGGCGCCGACCGCCATCACCGCCGCCTTGCGAAACATCACCGTAGGATGTGTCACCGGGCAGCGATGGCAAAGACGCAGCAGAGTGAGCCCCATTGTGGTGACCATCCGTGCCGACCGGGTGACAAAGCGCATGTCGCCAAAAAATTCGATTTGAGTGTGACAGAGAACGGCCTCTGGCAGGCCCTGGACAGCTTGCCACTGGCGGGACAATCTCTCCGGATGTGCGATATCATCGCAGTCCATGCGAGCCACCCATTCGGATTGCGCTTCCTCCAAGCCTCGATTCAGGGCATGGACGATCCCACGATGTGGAAGCGAAATCACCCTGATTCTCGGGTCTCTCCTGGCATAATCGGCCAAAACCTGTGGTGTTGAGTCTGTGCTGCCATCGTCAACAATCAAAAACTCGAAAGCGGCATAGGTTTGGCGAAGTATGCTTTCAATCGACTCCCGAAGATATGCTTCACCGTTCCATACAGGCATTAACACGGTGATTCTGGGCGCCGATTCACGCATGGTCGGAGCGATCTACAGGGCACGACGAAGCCGATTTGCCGCCCAAATCCAAAGTTCGACGCTCTGGCATCTGAAAGTGAGAAGATAGAACAGCAGACGCAGACAATGTGAAAGCGACTGGCACTCCCGATCCTGGCACAGAGTTCCATATACTTCCTGAACACGGTCTTCGCTGATTCGGAAAAAATCCCTGCAGTTCTGCAGGGCAACGAGTTTTGTTTTCTCGATCTGCGCCTGGCGTTTCACCTGAGAGATCTGTGATTCGTGAACTCGGACGCTGTACAGGATTTCGGGACATCCTACAAATCTGCCAAGTCTGAGCAATCGGCTTGCGAAAGCGTAATCCTCGGCAGGAAACTCCTCTTCCCGATATCCTCCGGCGGCGAAAAACATGCTTCGTTTGATCAAGGCCGCCCCCACGACGACAGGGCACTGGTGGCAGGAACGCAAAGCGATAAGTGAATGCGACTTGGGGAACCATCTTGTAGCCTGAGTTGGTGCGTTTATTCCGAAAACATCGACGTTGCAGAAGCAAAGAACGGCCTTGGGATTCTTCAACAATGCAGCCCATTGGATTTCGAGTCTCATGGGGTGGCTTACGTCATCGGCGTCATGACGGGCGATCCATTCGGCGGATGACTCCTCAACACCTCGGTTGACAGCGCAGACAAAACCCCTTTTACCCTGCTTTACGACCTTGATTCTCTCGTCACTATATGACTCCACGATTGAAATCGTGTCGTCTGTGCTGCCGTCATCAACAACAACCAGCTCGAAGTCGGCAAAGGATTGTGCAAGTATCCCGTCGATGGCCTCACGGATATACTTGCCGCCGTTCCAGACCGGCATGACAATACTGATACTCGGGTGGATTTTCGGCATCATTCGCAGCGGTGCTGGAAACTATGGGATTGAGCGGCAAGGAAGTCAGATCCTCCGGTGCAGGGTCAAGAGGAGCACTCCAGAAACATCAGAGTGGTCTGATCTTCTGGACTATTCGCCTCACCAGTCGGACACACCATCTGATACTTGATGCACATGTAAAATAGTATTTATACAAAACTCCTCTGTTTACAACGATCATCCACCCCCGTTTCCTATCCCTACTCACATCTCTGATGTTTGTATAGAAGCCCAACCCCCGAAAAAGGCGCGTCAGATCATCAATATGATATTCCGATTCGAGATCCATATGATAGAGAATTACATAGTTTTCAATCCTTTCCAGGCTTTCACGGGATGTATTCAGCAGTATTCTGAACTCAGCGCCCTCGCAATTGAACTTTATTAGATTCACTTTTTCTATCCTATTCGCCGCAAGGAAAATATCAAGCGATGTCGTCTCGACTGTTTCACCTTCGTTTGAAAAGTGTTTTACAATCGAATGACCCCAGTTTCCCTGTTCAGTATCGTAATACAATTTTGTTTGTCCTTCCCTGTCGGCCAGAGCGAGGTGGAATGTCCTAACGTGATCGAAGTGGTTTTCCGTAACATTTCTTTCTAGGATCGAGAATGATTCCCTACATGCTTCAATTGCATAAACCTCACCTCTTGGAGCCTTGATTGCGGCCAGGATCGCAAAGGTGCCGATGTGGGAGCCAACGTCGATAATCACATCGTCTTCCTTGGATCCATATTCAGGAATACCCTTGAAAAAAATATCTCTATCGAAGCTATGATGAAGAACATCCTCATCGCTGCTTTTCTCACGGTAATGAATTGAGTGGCCTTTGTAGATGAAGATTGCCATGATATTTGGAGTTCAGTGCAGGAGATGGGCCTTCCGAGGGTTTGGTTCGCGATTTCCGGCTTTGAACGATGACGAATCGTAAAAGGTGGATGATCTTTACCGCAGAGCTTGTCGTTTTATGCAATGATCGTGATCGGCGACTTTACGTCACATGATCCGAGGGGCCGCCGGTTGTATCAAGGATATAGCGTTTCCTGAAGCGTAGGGACGGCTGATCCTCGGCGAAGGGGAATAGAACAAGTAACCGCTCAGTGTCATGAACAGGGCCACTCCGGTGTGGCCCTCGGCGAAAAGCGAGAAGGGCGGAATGGGGGCAACGGCCCTGGCCTCCGGCAACAGGAAGTGCCAACTGAATACCATGAACGCCGCCAGCGCCCACACATGATCCAAGTTCGCGTAGTGCTTGCCGGAAGATGAAATCATGATTCGGTTGGCAGATTCCTCCCTGTCTTTGATCGAGCGCCAGCTACCATGCGTGAACCCTGACCGGGCGGGCCTGGTGTCACCGCGGAGGGTTACCCCGCAGGGCATCGAGGGATCCCTCAATTGACAACTGATTCGCGAGCCATCAATCCTTGAGCCTGCCCACGAAGATCAACGTGGCATAATGTTTGTCATCCTCGCGCCCCTCTTCGCGCTTGAGGACTCGATGAATAACGGGATCACATCGCCTGATCCAAGGTTCAAACCAATTCTCATGCAACTTGATGGGATGGCCGACCAACCCCCGGTCATTCAGCAGCGCGTCGGCATCCTCGTCCCGGGAAAGATCCTATCCGAAAATCACCAGTCCACCCGGCTTTGTCACGCGGTAAAGATTTTCCATGCAGGCATTCGCGTCACGAACATGATCCAGCAAATTGATCATCACCGCCAAATCGAAGTTGGCATCCTTGAATGGCAACTCCTCCAGGGGATGGTCGTCCAAGGTACACGCGGCCGTCTCGTACATGGCACGAACAAAAGTCAGTTTGAATCTCACGTAGGTTCGGATCAACGGGTCGGAAAGCACCACGTGTTTCATCTTGCAGAGATTCCGCATCAGGCGAACATTCGTGTAGGGACCGCAACCCACTTCGATCAAATTGTCAATTTCCTTGGGAAAAAACGCGTAATTGTCGAACTGACGCATCCACCAGATGTTCCAGTCATCCCCCCGATGTTTTGGCACCAACCCGAACAAAGAGAGGACACGCCACGCCCAGTTCTTGCCGAATTTGCCACGCTCGCGTTGGGGGTTCACTCAATGAGCCTCCTCCCAGTTCTGAGCCTTCTGCCAGACCTCATGCGTGGTTTCACTTTGTAATATGGATCGCTCTGGTTTCATGTTGATAATGTGTGAAAACTGACTTAAGATCAATAGAGAGAATGTACGCTTCGGTTAGTGTCGCCACCGTGAGACCCGGCTGCCACCCATTGACACATAGACATAGTCCTTGAACCAGGTTGAAAGAGATATATGCCACCGCCGCCAAAACTCGCCGATTGATTTCGCGCTGTACGGCCGGTCAAAATTGGTCATCAACTTAAAGCCCATGATACGCGCAGACCCAATGGCGATATCAGAATATCCCGAAAAGTCGCAATAAATCTGATAGGCAAAAAAGAAGGTCGCTGCGAGCAGTTGCAGGGCGGAAAATTCGCGCGGCGTTGCATAAACCGCATTTACATAAATCGCCAACCGGTCCGCGATCACAATCTTCTTGAATAAACCCCAGGCCATCAGGCGCAGTCCGCTCGCAGTGCGGTCGTAGTCAAAATGATGATCCTCGTCGAACTGGTGGAGCAGGTTTTGCGGGCGTTCAATCGGGCCGGCTACCAATTGGGGATAAAACATTACATAAAGTGCGTAGATTCCGAAGCGACGTTCGGCCTTTTGATGGCCGCGATATACTTCGATGACGTAACTCAAACTTTGGAAAGTGTGGAAGGAGAGCCCGATGGGTAGGATGATATTGAGCACCTTTACCGGATAGTTCCAATCCAGGAATCGGGCCAGTGCCGATAGGTTCTGGCTGGCAAAATCAAAGTATTTGAAGACGAATAGAACCAGGCAGGTGGAGGCGATGCTGGCAATCAACCACAATTTTCTTTTCCGGCCTTGAGACTGCTCAATATAGATTCCCGCCGCATAGTCTATTAGAATTGTTACGAACAGGATCAGGATATAGATCGGAATAAAGGCCATGTAAAAGGCGCAGCTCGCGAGCAGCAGCATCCATGTCCGCCACCGGTAAGGCAGCAAAAAATACAACCCTGTGACGATGGGGAAGAATATGGCAAAGGTTAAGGAATTGAACAGCATGGGCTGTGGGGCAATGTCCGAATGATCTTAGCGACCTCTTGAACTTGGCCGGAAACGGGCGTACGGAAGGCTGGTCGTAAATCGAAACCGAAATTCCCGAGGACCTTTAGCGAGAAGGAGGGCGTTTAGTTGGGTGCTCAGAAGTGTACTTGCTTCGACTCCAAATATCCTCCGCAGGAAAAACGTTGCGCCGGGGCCTTGTTTCGAAGGTCCTGGCGAAGTGGACAAGCTTGACGGTGGTGCGGGCTTGGTTTTGATAACCACGGAGTTGATTCCGTTGGGGCCTACCGCAGTCGCAGTGTAAGTGGTCATTCGCATCAACCTAAGACATCACTGAAGGGTACCGCTTACCATGCATGCACCATCACCGGGCGCGGAGCGTCCCCGCCGCGCACCGTAACCCCGTATGGCTTTACCGACCGGTAACCCATCCCTATCAGAAACGACGATATCACCGCGTAATCCCACGGATTGTGATAGGTCGTGATTCCAACCTTGGGACGGAATTCCGTCAAACACCTCACACCGCCCGCCAGGGCCTGGTACTCGCTCCCCTCAAGATCCATCTTGATGAACGTGGGCTTGCCGTGCTCGCGTGTGAGCGCGTCAATCGTTGTCACTTCAACAACATCCGCGCATTGATTGTCGAAGTGCCCGGCAAAGGCATCGTCATCCGCACTGGCAAATCCCGCACTGCCACAAAACGAGCCCAGCGCCACCGGCAGCACCTCGACGCGCCCCTTCCGAATCTCCCCTGCAAACGTCAAGCGAAGACAGTCCGCCATGGCGGACGATGGCTCCACACACAGCACCTTCGATGCGCCCGCCTCCAAGGCTATCCGCGTGAAAAAACCCTCGCAGGCACCACAATCGACAACCACATCGCCCGCCATGACAACCGCACCGCTGCGCAAATACTGGTGGAAGTTGAGCGGATGATCCCAAAACGCGACCAAATACTCGCTCCACAGTTCCGCGGAAACAACCATCCCCTCCGGAAACCAGAACCGGTGCCTGCCACCGAACTCCAACAACTTGCGACCACCCTCCGCGCCCACCGTCTCAATCGACCGCGCCGGCGGATAGACCCGCAACGTCCGCGGGTTGAGCAGCGCCGCCACAGATCGCCACGGACAGAGCGATGCCCGTCCCACCAGCTTTTCCGCTAGCGGTTGGAGGCGATTCCAAATCTTCAGCATTGGCACAATTGAAGGCGATCCCGGTTCGGTTTCCTTTTGGAGAGAGGCGGAAAATAGATCATCAAATCGGATAATCCTCACCGCCGCCATGGGTAGCTGCTGACTCTACCAGTTCGACGATTCTCTTGCCGGCTTCCAAGGTCGAGGAGAGTCGCCCATCGGATGTTGCGATCGCGTCACGCAGTCTCGAATCCCATGCTTGCGTCAAGCCGGTGTCCATGTAACCCGGAGACACACTGAAGATCCGGATGCCGCGCGACGAATACTCCGAAGCAAGGGCAAGCGTCAAGCCGCGCAGGGCTTGTTTGGCGATGACATAAGCGGAAAAACCTTTCGGCGGAATCCCGTCAAGCGCCGATGTTAGAACATTAACGATGACTCCTTCCCTGGCTCTCACCATTTGTTTCAGGACGGCCTGACACGATAGCCAGGCTCCTTTGAGACCGACATTTAACTGGCTGTCCACTTCCCGCCAACTGACGCGGTGCATGGGCTCGGGTTGAAAGCCGGAACACGCGTTGTTCACCAGCACCAGCGAGCGGGCGTGGATGATTTCAGGACAGCTCCAAAGATCATTCGCGTTCCCGTCGGCCACGTCGGATCTCACGATGCGGAAGGTCGCACCTTGCCGGGCCAGTTCGTGTTGAAGCCGCGCTGCTGCCCCAACATCGGCTTTGTAGGTAGCCACAACGGTATATCCCGCATGAGCGAAAGCCATACAGGTTTCGCGTCCAAGGCCTTTGGTCGCGCCCGTGATGAGTGCGGTTCTCGAACTCATACTGATCTTCCTACCATGACTTGGACCCGGCCTCGCGCAGCTAGCCAGGATCGTGTCAGATTCGTGAATGTGACATCCAGCAGAATCACTTTCTCGGATTCCAATTTGTGCATGACTCGCGCCTCAAGACGGAGCAGGTCCTCCGCATACGATGGCTTGGAAAACCTGAGGTCCGTCGAAAGCAGCAGGCTCTGGACTCCGGGGAACACCATGCCTACGAAGTGTGAAACAAATCCGTTGAGGATGGCACCGTGCATCACGCGTCCTTCAAAGCCCCTGGCCCGCGCGAACCCCTCGTCAACGTGCACCGGACTGCGGTCATCAAAAGCGGCCATGAATCCCTCATAGACCTGGCGGGTGATGGCATAATCCCATTGCCGCACCATGCCGGCCTCAATCTCATCAAAGGCAACCGTGTGGGGCTCAATCATAAGCGGGCAAGCGGTTTCAAGAGGACCTGGTGAACGTGCTCAGCAGGATCTTCAGATCGGCGAAACTGTTGGCAAACAGCATGAGGCTCGCCGCGATATAACAGAATGTCAGGGTGATCGCGCCAGCTTGAATCCATGGGTTGGTGTTATAGGCCTTGAAGCGATCCCGTCCGAGGACCTTCTTGAGCCAGATCGTGTAATAGTGGTTGGTAACGACACCCGCGGCGTGCACCGCGCCAAACGCCAGATAATTCCAGCCGAACCCGTGCCAAATGCCGATCAGCAAAAAGACCACCGCTATGGTCACGGCGATCGCGTGGTTCACATTTGATGGCCCGAAAAGCCGGCTGAGAGCTTTCGATAGCGGAGAAAAAACGACTTCCCGCATGTATGTCGAAAGGGTGATGTGCCATCGATTCCAGAAATCCTTGACGTTTCGGGCCGCAAACGGATTGCAGAAGTTCTCCGTAACCGGAATCCCCATCAAGCCCGCCGCACCGATTGCGGCGTCACAATATCCCGAGAAATTGCAATAGAGGAAAAGATAATAAAAAACACAAGAGACGGGAAGATCGACTAGGTGGTGAAAGTGATCGTCCATCAAGAGACCATCATAGCTAAGTTGGTTAAAGAAATTCCCCAGGAAAAAGAATTTGACGAGTCCAACAAGAATGCGGAGCAAGCAACGGCCCACGGGGATCACGCACCTTTCGGGGCCTTGTCTAAATGCCCTGATGTGATTGCTGTATGAATTAATCGGACCCACAGAGACCGTTGGTGCAAAAAAACAGAAACCCAAGTATTGCCAAATGCTCGGCATTGGAACCGCATCGTTGCGCACCTCAAGCACAAGATAACTGCTCCGGAACGCAATGTAAGAAATCCCGATGAGCTGAAGGCCGATTGGTATGCGAATTCCAGCCAGATTCCCGAAAAATGTCGCCAACCACTCTCCAGCAGCTGGGAATATATAGCGAACAACTACGAGCAATAGGATCGGTGCCGCAAACGCGATCCACGGTCTTGCCCCCCCCTTCTTACCGAACAGAACAAGAGTCAGATACAGACAAACGACGAGTCCTACATAGATGCAGAATCGCAAAGGCTTTCCAAAACAAAAGAACCCGTATAGACCAGCAAGATTCAGGAGCGCGAACACAAGGTCTCTAGGAACTCCCCGCAGCCATTGCACCGTGAGACGACCAGCAATAATGTATGCTGTAATCAGAAGACTTAGCCAAGCAAATGTCATGATTCAATATCCCTGAAGAACATTCCTGCCGCCTATTGGATACAATGCCGTGAAAGCAGCATGCGGAAGGTTTATCAGTGATGACAGAAACACCACCGAGCAGAAGGCAATTTTATGGATCCATTTTGACATGGTAGAGCTCGACCAATTTTGGAGCTATTAGAGACGTGAAATATTCCTGCCCATTCCGATTGAGGTGGGCTGGGTCGCAAAACAGTCTCGCGATCTCACTGCGATCCATGCCCTTGAACAGCAGGGAAGAAGGTAATCCCAGCAACTTGACATCACCTACAAGGATTTCCGGCCAGATTGCAGCTTCGCTGATCTTGTCATTGTTCACGTCGTCTATGGCTGGCAGGTGAAGAAACACCAGTGTGACATCATGTAACTTTGCAAGTTCTGCCAGTTTTCGCGCAAAATAAACCTGCAGATCCGGCATCTGTCTTGTGGATGCGTTGAACTTTTGTCGTGTCCGGCCAGAATAGACCATGACATCATCCGCTGATATATCTGATTGTGGGAGGCAATGTACAAAGGCATCGGTCGGATCTCCGAGATTCTTCTCCTGGCACAATGCTCCGAGCTCATTTCCCGGATCCTTTGCTTGGTATAGATTCTCCGTACTGAACCTGCCGTATGGTGCCGGAATCGCCAGCATGTTTTTCCGAAGCTCGCTGAGAAGGTTGCGTGGCATGCCCAGAACCGCGCTTGCATAGTATCCGGCTTTCACATTCAGCGCGAGATCCGCTATCTCATCCGCATTGTCGCCATAGCGAAACCACCGGGACGCAAAGCGTTGCGGGCATTTCCCCCCAAGAGCTGGATTATACTCATCATAGACGACGAGCATTCTGACATTCCTATTCCGCAATAGGTCCTGCGAAATGAAATAAAGTGCGTCGAAGCCTGCGGAAATCCAACCCAAGGATACGACTTTCGCCTCGCGGCCCAAGCTCTTGGAGAGGACTTGTCGAACCTGGACTGGATTCATGTCGCTCCATATGCGGGATGATCCGATGAATGCGATGTCCAGATCACCTTCTTGCTCGAATATGGTGCGGTGAAAGTAGGGATACCCGCCAAAACGCCATGGAATCGAAGAGTAGACCTCCGACCGGGGTGGCAGGCATGGACGTCGGCAAATCAATGGCGACAGCAGAATCACGGCCAGCAGGGCTGTAAAACATGCCGCTTGTTTGTTCGAGGAGAACGCTGGCGTCATCGAATTAAACATTGCTGTGGATAACGAGGACCGCAAGGGGCCCAAATGGGATGATCTTAGAATCCCTGGTAAACAGCCTTGTTGTCCATCGTGAACGATGGTGTGGATACAACGAGAAGAAGCGCAATCAGGGATACCAGGATCACCAGCGCATATAAAATGAATTCATGAATTCTTTTCTGCATGATAGAGTTCGACTAATTTCTCAGTTATAAGTGGGGTGAAGTATTCTTGACCATTACGATTGAGATGCTTGGGGTCAGAAAACAATTTACGTGCCTCCGGTTCCGTCATACCTTGAAAAAACGTTACAGGGGGGATTCCAACCCACGCGACATCTCCATCAAGGATCTCAGGCCATATTGCCGCTTCACGGATCGCGTCTGCAGACACCTCATCGATGGCAGGATAATGGAGAAAAATCAGCTTCGCATGGTTTTGTTTGGCGAGCGCCGCCAGCTTTCGCGCGAAATGTACTTGCAGATCTGGAAGCTGCCGCGAGGACAAACCGAAGCTGTGGCGTGTCGTCGGTGAGAACACCACGACATTGTCCGGGCTGATCCTGGTTGCAGGTTGGTATCTCACAAAGGCACCCGTCAAGTCATCGAAGTTCTCTTCAACACACAATGCACCCAGGAAGTTGCCTGGGTCCTGACTCCGGTAGAGTGTCTCAGGGCTGAACTTGTTGTCAGGAGAAACCCGTATCGGCCGGTTCCTGCGCACTAGCCCAAGCAGATTGCGAGGCATTCCCAATGCCGCGCTTGCGTGGTATCCGACTGCTGCGAACAGGGAGAGGCCATTCAGGTCATGCCCATTGTCCGCAGTGCGAAACCACCGTGATGCCAGGCGATGTGGACGGCTTCCTCCGATTTCCGAATTGTACTCGTCATCGACGACGAGCATATTGACCTTGCGATTCTGTAGCAGGTCTTCAGTGATGAAGTAGAGCGCATCGAAGCCAGCGGTATTCCAACCCACGGTTGCAACCTCTGCGTCTCGCCCCAGGGATTGAGACAATTTTCCCTGAACATAGAGTGAATTTACTCCACACCAGACTCGCGAGCTTCCGATGAAGGCGATATCAAGGTTGCCCTTTTGCCCGAAAAGAGTCTTTTGAAATCCGGGATGTCCGCCAAAACGCCATGGAATCGCGGAATAGATCTCCGTACGGGGCGGCAACCATGAGGGTCTGACCAGCAGCGGAAGAGCGGAAATCGCGACCAGCAAGGCCAAGAATCCCGCGGCGTTCCTGTTAGATCGGAATGCGGGGAGCATTTTAGGATTGCTTCCGCAGCAGGATCAGGTCGGCGAATTCACCGACGTTCTTAGTCTTCTCGACCTCGCCGATCCGAAAGCGGATGTCGAAATCCTTCTCTATCGCGACCAGAATGGAAATGTGCATGAGCGAATCCCATTCCGGAACCTCCTTCGCGGTGGTCTCCGGTGTGAGGTTCGTGGGATCGAGGAGGAGATCATCAAAGATATTCTGCAGTCTGGAGATGACGTCGGTTTGATTCATGGTGCGTATGCTCTTCGAGCTAGGTGAATGTGTGTGGTTAAAGAATGGAATGTTTCCAAAGGCAAATGGAACTCCATAAACCCGGACTCGTCACGCATGGCGGTGAAGCCAATCTTCGGATAGAAATCACGGACCATTTCGTTCTTCGGCGTCGCCAGATAGACGCCCCTGAGGGTGGTACAGTTCCTGATGAGGGCGAGGCGAGCGAGTTCGTTGAGAACCTCGTCCTCGACCTGGCGCTTCAGCACCCGGCAACTCATCAGCCAGGTGTCGATTTCCAGAATCTGGTCGGCGATCTTGCCGATGACGATCCCGATGAGGCCGTGATCGCCGAAGCGGTCGCTGAGCCGGGTTGAGAAAGCGACGAAGGATGGGTCCTGCATTAGCGCTAACAAATCCGCCTCGCTGCGGCGGCGGGTGGTGAGGTTGAACTGGTTGCTCTTGTTGATGAGTTGGGCGAGTCTGGGGATGTCCACGGCGGTGAATTCCGACATGGTGGCTTCCATCCGCAGCGATTCCAGATAGGAATCCATGTCGGTAGCGGTGGCGAGCAGGGCGTTGCGGTCGGCTTCGGTACGGTATTGCTGGGTTCGTTTGGCGTCCTCGGCGGTGATGCTGCGCGGCTCGAACAAGCGGCAATCCTGCAACTGTGCGACGTAACCGGAAGGATCGGGACCCAGCAGGATGGTGGTTACAGCGGGGGCGAATTGACGGACGATGTCGATTTCGGCCGGATTGTCGTCGACGAATACAAGACTGTCCAAACCGAGATTCAATTCGGTGGCGATGAGGCGGATGTTATCGGATTTGGGTTCCCAATTGGCCTTGAACGAGACGATGTCGTCAAGCCGGAGAACCATTTCCGGGTGGCTGGTGAAGGTGGACTCGGCCTTGTCGTGATCGTTCTTGCTGCACACCGCGAGCAAGGTGCCGCGGTCCTTGAGCGAGCGGATGTATTTCTGGAAAGTCTTGAACGCTTCGCCGCGCGGCGAGGTGTCGCCGAGTTCGATGCCCTCCAAGCCGTCATCGGCGATCACACCGCCCCAAAGCGTGTTGTCGAGATCCAACACGAGCACCTTTTTGGGTGCGCGGCGCAGGCTTGTTAGGAGGTGCGCGGCTTCACGCGCCAGTTCGGCGAGGAGGGGTGATGAGCAGGGTTGTTTGCTTTCGAACCAGGAACGTTCATCGACCGCCGCGATGCCGCCGTGACGGCAGGCGAGGAACTCAAGATCGCAAATGTGGAGGTAAGGCGGCGCCTGGAGGCCGAGTTCGAGGTTGATCCATTTCCGATAGCTCCAATCCGAGCCGAGGGTGCGCGAGCGATATGCGCCGAGATCGTGACGGGCTGGCAGGATGAAATTGGTTAGGATCACCTCGGCCGTAGACCTGTCATGGATTCGCCGGCTTAGGTCGAGCAGGAACTCGACGACATTGGCGGCCTCGCGGCGTTGCTGCTCGGTGGAATCGGCGAGGGTGCCCGAATAGCGACAGCGACTGGCTGAAGGCAACAGCATGACGGCCTGTGGATTGAAGGCGTAGAGGCCTCCCTGATCGTCCATGATTTCCGCGACATAGTTATCGTAGGCGCCGAGCCAGAAATCGCACGGCATACCCGCGACTTGCAGCAGGTGATCTAGCAGATCGTGCAGGGGATAGAGGCTATAGCCACCGAGAATCGCGAGCCTGAAGCGTTCGGAGGTGGCGGCGGGATTGAGCAGGCCCATGGCGTGGGCCTTTTTGCGCAACGATGAAAGCTGGAACAGATCGCCGAAATCAAGCGCTTCCCGGGTGGCGTCGGCGAGTATGGTCCAGAAGTTCGGGTTGGCTGCTTTAAGCAGGATTTTCAGATCGCTAACATCCATGGGAGTTCGGGTACAAATAGTAACAAGAGGACCTGGCGGAAGGGCATCTTATCAGATCCCGTGCCTTGGGGCCGTCATCGCGAAGGTCAATCAAGATGGTTCCAACGAGCAGTAAGGCCTCACCAAGGTCTCGATCACGGGCGGGAAGAACCGCTGCCAAAGGGAATGGAAACCGGGATTCTTCGTTTCCGCAAGCCGTTTGAAGCTGACGACCTTCCCTCCACATTGATGGATGTAGAAGAGGCAGGAGGACATGTAACCGTAGGTGGTCACTCCTGCGGCGATGCCGATGTCTTCGGCGGAAGTATCTGGCGTGAGCGCGTCGCAGGAAGTGCCGGGCGGCAGGGTTTCCTGAAAAACGCGCCGGGTCTCGGCAATGAGCGAGGGCCAGGCAGCGCAGCGGGGATGGAGTTTGTAGGCCCAGTGGTCGCTCGGCGTGTGTTCACGGGAAATGACGTGACGGATCACATCCAGATAGATGGCTTGCAAGCTGGCGTTGAATACTGAAAAGTCATCGAAAATCACCAGGCGGGTAATCGGAGTGGAAGCGGCTTGATAGAGCGGGCGATCGATATTGATGACCGGAGCGGGAAAACCAGGGAAGGTCAGTGCGTTGGAGCCGAAGCAACCGGAGTATTTCGAAGGCCAGTGCGGGTAGTCGGTGACGACCGGAACGATGCGTCCGAGTCCGCGAATGCGTGCACCGAGCTGGAGTGATTGGAAACGGGTGAAGCGTTTGAGATGCACCGGGCTGACTCCGGGAGGACAGTATGAGCCGAGGCCTTCCTCGATGAGCCAATAGCGCTGGCAGAGTGGATGCCACAGGATCTGCTGGCAGACACGGTCCGAGGGCGACGGGAGGTAAGCGATGAATTCGCGGCCGGACGCGAGTTGGCCGATCCGGCGGCTGTTATGGAGGATGGTGAACCAGTCTTGCGGCAGGCTCCGCCTGCGGTTGAGAAGCGGCCGGAAGCCGGCGTTTTCGGCACGCAGGCCGGGAGCAGTGGAGGCTGATGTCTGCGAGCGGTCGTTGACGACGATAACATCTGAGGGATCAAGCTCAAGGTGTCGGATGATGAGAGGCACCATCCGTGCGACAACACCCGAATAGACGTAGAATAGGTGAATCACCGGGATTGGATATAAGATCTTGAGCTGCGGACCACGATTCCCGCTCGCCGGCGTAGCTCTCCGAGAGGCGTAAGTTCACAAACCTCGATGGACCTAGTATTTCTTGCGTCGCCCGGCAAAAAGAAATTCCCCACCATTCATCAATCCGCTTTTGACTGCGTATCGATCAAAAACATCGAGCGTCTGGGCCAGCGCCCGCTCTTCCCGTTCGTCCCCGCGGATCCCCCCTCCAAGACGAAACATGAAGGAATCGCCCCATTGGAATTCAATCTCATCATATCTGGAGCGTAACGCTGCCAGCATGTCCCCGCTGAATGCGGAGTTGTCGTTTGGTGATTGCTCGATCTCCGCACTATCAGTCGCGTCCTGATATTCGCGAAGCGTCTCCGCTGCCCGCGCCTCGAATTCCTCAAGGGAAGCAGGTGCCGGAATCTCCTGAAAGTAATGGCCGCCCACAGAAAGAATATTTCGAATCATGCTGACAATGGCTGCATCATGAATGGAATGCCGGTCGCGGGACGGTTCCACGATAACCACGACCGCATCGTCAGTAAGCATCGTGTCCAGTCGATCCAGCACTTCCCCTGGATCAACGAAATGATGCAACGTGCCGAACATGCAGGCCGAATCATACTTGTGCAACGGCTCCCAGGCAAAAAAATCATCGACAACATATTCTAATGACCCGAAATTGCCCGTGCAAGGATTCTCCTTCGCAATTTGGCGGGCGATATCGACCGCGCCCGCAGCTAACTCCAAGCCTGTCACGCCGAAACCCTCTCGTGCAAATTCCAACGCCATGTGACCGGGCCCCGACCCAACTTCAAGCAGTCGACTCTTGGGTTTGAAGTGTTGCAGCGCAAATCGTAGATTCCGACCGCACTCTCGATTGATCAGATAAGGTCTGCGCCACGGGTTGTTAAAGAACCAGTCGCATGGCGTTACACGCCTCAGGTCAGGGAGGTGACCATGTTTGTAGCGCTCCTGGGCGTGGCGACCAAAAGCCTCGGCCTCTTCTCGAAGTATTGGATTGTTCATTGTATTCGTCCTCAATAATAGCAAATGCCAAAATCAACCAAGATTCCCGATGTCCGCCTTCGCCTTTTCGAAGTCACTTGCGCATCCGATATCGAGCCAGTATTCGGTGATGGGAAAGGTCACAACTAGCTTGCCTGTATTCGCCAGGGTTTCGATGAGATCTGTCATGTTGTAGTGTGTGTCGGATGGAATCAGGGAATGAGCTTCCGGCGAGACCAAATAAATACCCGCATTTACCAGGCAGGCATGGACCGGCTTCTCGCGCACAGCCCTCACCACGATTCCGTCACATTCCAATACACCATACGGAACCTGGAACTCATACCGGCGGACAGCGACAGTGAGCGACGCTTTGTGATCATCGTGAAAATGACGCATTGCGCGAAAGTCCACCTTTGTAAGAATGTCACCATTGATCACCAGCAAGGGTCCCTGCTGTTTCTCGATAAGGCTCAGCGCCCCAGCAGTGCCGAGTGGCTGGTCCTCAGCGACATAATTGATATCAACCCCAAAGGCGGACCCGTCGCCAAAATGATCACGGATTTTCTCTGCCATATAATGGGTGGTCAGATTCACACGCCGGATTCCTGTTAAGGCCAATTGCTCCACGATGCGCTGAAGTAGCGGACGATCACCCACATGAAGCATCGGCTTGGGAATGTTCTCAGTCAGCGGTAACAGGCGCTTGCCAAATCCGCCCGCCATGATCACTGCCTGAAGTCGCGATTCCACTGAGGGAAGCAAGCGATCCATGGTGAAGAGATCCACGAGGCGCCCCTCATCATCCAAAAGCGGTATTTGGCGTATTGTGCAATCTGTCATCACACGTAGAAGATCGTGTTCGGCCGTGCCATGCCGAGCCGTGATCGGAGACCCTTCCTTCTTGCCTAGAAACTCCAGCACTCCGGTGTCCATGTGTATGTCGTTGAGCACGCAACGGCGCAGATCACCGTCGGTTATCGTGCCTAGCAAGCGCCTGCCCTCATCTATCACCAATGCGATGCCCGTTTGATTTTGGTTAATGCACAGCGCCACATCTCGCAAACTGCTCTTGGCGTTTACGCAATACTTATCGAGTGTTGGCGAGTCTTTTGACATCAAAAGGTCATACGTTTTTGAATGAGACGATCATCGAGGTCCATACTGGCGAGGATCTCACAAATCTGGACGCCCGCACTTCCAGTGCCATAAGGATTGCGGCACCCGACCACCCTCCGGTGGAAGGCTTCATCAAACAGGCAACATTCAAGAGCATTGATGATTTCACCTCGTTCATATCCCGTATGAATAACGTTTTCCGCACATAGCCGTCCACGCTGTCTAGTTCCGATGTTCACCGTGGGGCAATGGAAGGCCGGTGTTTCCTTCACTCCGCTAGATGAGTTTCCGACGCACGCCGAGGCAAGCGCCAGCATGCCGTGGTAATAGTGCCGACCCAAGCTTGCATGGAGTTGCACCCCGGAGAGATCGCGCCGGGCAAATGCCGCCATTCGATTGAGAATCACTGACCCGCCGGCATCGTCATTCGGGTGGGTCATCACCACCTGGCAATTCCAATTCTTCACAGCGAACTCCAGGGCATCAAGGGATGCGTCAATTTGCTCACCAGCGTGCTCGAACTCCGTGGCTACGGAATGTTGGGTAAAGAGCAGGACCGGATGGGATGGATCGAGCTGGAATCGAGCCAGAATTTGTTCCCTGCCGGCATATTGCTTGAGCGCAATCAGATCAAGCGCCGGCAATCCAACATTAGTGATGCGCCAGGTCTCCTCACCCAGTCGAGAAACGCGGGATGCCGCATCCGCATTGGTTGTAAAGTGGACGTGCGCCAACTTCGTCATGGCATGGCGCAGCATGTCGTCCAGTGCGCCTCCATCCGTATAATCCCCACCCTCCACGTGCGCTGTCGGTATTCGCATTTGAGTGCTGGCAACCATTGCTCCAAAGCTCTCAAAACGGTCTCCATAGATTAGCGTGATTGCGGGATCAAGAGACGCCAGCACCGGGCCCAACCTTGTTATCACGGATCCGATCGCACTGGTAGTGCCCAGCAGATTGTCATCTGTTTCATCGCACGGGATCACAGCGGCCACCGGGATTCCGTCCCGCTCGATTTCATGGATGGTGCCGCCGTCTTTCACATGGGATCCGGACACAATCAACAACGGCTCCAACCGATCATCATCGATCATGCGACTGATGATCGGGTAGAGCAGTCCGTATTCGGCGCGGCTGCCGGTGAAGATAGCGATTTTTCGCGGCATATTCTATCTCAGGTCCGCCCAGGCGATTTGTTCGTTAAGGGCGATATTACGAGTTACAGTTCTTCCAATCAGCGAGTCGAAATGAACAGCCTTGATTTGGCCAGTTCCTGGACGTTTAACCCAAATGTTTTTGTGAGACAAAGCATCGCCCTCGTCTATTGGGGCAATTGCCACCACACATGCATAGGCGAAATCAATCGTCGGTTGTTCTTCAGTGAGAATGGTCTTCCCCCCGCCCAACGCTTGATAGATGGCGCGAGTTCCCACGATCAGGTCCCCGAGTTCCGCCGGGTTGATGGAGATCGGCACGTCTGGCCCGGGCCATGACTTGTCCGACGTAAAGTGCTTTTCCAGAATGCTCGCCCCAAGAGCCACTGCTGCAAAACACGTGTAATTGCCCAGGGAATGATCACTGAGACCGAGCACTGCATCCGGAAAGAAATCAGCCAGTTCGGCCAGGGCGCCCAAACGGACCTTGCCATAGGGAGTGGGATATATGGAGGTGCAATGCATGAGGGCAAAGGGAACTCCGGCAGCCCGCAAAATCTCAACACCCGGCCGGATGGACTCGATGTCGTTCATTCCCGTACTCATGATGACCGGCTTGCCCCTTGCGGCAATATGCCTGATCAGCGGGTAATTGTTGCACTCTCCTGATCCGATCTTGTAAGAACTGACACCCATCTTTTCCAGCCGCATTGCGGCCGCCCTGCTGAAAGGCGTGCACATGTATATCAAACCCCGCTCCTCCACATACAATTTGAGACGCGCTTCCTCGCTTTCAGACAAAGCACAGCGCGCCATAATGGCCCAAATGCTCTCCTCGGCATTGCCTGGGATGACATTGTTGGGAATCATCTCGTCATCTATCACGTGCGATTGGAACTTGACACATTCGCAACCGGCGTCCTTGGCGTCATCCACCATTTGGATGGCCTTGGTAAAATCGCCCTCGTGATTAATCCCAATCTCGGCAATGACAAACGGTCGGTGAGCCGGACCAATCATCCGGCCGTCAATTGAAAATTCGTTCTTCATGATTTGTGCTGAATTATGGTTCGGAAATCCTGTGGTGATCCATCCAGACCGCATGGCGCAATCTCCATTCCTGACCTACTTCTTCCCAGAGGTGCGGTGAGCGGGCCTTGTTGATGACTTTCCAAAAGCATGCTTCGGAAATATCCATGTAATCGAGAATCTCCTTGAAATACTTGGCGGGAAACTCCTGATCGTAACGGCGGACCAAGGCGACACCCTCCTCACGGGTGATCTTGCCGTTCCGGATTTCCTGTGCCGCATCATAGGTCGCGCGACCGATCCCGAATTTGATCAATGTAGTGTAGTAATGGAGAGGATCGATCCGGTCGTCTATAGAGCTGTATTTCGAGTACGATCCCTCGGTCCGTTCATCGTTAGAGACAAATCCAGTATGCTCAACCGCATAGTAGTAACATTCCTGGGGGTCCCATTTCAAGTAGTATCCGAGATAATGGACCTCGGTGCCCACAGCCATGAGTCTGTCTGGATCAGCAGGCAGGTATGGAAGCAGTTGTTTCTCGCTGAGATTATATTTCGACATCAAATCCGCCCCAGTCACACCGCCCAGGACGACTTCACAAGCATTTTGCCGTGCGGTAAAAAACTTCGGATCCATCGTTGGCTTTTCATTCTCTTTGATATTGTTGCCATATTCGGCCTGATTTTCTCCATAGAAAACCAGGGGCACGCCATACATGGCTGAGAACTTGGGCGCAATATGGCGCTGACCAACAATGAAGGGCTGGAATGGGTGGACCAGGTTTTCAAAGGCAAGCCGCGTCAACAACCGATGAACTTTTCCGTCGGGTGTGAAAAGCGCGTTGTCCAATCCCGCGTTAATCCAACTTTGGAAATTCTTCCAGCCGATGTCGGAATAGATGTGAGGAGCCCAGGTAACCGTGAGCGGGTGCATGCCATATTTTGCCTTCAGGATATGCGAGGTAAAGGCGCTGTCCTTGCCTCCGCTGCCAGGAACGATACAGTCGTAGTTCCCCTGTTTGCTTCGGAATTCCTTGCAGAGCTTGATCAGCTTTTGTTCCCGCTCCTCCCAGTTGATATCCTTGTCCTTGATATCCTGGAACCTGCATGCCGCGCAAACGCCCTCATCGTCGAACATGATGGTCTCCTTGCGCTGATCCTTGGTGTTCTTGAACTCCACCACGGAGCTTGGCCGCTGATTGGAAATGACACAGCGAGTGCAGAATTTCACGATTGGCGGCAGCCCGTAATAGGCCTTTGGTTCTTCCATTGCTTGTGTCGAGTTGGTCATTTTGCGATAATGTGTTAGAGCCTCAGAAAGCGTTCGAGTATCTTCAGCCCAAGCGGACCGCTTTTCTCCGGGTGAAATTGACATCCGACCACCTGCCCTCGCTGAATTGCAGCCGATATGCGGTAGTTTCCATACATGGTATCAGCAAGTCGATGTTCTTCTTGCGCCGGTTGGGCGCTGAAGGAATGCACAAAATAGACGCGGGTACCCGGGACAACATCCTCGAGGATGGAGCCCGACCAGGATTCTTCCGGGCGTGGTTGAATTCGGCTCCATCCAATGTGAGGCACTTTGTAGCCTTTTTGCACTGGAATCTCGGTAACGCGTCCCGGAATCACTCCCATGCCGGGTTTCAATCCGAACTCCTCGCTTTCCGTGAGAAGCATCTGCATTCCCAAGCATATCCCAAGGAATGGTCGCTCAGTGGAAAAATAGTCCTGTATGCCAGAGATTAGGCCGCGCTTGTCCAATCCCGCCATACCATCTTCAAAAGCTCCCACGCCCGGAAGCACCAGGCGCTCTGCTCGCGCGACATCCCCCGGATCACTTGTCACTTTCACCAAGGCTCCCAATTGCTGAAACGCCTTGATCACACTGTGCAAATTGCCAGAGCCGTAGTCGATGATGGAAATTCTCATATTCAAAGTCTAATTACCACTCCGCCGGACACCAACTTGGATTTCAAACTGCCAATTGTTTCGCGGTTGTAGTGAAGCAGGTCCGCCACCGCAACGGCATCCGCACCAGACCGCACAGCCTCGACGACATGCTCGGCATTTCCAGCACCGCCGCATGCAATTACGGGCACGGGAGTGAGTGGGCCGATAGCGGCGATAAGTTCGGTATCGTATCCCTTGCGGGTTCCTTCTCGATCCACTGAGGTGAGTAATATTTCGCCCGCGCCCAAGTCCACCGCCCGCTTGACCCATTCCACCGCATTCATTCCGGTGCGCTCCCGCCCGTTATCCACATAGGCTTCCCAGTGGCCGTCCGGTTGGTGCTTAGCCTGCACTTCCACGACGATGCACTGGCTTCCGAAGATACGCGCTGCCTCGGTAATCAGCGACGGATTCCTTACAGCAGCGGTATTGATTGCTACCTTGTCGGCTCCGGCACGCAACAAGTCGTGAATGTCCTGCACCTTGCGAATCCCGCCTCCAACGGTCAGCGGAATGTAAATTTGGGAGGCCGTGCGTGCGACCAAGTCCCCCAGATGATTGCGTTCATACAAACTTGCAACGATGTCGATATAGAGCAATTCGTCCGCTCCTTGTTCATAATAGCGAACGGCATGCTCGGCAGGGTCACCTATGACACGCAATCCTTCAAGATGGATGCCTTTGACTAAATTGGGGGCCTTAATGTCAAGCCGTGCGATGACCCGAACGGCGGTTCTTTCTTTCGATGGCGGAGTTTCGATCATAACTCAAGATGGCGTTTCACGAGTGCTTCGGCAATGCAAAAATCGAGAGGATCGTCGATGTCGAGTGATCGGCTTGGTGGCATGAAGTAGGGCTTCGTGCGGGGTGGAATGAAGACACGGTCCCGCTTCAATGAAATCAGGGAATTCAAGTAAATGGCGCCGTTGACCGCGTAGACCGGAGGCAAGTCCTGACGTCTTGTGCCGCATCCGCTGGTATCCATGAAAGGCATGAGTAATCCATCCTCTGAAATGGTGCTCATGAGGTGGGGGTGGTTCGGAGCCACGCAAACTGATACAACCGCGTCGATGTCACCGGATTGAAACAGGTTCACAGCAGCCCGAATGTCATCTGCGGTGCGAAAAGGACTGGTGGGCTGCAAGAGCAGCACCACCTCAGGGAGGACTGTTTCATGTTCGCCCCACCAATCCAATGCGTGATCCATAACCTCCATGCTGGTAGATTGATCAAGGGCAAGGCTTGGAGGCCGAATGAAGGGAACCTCTGCTCCCCACTGCTCACAGATTGCCGCGATGTTGCTGTCATCCGTACTTACGATCAAGCGATCCACCACCTTGCTTTCCAAAGCTGCGGTGATTGACCAAGCTATAAGTGGGCGCCCCCCGAGCAACTTGGTATTCTTACCTGGGACGCCTTTAGACCCCCCGCGCGCTGTGATTAGTCCCAGGATCATGAACGAATGAATGGATTATGAAACGATTCCCAAATCAAGTTGAGGTCTGGACGAGGTTTGCGCCACCTTGCGGAGGATCTCGGCAGGCGTGCCGGTTTCCATCAGGCGGCTGTCCTCCATGCGGAAGAGCCGGTCGCAGGTTTCCACGGTGGACAAGCGGTGGGCGACAATGATGACGGTCTTGGACCCCCGCAGGGCATTGATCGCATCCATGACTTCCGATTCCGTGGAGCCATCGAGCGCGCTGGTGGCTTCGTCCAGGACGATCACCCCCGGATCATGATAGAGCGCGCGGGCAATGCCGATCCTTTGGCGTTGCCCTCCGGAAAGCCGGATGCCCCTCTCGCCCACCACGGTTTCCAATCGATCCGGCAGCGTCTGGACAAAACCGTCGAGCTGAGCCGCCTTCATTGCCCTGGCCACGGCCACA
>Ga0209697_10002867_pt1 | contig 24106 bp, 25 predicted proteins | sample AliMusrvi5mmetaG_FD_184115 | JGI IMG/M metagenome (GOLD analysis project Ga0209697, IMG submission 184115) | Freshwater lake bacterial and archeal communities from Alinen Mustajarvi, Finland, to study Microbial Dark Matter (Phase II) - Alinen... | ecosystem: Environmental > Aquatic > Freshwater...
ACAAAGAAGAATTGCTACCAAAAACAGCGTAACGTTATGAAATAAATGAAAAAATTAGACACCGGGGGGCTATTTCTAAAAATCACATTATTTCAACTAGATACAACAACTCGCAACATAACAGGAAACATCTCAACTGGCCCACCACTACTAAAATCTGAGGCCGGCAGGTCTAATCTTTCTTCCCCATTGTGCGGAAAGTAAATTTAATCTCTGCCATCAGTCTGCAGCACAGAACCATGTGTCCCACTATTAATCGCACTGTGGAAGGTCATAAATTTCCGAGAGGTACACCGCAGGATGGCCTGCATTTCAGGTTTTCTCGTGTAAGAGCAGTAGTGAAGATAGAAAACTCCCTCAGAAAATTGCTATTACATGAATGACCAGCGAGTAGCAGCGAATTTTCCTATTGCTAATGCCGAAATTGACAAGCACAATAAAAGTAACCTTTTCCTGATTGAGGAGGTTACAACCTGTATTTCACTCATGGGTTTCAAGATTGTAAAATCGATCATGTCACTTAGAGATTGAAGTCACACGTAAATATTCGTCCATATCATAGTAGGCTGTATTATATGAGTTTCGATTTTTTCTATGTTGCCCGTCAACCCATAGTAGACCGGGACCGTCGAACCTTTGGCTACGAGTTGCTGTTTCGCTCCGGAAGAGATGAAACCAGAGCCTTGATCAGCGATGGTGATCAGGCAACGGTGAATGTAGTTACTTGTGGGTTTATCAAGGGCCAAGAAAATGTCGATAAACTCAAGCGTATTTTTATCAATTTTACCGGGAATCTCATCCTTAGTGGCGCACCAAGAGCGTTGCCGTCCGCAAATGTGGTCATAGAAATTCTTGAAGACATTGAACCAACTGATGGAATAATTTCCGAGCTGTTGAAGCTAAAGCAGGAAGGATATTTGATTGCGATTGACGATTTTCGTGGAAACTTCGGCTACATGCGACTTTTAGATATTGCTGACATTATTAAGGTTGACGTGTTCGGCAAGTACAACGAGGAAATTGTCGCCATCTATAGCAAACTCAAAAACAACAAAGCTCTCAAACTTGCCGAAAAAGTTGAGACCAAAAAATCCTTCCATTTTTTGAAAGAGTTGGGTTTTGATCTCTTTCAGGGTTTTTTCTTTGCCCGACCAGAAAATTTAACCGGGAAAAAGCCCAGATCATTCATGGCTGGAAAAATCAGGGTTCTTTCAGCTTTGAACAATCCAAATAATGAAATAAGCGAGCTTGTTGAGGTTGTCGAAAAAGATCCAAGCATTACCTATCGTCTCCTGCGTCTGATCAATTCGGCGGCGTTTGGCTTCTCGATGAAGATCGAGTCGGTAAGGCATGCGGTGGTACTGTTGGGTAGCAGTAGAATTCGATATTGGTTAAGGATGGTTGTGCTTTCCGATATCAATGCGGCAAATAATCCCGAAGAGTTGATGCTACTCGCCCTGAGCAGGGGAAAGTTCTTGGAGGAACTCGCCTATGAAGGGTTAATTCAATCGGCAAAACCGGAAACCATGTTTCTCTATGGAATGCTCTCGCTTCTAGATGTCATGCTCGATATGCCTTTCACATCGATAGTCACTAATCTGCCACTACCAGACAATTTTGAGCAAGGATACCTGGATTCCGGATCCCCATGGGGAAAGTATATCAAGCTTTTTTTCGCTCTGGAAAATGATGATCGGCTGGAATTCGTCAGTTTGTGCCAAAAGCTGGTGTGGAAGCCGCAGCTTGTTATCGAAGCTTCAATCAGGGCAAATCTTTGGTCCAATTCGATCGCACAATCCATCCTTTGAACGTTCCCGATCTAGTAGCTAAGCTGAAACTTTTTTAAATTTTGATATGAAAATCTCAGGAATAGAAAATACTTCGACAGTTAGTTCATTGTGTTAGGTCAGGGAAAGCAGAAAACCCAGCACCCTTCAGTGGAAATGCTGGCAAGATCACGTTGCCAAACTGGGCTGCAAAACGGAAGAGAACAAACGGCAAAACCAAAGAACAATCGCGCTGAGGTAATGTTGTCATGCAAATGGTCGAACACACCGAAAATGTTGATACTAGTTTTCGGAATGGTACCTACCGGCATGGTCTATTGGTTAAAGAGATAACCCAACGTCTTCTTGAAAGCTCAACAACCGCCTGCGCCGTAAATTTGGCCATTGGATTTCTGACCTTTCTCTCCATCCCAGCAAAATCGTCTATATGGCTCTGGCTTATTGTCGGCGCGTCCCTCCTCCGCTTTCTCTTCTACTCCCTACATAAAAGAAACATCTTAGTTTTTAGTAATTTCAAAAAACTCTACAGAACAATGCTTGTCTTTATCGCATTTCAGGGTGCTGCATGGGGCTATACTTCACTCTACCTCTTTGAAAACGCAATTGACCTTCATAGGTTTTACCTTATCGCCATTTTATGTGGAATGAGTGTCGGTGCGGTTCTCACCCTGACACCGTCCCTGCTCGGATTTTCTTGTTACGCCTTACCTTGCACTCTTCCAATTATTTCCACTCTTCTAACACAACCAGAAGGTGTGTTTCGGCATGCCGGATTTATGGGTGTCGTCTTTATAATTGCAATACACGTACTTGCACATCGGATCAACACTTCTCACTGGGCATTGAGACACTCCCAAAATAAACTGAAGGTCATATCTGAGGAGCTCACCCAGCACAAAGACCGGCTGGAATCCTTAGTTCAAAAGCGCACCCAAGAACTCGAGGAATCGCGGGAAAATTACCGCCAGCTAACCGAAGAGATAAATGATGCAATTTACGAGATAAACGGTGATGGAACGATAACATATATTAGCCCGATGATTACTTCAATTCTCGGATATAAACCGGAAAATCTCGTTGGCACAAATTTCACAAACGTTATCTATCCTGAAGACTTAGGGGGAATTAATGCGCTTTTTCAGGATGTTATGTCCGGCCAGGTTCGTCCCGCCGAATACCGTGTTCTAGATGTATCCGGCAACCCACATTGGGTAAGAACATCGAGTAAGCGTGTGCCACGAGAGGGGTCTTTACCTGGAATTCGTGGGGTACTTACCGATATTGAAGAAGAGAAACGATCTGAGCTGGAAAAAGCTGAGTTTATGAATAAGATCGCCGAAAGCCAGAAACTTGAAGCCTTAGGAACGCTGTCAGGAGGTATTGCCCATGATTTCAACAACTTGTTGATGGGCATCCAGGGAAGAACCTCACTCATGTTAGCAGAATTGAACCTGCCGGAGGAAGCCGTAGAACACCTCAATGCCATTGAGGATTACGTGCAAAGTGCCGCAAATCTCACGTCTCAGCTGTTGGGCACTGCCCAAAAAGGAAAGTACAACCCAAAGCCGTTTGACTTGAATTCTTTCGTCGCTAAAACTTCTGCAATGTTCGGACGAACCAAAAAAGAACTCTTTCTCCAATTTCAGCCGGCAAGTTTACCTGCGGTTGTATATGCTGACGAAAAACAAATAGAACAGGTACTCTTGAATATTTATGTCAATTCTTGGCAAGCGATGCCCGAAGGTGGCACTATCCTCGTAAATCTGTCCATCGAGCAACTTGACCAAACCCAATGTGACCCGTACCAAACAGCACTTGGCAAATATGTTAAAATTTCGATATCCGATACCGGCATAGGAATGGATGAAGAAACTCGAAATCGCGTTTTCGATCCATTTTTTACCACGAAGGCAAAGGACCGGGGAACCGGATTGGGACTCGCTTCCGCATATGGAATTATTAAAAACCATGGTGGCTTTATCACTGCAAAGAGTGCGGTTAACCACGGAGCGACTTTCAACATTTTCTTACCCTTATCGGATAAGCAAGCAACCGAGGAAACAATACCAGATGTTCCGGTTGTCAAAGGATCAGAGACCATACTTCTAGTGGACGACCAAGAGATCATTATTGAAGTGGGGTCGGCCCTATTGTCGCAGCTGGGCTATGAGGTTGTAATTGCCGATGGAGGCAAACAAGCACTCCTCCAATTAGAAAAATTAGGTGGCCAGATAAACCTGGTAATTCTCGACATGATTATGCCGGATATGGATGGAGGAAAGGTCTTTGATCATATAAAGACCTTTTATCCCGATCTTCCTGTACTTTTATCGAGCGGCTATTCAATTGATGGACAGGCTGCAACCATTATGCAAAAAGGGTGTAATGATTTCATTCAAAAACCTTTTAATATTCAAGAATTATCAAAAAAAATGAGAAGAATCCTTGACGCACCAAAAAATCTATAGCATTCGTGAGAGATACAGGGAGGCTGAACCGTTTTTAATGCTTCTTTACACTTCTCTTTTGCTGATACATTTTGCTATCAGCCATGGCCATGGTATCCTGCACATCTATGCCTGGCACAATTTTCACGATACCATAGGACATGCTGACATTGAGATGCACTTTATTCCAGGAAATAGGATTATCCTTTAACGCCTGAGGCAGGCGGTTTGCCAGGACAGCTGCGGTCTCCAGATTGGTGTGCGATAAGATCAAGCCAAACTCGTCTCCCCCCAGCCGGCCAACAATATCAGATTCACGCACACTGTCCACCAGCCTTTGAGAATATTCATGTAACACATGGTCTCCAGCACTATGTCCATAGGTGTCATTGATAGCCTTGAAACTATCAAGATCGATATAGACCAGACAGGCCTCGCTGTTATACCTCTCGACAGAGGCTTGTACCCTTGTCAGTTCTCGTACAAATGCCCTGCGGTTATAAACTGGAAGCAAAGGGTCCTTATCTGCAAGTTGTTCAGCTACGGCTAAACGCTTGCTCATATCATCCATCGAGCGACGTAACTTGTCAACTTCCTGCATTAAGGTCAAAATAGCCTGACGTACCTTGGGGGTGAATTCCGCCTCAGGAATTCCCATTATCGTGGTAGTATCGGCAATAATTCGAGGGGAAGTTGCTGAGATGTCAGAGTATGCCTTGGCAGCATCGGCGGGAGAGGTGGTGTTGGTCGAGCTCATACCCGCTGGGCGACTACCTGTGGATCTGATTTTCATTAATAGGCCAAGGTAATAAACGGATAATTATCATTAAGAGGGTTTTTCGCTGTTAAGAGATAAGTTCTCATCGTTTTCCCTATAAATCATAAACGATAGTCTTTTATTCGGAACCTATCTAGCGCATAAATAAAAATTACTTTAACATTCTGACTTTTACAATCATATTTCCATCGTCATATTTGCATTTGGTAAGACATTTACTGTGCAGTCTTCTTGCCTTTATGCCATTGGTATATTTGCTGAAGAAAAGTGCCCATTATTACTTAACCACCTCAATTATCTCCACCTTTGAACTGGTGGATGCCGAAGGCAAATATTGCAGGTATGCTCCGGAAACCGCGACACGACCGCTTATCTTTTCGAGCGTCTCCTGATTAAGGCGGCCAGAACAGTACAGGCCTCTCGAATTGCGCTGCAGCATGGGTTCTGCTTTTTCTTTGCAGGTGGTGCCCACCATGCTTAACATGATTTCGGTAATGGTTCCTACTTGCTGAACGATTTCGTCATCGCTTCTCGCAAGTTGCGGTTCGAAAAGAAGGTTGATAGAGTTTGGGTCATCGAGGTCGATGCCCACAAGGGGGATGGTACAGCTGCTCTTCTTAAAACAGATGTTCGAGCGTCACCGGTAACTTTGCTCCTGGCTTAAAGAACGCAATATCCCATCTGTCTTCCTGATGGCTGGCGGTTATGGTGATGAGAGATTTGGCAGGTTTTTGCACAGTTTTTGCTCTGGGTATTGCGCCAACGTTATGAGCATTTTACCTGATTTATTGTCTGAAAGAAGGAGTAATCCAACTATACGTAACTTTAAGATATTCTGGGGACGGCATGCTTTCTTCGCTGGAGGAGGTAATTCCAAAAATAATGTTTCTGAACATTGTGGACCTTTCAAGGTTTAATCATTCGAAATGGCCTGTATTTATTCTTTAAGTTGTCATGAGGAAAAGATGAAACTAATCCTGCAAACAGAGGAGGAAAGAGACTGTTATGATCAATAAGATTGCCCTAGTAACAGGCGGAAGCAGAGGTTTGGGGAAAAGCACAGTACTGAACCTAGCGGTTAAAGGAGTGGATTGCATCTTCACCTATTTAAGCAGAGAAGAGGATGCACTCCGCGTGGTGGCAGAAGTGGAGAAATTGGGTCGAAAGGCGGTTTGCTTGCAATTGGATGTTGGCAACGTTGCTCATTTCCAAAATTTTTCCAAAGAAGTCAAGGCTACACTCAATAGCCATTGGCAAGTCAATTCTTTTGATTTTCTCGTCAACAATGCTGGAGTTGGTGTTCATACACCTTTCACCGAGACGACCGAAACCCAGTTCGATCAAATGATGAACCTCCACTTAAAGGGGGTTTTTTTCCTTACCCAAGCATTGTTACCATTGATCAACGACGGCGGGCGCATTGTCAATGTGTCGAGCGGGTTGACTCGTTTTTCTTTGCCGGGGCATTCTGCATATGCGGCGATGAAGGGAGCTATCGAAGTGTTGACAAGATACCTGGCCAAGGAACTCAGCCCAAGAAAGATTGCCGTCAATACAGTTGCTCCTGGCGCGATTGAAACCGATTTTGGCGGGGGTGCCGTTCGCGATAATGAGCAACTGAACAAGATGATCGCTTCGCAAACTGCCCTCGGTCGTGTCGGTTTGCCGGATGATATCGGTGGTATGATTGCATTACTGCTCTCTGCCGAGAACAGTTGGATCAACGGCCAAAGGATCGAAGTTTCGGGAGGAATCTTTCTGTAGGATGTCAAATCCATGGGCTCGCCGACACTGTATAAAACATGGCTGGTGTCAATGAATAAGTCGAGAGAACCCAATTCAAGGTTTTCTTATCTGTTGGCGATAGAGTTGCTACTGAAAACCTGGGTATCTCACTTGCAACAATCTTTTCTACTGGCAACAAAAAGAGGAATAATTAATGAAATTCAAGTTGTTGGGTATTCTTGTATTAACTGGGATCGCAATCCAATTCATCCCATACGGTAAGGACCATACGAATCCGTCGATCGTTGGCGAACCACCATGGGACAATCCTAGAACCAAGGAGCTGTTTTCCAGGGTATGTGCGAATTGTCATAGCAATACTACAACTTGGCCCTGGTACAGTAATGTTGCCCCTGTATCGTGGTTAATACAATATGATGTGGATGGAGGCCGTAAACGCTTAAATGTATCCATGTGGAGCGTTCAGAAAAAGAATAAAGGGTATGATGCCGCCGAGGAAGTCGGGGCGGGGAAAATGCCACCTTGGCAATATGTGATTGGGCATCCAGAAGCAAAATTAACCGAGAGAGAGAGAACGGAGTTTGTTCAGGGACTTACTGCGACATTTGGTAGTGAGAAGGGAAAATAATACAATGCAATGAAAAGCGAATGTTGCTCCTCGGGACACAATTTACGTCTAAAAATCTGTCCGCATGAGTGCGAATCACATTTGGCCAGAAATGGAATGAGTTAGCTTTGATCATTTGTCTATAATCTGGCGAAATGTGGCAAAGGAATAAATCGGAGAAAGGTAGGAATAAGCTCAAACTGTAAGAATCTTTTGTCAGTTAGGGTGGCCCTGGTAAAGGCTTTGTTTTAAGGTACTATGAACGATGCAGAAATCTTGTAAAATACAAATAGCTCAGCTTATCTAAATCAACAATGGCTCTGAAATCTCTGCTGGTAATCATCTTAACATGGTTCTTGATAACAGGTTGCGGCCTTAATAAAGACTGGAGGACAGCAAGGCGTGACTCCGCAGGAATTGCGCCAGACCCATCAAGTACCAATGAAGCAATAGTTCAAGTATACGGTGCAGACGCTTGGGGCTGGCGCGGCTTGTTTGCTATTCATACATGGATAGCTGCTAAGCGATCGGGTGAAGACTTTTACGCCGTTTATGATGTGGTCGGCTGGCGCAGCTACCAAAACGAGCCTGTGATGAGAGTTGCCCGGGATATTCCTGACCGTTATTGGTATGGACAAAAGCCACAGCTTTTGAAATACTATCATGGCGTGGGGACCGACAAATTGATAGATGCTATCGACCAGGCAGCCAGAGATTACCCTTGGAAGACAACCTATAAAGCTTTACCTGGGCCCAATAGCAACACTTTTGTCGCGTGGATTGCCAAACAGGTCCCGGAACTGGATTTACAACTCCCATTCTCAGCCATAGGAAGTGGTTTTGTGGAATAAACTACTACGCCCTCAAACAAGAAAATAATCTGTAAGGTACTAAAGGCATACGGCCGTTGACACATGAGATATTACTTCATCTCTTGTTCCGTCGATCTGCCTATTTCAGCGTGCCGAGAAGCCCTCTCACGGCGGCGGGCAGATCTCCCGGCAGCAGGACAATCTTGGAATTTGGTGATGAAGATACCCCCTTCAGTGCCTCAATATATTTCTCACCAAGGAGGTAGACAATCGGCAGATCATTATCATGAATGGCACTAGTTACCTTCTCAATGGCTGACTGACTGGCCTCTGCCAGAACAATTTTCGCCGCAGCATCCCTTCTTGAGGCCTCAAGCCGCCCTTCCGCTTGAAGGATCGCCGCTGTTTTGTCACCCTCAGCCGTGGTAACAGTGGCCCGTCGTTTCCGTTCAGCTGCGGCCTGTTCTTCCATCGCGGTCTGCATTGTCTTCGACGGATTAATGTCCTGTATTTCAACGGTTTTCATAGCAATACCCCAGTCAGCTATGTCATCGGAAATAGCCTCCTTGAGTCTGGCCCGTATCACATTTCTATTGGAAAGGGCCTCGTCCAGGTCCATCTCACCGATAATTGACCTGAGAGAAGTTTGAACCAGGGTCTTTATGGCGAACTCATAGTTGTCGACCCCATAAACCGCCTTTTCCGGAAAGAGAATATTGATATAGGCAACAGCATTGGTGATAATAACGGCATTATCCTTGGTTATGACCTCCTGGCTCGGAATATCCAGGACAATATCCTTGGTTGTGACCTTATGGGCTACGGTGTCCATGTAAGGGATGATGAGGTTCAGACCGGCACCCAGGGTGGAGTGGTACTTGCCGAGACGCTGAACCACAAATTTAAAGCCCTGCGGTACTATCCGCACTCCCAGGCTGATGGTAAATACTACCAAAACCAGAAAAATAATGGTCACGACAAGGCCTGCTCCCATATCTTCGTCTCCCTATTTTTTTTGGACAATAAGGGTATTGCCGGACACATCGATGACCGTCACTCGGTCGCCCAGCATAACCGCCTCATGGCAGATAAACTGCCATTCTTCAGCACCCAGCAGTGGAGTCGTGAACTTGATTACGCCACGACTATTGTCATGCGGAATTCTTATTACCAGCCCCGATTCCCCGAGGATCGCTTCAAGGGAATTACCGGCCTTGGTCTTATCGATCATTCTTGGTTTGATGACAAAAAACCAAATGACTGTAAAAAGGATGGATGCAATGGCCCATAAAAAGATCTGCAGAGTTGCGGTGAGGCTGGGGAAGAACCAGACAAGACCGGCGACGAGGATCGCCCCACAACCAAACCATATGACAGTGAAGCTCGGGATAGCCAGTTCGAACATAATGAGAATCATGCCAAAGGCCAGCCAGTACCAAGGTTGTATCGTAAACATATACACCATTTTTTATCTAAGACTTGAGAAACCTTTCTGCCGATAGACCTGTCAAAATTATATTATCATTAAATGATAAGCAGTAACAAGTACTCATGGCAATGAGCTGGTCACCGACTCCCGGCAACTCAGAGGCGGTCCTTTTTTGAAACCATGTGGTCACCGAGGCCGACCTGCCTTTTCCCGGAAAGGGTCTTTTATGGGAAGTCGATTTATTCAACCGTCCCGACTAAACAAGTTAGTACATAACAGATTTTTTTCTTGTTTTTTTGCAAGAAATTAATCGGTCTCAAGGTACCTTCTGAGGTAGGTTGAAAAGAGTGGATGCCAAGCTATTGTACAAAAGAGTACATGACGAGAGGTGTCCTATGGAAAAAATATCAAACGGAAATTACACAAAAGAATTCAGAGAGGAAGCCGTTGAGCTTGGAACCGTTAAAGGCCATTCTGTCCGATGGTCCAGCCAAGCGGCTATCCGAGTGTAGATCGGCCAAATCGAATATAGATTCAATTGATAGCTACACCATATCTACCTCCTTGCTGATCATCGACGAAATATCCGCTTCATATTTTCAGCTCCACGCTGTTCAAGAAAGTTAGGCGGTGTTCAGGAAACACCTAAGTTTGCTTCCCAATGCGTAAATCTTGGGTTGGCAGGACGAAGCTCTCTCACCAATAGAGCATTCTTTGAATGAATATTTAGAATAATATCACATTATTGTTAACAGAATATCTTCAAACGCACTGAAATGGTTTAGAAAATGTACAAAATGTGCCTCAATCAATAGAAGGAAAAAATGCCAAGACTATTTGAACCAACAGAGATAAATGGGCTGAAATTAAAAAACCGCTTTGTAAGATCAGCAACCCGTGAGGCAATGGCAGAGCTTGATGGAACGGTGAAAAATCAGTTATTGGACTGTATGGCTGAACTGGCCCATGGCCAGGTAGGACTTGTGATTACTGGACACGCTCATGTGATAAGGGAAGGTCAGGCTGGTGCTCGACAGATGGGGGTGCACTCCGATACAATGGTTGACGGCTTGAAACGAATTTCCTCGGTTGTTCATAATAATGGTGGGGTTGTTGCTATACAACTTGCTCATGCTGGAAACAGGGGCAAAGGAAAAAATGAATATGCAGCTCTTGGACAGGAGTTTCAGAGATAAACTCCTCCCGTCCAGCAATTTCTTTTAGCATCAACAGGTTACATCGCTCAATTCTGTAAGACCCTTCAGATAAAACACGATTTCCCGGCCGTACGCCGCATAAATATTGGCTTCTATGGTATTTTTTGCTTGACATGTAAGACCCTACTAATATTATGTCTGCATGGCGCATTTTCACATAAAAACCAAAAAGGGAAGACCCTACCTCTACGTCCGGGAGATTGCCAGGGTCGACGGCAAGCCCAAAGTCGTTTCCCAGATCTATATCGGGTCGCCGGAAAAGGTCGCCGGTTTGCTTGGCGGCAAAGAGGCGGATGTCCTGAACTTGAAGGTTGAAGAATTCGGTGCTCTCTGGCTGGCACATCAGATCGACCGGGATATCGATCTCTGCGGCATCGTCGATAGTGTCGTTCCCAGAGCCGAGAGGGAGACGGGTCCTTCGGTCGGTGAATATTTTCTCTATTGCGTGTTGAACCGGATGGTGCTGGCCGTCAGTAAGAACAAACTTGCCGATTGGTACAGGAAGACAGCCATTCAGCATATCCGGTCCGTCGATCTTGCCGAACTCACCGGCAAACGCTACTGGGAAAAATGGGAGCGGGTGAGCGAAACAGATCTGCAGGCGATTGCCCACCAGTTCTTTGAGCGTATCTGGCAAATCGAGGCGCCGACCGCCGATTGCCTGCTCTTCGATACCACCAATTACTATACGTACATGGCCAGTCAAACCGACTCGAAACTTGCCCAGAGAGGAAAGAACAAGGCGGGCAAGCATCATCTGCGGCAGATTAGCCTGGGACTCCTGGTTGCTCGGGATTCACGGTTGCCGTTATACTACAGCGTCTATCCCGGCAATATCCATGACAGTAAGCATTTTGAGACGGTGATGGACGAGATGTTTGGTGTTGTCTGTGGCTTGAACAAAACGAAAGAACGGCTCACCGTCGTGATCGACAAGGGCATGAACGCCGATGACAATTATGCCTGGATTGATGAGCAGTCCCGGGTTCACTTTATCACCACCTATTCGACATATTTTGCCCAGGAGTTGGCGGTAACTCCGGTGGATCGCTTTGAGCCGGCCGATACGACTGAGAATCGTCGTCTTATTGCGGATGGACGAGCGGAAGAGTGTCTGCTCGCATTTCGGACCAGGGGCGAGTACTGGGGCAAAGAGCGAACCGTCATTGTTACCCATACCCCGGCATCAGCCCGCAAGCAGGTCTACACTTTTGCCGATAAACTGGAGGCCATGCGGCAGGAGTTACTGGCGATGCGGGTAAAGGTAAGAGACAAGGCCCCGCACTGGCGGAATGAGGAAGCTGTTCGAGAACGATATATTAAATTTTGCGAACATATACATATGACGCCGCAATTATACGAACTGGAATTCGAACAATCCCCTGACGGCCTGTTGCTGACCTTTCGCAAAAATGTCTCCCTGGTCAACCGGAAACAGGCCATGTTCGGGAAAAACGTCATCATTACCGACAACACGGATTGGTTGACGGGCGATATCATCGAAGCAAGCCTTGCCCGCTGGCAGGTTGAGGAACGCTTTCGACTCAGCAAAAACGACGATCTGGTGGGCACGAGCCCGGTTCGGCATTGGACGGACAGCAAGATCAGGTGCCATCTTTTTACCTGTGTGGTAGCTATGACCTATTTGCGACGAATCGAGTTGAAGATGGCTGCTGCCGGACGCAAACGTTCAATAGAAGAGATCATGGACGACATGCGGCATCTGCACTATGTCCTGAGTGTAAAGAAGGGCAGCCGGACACCAGACCGCCGACTGGCAACCCCCAGCAAGACCCAGAGTGAAGTCCTATCGGCCTTTGGCTATCGCGTCGATGAGAGTGGGGTCTTACTGGGGCTCGCCTCATAAATCCTTGCGCTGCAAGGGCTCCCGGCCAGCCGCGCCGTTTATCCCCGAAACTCCTGTTAAATTTTCTTAAAAATGTTTTGGAGTACATATCAAGACAGCACGTTCATCATTCCCGAAATTACAATGCTCATTCAGGATCTCCTTCATTTTCATCCTTGCACGGTGAAGTCTAACTTTCACATTTCCAATATTGACTTGGAGAACTTCAGCAATTTCACTATGTGTGAGACCTGCAATATCAGAAAGGCAAAGTATCGTTCTATATGATTGAGGAAGGAGAAGCATCTTTTCTTGAACACATTTACTCATCTCATCACGTTCTAATTGCTTTCCTATCGACAAAATATTTGCTGAAAACACTTCTTCGATGCTGTTCAAGCTATCAAATTTATTTTTGGATGCAGATTTGAAATGATCTAAACATAAATTATAGGCTATGCGCATCAACCAGCTTTTTATTTTCGAAACATCTTCCAATGAAGCTAGACTCTTATATGCTTTTATGAAAGTCTCCTGAGTAAGATCGTCAGAAACCCATTGGTTCTTGACCGTCATGTTGATAAATCTTCGAACAATAGATTGATATTGCTCGACAATAGAATAATAATCCGACTCAGGAAGCTTCTTCATATCAGCAACACGCCTTTTGAGCTCCGGCACAGCAAGGTTGTTCAGCTTCGGGTTTCATACCCATTGTATCATTGATTGCATTTTTCATAAAAATCGAAGCCCCGGTTTTAACTTTATACGCAGTTTCAACAATCCTGAGGACTTCTTCATTACTTACCCCAAGCCCTTTTGCTCTCTCATACAGATTATCGAAGCACGGAATACAATTTGCCCCTATTGCCGCAGCCAATCCAATCATCGCATCTGTTTTTTCGTTCATCTCGATTCCTCCTTAAATTTGAAGAGATATTGATTTTTGATGAATCAATTCTACTCCCCATTAGACGAATGATGGAGTTAGAAGGTTACACATGAAAATAGAATATTTTAGTGCGTAACCTTTTTCATAATTGTGCCGTCTCCTGCATAACGAAGCATTCATTTAATAAAATTTAATAAAGGAGATTCGTATGAGTACAGTCGAAAGCACATTTGTTTTAACAGTTGGAGAAACAGAAGGTCATTGTCCGATCGGGGAGACTGTTGGGCAAAGGAATCGTGAATCTGGGAACATTCCGGTTTTTTCTTGTGAAGGTGCATGTATTAGAGGTGAAATAGCAAGAAGAGCTGCAAATCTGGTAGCCAAAAACGATCCATATCGAAGGGGGTGTCACGGTGAGTTAATAACTGTTCCCAAATCTGCAATAGCAACATGGGCATTATCAGCTGAAAAAGCTATTTTAATTGATGGTTGCTTTCTCAGGTGTCATGGTCGGATAATGGAGAACCTTTTCGATAAGGATAAACTGATACAATTCGATGCACTATCACATTACAAAAAGTATAACGAAATTTTTGACATGGATGAGGTTCCAGAAGCAGAAAAAAGAGAAGTTGCTAAAAGCGTTGCCGATTGGGTCTTGACGTCACTGCAAGGAATAGAGGATGGTCAAAATATTCCTTTGCCTTCTACCACCTGCGGAAAGTGCTCTGGTTGAATAACGTAACAGAATAACTGAAATTTCATGACTCCACCGTCTTATTATTCGAGACGGTAGAGTCCTCCATTCTTTCCTTTTAATGGCAGGGTAATACAGGTCTACACATCATTGATCGAGCTCATTTTTTAGAAAATGATGTTGAATAAATACCCCACGAAAACGATTCCCAGGCCTACCACACTGACAAAAGTTACGATCAGGCGGATTTTCAGTACCTTGCGAAGGATAATGATTTCCGGCAGCGACAGTGCAATGACACTCATCATGAAAGCCAGAACAGTGCCAAGGGCTGCACCTTTTTCGAGCAGCGCCTGGACTATCGGAATCATGCCTGCTGCGTTTGAATACATGGGAATGCCTATTACTACAGCAACCGGAACCGACCACCAGGCTTCTTTGCCCATAATGGATGCAAGATAACCAGAGGGCACGTACCCGTGAATGACGGCACCGACTGCGATTCCCAATATGATCCATTTCCACACCTTGCCGACGATGTCCTTGACGTGATTAAGTCCGGACACAATCCTGTCTCTCGGGGTCAATCGATTGCTTAAGACTATGGCCTGGAGGACCCTGTTTTCGGTAACCCAGTCCTCTATGTACTTTTCCATTTTCAACCGACCAATGACCCAACCCGCGATGATTGCGATAGACAGTCCGGCACTCATATAAATGGCGGCAACCTTCCAGCCGAAAAGTCCGAAAAGGAGTACGACCGCAACCTCGTTCACCATGGGCGCCGATATCAGAAAAGAGAATGTAACACCAAGAGGGATGCCGGCGGTTACGAAACCAATAAAAAGTGGAATCGCCGAGCAGCTGCAAAACGGTGTGACAATCCCGAGCATGGCAGCCAGTACATTTCCTATAGATTCACGTTTTCCGGCAAGAATACGCCGGTTGCGTTCAGGTGTGAAGAAGGTATTAATAATCCCTACGCCAAAAACGACGATTGCCAGAAGCATCAGAACTTTTGGCATGTCATAAATAAAAAACTCCACTGCATCAGCCAGGTGTGAACCATGCTGCAGCCCAAATAGATTGAACGTCAGGTAACTGGCAAGGTGCGGCAGGCTCTCATAAACAATCCACCATGCTGCTAACACGGCAATAATCAGAGTGATTTCCTTCAGAGAGAGGCGTCCTGAACCTTCTGGCATACTTTGGAAGTTTTTTCCCTTCGATCCAGCACAGCAGCTTTTCAACTCCATTATCGGTTTAAGCTCCATTCAATAGCCTCTTCTGCGTTTCTGTGTATTGGGTTGTCGACCGGGTTAACCAGCGGCGGCCACTGAACGAGAACGTCAATAGCGCAACGTTGCACCCCGCCTTCTGGTTAACCAGCTTATTAGGGTTACAGTTTCACTGCTTCAATCGTTGCCGAAACCACATAATCTTCAATCTTGCTGCCCGGCATCCAATCGCGGATGAAAGTTCTGCTTTCAGCCTTTGGCTTGATCCGAATGTTTTCAAAACCGGTTCGCTGCAACATGGCTTCAATGGCTTGAATAGAGGAAGCGCCCGCTATGCATCCAGTGTGGAACGCCATGTCATTTTTCAGAGCCTCGGGGAGTTCGGCTGTGGCGACGACATCGGAAATCGCCAGCCGCCCGCCCGGCTTCAAGACGCGGAAGGCCTCGTGGAACACCCGTTCTTTCTCGGGAGAGAGGTTTATTACACAGTTCGAAATGATGACATCAATAATTCCATCGGCAACTGGCAGGTTTTCCAACTCCCCCAGGCGAAAATCGACGTTGCCGAAACCGGCTTGTTCGGCGTTCCGGCGGGATTTGGTGATCATCTCCGTTGTCATGTCAACACCGATGACAACTCCCTGGTTGCCAACGGCCTGCGCCGCCAGGAAACAGTCGAATCCGCCGCCGCTGCCCAAGTCGAGCACGACTTCGCCGGGTTGCAAGGAGGCGATGGCCTGCGGATTGCCACAGCCAAGTCCCATATTCGCTCCTGCCGGCACGGCAAGCACATCGTCGCCGGAATACCCCAAGCCCAGTGAAATGTCTGCAGCCGTCACCTCTTTGGGCGTTCCACAACACGATGAAGGTGAACAACCGCAGCTACTCTTCCCAGCTGCAGCAACCTTTCCGTAATTTTCCCTAACCGCACTGCGAATCTCGTCATTCTTTTGTCTGTCCATTTGCATCTCCTTTTTCTCTAGGGTTAATTGTGCAACGCTTACCCTAGAGACGGGGAAAGGGCAAAAAAGACGCAAACAAATAATATGCAGTAGTCAACAAATATCACAACCTCTGTTTTTTCGTTCATAATCACAGAGCCGTCCACGATGGTCGAACTCAAGGCGGCAGCAGTCCTCCAGCATATCTTTCAAAAGGGCACGCCCCCGTTGGACTCGGGATTTGGCCCCGGAAAGCGAAGTACCCTGCATCTTGGCAACTTCCTTCTGCGTTAGCCCTTGTAATTCCGACAGAATGACCGCCTCTCGATAGTACTCAGGCAGCTGTTGAATCATGGGCCGCAGGCATTCCGACAACTCTTGAGTGACCTTTTCACCGGAATCTGTTTCGGGTTGAGGAATTCGCTCAAGATGATCTTCGGTGGGCTGCTGCGAACGGAAATAATCGATGATGGCGTTTCTGGCAATTTGGTAGAGCCAGCTTTGCAGTTTGGTCTCGTCTTTTATAGAAGCCAATCCGGCATGCATTTTCAGAAATACGTTCTGAAGAGTGTCATCAGTCGCCGCGTCACTCGATAGTCTGCTTTTGATGAAGATGCGCAGCCTTGCATGATATTCTTGCCAGATTTTTTCTGATGTATCCATTATTGGATCTCTATGCACCCTAATAAGTCGTGAACACAACAACAAAAAAATTTTGCCTGTGTTTGCTGGTGCAAGGGGAGAAATAATTTTTCTTGCAAAGATTTAGGGCGATGGATTTTCCTATCCCAAAAGTCCGACCTTTGAAACGAAATCATCTGCACCAGGATTTTGTACCCATTTCTTTATCATGTCTCGGATCGTACGAACCTGAGCCAACTGCTCTTCGTGGGAGCCGGTCACTTTTGAAGGGTCAGGAAACGGAACGTGCCATCGCTGAGTAATACCAGGGAAGATGGGACATTTTTGCTCTGCATCGTTGCAAACGGTAATGGTGTGGTTGAAAATTCTGCCGCTTTTGAAAAGATCGAAAACCTTCTGCGGCTTTTTGTTGGAGAGGTCGAATCCATCTTCCTTCATCACATCCACCACTAATGGATTAACGACGTTCCCCACCTCCAGACCCGCGCTCTCAACATCAACACGATCACCGCCAAGCCTTTTCAAATAGGCTTCGGCTATTTGGCTGCGACCGGCGTTATGTGTGCAAATGACAAGTATTTTTAGTTTATCAGACATAGGATCACCTCCGTTTATGTTGTCTTGAATTATTGTTTACACGATACATGGCAAACCCCTGTAGGCCCCTTAACCGTATATGGAAAATATCTGCGCTTGAACCAAAAAGCAGTATTCACCAGCAGAATAAGCACCGGAACTTCCACCAGTGGCCCGATGACAGCCGCAAAAGCCTCACCGGAATTTATCCCAAAAACAGCTACAGCCACAGCAATAGCAAGTTCGAAATTGTTTGAGGCGGCCGTGAAACTCAAGGTCGCCGACTGCTCATAGGTCGCCCCTGCTTTCATAGACAGAAAGAAGGAGGCGAAGAACATGATCACAAAATAAATACACAGGGGGATAGCAATTCGAATAACATCAAATGGGAGTTGGACGATGTATTCGCCTTTAAGAGAAAACATCACCAGTATAGTAAACAAGAGAGCTATTAACGTGATCGGGCTGATTCTCGGTATGAATTTCTGCTCATACCAATCCTTTCCTTTTGTCCTAATCCCAACAAATCTGGAGATCATCCCAGCGATAAAAGGGATGCCAAGATAAATGAACACGCTTTGGGCAATCTGGCCGATGGAAATGTCAACAACCGACCCCTTCAATCCAATCAATCCTGGCAGGATGGTAATAAAAACATAGGCATAAACCGAGAAAAACAGCACTTGGAAGATTGAGTTAAAGGCCACTAATCCGGCGCAGTATTCACGGTCTCCCTCTGCAAGGTCGTTCCATACGATCACCATTGCTATACATCGGGCAAGGCCGATGAGAATGAGGCCTACCATGTATTCGTGATGGCCTGACAAAAACACGATTGCAAGAATGAACATCAGAACGGGACCGATCACCCAGTTTTGCACAAGCGAAAGTGACAGGATTTTCACATTTCGAAATACCTGTGGCAGTTGCTCATATTTCACTCTGGCAAGTGGCGGATACATCATCAGGATTAGCCCGATGGCTATGGGAATGTTGGTAGTGTTCACCTGAAAATAATTGATAACATTCCTGATGCCTGGGAAAAAATAACCCCACATCACACCCGCAAACATGGTTGAAAAAATCCATAAGGTTAAAAAACGGTCTAGAAAGGACAATCGTTTTGAATTTAATTCACTCATGTAAAAGAATCCTCCTCTCCCAAAATGGGTATTCGTATGGTTTAGATGCTATCAGCCGGTTTCTTACGAGAAACGGACTGTATGCGCTGAATCGATTGCCGTTCGCAAATCAGTTCACGGTCCATCCCCAAGATCTCTTTCATTTGCTGCGCATCCAAACGAACGCGGTGGTCATCCGATGTCGCTTGACAAACCCATGCAAGTGCTTGGCGTACTATTAATGGCGCTGATTTTTCGGGCAGTCGGTAATACATCCACCGTCCCTTTTTCTGACCTGTTACCAGTTTCGCCTGTTTAAGAATAGACATATGTTTTGAAACCGTGGAAGGAGCTAGTTGAAGAAGTTCGATCAACTGGCATACACAAACTTCTTGCTCCCCCAACGCCAAAAGGGCTCGCACACGGTTTTCATCCGATAGAGCTTGTGCGATTGCTAAAATATGTTCCATGAGCTATCCTCCAATTCGTTATGTGACGAAATATAGCAATATGAGAGCCGGGAGTCAAGATTATAATTTGGAGGTTAGCGTGGAAGAATTTGCTTGGGAAGTTTACGAATTAACCAAGGAACCGTAACAAAATACCTCACTCACTATCTGAATTTCGTAACAGATCCTTATGCTGACTACTCCAGCATTTTTTTGTCTAAGTTATTGCAGGACAACGGTTAAATGATGGGAAGTCCTCTAATCGAGGGGTAAGAGTCAGAACTTAAATAAAAGACGGCAGAGCAAACGTGATATTACTTAGGCAACCGTTATTAAAAATAAAAATGACATGTAGTTTCTGATTGAATTCTTGGTGCCATCACCTGTTGCGGCACTCAGTCCGACGATAGTTTCTGAACCTTGTTGAAATTCTGAAAATAATCCCTAGTGAAGATTGCCAAATCAAACCTCGAGCGAATTGGTGGCTACTCCATGTGAGCCTTCCTACTATATCTCTAATCTTCAAAAATCCAGATCTCTCCTCTCCAACAAAACCCACGATATTCAGGAATTGCCTTAGATCAGCTCTATAACCATTCAAGCCGATTATCTATTATTCCGGTTACCCTTCAATCTCCCATTCGACAAATGAATTGTTTTGTTCAACGACTCACAACGAAATATTGCTACTGAGTGTTTTAAAGTCATTTCTGCCCTTGACATGTAACCATTTAGTTGCATATTGTGAGGTATGGTTATCGACGAAGATAAAGTTTTCAAAGCTCTCGCTGACGCAAGCCGTAGACAGTTGCTCGACAGACTGCATAAGAAAAACGGGCTAACCTTAGGTGAACTTTGCGAGAAACATGCCATGAGCCGCCAGGCTGTGGCTAAGCATCTTGTTTTGCTGGAGGCGGCAAATCTTGTCGTCACCATGAAGAGAGGGCGCGAAAAACTGCACTATCTCAATCCTGTGCCGATCAACGAAATCTACATGCGTTGGATCGGCAAATTCGAGCAGAAGCGGGTGCAAGCACTCCAAAACCTCAAACACGCATTAGAGGAGAATGAAAATGAAAAATCCTGAACTTATCTATTCTACCTATATCAGAACCACCCCGGAAAAACTGTGGGACGCCATTACCAACCCCGAATTCACGCGTCAGTATTGGGGTGGACTAAAAAATATCTCCGACTGGAAAAAGGGCTCGAAATGGCAGCACGTCGCCGATGACGGCACGGTGCTGCTGGTCGGTGAAATTGTCGAAACTATTCCACCTAAACGTTTGGTGATGATCTGGGCCGATGCTAATAATGTAGCAGACAATTCACGGGTCACTTTTGAAATTGAGCCAATCGAAGACATGGTATGTCTCAAGGTAATTCATGGCGAGTTCAAGGCTGGCTCCGACATGGCAGGTAAGGTTTCTTCGGGCTGGCCGCGCGTGCTTTCCAGTATGAAATCTTTCCTCGAAACTGGCAAGGGTCTCAACCTCTGGGCCGGGTTTGAGAAATGTTCTGCACCAAAAGCAAAAGGAGTTGCAGCATGAGAACAGAAATGACAAAGACAACTGATCAGATCGTTGCCGATTCCTCGTGTTCCGGCGGCATTGACATTCCGCCCTGATCCACTTGATAAAACCTATCCATCTCTTGTTTTCAACAAACCACACTGTGGCATATGTCCCAGTGTGGTTTGAAATGAATTTAGGCAGGTACTGTATTGTGCCGCTTTTGATAACAAAATAGCATCAGGAGGGCAAAAAGGTCATACACCAGAGAGAAATCGGATATAGTAAACAATAAAGCACCTAAGCTAACTTAGCCTAAGTGCTCGATTTGTTTGGTGGAGCTGAGGGGGATCGAACCCCTGGCCTACGCATTGCGAACGCGTCGCTCTCCCAGCTGAGCTACAGCCCCTCATTGTGATCTATGAAAATATCTTCAATTTCGGAAAGCTATCCGCTGCCGGGCGTTTAGGCAAGTTTTTTTCTTGTTTCCGATTTTTTTTAGTATCTTAGAAATTCCTTATGTAAACATGTTGATTTGACAATCGGCGGCTTCTTTTAAAAATTCCTCGGCCGTCATGACGATTACGCCATCGAGCAACTCCTCTTTCTTGATCTTCATCATTTGCATGGTCATATGACAAGCCACAAAGCGCACGCCTTCAAGCATACAGAGTTCCAGCATAGTCGGGATATCAGGGATATTGGCTTCTTCCACCTGTTTACGCATCATTGACGAGGCGAGCTGTGGCATACCGGGAATGGCACCCATCGGCCCGAGCGGATAAAACTTGAGATTTTCAGCCCCGCCCTTTTTGATCACATCGAGACCGAAAAAGGTATGGAAGACGGTTGCCTGATGACCAAGCCTGACAGTGTTGAGAGCCAGGACCAGGGCGGGATAGGCGCCGTCAAGGGTGCCGCGGGAACAGATAAATTGATATCTCTTTTTTTCGTCTGACATATTGAACCTCCAGAAATTAGTTCATGTTGTTAACATAAATCGGAAAAATTTTTTCGCTATATCAGCATCTCTTTTACCGACTCCATGGCGCGTCGGAGTTGAGAGAGCCCGTTGAGCAATAAAGAACGCTGTTCCAGCGAGAACTGATCGAGAACTTTGCAATGCAACTCCGTGCGAAAGGAGACGATTTTTAGCACCAGCTTCTCTCCGCCCGGTGTCAGCTTTAACAGCTTAACCCTCGAATCCTCAGGATCGTCGGTTCGCTCCAGCAGCTTTCGTCGCAACAGCCCATCAACAATTTTCGTTACCCGGCTCTTCGCAACATTGAGTCGCCCGGCAAGGGCCTTGGCCGTCAGATACCGCTCATTTCGAAACTGAAGCAGGCACCGGAGTTCCGCTTCCGGCAGAGCGAAGCGTTCACTTTGGTATTGCATTCGTTCCTGACAGCACAGAAAAAGGGCATCAATGAGGCCCTGGAACTCTACGACGTCACGATCGGGAATATGTATTTGCATGTCTTTATTGTTCATGATGTGAACTGTAATCAGCGAAAAAGTTGCTGTCAACTATTTCTTAGGCTAACCCTGCAAGAAATGAAGTTCTACGGTGCTAATGTCGTCGTTCAACAATAAGTAATCCGTTGCAATGTCATGAACGGCATAAGGGGCCGTAAAGAAATGGTGGAAAAAGTAGGAGTTATTTCTTAACGGCCCCTAATGTGCGAGCAATTTGTACACCTGACTGCAGGACATGAGGACGCACATGGTGATCACCAACGGCCTGATCAGCTTTTCTCCGCCGTTCAGCATGGTATGGCTGGCAAGGGTGGCACCGCAGAACTGGCCGAGCATCATCGCCAGGGCTATCATCCAGGCTACCTGACCGGCTGCAGCGAATACCGCCATTGAAATGACATTTGTCGTAAAATTAAAGAGTTTTGCCCGAATGGTCGCCTGCAGGAGGGTCTGGCCGCGCAAGACGACACCGCTTGCGGCAAAAAAGGAACCGGCTCCCGGGCCGATTGCCCCGTCATAAAAACCGATGAGGGGCACCGCCGTAAGTCCGTAGGCCTTTTCCGATTGCCGTGCAATGGTCTGGTGTTTGCCCATCTGCGGACTGGCGAGAAAGTAGCCCGCCACTCCGATCAAGAGAAAGGGGATGCCCCAATGCAGCCAACTGGTATCGACCCGTTGGATCAGCAGGGTGCCGAGCATCGAACCGACAGCCGCGCTCAGCACCAGCGGCAGAAGGCTGATGATTTTCAGTTGCCCTTTCAGGACCAGCACGGTGGTTGCCGCCAAGGTCCCGACAAAGCCCTGAGCCTTGTTGGTGGCCAGGGCCGACACCGGCGGCAGCCCGGCCAGCATCAAGGCCGGCAGGGTCAGCAGCCCGCCGCCTCCGGCGAGGGTATCTACCCACCCGGCCAACAGCGCGACAAGAAACATGATAAAAATCAGCCACAGCGGCCAATCGATTGCTAGCATGGGGAATCCGTAAGTTGAGTTTGGAGGGCGATATTAAATGTGTAAGGCCTGCCTCAGCCGAATACCGATTCGGCGAAATGAAGCGCCTCGACATATGTCTCATGGAGTTGTCCGGCGGGCAGGCCGATTTCCTGCAAAGCGGCCCGACATCCGGCCTTGTCGACTTTTTCATAACTGATAACCGCCCGCAGAAAGGGGGCATAGGCACCGGTGTTGTGCACCAGGCTATTTTTCAAATCATCACTCAGCGACAGGCGCTCACAAATATATTCCATTGTTGTATCAAGCATTGCATCCAAAAGAGAGAACAAACCGAGTAGAAAAATCTCGTCCCTTTTATCCCTGAAAGGACCTTCCTCGGCAAGCAGCTCGCTCATCTTTGCCCTGACAATAGCTAGGCGCACCAGTTCCTCCGGCTTATCGGTACTGAGTTCCGAGATCAATACCAGGATGAGATACCGTCGAATCTCGATATCGCCAAGAAAAGTTATGGCATGAGCAACCGACTCGATTTTATGGAGGCGATAAAAGTAGGAAGAATTCACATAGCGCAGGAGTTTGTATGCAAGGCCCACATCTCTTCGAATGATTTTTTCAAGTTTTTTTGGTGTTGTAGTCTTTTGATTGACTTCAGCCAACAAGTTCACCAGGTTGATTTTCGCCGAGCCGATTTCCTTGATATGGATTCGTTCGGGTTTGCTGAAGAAGTAACCCTGGAAATATGAGAAACCAAGCTTGCGGGCTTTTTCAAACTCTTCATAACTTTCTAATTTTTCAGCAAGATATTTCAGATTATATCCTGAAAATCGGATAAAGCACACACTTTAAGCCAAAAAAACAACCCCATAAGCATGGTTTAGTTGAAAAACCGTGCTTTTTTCTTGCCTTTTTCGCGTGCACGTATTACATTTATACGTACATTTTA
>Ga0209697_10002869_pt1 | contig 24096 bp, 22 predicted proteins | sample AliMusrvi5mmetaG_FD_184115 | JGI IMG/M metagenome (GOLD analysis project Ga0209697, IMG submission 184115) | Freshwater lake bacterial and archeal communities from Alinen Mustajarvi, Finland, to study Microbial Dark Matter (Phase II) - Alinen... | ecosystem: Environmental > Aquatic > Freshwater...
TGTCCAGCTGCCTCCACCATTGATTGTTTTTAGAATTATAGCTCCACCTGTAGTAACGCCACCAGCAATATATCCTGTGTTCGCATCCGTGAAACAAATCGAAGTTAAAGGATTCGTTGTGCCGCTTGTTTGTGCTACCCAGTTAGTGCCTCCATTGGTTGTTTTTAAAATTGTACCGCTGGCACCAACAACATAACCAGTATCAGAATTAATAAAATAAACTGAGTTTAAATAATTGGTTGTACCACTTGTTTGAGTAGTCCAATCTGTACCACCATTGATAGTTTTTAAAATTAAACCATTCGTACCAACCACATAACCTATGTTGGTATTAGTGAAATAGGTTGAGTATAAATAATTAGTTGTTCCGCTTGTTAAAGCATTCCAGTTGGCGCCACCATTGATTGTTTTTAAAATGGTACCACCATCACCAACAACATAACCAATATTTTTATTAGTAAAAAAAACAGAACTTAAACCCTGTGTTGTTCCGCTTGTTTGCGCAGTCCATTGAGCATACAACTGATTAGTTAGAATTACCGTAAGGCAAAATAGTGCGATTAATTGTTTTGTTTTTTTCAATTTTTTTTAGTTTAAAATTTCTAATAGAAATCTCTTTGAACATTAATTTTTAGATCGGTATTGTTATTAGAAAAAATTATATCTGTTATTCTTAATATATCAAAAATAAGAAAATTAAAGAAGTCTCCAACCTCAAGTCAGCATTAATAATAAGAAGTTCTAAAACAATTAGAAAAAGCAGCTTTTTTGCTTCAAGAAAAAATAAAAGGATTATTTATGCAAAACAAATTTCACCTGATTGTTCTTGCCGGTATTCTGCATGACAAATGAAATAAATCCTCTAAAATTTTTCATACTTTTTTTATCCAAAAATATTTTTAATAATTCAAAATCTGGTTCATTATAAACTTCATGATAACCGATCAGCAACATTAATAATCAATCAAGAAATAAAATACAACTATATCCCATATATTTTCTACCTAAAAGAAAAACTACTAAAATCTTGACTTTTTATTTAGATGAATTATATTTGAAAAATTATTACTCAAAGGCTATGACAAAGAAAGAAGAAAAAATAAAAAAATTTAATCCATGCGAAAATATCAATAGGTCATATAATATATTCGGATTGCCTTTTAATGCAAGTGAATCCAAGGTTATACTGATTCCCGTGCCTTGGGATGTCACAGTATCAAACAGCGACGGTGCATCCAAAGCGCCTGAAGCAATTTTCGAAGCTTCTTTTCAAATTGACCTTTACGATGAATTTATTGAAGATGCTTGGAAAATCGGCATTTCCATGGAATACACGCCAGAATATTGGTTTGACAAAAATAAAAAACTGCGTGTAAAAGCAGAAGAGTTCATCAATTATCTTGAAAACAAGTTAAATGAAAAAAGTCTTAAAAGACTCAAACAAATTCGCAGAAACGTAAATGAAATTAACCATGAGTGCGAAATGTTGATGCGCTGGGTAAAAGATGTTTCAACAGATTTTTTAAAACAAGAAAAAATCGTTGGTGTTGTAGGTGGAGATCATAGTACGTCGCTCGGATTATTGCAGTCATTGGCTGAAAAAAATGAAGAATTTGGAATACTTCAAATTGACGCTCATGCTGATTTACGTAGAAATTACCAGCATTTCAGATATTCACATGCATCTGCAATGTACAATGCACTTGCCATTCCTCAGGTAAAAAAAATTGTTCAGTTAGGCATTCGCGATTTCTGTGAAGAAGAAATGGACAGAATCAATAAATCAAAAGGAAGGATTGTTTCCTTTACAGACAGAACCTTGAAAAACCAGCAATTCAATGGGAAATCTTGGCATGAATTGGCACAGGAAATTATTGAACAATTGCCAAAAAATATTTATGTCAGTTTTGATATTGATGGTTTAGATCCTTCGCTGTGCCCTAACTCCGGAACACCGGTGCCTGGCGGTTTTCAGTTCAATGAAATATTTTATTTGCTTGAATTATTAATCAAAAATAAAAAAAGAATTATTGGTTTCGACTTATGTGAAGTTGCACCCGGAGATAATGGCTGGGATGCTTATGTAGGCGCCAAAGCGCTTTACAAGTTAGCTATTATTGCAGCAAAATCAAACTAAATTTTTCATCATTAGATTTTCTAATAATCTACAAACTGATTCATTCCTTTATAATTCAATTACATTTTATTCTTTTAAAATTTTTATTGATTTAATTTATAAAGTAACTATTTTTGTTATCTGAAACAGAAAAACATTAGAGATGAAGCAAAGAACTGAAATTAAAGATTTACTGAAAACGAACGAATACGGAAAAGAAATAAATGTGAAAGGTTGGGTGCGCACAAAAAGAGTGAGCAAAAATGTTGCTTTCATTGCTTTGAACGACGGCTCATGTATACATAATCTGCAAATTGTAGTTGATACAAATCAAATTTCTGAAGATATACTTTCACGAATAAATACCGGTGCATCATTGTCTGTGGATGGTATCATTGTTGAATCTCCGGGCAGTGGACAAAATGTTGATTTAAATGCAAAAATAATTGAAGTGCTTGGCGAAGCTGATCCTGAAAAATATCCTTTGCAACCAAAAAAACATTCGCTTGAGTTTTTAAGAGAAATTGCGCATTTGCGTTTTCGTTCCAATACATTCGGTGCGGTTACTCGCATTAGGCATTCAATGATTTTCGCTATTCATACATTTTTTACAGAACGCGGTTTTTTCAATATTCACACACCAATCATCACTGGTTCTGATTGCGAAGGCGCAGGCGCCATGTTCAGAGTTTCTACGCTTGATGCGAAGAATCCAGCATTGACAGAAGATGGAGCAATTGATTACAAAGAAGATTTTTTCGGTAAAGAAACAAACCTCACTGTTTCCGGGCAACTTGAAGTGGAAACGGCGTGTTTAGCTTTATCCAAAGTATATACATTCGGACCAACCTTTAGAGCAGAGAATTCAAATACTTCACGCCATCTTGCCGAATTCTGGATGATTGAACCTGAAGTGGCTTTCAATGACATTACAGACAATATGAATCTTGCGGAAGAAATGTTGAAATATCTTGTAAAATATGCACTTGACAATTGTTATGATGATATTGAATTTCTCAACAAACGATTGGCTGAAGAAGAAAAAAATATGAAAATGGAAGATCGTTCACAAGGATTGATTGAACGTTTGGATTTTGTCATCAACAATCAATTTGAACGATTGACATACACTGAAGCCATTGATATTCTTATGCATTCAAATCATTTCAAAAAAGGAAAATTTCAATATCCTGTGGAATGGGGCATTGATTTGCAATCTGAACATGAACGTTATTTGGTAGAAAAACATTTTAAAAAGCCTGTTATACTTACAAATTATCCGAAAGATATCAAAGCATTCTACATGAAACAGAATGAAGATGGAAAGACTGTAAGAGCGATGGATGTGCTTTTCCCGCAAATAGGCGAAATCATTGGCGGTTCGCAACGTGAAGAAAATTACGATAAACTGTTAAACAGAATTAATGAAATGAAACTGCCGCTCAAAGATCTCTGGTGGTATCTTGAAACAAGGCAATATGGCACTGTGCCTCATGCCGGCTATGGACTTGGCTTTGAAAGACTTTTACTTTTTGTAACTGGAATGGGAAATGTGCGCGATGTGATTGCATTTCCAAGAACTCCAAAAAATGCTGAATTTTAAAAATATAAATATCAGGAAGCAATGTTAAAGCAAAGACTACAGCAGAAACTGCTTCAAAGATTATCTCCGCAGCAGATACAGTTGATGAAACTGATTCAGCTGCCGGCTATCGCCCTTGAACAACGCATCAAGGAAGAGATGGAGGAAAATCCTGCATTGGAAGAAGGACCTGAGGAAGACGATTTATTAAATAGTGAATCAGAAAAAACTGATGACGATTCAGACTTTGATCAGGACGATGAAGTGAGTGAAGTAACTGTAAAAGACAATGACTTCGACATTGGCGACTACATTGACGATGATGATATTCCCTCCTACAAACTCAATGCAAATAATTTCAGCGCCGACGATACGCGAAAAGAAATGCCCATGAACAGTGGCACAAGTTTTCAGGAATATCTAATTTCTCAATTGGGTCTGCATATTTTCGATAATCATCATTACAATATCGGTCTGCATATCATTGGCAACCTTGATGAATCGGGCTATCTGCAAAGAGATGCCGAAGCAATGGTGAATGATCTTGCATTCTCTCAAAATATCATGGCGAATGCAGATGAAATTCTTTCTGTTCTAAAAATTATTCAGGAGTTTGATCCACCAGGCGTGGGCGCACGTGATCTTCGCGAATGCCTGCTTTTACAGCTTCAACGAAAAGATGCCACCAATCCATTGATAGCAAAAGCGATTATAATTATTACAGAATGTTTTGATGAATTTACAAAAAAACATTATCCGAAAATTCTTAAAAAATTAGACATTCCTGAAAGTGAATTGAAAGAAGTCATCAATGAAATCATTAAGCTGAATCCCAAGCCAGGAGACTCAATGAGCGAGACTTCAAAAATAAATCAGTATATCATTCCTGATTTTATAATCAACATCATTAATGATGAACCAGAGTTGACATTGAATTCAAAAAACTCTCCAGACCTTCGTATCAGCAGAACCTATTTTGATATGATGCAATCTTACTCAAACGGAAATAATAAAAATAAAGAAGTAAAAGAAGCATTAGTTTTCCTAAAACAAAAAGTAGATTCTGCTAAATGGTTCATTGATTCTATCCGTCAGAGACAGGACACATTGTATTTCACCATGAAAGCTATCATGGATTATCAGCGTGAATATTTTCTTGAAGGAGATGAAACCAAACTGCGCCCGATGATTTTAAAAAACATTGCAGACATTGTAGGACTTGACATTTCAACAGTTTCGAGAGTAGCAAATCAAAAATATGTGCAAACACCTTATGGTACATTTTTACTAAAAACATTTTTCTCTGAATCGCTTGAAACAGACAGCGGCGAAGAAGTTTCAACACGCGAAGTAAAAAAGATTTTAACAAACTGCATTGAAGCAGAAGATAAAAAAATTCCTTTATCTGATGAAAAACTTCAAGAAATTTTAAATGGTAAAGGATACAATATTGCCCGACGAACAATCGCTAAATACCGCGAACAACTAAGCATTCCGGTAGCACGTTTACGAAAAGAAATTTGATTGGTTTAATTGACACGACATGCAACTTACAGAAACTATTGAAAAAAAAGCAGCACAACTTTTCTCTATTATTTTTCATCCGCTTTTAATTCCAACATATTTTTTAAGTATTCTTCTGAACACCCAATCATATATATCTTTTTACATACCTTTTATTTCAAAAATAAAACTCATTGCATTTATTTTTACTTCAACCTTTTTGATTCCATTGATGCTGATTTATTTTGTCATTTTTAAAGCAAATGGATTGATCCAATCATTAAAAATGGAAAACCGAAAAGAACGAACATATCCTTTTATCCTCACAGCGCTGCTGTTTTACATGATTTATTATTTTCTGAAACAAAATAATATTCCGGTCATTAACATTCTCGCCTCTTTTATCTGGGTTTCCACGTTGATTATTGTTGTTGCGTTATTAATAAATCTTGTTTGGAAAATCAGTATTCACATGCTCGGCATTGGCGGATTGATAGGCGTTTGGTTTGTGTTGAATAGCAAATTATTTTTAAACTTATATATTTTAATTCCTATCTTACTTTTATGTGCAGGACTGACAGGCTTTGCACGACTGAAACTCAATGCACACAAACCATCCGAAGTTTATGTCGGTTTCATTCTTGGGTTTACTATTATGTTTTCGCTGTTTTATTTTATTTTGAAGATATAAGACTTATTTCCTGAAATCAAATAATTCCCCATGCGATTGAAGATATTTAACCGTTTCAACGATTGATTCTTCTATGCTGAATTTAGGTATCCAGCCAAGGTTTGAAATGTTGGTAATGTCAAGATGAACAAAGGGCGAATCCCCTACCCATCCTCTTTCGCCACCAGTGAAAGTATATTTTATATTTTTTAGTTCGAGCGTATTGCAAATGATAGTGGCAAGATCCACCACATTCATGTATTCTTTATTTCCTAAATTAAAAATATTTACTTTTTCATTTGCCTTTTCAATGGCGCATTTAATCGCATTCACGCCATCTTTCACATTCAGATATGATTTTTTTTGTTTTCCATCGCCAAGTATTTCAAGCTCTCCGGGACTTTGTTTCAATTTTTTCATAAAATCAAAAATCACTCCATGCGTATATCGCTGACCAATAAAAGATACAAAGCGAAAAATACAACTTTTAATATCATAATATTCGCAATATGCCTGAATCAAACTTTCCGCAGATGCTTTAGAAGCGCCGTAAATAGAGGTCTGCAACAAAGGAACTTGTTCCGGTGTTGGAAAAATTGTCGGTTCACCATAAACAGTTGCTGAACTTGAAAAAGCAAGTTTTTTAATATTATTTATTCGAAGACCTTCCAATACATTATGTGTCGCTATGATATTTTGTTCAACATCAATCAGCGTGTTAGTCATTCCACCGCGCACATCAGCATTGGCTTGAAAATGAAACACAACATCACATCCCTGCATTGATGATATAAGCTTTTCTTTATCTAACACATTTGCCTGGATAAGCTGATAATGCGGGTTCTTTAGATTATGTTCTACAAACATTTTTTGTCCTGTACAAAAATTGTCATAAACTATCACATCCCAACCATCCATCAAGAGAAGGTCAGCCATATTGCTGCCAATGAATCCTGCTCCACCTGTTATAAAAGCACGCATTTTCAAGAAAAATTATTTAATTCGTTCGTCATATTGTTTTCCCATCGAAGCGCTCTCTCCTTTTAACCGCACGGTGAGCATATGTTTGAGCGCATGAAAGATGATAAGGTGCAAATCTTCTGTAATTTCCATATCATGAATTGGAACATGTACTGTAATATCTGCAATTTGTTTTATTTTTCCACCGGAGAAACCACACAAAGCAACGGTTTTAGCATTTTTACTTTTTGCATATTCAAAAGCTTTAACGACATTCACTGAATTTCCACTGCCAGACAAACCAACAACAAGATCATCTTTTTTTACAAAATTTTTCAGTTGTTCTACAAAAACTTCTTCGTAAGACAAATCATTGGAAATAGCTGAAAGTGCAGACGCATTATCATTCAAACAAATAAATTTAAATCGTTTGTCAAGCCCATACGATACGCCTTTCACAAAATCACCGGCAACATGAGAAGCCGTAGCGCCACTGCCACCATTGCCAAAAATAAAAATTGTATTTTCTTTATTATAACATTCCAGAAAAGCTTCAAGTAAATTCTCAACCGCTTGCTTATCAAGATTTGCAATGGTTTCAGTTACTTTGTTAAAATAATGCTGAACATTGTCTTCAGAGTTGTTCATCGCCAAAATAGATTAATTTAGAACCGTCGCGTTCAAATTTAAAATTAAATGTATTCAAAGGGTGCAAAGCATCCTGTAACTTTTTTTGTTTTGATTTTTCACAATAAAACAACATAAATCCTCCACCACCGGCGCCAAGCAACTTCCCACCCGATGCGCCATTTTTCAATGCTGTGCTATATATCTGATTGATTTGATCATTGCTTATTTGCGAAGCAAGTTGTTGTTTCAGAATCCAGTTTTCATGAAGAATTTTTCCGAAATCATCCAGATGTTCTTTATATAAAGCGTCACGCATATCAAATACCAATGATACCATGGCTTTTAGGTTTTCAAATTCTTTTCCTGAAGAAATATTTTTCTTCTGTTCGCTCAAAATGCCGGAAGCGCTGCGTTTGTTGCCAATATAAAACATAATCAGATTTTCCTGTAATGTTTCAAACACAGCTTCCTTAATATACAAAGGCTCAACTTTCACACTGCCATCTTTATTAAAATGCAGAATATTCAATCCTCCAAAAGCTGCTGCATATTGATCTTGCTTGCCAATAGGCTCTTTCAGAATATCAATTTCAATCTCACACGCTTCATGTGCAAGTATTTCTTTGGTTACATATTTTCGTTTGATAGCATACAAATTATGCAACAACCCAACTGTGAACGAAGAAGAAGATCCCATGCCCGTCCCTGCTGGAATATCAGCAATAGAACTGATTTCTAGTCCTCCGCTAATATTAAATTTCTTAATGGTTTCGCGAAGAATTGGATGCTTCAATTTTTCAACATTATCCACAGTTTCTGTTTGTGAATATTTTACCTGTATTTCTTCTTTTGCAAAAAATTTATGAGAAGAAATGTACATGTATTTATCAATAGAAGTACTCAAAACAGCCCCCTGATGCTGAGAATAAAAGGATTCAATATCGGAGCCGCCTCCTACAAAACTTATCCTGAACGGTGTTCGGGAAATTATCATTTGTGTTTATTTTTTTTAATCAGGACAAAATTAATTATTTATTTTGGTTTTCAGATATTAATGATTAAATCTGCAAATTCAATATCTTTTTTCACCAAGTCATATTCATCTGCTTTCCTTTGCTGATAAAGCTTTTCAATAGTTTCGTCATCATATCCTTTCCAACGATATAGTTCAAAAATTCTCTTTTTCAGTAATTCATCTTCAATTGTGTTAAAGATTTTCAAATCAGCAAATGCTCGCAAACGCTCATCACTCAAAACAATCACGCCTTCAATAATGATGACTTGTTCTTTCTGAAATTTGTAAGACATCATTTGTCTTTCCTGTAACGGATGACGGTTGTAAGTATTGATTTTTATCTCTTCATGATTAAAAAAAGATTGAACATCTTTTACCACTTTGTGTAAATCAAAACGCTGATAAACATCTTTGCATTCTTTGCGCACATCTTCGTCAACAAGCCAATTATCAAGCGAAAGAGACTGAACTGAAATATTTTTTTCGTTAAGTTTCTTTTTCAAACATGTAGCAAAAGAAGTTTTTCCTGACCTTGCATTTCCACCAATTAAAATAACAAAAGGACTTTTCTTTGCCGATTGAATTTGAGAAAATATTTTATCAAAATAAATAGTATACGGCTCATTGACAATAAAATCAACAGCTTCACGAAGATTCAAGAAAAAATAATCTGGAAAAACATTTGTTTTGCGCAAACCTTTTCCTGTCATCACGCCAACCGTAGTAACTCCGGCATTTTTACCACAAACAATATCTCTTTCATCATCGCCAATAAAAAAGGATTTTGAAAGATCAATATGATAATCTTTCTGTGCACTAAACAACATGCCAGGCTTTGGTTTCCGACATTCGCAATCTATTTTATAAGCAGAATTTTCTTCAGGAAATCCTTTGTCAGGATGATGAGGACAAAAATAAATATGGTCAATCTTTGCACCGGATGTTCCAATTTCAGTTTCAAGTTTTTTGTGAATATATTCAACCTCTTCAATCGTGCACAGATTGCGGGCTACAACAGATTGATTGGTAACAACGATTGAAAGATATTCTGATTTATTAATTTGTTTTATCGCATCAGCAGTATAATCAAAAAGCACGAAGTCCTCCGGTTTGCAAACCAAATGATGTTCTTTATTAATCACGCCATCTCTATCAATAAAGATTGCTTTCTTTTTATATTCATAATTCGCTCTTTCAATTTTCCCCGTTTCATAATCTTTATTCACTTGCACGATTCGTTCCGGAGTACCAATATCTTTAAGGTATTCAGCTGTATCATAGCCAAACATATTCATTTCTTTAAATACAACTGGGAAAATATCTTTTCCGAAATCTGCCTTTTTTCCCTTTTGAATAAAATTTAAAATTTGGGGACTAAATATATATGCGCCTGCATTGACAAGGTTTCTGTAATATCTATTTTCCTCATGCGGTTTTGAATGAAAAGCAACAATTCGCCCTTGCGCATTGGTTTCCACAAGATCACTATCGTAAGGATGATCGTTTGGGTGAAGAACAATTGAGCATTCGCTTTTATTTTCTTCATGAAACTTTTTAAAAAGACTTAAATCCATATTGACCATAACATCACCATAAATTACAAAAAAATCTTCTGTCAATTCCTTTTCAATCTCTTTGAGTCCGCCCACTGTGCCTAATGGTTTCTCTTCTTCAAAATATTTTATTTCAACATTAAATTTTTTTCCATCGCCAAAATGATTTTTAATAGAATCCTTCAAATGATTGACAATGATTATAATTTCATTGATTCCATATTTTCTGAATAATTCAACCTGATGCTGCAAGACAGGAATATTCCCGATTTGCAACATTGCCTTTGGAATCTCAACGCTGAAATCCTTCATTCTTGTACCTTTTCCGCCCGCTATAATGACCGCTTTCATTTAAATTATTTAATTAAATTATGTTTCAGAATGCAATACAATGCCCTGAAACCATCTTTCCAACTGATTTTTTTTCCTTCGTGATAGGTTCTTCCATAATAAGAAATACCAACTTCATATATCCGAACACCTTTTATTCGTGCGATTTTCGCCGTTACTTCAGGTTCAAATCCGAAACGCTTTTCTGTGAGTTTTATTTTTTTAAGTATATCTGTTTTGAATAATTTGTAGCATGTTTCCATGTCTGTCAAATTAAGATTGGTAAACATATTTGAGCATGTTGTCAACATTTTGTTGCCCACCGAATGCCAGAAAAATAAGATTCTGTGCGGCTTGTCGCCCATGAATCGTGAACCATAAACAACATCAGCAAAACCATCAATGATTGGTTGCAACAACACATTGTATTCACGCGGATCATATTCAAGATCGGCATCCTGAATGATAATGCAATCTCCGGAAGCTTGTTCTATTCCTTTGTGAATAGAAGCGCCTTTCCCTGAATTTTTATTTTGATTAATAAATTTAATATCTAATACAGCATTTTTCTTAATAAAATCAGAAATCTCCAGTTCCGTTTTATCTGTAGAACAATCATTGATAATGACAATTTCTTTTTGAATATTATTCAACAAACTGACTGATAAAACCTTGTCAAGCAATTTACAAACAGTCTTCTCTTCATTGTATACCGGAATAATGATCGATAATTTTTTGATAGACATATTTTCTAAATCTTTTTATTCTGAATTCTTACTTCTGTATTCTAAATTCTTTTTTTACTTTTTCGGTCTATAATTCGATTGCTTCAATATTTTCTGTGCATCAGTTTCTCTCATCAATTCACTGATTGTTACTTTTTCATTTTTACTCATAAAATCTCTCACAATCTGCCAACCAACCCAACAGCCAAGACGTCCGGGTGTTTCATGCGAAAATCCCGGTGTGAAAGGCGCATCATTCAAAAATTTACTGATTAAATTCGGTTCTGATTTATATAATAATTTTTGTCCGATAAATAATTTCCATAAATTTTCTTCATTCTTTTTGCACCAATCAAGTTGTTGAGATGTAAAGCCAATCTTAATGCTGTCAGGCAATTCAGGCAACATAGCATCTTCAAAAAAAAGAACTTTTCCTTCGGCAATTATCTGATTTAAAAAAGTCAAATCATTACGCTTAAAGACGTTTAAAGATTTGCCCATTTCACGCATACAATCTGCTGCAATATATTCTTTGCTGTAACGATTGGTCTTGTAAACCGGAAAACCTGCCATACTATAAAAACTGCAACTTTTCCCGAGATACATATCCAACTCAATAATCATTATACTATCAGTAAAAACAATGGGTTGGCTATCATTTAAAAAATTGACATAACTATATACTTTAGGAATTTTCTTTTCAGGAAAATAATAATTAAAATAAGTAAATGCATCCGAAAGATTTTTTTCAATCAAAACAAGATCAGGAAATTTCGTCTGTGTTTCTTTATTGATGCGGATAATCATTGGATCATTGATGAAACTTTTTAGTTGAATCATTTTCACCGGATCACTAAAATCAGCATTTAAAAAAATGTTAAATTCCTGTTTGATTGCATTGATGCCAGGCATGATATTGTTTTGATCCAATGAAAACAAAGCTTTATCATATCGGCTAATTTTAATATTAATCTTCTTATTAGTTTTATTCTCAGGATTTACTTTCACTAATCTGTCGATAGTTCCTTTTTCCTTAATTTTATGCTTGCATGAAAAAACAAACAACAAAACAAAAAGTAAAAAGATATATTTAAAAAAATCAAAACGCATCATAAAAATAAATTAGTATATTTCGGATTATTTGTAATTTTACATCAAATTGAAGATTCAAAATTATGAAAAAGATATCAATTATTTCAATTCTGTTTTCAATGATGTTCTCTTTGCCTTTATTTGCACAGGATTTGTTTGAGAAAAAAGATGTGCGTTTTGGCGTTAATGTTGAATCATCCATTAACTGGCTGAAAGTTGATAACATTAAAGATATTAATAATAGCGGAGCAAAATTAAAAGCTGGTTTTGGTCTTAATTTAGAATTTCCTCTTGGCAAAGTGGTTAGTTTTGCTACTGGTTTAAACATCTCAACTGGCGGTGGATCGCTTGATTATAACAAATCTGTTTATTATAGACCATCCGGTGATACAAGCAAATTTGTTATTAGTTCCAGAAATATTAAAACTACGTATATTGATATTCCTTTAACTTTTAAAATGAGGACTGCAGAAATTAAATCATTTACTTATTTTGCTCAATTTGGCGTCAATACATTGATTAGATGGAATGCAAAAGCTGTTGACAAAGGGCATTTTCCTCCTGCAACTACTGAAGCAACTACAGATCCGATTGTTGTTAATAAAGACGTTTCTTTTATTCAGTTAGGTTTAAATATTGGCATTGGCGCTGAAAAAAAACTTGCAGGATCTACTACATTGATTGTCGGATTAAACTATCATCATGGCTTTACACGCGCTATAAACAACAATTCAAAATTATTATATAATCTTTCTGATGGTTCAAATATCAGTCAACCCGCTTATGCAAGATATTTGGCTTTAACCGTTGGAATACTTTTTTAATATTAATTTGAAAAACATATAACTTTATCCCGTTTTCTAAAGCTGCGGGATTTTTTTATCGTATAAAAATAAATGAAAACTGCTCTCGCACAAATAAATTATCATATTGGAAATTTCGAAGAGAACATTTCTAAAATTAAACAACAGATTCAAAAAGCAAAACAGGAACAGGCTGAACTCATTGTCTTTGCTGAACTTGCCATCTCCGGTTATCCACCACGTGATTTTCTTGAATTCGATGATTTTATTCATCGCTGCACGTTAGGAATTGAAGATATTGCAAAAGAATGCCATGGCATTGCGGCTATCATTGGCGCGCCGTCTGTAAATACGGAGAAAAAAGGTAAACCATTATATAATTCAGCTTATTTTCTTGCAGAAGGAAAAATAATGGCGGTAAGACATAAAACGCTTCTGCCAACATATGATATTTTCGATGAATACCGCTACTTTGAGCCAAACAGAAATTTTGAGTTGATAGAATATAAAGGTAAAAAAATTGCACTGACCATTTGTGAAGACTTATGGAATCTGGATGAAGATCCTTTGTATATCATCAATCCAATGGATGAGCTAATGAAGCTACATCCTGACATGATTGTAAACATTGCAGCTTCTCCATTTAATTACAACCAAAAGGAAATCAGAAAAAATATTTTAATACGCAATGCAAAAAAATATCACTTGCCTGTTTATTATGTGAATCATGTGGGAGCACAAACAGAACTCTTGTTTGACGGCAGTTCTATGGTAATTGATTCGCAAGGAAACATCGTTGATGAATTGAACTCTTTTGAAGAAGATTTTAGAGTTTATCCTTCATTAAAAAAATCAGAAACAAATTCTTCAAATACTAAAAATCAAACAACATCTTCAATCGCCTTGATTCATGATGCTTTGATTATGGGTATTAAAAATTATTTCGAAAAACAAAATTTCAAAAAAGCAATTTTAGGTTTATCTGGCGGCATTGACTCGGCTGTAACACTTGTGCTGGCAGCTAAAGCGCTTGGCAAAGAAAATGTCAGAGCTATTCTGATGCCATCTGAATTTTCTTCCGATCATTCCGTAAAAGATGCAAAAGATTTAGCGGAAAATCTTGATGTAAAGCATGATATTATTGGCATTCATGAAGTTTTTGATGTGATTGATAAAAATCTAAAACCTTATTTTGAAGAACGTCCTTTTAATATTACAGAAGAAAATATTCAATCTCGTATTCGTGGAATTTTATTAATGGCATTATCAAATAAATTCGGATATATTTTACTAAACACGTCGAATAAAAGTGAGATTGCTGTAGGTTATGGAACTCTCTACGGCGATATGTGCGGCGGATTGTCTGTACTGGGCGACATTTATAAAACACAGGTTTATGAACTTGCTCAATTTATAAATAAAGAAAAAGAAATCATTCCTGTAAATACAATATTAAAGCCTCCTTCAGCTGAATTAAGACCTGATCAAAAAGATTCTGATTCATTGCCTGATTATGATATTCTTGATAAAATTCTTTATCAATATATTGAATTACGTAAAGGTCCAAACAAAATCATTGCCATGGGATTTGATGAAAAGATTGTTTCAAAAACATTAAAACTTGTAAACACCAGTGAATTTAAACGTCATCAGACACCGCCAATATTGAGGGTTTCACCAAAAGCATTCGGCATGGGCAGACGAATGCCAATTGTTGCAAAATATCTTTCTTAGTAATCGCTTACTGAAAAAAATTACATATTAAGATTCACTGCTTCAACAGCAATGATTTCAGGAGCTGCTTTCTTGACAAATGTTTCAACACCTTGTTTCAGTGTCATCAAGCCCATTGGGCAAGTAGAACAAGCGCCTTGAAGTTTCACTTTCACGATATTATCATCAGTGATTTCAATAAATTCAATATTTCCACCATCAGCTACAAGGTAAGGTCTTACCTGATCAATAGCAGCAAGTACTTTGTCGGTTAATGTTGTATCAGCCATAATAATTTATTTTGAAGTATTATTTAAAATTAATTTTCAAATTGATTCACAGATTCTTTCTGTTCATTTTTCTTCATGGTCAAAATAGCAATCTGTTGCGCTGTATTTTCAGCCATTTTTATAAATGCTTTAGAGATTATCGTATCTTTCTCAAGTGTAGCAGGGAATCCATTATCTCCGGATTCGCAAACGCTTTGCACCAATGGAATCTGCCCAAGCAAAGGAATTTCCATTTGTTTGGCAAGCTCCTTGCAACCTTCTTTTCCAAAAATATAATATTTATTTTCAGGTAATTCAGCAGGTGTAAAATAAGCCATATTCTCAACTAACCCGATAACAGGCACATTCACATCTTTATTCATGAACATATTCACTGCTTTTCCGGCATCAGCCAATGCCACTTTCTGCGGTGTGCTGACAATAATCACTCCGGTCACATTTACTTTTTGTATCAATGTGATTTGAATATCGCCGGTTCCCGGAGGAAGATCAATAACCAGATAATCCAGTTCGCCCCATTCAGCATCAAAGAACAATTGTGACAATGCATTCGATGCCATTGGGCCGCGCCAAATCAACGCTTTCTCTCTGGCAACAAAAAATCCAATAGATAAAATTTTTATACCATATTTTTCAATTGGAGAAATAATATGTTTTCCATCTTTCTCAATAACAAGAGGCTGTGCGTCTTCCAAATCAAACATGATAGGAATGGAAGGACCATAAATATCAGCATCAATCAAGCCAACCTTTGCTCCTTTTTGCGCCAAAGAAATTGCCAGATTGACTGCTACTGTTGATTTTCCTACACCACCTTTGCCTGAAGCAACAGCAATAATATTTTTAACATTTGGTAATGTTTTATCTTCAATTTTTCTGTTAGAAGTAACTTTAGAAGAAATAGTCACATCGACAATCACTTTTTCATCCACATATTGATGAATAGCCTGAATACAGTCTGTTTTGAGCTTTTCTCTCAAAGGACAAGCAGGCGTAGTCAACATGAGAATGAAAGAAACCTTTCCTTCTTCAATATGAATGTCTTCAATCATTTTCAATGAGACCAGATCACGTTGAAGATCAGGATCAATCACATGACGCAAAGCATCAATCACTTGTTCATTAGTAATATTCATTTTTTTATTTTGAATGTGCAAAAATACTAAAATAAATTGTCAGCGGCATTTGAAACTGTTAAATATCATGTTCCGTCAATCTTTTTCATGATATTATGCAGGTCAGGTACTGTGCTAATTTATTTTTATTTGAAGTATCTTTGCAAAAAATTTATTTAAGTAGAAACTATGAACAAAAAAACAAAAATTGTAGCAACCATTTCCGACCTTAGGTGCAGCACTGATTTTATCAAAACGTTATACGAAGCAGGAATGAATGTTGTACGTTTAAACACAGCTCATCAAGATTTAGAAGCTTCCCTGAAAATCATTAAAAATGTCAGAGAAGTTTCTGATAAAATTCCTATAATGATTGACACCAAAGGTCCTGAAATCCGCACGTCTGCTGTCACAGAAAAAATTCAAGTAAAAAAAGATGATATAATTTCTGTTAAAGGTGGAAATGCCGATTCTATTTCTACACCGAATTGCATTTACGTTTCTTATATTGATTTTGCAAAGGAAGTACCTGTTGGTGGTTGCATCCTCATTGATGATGGCGCACTTGAATTGATTGTTGAAAAAATTGAAAACGATACTTTAAAATGCAGAGTAAAAAATGACGGAACGATTGGTAACAAAAAAAGTGTAAATGTTCCTGCTGTAAGCTTCAAACTGCCTGCTCTCAATGTTAAAGATAAATCCTATCTTGATTTTGCAATTACAAATGATATTGATTTTATTGCACATTCGTTTGTCAGAAATAAAGAAGATATTATTGAAATCCAAGATTATCTAAGGACCCACGATAGCAGAATAAAAGTAATTGCAAAAATTGAAAATCAGGAAGGCGTTGACAATATTGAAGAAATTCTTGATTATGCCTATGGAATCATGATTGCCAGAGGCGACTTGGGCATTGAAATTGCTTTTGAAAAAATTCCCGGCATTCAACGTATGCTGATAAATAAATGTATTGAAAGACGCAAACCTGTTATTGTTGCCACGCAAATGCTTCACTCAATGACTGATCAACCGCGTGCAACTCGTGCAGAAGTAAGCGATGTAGCCAATGCAATTTTCAGTTGTGCGGATGCCATCATGTTGAGCAATGAAACTACAACCGGAAAATACCCCAAAGAAGCTGTTGAAACAATGGCGCGCATTGCCGAAGAAGTTGAGCTAACTTCATTAGATAAATTAGATATTCCGGTAAAAGTTTTAAGTACCGAAACTTCTGCATTCCTTTCAAAATCAGCAGTTGAAGCGGCTATGCGACTGGATGCAAAAATAATTATTGCCGACACAACCACTGGCAGAACAATTAGAAACATGAGCGGGTTTCGTGGAAAAAAATTAATCTATGCTATGTGCTATGATCGCCGTGTGGCGCGCGAACTGGCTTTATCCTTTGGCGTTTACGCTTATTTCATTGAGTCGAAAGCAAGTTTTGATTTTTTAACTTTATCTCTCAACAAACTTATTTCTGCCGGTGCTTTAACTGAAAAAGACAAGGTGGTTGTTCTCGGTGGAAACTTCGGAACATCGCATGGCGCTTCGCATATAGAGATAAGCACTGTTGAAAATCTGAATCAGAAAAGGAATTAATTTTTTCTTTTTTTAATATTCTTTTTCATCTTCTTCTACTTCTTGTTAATTTAAATTTCATTTTCAGATATTTTTATATATTTGGGAAATGGATGTGATTTGTTAATAAATTTGGAAGATTAGAACACTTTTAGTGAACATATAAATAAGATAGAAACATGCTTAAAACAAAATAACATTTTAATATTTTACACATAGAATATGTTTGAAAGTTTTCATCAATTAATAAAAATATTAACAGATAAAGCAATAAGTTGGACAACAAAAATTGCTACAACAATTATTGTCATTTTTGTAATATGGACTATAAATAATTCTTTAAATTTTATTGATTCTTTTAATACTAATAATAAATTAAATCAGCTAGAAAAAATTTCAATCGTACTAAAAGATTCGACATTAACAGTTCAACAAAAAAAAATTCTTATTGATACGAGAGTAAAAATATTTAATCATAAATCAGCACTTGAATATATTTGCGACTTTATTTCTTCATTGCCAGAAAAAATACATTTCCCAATATCGACAAATAAAAATAAAGAAATAGTTAAGACTGTTAATCCAATTAATTCTGTAAATAATTCTGTAAACATTAAAAATCCTATTTTACAATTTATTTTTAGTAATATTTTTCTGCTTTTATTTCAAATTGCTTTGCCATTTATCTTATTTATTTCCGATAAAAGTAAATTTCATAAGAATGCTATTGCTGCTTCAATCTTTAGTATTATACTTTTAAGTGGTGTTGCATTTTTAATTTCATTTATTTTTGATTTCATTCCATTAATATTAAATAGACCATGGATAAATTACTCTTTAGACTTTATAATACAATCGACAATTTGGATTTTAGCTATTTATTTTTCAGCAAAAGCTAAAAAGCATAAAACTTAGCAAGTTAATGAACCAAAATATTTAAAAGTTTTCCAAAAATAAAAATCATGAGTAATATCAAGCTTTTTGAAAGTAAGCAAATACGTTCTGTTTGGAACGAGCAAGAAAACAAATGGTACTTTTCCGTACAAGATGTTGTTGAAGTACTCACAGACAGTGCAGATGTAAAGCAATACATAAAAAGAATCTTAAGCCGTGATGAACAGTTAAAAAGCAACTGGGGTACAATTTGTACCCTAGTTGAAATGGAAGCCGCTGACGGAAAAAGACGTAAAATACAAGCAGCTGATGCAAAAGGACTTTTAAGAATTATTCAGTCTATTCCATCACCAAAAGCTGAACCTTTCAAGCTTTGGTTAGCACAAGTGGGTTCAGACAGATTAGATGAAATTGAAAATCCGGAATTAGCAACACAACGAACACGTGAACTCTATAAACTCAAAGGTTATACTGATGACTGGATTGAAAAACGAATGCGCAGTATTGCCATTCGTGAAGAACTGACCGAAGAATGGAAAAACAGAGGAGTGAAAGAAAAAATTGAATATGCTATTTTAACTGCTGAAATTTCAAAAGCCACATTTGGTCTGACTCCCGTTGAATATAAAAAAATAAAAGGCTTAAAAAGTCAGAATCTGCGCGATCACATGACCGACCTTGAATTAATTTTTTCAATGTTAGGAGAAGCTTCAACTACAAAAGTGACAAGAGCAAAAAATGCAAAAGGATTTATTGAAAATAAAAAAGCAGCAAGAATTGGCGGTAATATTGCCGGACATGCGCTGAAAGAATTAGAAAAAGAAAGTGGTGAAAAAGTAATTACTTCAGAAAATTATTTGCTTGAAACTGCAAAAAAGAAACAGTTGAAAAAATAAAACGGATCAAACCTCTTTACTCTTCTGCTCAAAATATTGAGTCAGAAGTTTCGTAACATATTTTCCAAAAACATCAAACTCAATATTGACAATGGTTCCGGGTTTGAAGTTATGAAAATTCGTGAATTGGTAAGTGTAAGGAATGATTGCCACTGAAAAAGAATTTTTCAGAGAATCAACAACAGTAAGGCTCACGCCGTTTACAGAGATAGAACCCTTTTCAACCGTGATGTTTCTGAATGATGGATCATATTCAAAATTAAATTTCCAGCTTCCATCCTGCTCTTCAACCTTCATGCAGGTTGCCGTTTGGTCAACATGTCCCTGAACAATGTGTCCGTCAAAACGCCCGTCCATCATCATGCTTCTTTCAAGATTCACTTCATAGCCCGGCTGCCATTGGCGAAGCCCAGTTTTATCAAGTGTTTCCTGAATAGCAGTCACAATATATTGATTTTTCTCCGGAAAAATTTTCACAATCGTTAAGCAAACGCCATCATGCGACATGCTTTGATCCACTTTCAATTCGCCGGCAATCTTTGTTTCAATCGTAAAATGAATATTCGTTTTATCTTTTTCAACATTTACTACTTTGCCCGTAGATTCAATGATTCCTGTAAACATCTTAATATTTTTTAAATTTTATTCAGCAATAATTACAAAATAATTCTTCTTCCCTTTTTGTGCGAGAATATATTTATTATTCAACAGAAGACTTGCTGTTACTACAAAATCTTCATTTACTTTTTCTTTATTTATTGAAACTCCATTTTCTTTCAACAAGCGTCTGGCTTCACCTTTTGATGCAAAAACCTTTGTCTTTTCTGTTAAAAATTCAATGATATTTATTCCATTTTGCAAACTTTCTTTATCAATCTTACTTTGCGGAATACCTTCAAACACGGACAAAAACATGTTTTCAGAAATATTTTTTAGATTCTCTGCCGTTCCGTTTCCAAACAATATTGATGAAGCTTCCACAGCGGCTTCATAATCTTTTTCACCATGCACACACAAAGTAATATCTTTTGCCAAAGTTTTCTGCAATAGGCGAAAATGTGGGCTTTCAAGATGTTCTTTGATCATTAATTCTGTTTCAGCTTGCGAATAAAAAGTAAAAATCCTTGTATATTTCACAGCATCTTCATCAGAACAATTCAACCAAAATTGATAAAATTTATACGGTGATGTTTTCTCAGGATCAAGCCAAACATTTCCTGATTCCGTTTTCCCAAACTTACCGCCATCAGCTTTAGTCAGCAATGGTGTAGTGATTGCAAATGCTTCACCAGAGGCTTTGCGACGAATCAATTCAGTGCCGGTAACAATATTTCCCCACTGGTCAGCGCCACCCATCTGGAGTTTGCAATTTTTATTTTTGAATAACCAATAAAAATCATACCCTTGCAAAAGCTGATATGAAAATTCAGTAAATGACAATCCTGTTTCCAAACGCTTTTTAACAGAATCTTTTGACATCATATAATTGACAGTGATGTGTTTTCCAATATCGCGCAAAAAAGTGAGAAAAGTATAATCTTTTGTCCAATCATAATTATTAACAATTTCAGCGCAATTACTTTTTTCAGAATCAAAATCAAGAAACTTGACAAGCTGTTTCTTAATGCTTTCAACATTATGCCTTAACGTTTCTTCATCCAACAAATTCCGTTCTTCCGATTTTCCTGATGGATCGCCTATCATTCCTGTCGCACCGCCAATCAGCACCAATGGTTTGTGTCCGGCTTTCTGAAAATGTTTAAGCAGCATCACTGATACAAGATGCCCGATATGCAAGGAATCTGCAGTAGGATCAATGCCAACATAAGCCGTTGATAATTCTTTTTTCAGTTGTTCTTCTGTGCCGGGCATTATATCGTGAATCATCCCACGCCACTTTAATTCTTCTATAAAATTCATGACTGTTTTTTTGTGTTGCAAAGATAAAATTTTATTTCACCTCTATGTTCACAAATTTTATTCTATTGAATTTTTCTTACACAAAATAAATTGTAGTTTTGTGCCATTATTTAACATATTCAAAGAAAAAAACATGTCACATCTTGTTGCAGCATCATTATTATCGGCAAATTTTTCTAATCTGCAGTCTGAAATTGAAATGATAAATGAAAGCGCTGCCGACAAATTTCATTTGGATATTATGGATGGAAATTTTGTAGGAAATATCTCTTTCGGTTTTCATATTATCAGACATATTGCAAAATATGCAAAAAAGCCAATGGACTTTCATCTTATGGTAAATAATCCTGAAAAATATTTTCAGAAATGCAAAGATTTTGGCGCTACATACGTTGTTGTGCATTATGAAACTTGTATTCATCTGCATCGCACAATAAATGATATTAAAAATTTGGGCATGAAAGCCGGAGTGGCAATAAATCCGCACACTTCCGTTCATTTGCTTGAAGATATTATTAATGATGTTGACCTTACGTTGGTAATGTCTGTGAATCCGGGATTTGGTGGACAAAAATTTATTGAACATAGTTATACAAAAATCAAGCAGCTAAAAGAGCTGATTCAGAAAACAAACTCATCTTCATTGATTGAAGTTGACGGTGGCGTTAATCCCACGAATGCAAGCAAACTCATTGCTTCAGGTGCAGATATTCTAATCGGAGGAAAAACAATTTTCTCTTCCGAAAATCCAAAACAAACAATTTTGGATTTGAAAAATGCCAGATAATTAAAAATATTTTCCCTGCCAAGTATTTCTTTCCGAAAGTCTTTTTTCGATTCGATGAACTATTTCAAAATTTTTAATTCCTTTCCAATCTGGAAAAGCAATTTTCTCTCTTGGTGACTCGCTGATAAATCGTTCCAAGACAATTGAGGGTTTCACTCGTTCGATAAAATCAACCATCAATTCGATATAACTTTCAGCTGAAAAATGGATTATCAAATCAGGATTTGAGTTGAATATTTTTTCTATTGCAGTTTCTTTAATAATTTGAAGTTGGTGTAATTTCAGAGTATTTATAGGTAATTGAGAAATAATTTTAGCTTCGTTCAAAATCATTTCAGTTGTTTCGCCCGGCAATCCAAAAATAAAATGTGCGCCGATAATTATATTTCGGTTCACAGTCATTTCAACTGCTTTTATAGAATCTTCAAATGTATGGCAACGATTAATAAAATCAAGTGTTTTATTGTAACATGATTCCATGCCATATTCAACAACTATATAATATTTTTTTGCCAAAAAACTCAGATAATCCAAAATTTCTTCATTGATGCAATCCGGTCGAGTGCCAATAACAATACCTATTACACTTGGATGAGCAAGTGCTTCATCATACAGTTTTTTAAGTATATTAAAATCAGCATATGTATTTGTGAATGCTTGAAAATATGCAAGATATTTCTGTGTTTTATATTTCTTTGAAAAAAAAGTAATTCCTTCTTCTAATTGTTGAGTAATACTTTTTTCAGGACTGCAATAAAAAGGATTAAACGTTAAATTATCACAATAAATACAACCGCCAGATCCTTTAGAACCATCACGGTTTGGGCAAGTCATGCCTGCATCAACAGAGATTTTCTGAATGCGTTGAGAAAATAATTTCTTATAATAATTTGTTGAATCATTATAACGCTTTGCGTGTCCCCACGGATAATTTGTTTTTGTTTCAATCATAGAAATACAAAAATAAAATATTTTGAAAGCACATTTTTATTTTTCATAACTATTCGTAAAATCTCAATGAAACTTATCAATATGACAAGACCATTTTTTATTTTTGCATACTTTTAAAATTTAATATGAAAAAAATCTTTTGTTTTTTAATCTTCAGTTTCAATATTTTTTATCTCTGCGCTCAGGATTTTAAAATCAATTACAGAGAAATCACGAAAGACGATATTTTGGTTGGCGCTGAGCGGACAGATCAATATTTTCCATTACTAAAAGGAAAAAATATTGCCATTGTTGCCAATCAAACTTCGATGATTAAAAACACACATCTTGTGGATAGCCTGCTACACGCAGGTTTCAGCATAAAAAAAATATTTAGCCCGGAACATGGTTTTAGAGGTAATGCAGAAGCAGGAAAAAAAATTGACGATTACACAGATAAAAAAACAGGATTGCCTGTGGTTTCACTTTATGGGAAGAAGAAAAAACCTAACTCAACTGACCTGAAAGGCATTGATATTATCATTTTCGATATTCAAGATGTTGGAGTTCGATTCTTCACCTATATCTCAACGATGCATTATATGATGGAAGCTTGCGCTGAAAACAATATTACTTTTCTTGTGCTGGATCGCCCAAATCCCAATGGTTTTTATATTGATGGTCCTGTGTTGGACACGACGCTTAAATCATTTGTTGGCATTCATCCGGTTCCAATTGTTCATGGCATGACGTTGGCTGAATATGCTTGCATGATCAATGGTGAAGAGTGGTTGAAAAATGGAATTCATTGTAAATTAAAATATGTGACAGTTTCAAATTATAATCATACTTATTTTTACAAAATATCTGTAAACCCATCGCCAAATCTGAAGAATATGAATGCAATTTATTTATATCCTTCCTTGTGTTTATTTGAAGGAACTATTGTCAGCGTGGGCAGAGGAACTGACAAGCCTTTTCAAGT
>Ga0209697_10002870_pt1 | contig 24092 bp, 16 predicted proteins | sample AliMusrvi5mmetaG_FD_184115 | JGI IMG/M metagenome (GOLD analysis project Ga0209697, IMG submission 184115) | Freshwater lake bacterial and archeal communities from Alinen Mustajarvi, Finland, to study Microbial Dark Matter (Phase II) - Alinen... | ecosystem: Environmental > Aquatic > Freshwater...
GTCTAAGGAATCCGGTGTGCGGCGCATCCGACGCGTGAGTGCGGCAACCAGAGACACCGGTGCAGCAGAATGACAGATCCCTCTACTCGACCTCCGTGACCAGTTCACGCGGGAAGGTTATCGCTGCCACCCCGTTCTCCAGACAGGCTGCCGGCTATCAGCGGTAACGAGGTGCGACGGGTATCGGTTTCCAAAAAGGGCTAAGCTTACCCCGTGATCCGATAGCAACAGTAGTTGAATTCCTGCTGTGAATCGTAAGGGGAACTATTCCACGCCGCGACAGGCCTATGGCCGGCTTCAGCCAGCCAGTACCAGCCCCCGGATTGATCCGGGGGGAACCTTAGGTGTCTCCGTCCAACAACAACACCGCATATTCCCCAATTCCGTCGTTTCCCCAGCAGGCATTCCGTGATGGAAGGCGAAAGTATACCGGCATGGATCTGCTCAAGCCCGTGAGAACGCTCGGGCGCAGCCTGCTCATCTTTCTCTCGTCATTTGGCGCGGGAGCGCTGATATTGGGTGACGCCTTGACCGGCCTGGTGGTGGGTAATGTGCGCGCGCGTGACCGCATTACCGCCCAGATGGCGCTGGTCGGGTTCGAATCGCTGCCCATCGTGATGATCACCGCGCTGTTCGGCGGTATGGTGCTGGGCCTGCAGACGGCGAAGCAACTGGTGCTCTTCGGCGCCGGCCAATATGTCGGTGGGCTGGTCTCGCTCTCGATGGCGCGCGAATTGGCGCCTACCCTCACCGGCGTAGTGGTGGCCGCGCGCATCGGCTCCGCGTTTGCCGCCGAAATCGGCTCGATGAAGATCACCAGCCAGATTGACGCCTTGCGCGCCCTGGCCGTCAATCCGCACAAATATCTGGTGACGCCGCGCCTGTACGCGGCGATGATCATGCTGCCGTTGCTCACCATGTATGCCAACGTCACCGGCATGTTGGGCGGCGCGATGGTCGCCATCAATGCCGGCGTCTCCTACCAGAGCTTTTTAAATTCCGCCGCGCAATTCACCGAAGTATACGATGTCGGCGCCGGTCTGCTGAAGACGGTGTTCTTCGGCATCATCATCGCCGTCACGTCCTGCTATGTAGGCTTGACCACGGAAGGCGGCGCCGCCGGCGTGGGCCGTGCCACCACCGCCGCGGTCGTCTGGAGCATCGTGCTGATGTATGCCAGCAATTATCTCCTCTCCTGGCTGCTGTGGACGTTCCATCATTGATCGTTAGGGGTATCATAAATTGACCGGATGAGCAGGATTGTTTTCGGATAAACAAGATAATCCTATCCTGTCCATCCTGAAAACCATCCTGTTTATCCTGTGAATGAATTACTGCTATGAAAAAACTACGGAGTGCTATGTCTGATCGTTATGTAATCACCGGCGGGGTCCCGCTCAATGGCGATGTGACGCTGGGCGGCAGCAAGAACGGGGCCTTGCCGATTCTTGCCGCCACGTTGCTGATCGAGGACGAGGTCGTCCTCCACAACGTCCCGCAGATTTCCGATATCGATAAAATGTGCCAGTTGATTTCGCTGCTGGGTGCTAAGGTGGAACGGCGCGGGCGCACGGTGCGGGTGAATGCGTCGGCCTTGACCTCCGCGCGGGCTGACCGCGACCTCACCGCGGCGATGCGGGCCTCGTTTTATGTGGTCAGCCCACTGCTGGCGCGGCTGGGGCGTGCCGAAGTGCCGCTGCCCGGCGGGTGCTCGATCGGCAGCCGGCCCGTCGATTATGTCATCGATGCGCTGCGGCATCTCGGCGTCTCGGCGGAAGAGCGCACCGACGAGGTGATTTGCTCGACGCCGAAAGGATTGCAAGGCACCACCGTCACTCTCGATCCGACCTATCGCAGCCCGGGCGCCACCTTCAACCTGGCCATGGCCGCGACGCTGGCCAACGGACGCACCATCATCGAGAATGCCTCCGCGGACCCGGAAGTCGAAGGATTTTGCCGTTTCCTGCAAGCGGCCGGCGCCACCATCGAGGGCGCGGGCGATAATCGGCTGGTGATCGACGGGCGCGATCATCTCCATCACTGTGAATACACCATCATCAGCGACCGCATCGAAGCCGGCACTTTTCTCCTCGGGGGGGCGGCCACCGGCGGCACCGTCCGCGTCGGACCGATCAAACCGGCACATCTCGGCGCGCTGCTCGATAAACTGGAAGAGATGGGGTTGGTCGTGCTGCGCGAGCGCGATGCCGTCACCGTGCGAACGGAAGGACGCCCACGCGGTGCCACCGTCTACACCACCGCTTTCCCCGGCTTTCCCACCGATCTCCAACCGCCGATGGTGGTGCTGCAATGCCTGGCGGAAGGTCGCAGCGTGATGAACGAAACGATCTACGATGGCCGGCTCACCTACGTCCACCAACTCCGCCGCATGGGCGCGCAACTCAAGCTGGAGACCAGCCAGCAAGCGGTCATCGAAGGCGTGGATGCGCTGCAAGGCCGCGAAGTGGAAGGCGCCGACATGCGCGCCAGCGCCGCACTCGTCCTCGCCGGCGTCGCCGCGCACGGCGAAAGCGTGGTCGATGGCCGCCACTACATCCTGCGCGGCTATGAACACTTCGAAGAGAAACTCACCGCGCTGGGGGCAAAGATTCAGGTGGTGACAGAGGCGACATAACGGAAGTGTGGGAGTGTGTGGGTGTGGGAGTGCGGTAGTGTCTGTGAAATACAAAAGCTCCTTATAGGCTATACACATAGCTCCCATAACTCCCATAATTCCCATACCGTGTGAACCACCGGTTGCTACACCCCCGTATGCCCGAACCCACCCCCGCGATTTGACCCGATCTCCGCGACGGAATCGGCGGGAATGAACTGCATTGCCGTGCGCGGCATGAGGACGAACTGGGCGATGCGGGCACCGGCCTGGATGTGCTGGGGTTCACCGCCGGTGTTGTGCAGAATGATGCCCACCTCGTCGCGATAGCCGGCGTCGATCAAACCGGGACTGTTGGCCACGCGCAAGCCGGTTTGCACGCTCAACCCCGAGCGCGGAAAGACCAGCAGCATCCACCCCTCGGGCACGGCCACCTTCAACCCGGTCGGCACGATGACGGTCGCGCCGGCGGGAATCTCCACCGCCTGCGGGCAGGTCACATCCATCCCCCCGTCGCCGGGATGCCGGTAATGCGGCACCACCGCTCCCTCGCGGCAGATTTCAACCGGAATGTCGATAGATTGCGTCAGCATGCAATAAGTCCTCGCTAAGAAGATGTAACAGGATGAGCGGGATGGGAAGAATAATCAACCGCGGCGACGCAGTGAAAAAATCTCCGCTGCGAAATCTCTGCGTCTCTGCGCCTCTGCGGTAAAAAAGGTTAACTTCTTCACCACCCCGGTTTGCGCTTGTAGACCCTGGCCAATTCACATCCGCCTTCATGGCATGCTCCCCAGGCGCAGTCGGGGCCGAGGTTTTCAAACACCACCGGCACGGTCGCTTGCAACAAGGTGCGCATCTGCTCGAAGAGGGCGCGGATTTCCCACTGCGCGCGGTTGCAGAGACGTTGCCGCATGATCTCCACGAGCTGCCGGCCGTTGACTTTCATCACCAGTTCCGTTTCGCAGGCGTTGGGAAGCACGAAGCGGGTATCCTGATTCACCGCTTCGGCGTTGAGTTGCGGGTCGGCGTCGTGCAGTAGCGCTTGCAATTCCTCATAGCGCGCGCCCAACTCCGCCATCGTCTGCCGGTAAATGGCCAGCGCCGGCGGGTTGCGGCGAATGGTGTCGGGGACGACGTAGCGAAAATCACCCTTGTCCACGTATCGTTGGCTCTGCTGGGCGTAAGAGGCGATGCGATGGCGTACGAGCTGGTGCGAGCAGGCGCGCGAGATGCCGTCGATGGCGAAATGGAAATCGAGATGCTCCAGAATGCCCCAGTGCTGGCGGGAGAGCACCTTGTCGCGCAGCCAGACGCCCATCGCCAGTTCGCTTTCCAGCGGGACGATGCCGTCAAAGCCGGACTTGCTGTAGCAGATGCGCGCCGCGGCATAGGCGGGGAAAAGGCTGCCGGTCCAATGAAGCAGGCGGACGGCAACGGTGACTTCACGGTCTGCGGTCTGTGACATGCCCCATCGTATCACAGGGATTTTAAGGTGTCCAGCGCAGTGGTCGCCGGGGTTCCGCAACCACCCGCTGGCGGTTTGACAGCCGTGCGTGAGCCTGTGGTATAATGCGGGCGGAGAAACATTGGTTTCTCGTAATCTTAGCGCGATTGGGAATCCATGGACGACGCACTCTTTATCGAAATTCAGCAGTTGTTTCGGCTCGTGCGCCAGCGCGGGTTGCGCGAGTTGTCGCTGACTCGACCGGGATTTTCCATCTCGGTGAATGCGGAATCCGCCGTCACCGACCTGCCCGTCGCGGTCCCGCACATCATGCCGGCGCCCGTGCATCCCGTGCCGGAAGAGCCGCAAGTCGCGGCGAGACCGCAAGGTTTCGAGCTCGTTTCCCCGCTGGTCGGCACCTTCTACCGCACCCCCTCGCCGGATGCGCCGGCGTTTGTCGAAGTCGGCGACGTGGTGGAAGCCGGCCAAACCGTCTGCATCGTGGAAGCAATGAAAGTCTTCAATGAAATCGTCTCCGACCATGCCGGCACCATCCTCGCCATTCACGCGCAAAATGGCCAGCTCGTGCATGCGGAAGAGACGTTGATGGTGATCGATATCGAAGAGTGAAGCAGGATGCAGGATATCGGATACCAGTTGGAACGAATCGCCTGGTGTTCTGTCGTCGTACAGCGGGATCAATTCCATAGCCTGCAGCACCGCTGTGGGTCTCCGGTTAAAGGTGGACAGCTTTATGCCTCGTGAAGAAATCAATGTCGGCGTGATCGGGTTCGGCACCGTGGGTGTCGGCGCGGTGGCGCTGCTGGAATCGAATGCGGACTGGATCGCGCAGCGCGTGGGATCGCGCGTGGTGGTGAAGAAAGTGGTCGATCTGGATTGGGATCGCCCGCGCGAATGCATGCCGCGCCCCGACCAGCGCTCCACCCACGTGGCCGATGTGCTGGACGATCCGGAGATCGATATCGTCATCGAGGCCATCGGTGGGGTGAATCCCGCGCGGAAGTTCGTCGCCGAAGCGCTCAAGCGCCGCAAGTCGGTGGTGACGCCGAACAAAGAACTGATCGCCAAGCACGGCGCCGAATTGCTGAACATCGCCGCGGAAGCCTCGGTCGATCTGATGTTCGAAGGCGCGGTCGGCGGCGGCATCCCCATTATACGTCCGATGAAGGAGAGCCTGGCGGGTGATCGCATCGTGCGCCTGCTCGGTATCGTTAACGGCACCACCAATTACATCCTCACCGCCATGTCGCAGGAAGGGCGGGGATTCGATGAAGTGTTGAAGGACGCGCAGGCGCGCGGCTATGCCGAAGCCGACCCTACCGCCGATGTCGAGGGGTTTGACGCGATGTACAAAATCGCCATCCTCGCCTCCATCGCGTTCGGCAGCCACATCGATATCGGACAGATTTACCACGAAGGCATCACGAAAATTTCCGCCGCGGATATCCGCTATGCCAGCCAACTCGGCTATGAGATCAAACTGCTGGCCATCGCCGCGAAAGCGAACGACGGCGCGCTCGATCTCCGCGTCCATCCCGCCTTCGTCCCCCGCGAGCATCCGCTGGCCTCGGTCCACGGTGTCTTCAACGCCATCTTCGTGCAGGGAGAGCCGGTGGGCAATTTGATGTTCTACGGCCGCGGCGCCGGCTCCGGTCCCACCGGCAGCGCGGTGGTAGGCGATGTCATCGATTGCGCGCGCAACATCAATTGCGGCGCGTCGGGCCGCGTCCCCTGCCGCTGCTACCAGCACCTGCCCGTGCAACCGATCAGCGAAGTCGTGACGCGCTATTACATCCGCACGCGCGTGAAAGACCAGCCCGGCGTGATCGGCAAAATGGCCACCATTCTCGGCGCACACGACATCAGCCTGACCTCCATCTTTCAACCCCAGCGCGAGGAAAGCGAAATTGTCGACGAGATGGCCGAGATCGTCTGGATCACCCATCACACCAAGGAAGCGAAAATGCAAGCCGCCTTGCGCGCTCTGGAAGCCACCGACGTGGTGGCGGAAATTGCCAATGTGATCCGGGTGGAAGGGCAATAGAGATTTCAGGTGTCTGGTGTCAGATGACGGTCCCCCGGATTGATCCCGGGGAGCCTCGCCACCAAGGCACTGCCCCCACTACGGTTCAGTTAACATTTAACGTCAATAATAATCAGCATCATATTGCACGTTTAGCACTGTTTGGAAGCTGACGCCAGTCGCGCTCCGTCACCGCTGATAGCATCACCGGCGAAATCTGGCATCCTGTCCGGAGAACGGTAAGGCAACGGCAACCGCAGTTGAATTCCCACTGTGAACCGTATTAAGAAACTATCTCAAAATGGATCGTCGCCAGATCGCGGAGGATTTTTCCTGTTTGATCCTGTGCAATTTCCGAAAGTGTGTGAGAACATACATGGCAGGAAATTGCACAGGATCAGGCAGGAAAAGGACCCGCGAGATGGTGGCGAGGCATTTTGAGATAGTTTCTAAGAACTGCCCCCGCCTGTTTAGATTAGCGAGGTAAACTCCATGCCGCCGACGCATCCCAACATTCTACTCGTCACCACTGACCAACAGCGGGCAGACAGCTTGAGCTGCTATGGCTCCTCATTCACCCACACGCCGCACCTGGACCGCCTGGCGGCGGAAGGAGCCTGCTTTACCCGCGCCTATTGCGCGAACCCGGTGTGCACGCCGGCGCGCGCGTCGATCTTCACTGGTCGCTATGTAAGCCGGCACGGCGCGTGGAACGTCGGGATGGATGTGCCGGGCGATGAGGTCATGCTCTCGCATCGGCTGGCGGCGGTGGGCTATCGCACCCACTATATCGGAAAGACACACTTCCAGGCGTTCGGCAGCGGCGGAAATTCCATCGAACAGCTCGACGGTTGGGAGACGCGCTATCCGGCGTTCACCGGCCCCTATTCCGGCTTTCAGCAGGTCGAACTGGCGCTCGGGCATGGGAACTGGGGCATGGGCGGGCATTATGGCGCCTGGCTGCAGTCACAGACGGCAGCGAAGATCCCGGAAGCCTACCCCTGCACGTGCCTTGCCGATCGCGGCTTCGGCGGTGAAGCGTATGACTGGACACTCCCGACCCGCCTGCACAACAGCGTCTGGACGGCGGATCGCACCATTGACTTCCTCTCCCACCGGCACGGCGAGGAGCCATTTTTTCTCGCGGTCGGTTTCCAGGACCCGCACCATCCGCATTGCGTGCCCGCCGATTTCCCGGATCGCGTGTCACCCGATGAGGTGCCGTTGCCGGATTACGATGAGGGTGAACTGGATGATAAGCCGGCGCATTTTCGCGAAGCGCGCACCGGCGTCCTAGAGCAATCGGCGGTACGCGGGGAATTCTGGGTCGCCGGGCAGGGACGTGGCGAAGACTATCGGAAAGTGTCCGAACGCGATGCGCGCCTGGGGCGGGCATACTATTACACACTGGTGCGGTTGATCGATCAGCAGTTGGGACGTATCCTCACCGCGCTCGACGAACAGGGCTTGGCGGACAATACACTGGTGATCTTCACCACTGACCACGGCGAGTTACTCGGTGATCACGGCCTGTGGATGAAAGGCCCGTTTCATTATGAATCGCTGATCCGCATCCCGCTGCTCATGCGCTGGCCGCGCGGCTTTGCCGGCCACCAGCAGCTCGCGGCGTTATCCAGCCAGGTCGATCTCACTCCGACCGTCTTGGCAGCCGCGGAGCTGGACTGCCCGCCGGAAATCGACGGCCACAGTTTACTCCCCGTGTTGCGCGGGGACAGCGAAGCGATTCAGGACGCCGTACTGGTCGAGTGCGTCGATGACCCGCGCAAGCTGCGCCTGAAGACCATCGTCACCGCGCGGCATAAACTCACCTGGTATTGCGGGCAGGACGATGGCGAGTTGTATGACTTGGCGGATGACCCGCGCGAAAAGACGAATCAGTGGAATAATCCCGCCTACGCCCCCCTCCGCGCACGCCTGCTGGGTCGATTGCTCGCGATGATGGAGCCATTGGAACGGCGGGCGGCAAGATATTGTTATGCCTGATGAGCAATTCCAGCGGATATAGGTTGGGCTGGTAGTTAGATGTCAGACCCGTCTGACTCGTCGGAAATGTTAGACCCCGACATCCAGCTCGACAGGCTCTATGTAGAGGAAACCATAACATGACCGGTCTCGAAAAAATTCTCGCCGCCTTCTCCCCCGACGGCTCCCCGGAGACGCCGGTGGTCATCTGTTATCCGGGCATCTTCGAGCGCGACCATCTGGGGGCGCTCACCCACTTGCCCTGGTGGCACGGTGTCGACACCGACCCTGATCGCCAGGCGGCGTTTCACGCCGAGGTAGTGCGCGCCACCGATCTGGACTGGTTTGAATTGCATACCGGCGCATCATTCGCGGAGCAGGCAGCGACGAGTTTCGAAGCCGAGGGCGACGACGTCTACCGGTTTGACCGCCGCACCGGAGCGCGCTCGCGCCTGGAGCCGCCGGTAGTCAGCGGCACGCTGGCCACCGCGCGCGGGGAAGCGCCGGATATGCCGAATGTGGCGGCTTTTCTCGATGAGCACGTGCTGGCGCCGCCGCCCGGCTATGCGATCGAGCCGGGACGCGAAGTGCTGCCCGCGCGCCTGCTGGCGGCGCTGCCGGATAAATTCCCGCGCACTGCCGTGGCGGCCCCGCTTTGGCAACTGTCCGGCATTCTAAGTTATGAGCAGTGGTTTCTCAGCCTGATCGCCGATCCGGAACCGCTGGCGCGCGCCTGCGAGCGTCTCTTGCAATGGCAACTGCAAGCCGTGCGGCAGGCGAAAGCGCTGGGCGTGCGCGGGATCTGGATCGAGGACTGCCTGACCGATCAGATCGGCCCCGAACGCTTTACCCGCCTGCATCTGCCGACCCTGCGCGCACTCACCGAGGCGATTCGCGCGGCGGGCATGTTCAGCATCCATTACTTCTGCGGCAATCCCTGGCCGGTATGGGATTTGCTCATGGATACCGGCGCGGACGCGATCAGCCTGGAAGAAAGCAAAAAGGGCTTCTCCATCGACATCGACGACGTAGCAGCGCGCGTGAATGGCCGCATGACGGTCTTCGGCAACCTGGACGCCATCGAGGTGCTGGAATCAGGCTCTCGTGCCGAGTTGGAAGCCGAGATCGCGCGCCAATGCGCCGCCGGCCGCCGCAACGGTCGCCGCTTCATCATGAGCACCGGCTCCCCCGTCACCCCCGGCACCACGGTCGAGCGCGTGAAGCTGTATCGTGAGATAACTCGCGGTAATTGAAGCGATCTGGCGCGCGAGCGTCCTCGCGAGCACTCCGGTGGTTGAGTAGGCCACGGATGGCCGTATCGAAACTACCGGAGTGCTCGCGAGGACGCTCGCACGCCAGTCACCCTCTCCCGTTGTCGATCACCGCATAATCGGGTAAGATCATCGTTGAGATGACCGTAAAACCCGCTGCCAACACATTGCCAACCCTGGCGAATCTGCCGGCCTACCAGTGCTATGACTGCGTGGGGTGCGGTGATTGCTGCCGGGGACTCTTCGCCATTCGCCTTACGGAAGCGGATTACGCGCGCATTACCGCGCAAGGATGGGAAAACGACCCGGAGTTGCACGGACAGACATTGTTTACCAAGCAGGACGACGGCCACCGGATGGCGCACCGGGAGGACGGCTCCTGCGTTTTCCTCAATGAGCGCGGATTGTGCCGCATCCATGCGAAGTTCGGCGAACCGGCCAAACCGCTGGCCTGCCGGCTCTATCCCTTCATCTACGTGCCGGTCGGGAATGAACTGCGGATCGACGTGCGCTTCGATTGTCCCCAGGTGGCCGGCAGTCGGGGGCGTTCGATCACCACCTATCGCGCCGATCTGCGCGAGATGCTGCCGCAGTGGGTGGAGGAAATGCTGAAAGAGAAGCTGCAAAAGGCCTCGCAGCAGGCGGTGCCCGTGCAGTCGTGGGAACTGCCCGCCCCGCCACTCTTCGCGCGCGTCACCCTCCCCTGGACCCACCTGTTGCGCATCGAGCAGGCGATGGAGAAGTTGCTGACGCGCACCGACCTCGATTTCACCCGGCGCCTGGTATGCATGGCCAACCTGACCGCCGCGCTGCGTACGCCGCGACTGGCCGGGGTGGAGATGAAGAAGCTGGACGAGTTGCTCGCGAAGCTGACGGCGATGGTGGTCGAGAAGGTGAAAGGTGACGCGTTGGTCCGGCTGGCGCCGCCCGGTTTGACGCGGGCCATGTTCCGGCAAATGCTCGCCGCCTATGGCCGCGCCGACCGCATCGGCCAGCGCCCCAACGTCTGGCAGCGCTTGACGGTAGGCTTGCGCATGCTGAATGGACGGGGGACAATGCCGCCGATCCGTCCCGGGTTTCCGCCGGTGCGCTTCGCCGATCTGGAAGGCGCATTTGGCCTGCCGGATGAAGAAGCCACCGCGCCGCTAGTGCGCTATTACCGCGTCCACCTGCAGAGCATGGGCTTTTGCGGTCCGATCTTCTATGGCCGTGCCTTCCTGGATGGGCTGGGGATGCTCTGCCTCACGTATCCCCTCATCTGCTGGTTCGCCCGCGCCTTTGCCGTCGCGGAAGGCCACCCCGCGCTCACCGCCCAGCACGTCGAGCGCGCCATCGCCGTCGTCGATCACCAGCACGGCCGCAACAAACTCTTCGACCTGCCGTCCGAACGCTATCGCCAGCACGCGCTGCTCGACCGCAGCACGCTGCGGTCGTTGATAGTGTGGTATGGAAGCTGACCAAAGATTCGTCCGTTGGTAGTAAACCACGCAGCGCAGCGGAGTGGTGTCCGGTAGCCACTCAGTTATTACCTTAGCCTGCAACTGCCACCACTCCGCTGCGCTGCGTGATTCACGACCAACGGGCTTGCGGAGGAACTCACGGCTCCGGAAACACATTCTCCGCGTTTAAGCGTTTCTCGAACAGGCGGGCGACCAGGTAACGGCGGACGAAGCCCAGGTTGTTAAAGATGCGAATGAAGAGCGCCACCATGATGGCGACGGCGATGTAATTGATTTTTAGCAGATTCCCCAGGTAGAGCAGCACCACCGCCAGCAAGCCGTTGATGAAGAAGCCGCTGACAAAGACGCGGTCGTTGAATTTCCCCTCGATATGCGAGCGAATGGCGCCCACGATCGAGTCGAACCCGGCCACCACCGCGACACCGATGTATTCCGTATACATGGCCGCAATCTGCATCTTCGACATGAAGACGGCGCAATATCCAATTATTAACGCCAGAATTGGCAGCCACATGGTGGTCTCTCCTTTATAGGTTTCGGGTCGGTCCCCGAATCAATCCAGAGACGGGTACTGGATCACGAGGACTGAAACCCGTTTGCGTAAAGGAATCATTTAGCCATGGTCGGAGCGCCGGCGTCTCGCCGGCACGTGGCCGGCAGACGGCCAGGGGGACCGACCTGAAACCTGAAACCCGACACCTCGCTAGGGTTTCTCCTTCTCAGCTTTTTCCTCCGGCACCACGGTGCCGAACACCGTTGGCGGTTGCATGGTCATCGCCGGCACGCGGATTTTATCGCGTTTGGCGACGGTAATCTGAATGCCGGTCGGGCGCAACTGGTCGAGGACACCGAAGGGCAAATTCACCGCGCCGGCCAGCACGTCCGGCTTGCCGATGGCGCGGATGACGAAGGGGGCGCTGATGGGAGAGTGATTCACCTGGATGACCGGCCCGACGCAGCGGATCGCCGTGCTGCCCACCACCCGTTGATCGTTGAGGGCAATCGCCTCCGCGTCGGCGCTGTGCAGTTCGTTCACCAGCAGCATCAGATCGACATCGTGCGTCAACCGTGCAATGTCGTTCAGCGAGGAGGGACTGCTTTTCATGATATTGGTATCGTCGATGGTGATGACGATGCCCGCGCCTTCCAACGGGACGGAGCCGGAGAGGATGCGCAGGTTGTTCAACTCTTTTTTCAGGATGCCTTGCGTGGTTTCGGAATCTTTAGTGGAGACGAGTAGTTTCTGCTTGTCGTCTTCCAACTCGCGCACCTTTTTCGCCAGTTCTTCGTTTTGCTTGCGATAATAACTCAACTGCTCTTCGGGACGCAGGCTGTTCAGGTTCTTCGCCCCGTCGTCCGGGGCGGCGGTATTCATCATCGAGGCGATCAGCGCGCCTAGCGCCAGGCAGACGACGGTGACCGGGAAGACCCACGGTTGCGGCTTGCTCAACGGCACCTGCATTCTCATGGCGTCACCGCCTGCGGCGCCGCCGTTTGCTCGGTGGTCTCTTGCTTGGGCTTGTAATGCCCGCCCAATCCGGCGGATAATTCGGGAGTGCGGGCATCGATGTATTCTAACTGATCCAGCGCGTAGCCGGCGTTGCTCGCGTAGACGATAATCTTTTGCACCACCCACATCTTCTCGCTGAAATCTTTCGGGAACCCCAGGAAAATCTGCGTGCCCTGGCGCAACACCAGCGTCATGCGGTCGGTCGGCGCCACGATAATCCGCGCGATCTCCAATCCGGGCGACTCGGGAAAGACTTGCCGCACGGCCGCCAGGCAGTCGGCCACCTGATGAGCGCGCTCGTCAGATACCGGTTTGCCGAACACCCCCGGCGGGTTGAGGGCGACGCCTTCCACCACCGGCACCGGCGGGGTAGGCGAGACGGGACGGGTGAAAAGGATATTGACGCCATCCAGATAGCGCGGCGGGGTGTCGTAGCCGAAGCGGCACTGCGCCAGCCGCTCCTGAATCTCAACCGTCAAGATACCCGTCGCCTTCCGGTGGATAATGGCGTGCCAGACGCGCGGTTCGCGCTGCTCGATGCGGGCGGATAACTGCGACAGCGGGGCGCGGTAATAATTGGTCTGCGCGGGCAGCGCCATCAAGCGCACGATTTCGGGAGTACTCAGCGTTTCGCCCGGTGTCACGTCCAGGCGATAAATCCAGAAACGCGGCGAGATGCACACCGCGATGATGACTTCCACCGCCAGTGCCAGCAGCAATATCCCGGCGAATCCCCACAACACCCGCACATAGCGGAGCCGCTTCACATACTTGCGGTGCGCCGATTGGCGCCGCAAGCGAGCGACTTCCGGATTCATGGGTGGCAGTGGGATATCCATCGACGTATTCTGATATGGCTCTTCGCGATTCGGACTCATGAAATGGTAATACCGGTATTAGGTGTCGGGTGTCAGGTGTCAGGAATATGCGGTGAATGTATTCATCACCTGTCCCGTAATATCTTCATCCGTCTGATCGGTCCGCTCCGACCGATCACGGTTTCGTCGCCGTACGCATCAGCGAGCAGTTTTCACCTGCCCCCTGAAACCTGAAACCCGAAACCTGACACCTATTCTACCCTGTCCCGGTCTGTTCTATGCCGGCTCCTTGCCGAGGGCGTCAGCCAGCAGGTAATCCAACAGGGCGGGGAATGCAATGCCGGCGACACGAGCGGAGAGCGGCAGCAGGCTGGTGTCCGTCATGCCGGGCAGCGTGTTTGTCTCCAGCACCATAATCACCTCGCCGGCGACGATCATATCCGTGCGCGAGACGCCGCGGCAACATAAGGCCTGATGCGCGCGCACGGCATAATCCATCGCGCGGGCCGTGACATCGTCGCTAAGGCGCGCGGGGCACACTTCCTGCGTGGCGCCGGGGGTATATTTCATTTCGAAATCGTAAAAACCGCTGGCCGGGATAATCTCGATCACCGGCAGCGCGCGCGGCCGGGTGGTGCCCAGCACCGGCACAGTGATCTCCGTCCCTGCGATAAATTGCTCGACGATCACCTCGGCATCGAATCCGGCGGCCATCACCAGCGCCGGTTCAAGTTGCTCGATCTCGCGGACGATGCTGACGCCGAACGTCGAACCCTCGTTGGCCGGTTTGACCACACAGGGGAGACCCAGGGTGGCGCGGACTCGTTCCGCCGAAGCACCCGGCGAGGTGGTGGGGGACATGCGCAGCGTGATGCCGCGCGGCGTGGGAATATTCGCCTGGCAATAGATGGCTTTGGCCACCCCTTTATGCATGGCCAGTGCGCTGCCCAGCACGCCGGAACCGGTATAGGGAAGGCCCAGCAGGTCCAGCACGCCCTGGATGCGCCCATCTTCGCCGCCGGGGCCATGCAAAGCAAGGAAGACCACGTCGGTATCGGCTTTCAAGGCGGAAATCTGCGCGACATCACCGGTAAAATCCACCGGCCGGACATCGTATTGGGCGCGGTCGAGGGCCGCAACCACCCGGGCGCCGCTCATGAGGGAAACGGCACGTTCACTCGAAGTGCCGCCCATCAGGACAGCCACGCGGAGCTTGTTCATCGATGCAAACTGCTTTCCGATAAAGTTTATTCCTGGAAAGTATTATAGCGCGTTTTCGATGATATGAGCGAGAAAAATAGCACGAAACAAGTATATTTTTCAACCGGTTGTCGCGAAAAGATGCACGAACCCGGTAGGCCAACCAATCACACGCCCACCTTTTAAGTTCGTAGTAAACCCGCAGCTGCAGCAAGCGCCGCCTTGGGCTCGTAGTAGGCTCGCAGCCGCAGCAAGAGCCGTTACCCCTTGCGTTACGCAGACGGCTCTTGCCACAACCGCGAGCCTACGAACTTAGTATTACTACCGCATCATATCCTGGCGGTAAATCGCCAGCCGCTTGAGCTATCTCCCATCAATGGGACAAATTGCGCCCATGATCTAACCAGCCCCATTCATGGGGCGTATCTCACTAACCCCGGCATTTATGCCGAGGGTCGGGTCTTTTCAGACGGCCTCTTAGTATTACTACCGCGGCTCAACTCACTGACGAATTCACCGGAGTAAAATCCTATCCTGCTTATCCTAAAAATATCCTGTGCATCCTGTGAATTCGTCGTCTGCTATCATGCTGCGGTAGTAATATTAGCATACGCGACTACTTCACCTCCACCGTCGCTCCTTCGCCATACGTCTTCATCTCCACCTTCTCCCCGGTAATGGTGACGGCGAAGGCGCCAATGCCGGTGATGGTTTTGCCGGCGACGCGGATGGTCGCGGGGCCTTCGCTGTTGGCGGCGACGAGATGGCCGTCTTTATACACGCGAATGGCGCCGGCGGTGCCGGTGAATTCCACCCCGTTCTCCTTGAGGGTCACCGGGAAGGTGTTGGCGACGATGTAGTCGGTGGATAGCGGCGTTTCCACCTTCACCGCGCTTTCGCCCAGTGTGGTGAATTTCGCTTCCGGATCGATACCTTTCAGTCGTGGATAAAGCACCACGAAATACCCCTCGCCGGTCGGCTGTTTCAGACGCAGGCAGAGCTGATCCTCCCGGCGGATTTTATTTGGGTAGTATTTCAGGTCGTCGCCGGTCAGGCGATAATACGGTTGCTGGACATGCCCGAATGTATCCGTCTCGATCACCGGTTGCGCGGGGGAATTGACGAAGACGTCCATATCCACCGGCAACTGCCCGTCGTAGTGAAAGACGTTGCCCTGGCGGGTCATGCCGTTGGCGAGAAACCAGAAGCTGTCGTCCGTCGGCTTGGTGGGCTTGCCGCTGAAGCTATCGCGCACGACAAAGTAGTTGGGACCTTTCGGGTCCACGTCTTTCAGGAAGAGCACCTGGCGGTGCCACGTCATCAGCGGCATGCTCTCGCGCGGTTGCCACGGCGTCGGGCCCGGTTTCTCGCGGTCAACCGGCGGATGTTCGGCCCACCGCGGCAGCAGTTCGTCGGCATCCCAACTGGCGTGCAGGTACTCGGTGGCCGGCTGGAAGGTCGCGGTTTGCACGGTGGCGTAGAGCCGCTCGTAACCTCCCATTGGGCGATGATCGATGGAGACGCCGTTGCGCAGCCAGGGACGCCCGAGTTGCGGGAAGTACCCGTTGCCGAAGTGCAGGTTAATCGGCTGCCCCTTGGCATACAGGGTATAGACCATGTGGTCGGTCGGCTCGTAGTGGCCCAGGTTGTTGCCGGCCATCATGAAGAAGCAGGTCTCATACGGCGTGCCGAAGCCGTGGCGCATCACCACCCCGTAATCTTTGAACCAGGTGCTCTTCAAGTCCGGCGTCACGTCTTTCACCGTGGCCAGCCGCTTCTCCGCCGGCAGCGTCTGATTGATGGCCCATTGCATCTGCCCGGCGAGTTCGGGGTTGCGCGTTTTGAGGTAATCCACCAGCTTTGCGTTATACTCCGGCAGAATCGACTGGTAGGAGGTATTGCCGATCGGCATGATGGTGCGCAAGCCATTGAAGCGCAGATCGGGCGGCAGCAACCAGTTGGTGGTAAAGCGGACGCCATCCGCAAAGCGTTTGGTATTCAGCGCATCGTCCAGCCCGTTGTCCATCATCGTGTTATTGGATTCGATTAACTGGTTCAGGGTGACAAAGGTATACGAAGGACACTCGTAAAACGCGCCGGCATCGTTCACAAAGCGTTCGATATAGTTGCGCACGAAAGCCGAGGTCCACGTGCTCCATTCATGCACCATCGGGTGATCGGTAATGAGCGCCGAACAGAACGAGCGCGTCTGCATGGCCATGATCGACATATTCGGGTTGCCCAGGTGTGATCCCGATCCCCACGGGAAGGCTTGCGGTGAATGCATGAGATAGGCGATGTAGGCCACTTGACGGCGCAGGCGCCGGCGATCCGCCGCGCTGAGTTGCGTCGGGTCGTTGAGGATGGTTTTCAGGTCGGCCAATCCTTTGCTTTTTAGCGGCCAGACGCTCACCAGGAAATAGTCGTGCATGCTGAAGATGCCGAAATTGCCGAAGGCCTGTTTGGCGGCGATCCAGCGGTCCACCTGCGCCATCACGTCTTTGGCTAGCTTGGAGCTTTCCGGCGCCCACGCCGCCTTCGCCATCGGGTCCGGCCAGTCGAGTGTCCAGTCCTTCACTGTATCCAGCGGCCAGGAACCGGTTTTCGCCGCGCTATTGAGCAACGAGATGCATTTCTGTTTCGTCTCGTCTTCCGGCGTGGTGAGCACGATGCCCCACGCGCGCCTTGCGGTCATCTCCGGCACGTCCAGCGTTTTGCCGGTGGCATTCGGGCTGTGGCGGCCGTAGCCGTCGAGATCCCACTCCTGTTCGTAGACTTGCAGCGGCAGGTTGGCGGTAATGGCGCCGTTGGCCTCGCGGCGGAAGCGGATCGCCATCTGGTTACGCCAATACGGGGTATCCAGCGCGACAAAGCCGACGGCATCCTTGCCCGGCTCAAGATAACGTATGCCCACGCCCACGCGACTCGACCAGCACGGCCAGCCGATGAGACCGTAATCTTGCGCGCCGGCGGTGGGGGTTTTCGGGGTGTAACCGCTGCAGACCGAGGTCGAGGCGTTGGAGGGTGAACCTGCGACGGTGGAGACGATGTCCTGCGATGTCGGCGGCAGCAAGTCCTGATATTCCGGCTTGTCATTGCGCGCTAGGAAAAACGCCTGCGTAGGGGCAAAGCTGTTGCCGTTCACCGTGAAGGTGTAAAAACGGTCCACTTTGAAGCCGTTCTGCACGTTCCACCCGGTATCGAAATCTTCGCGGATGCTCACCAGCGGCGATCCCTTCACCACCCGCGCGGTAAGCGTCCAATAGCCCTCGTTGAACCGGTAATGCTCCTTCACCTCGGCGAAGAGCGGGCCGGTCGCGGTCAGTTCCGTGGTGATGCCCCGCACGTGAAACGGCACGTGCAACTGCCCACTGCCGGTCACGCGACCGGAGGGCAACAGCAATCCCTGGATGGGACCGGGCACTTCCGCCGCGGGCGCCGGCCAGGTGAAGCTCTTCGCGCTGTTCAACAGGCGGATGCCGATGGGGGTGGGCGCATCGGTGGTTAATTCGATGGTATCCGGTGTCGTCTTCACCCGTACCCCGGCCTCAGCCGGCGCCGCTTTGCCGGGGGTGATGGTATAGGACGCGGCGCCGTTCGCCGGCACGTTGGCGAAAAACCACACCGTCATCGCGCGGATCGAGCCGTCGTCATAGCGCGTGACCTCACCGAGTTGGCTGGGAATCGCCTGCTTACCGGTCGTCACCCGCGCCTCCGCCACGCCTTTCACTGCTCCGGGCGGAAAGTCCAGCGTGTAGTGCACCAGGTCGTCCTGCCACGCCGTCCCGATATAATCGGAAATCGTCACCGTACGCGCCAACGCCATCCCCCGCGCCCCGCCGGACGCCAATATCAGCCCGCCCATCAACAGCGCGAGCAATGAAAAACGGTAATGCATGTCAATCCTCCAATCAAACGCGGTTCAGAGTAAACTCGCCGCCACAGTAAAAGCCGTATTGGGCTCGTAGTAGGCTCGCAGCCGCAGCAAGAGCCGTCTGGCCTATCATAAATGCCGGACGGCTCTTGCCACGCTGCGTGCTTACCACTTAGTAGTACTACCGCAGGTGACGCTTCCATATCCGGGCGGTAAATCGCCGACCGCTTGAGCTACATCCCATATATGGGACAACTTGTGCACCGAATCTAACCAGCCCCATTTATGGGGCGTATCTCAAGAGGTAATTGCAGAATTCCCCCAAATTCCGTTTGTGCACCAAGGAATAAACGAGACCTCCGTCGAAGGTAAAGTTACCACACCAAACCGTACGGAGGTCTCGTGAGCATGAACACGCTCGGTCCTAAGATAGCCGCCTATTGGCAACGTGTCCAGACCACCTTGTTTCCCTACCTGCTGACCGCCGGGATTTCCCTCACCCCGCCGTTGCGGCAGCTCGCTGCCATCCTGGACCTGCTGCGGGTCGAAGAGCTGCTGCCGGCGCGACTGCCGCACCGGGTCGGCGCCCCGCGCCGTGATCGGGCGCCCCTCGCCCGTGCCTTTGTCGCCGCCCAATTCCTCAACGTGCCGACGCGTAAAGCCTGCTGGCAGCGCCTGCAGACCGATGCCCCCTTGCGGCAGCTCTGCGGCTGGGGGAGCGCCGACGCGGTGCCCAGTGAATCCACCTTCTGTCGCGCCTTTGCCTGGTTCGCGGACCTGGAGGTGGCCGATGCCGTGCATGCCCAGCGCGTCACCGACTGGGTGGGCGACACCCTCGTCTGGCATCAAGCGCTCGATGCCACCGCGATCGCGGCCCGGGAGCACGCGCGGCCGAACCCCGAGCCGCAATATGGGCGCACCGCCTCGGGCAAACCCCGCAAACACCCGCTCACCGGCCAGCGGAAAGGACGCCCGCGCGCGGGGGAGCCGGCCGTCCCGCCGCCGCTGACCCGGATGGCACGGCAGCTCGACCAGGTGCCGGAGATCGCGTTGCTCGAAGTGCCGTGCCTGTGCGATACGGGCTGCAAACCGGATACGGAGGGGCACCTGCACTATTGGAAAGGGTATAAGTTCCATGTCGTGACCAATGAGGCGGGCATTCCCTTGCGGGCCGTGACCACCGCGGCCTCGGTCAACGATAGCCAGGTGGCCATTCCGCTGTTACTGTTGACGGCCCGCCGGGTGACCGCGCTCTACGACCTGCTGGATCGGGGCTATGATGCCGATCCGATTCGCGCCTGTTCGCAGGCGCTGGGCCATGTCCCGATCATCCCCACCATCGCGCGGGGTGACGGACCCGCCCCGGAGTGGGACCCCGATCGCGTCCGCTTATACAACGGCCGCACGGTCGCCGAACGCTTCAATGCCCGCTTGAAGGACGAAGCCGGCGGCCGGCACGTACGGGTGCGCGGCCAGCGGAAGGTGCATGCGCACCTGATGTGCGGCCTGCTGGTGATCTTCGCCGATGCCCTGCTCCGCCTGGTGACGTGAGCGGCAGCGCGGGTCGCGCAGGAGCGCGCTGGACCGGCTATCCTGCCTGCCGGGCGGTGTCCGCACGTCTCGGCGAGTGACTTCAACCCTGGGAAGCCCCAAAATGGGGCCAGGCATCAGGATGGCCACGGAAAATCGCCGGACACGGAGCCCAATACCGGCGAAAAAGAGGCCGGGCGCGTGAATTCTGCAATTACCTAATCTCAATAGCCCCGGCATTTATGCCGGGGGTCGGGACGCAGACGGCCTCTCAGCGAGCGCAACTACTTCACCGTCACCGTCGCCCCTTCGCCATACGTCTTCGTCTCCACCTTCTCCCCGGTGATGGTAACGGCGAAGGCGCCGGCGCCGGTGATGGTTTTGCCGGCGACGCGGATCGTCGCGGGGCCTTCGCTGTTGGCGGCGACGAAATGGCCGTCTTTATACATGCGGACGGCGCCGGCGGTGCCGGTGAATTCCACCGCCTTCTCCTTGAGGGTTACCGGGAAGGTGTTGGCGACGATGTAGTCGGTGGATAGCGGCGTTTCGACCTTCACCGCGCTTTCGCCCAGTGTGGTGAATTTCGCTTCCGGATCGATACCTTTCAGTCGTGGATAGAGCACCACGAAATAGCCCGCGCCGGCCGGTTGCTTCAACCGGAAGAAGAGCTGATCTTCGCGCCGGACCTTATTCGGATAGTATTTCAGGTCGTCGCCGGTCAGGCGACCATAGGGTTGCTGGATGTGGCCGAATTTGCCGGTTTCCGGCGTCGCGCCGGCCGGGGTGTTGACGAACACATCCATATCCACCGGCAGTTGCCCGTCGAAATGGTAGACTTCGCCGTGCTTTTCCATGCTGTTTGCCAAAAACCAGAAGCTATCGTCGCTCGGTTTGATCGGTTTGCCGTCGAAGCTGTCGCGGATCACAAAGTAATTCGGGCCTTTCGGATCGACGTCTTTGAGGAAGAGCACCTGTCGGTGCCAGGTCATCAGCGGGATATTTTCGATCGGATCCGTTTTGATCGGATCCGGGTCCGTCTTGCCGTAATCGGAGGGATATTCACCGCATTTTGGCAGCAGTTCGTCGATGTCGTGCGAGGCGCGGGTATATTCGAGCGCCGGCATGAACGCGGCGGTATCCACCTGCGCGTAGAGCCGTTCAAACGCCCAGTTTACCCGATGATCGATGGAAACGCCGTTGCGCAGCCAGGGGCGACCAAATCCCGGAAAATAGCCGTTGCCAAAATGCAGATTAATCGGCTGGCCTTTGGCGTAGAGGGTATAGACCATGTGGTCGGTGGGTTCGTAATGCCCCAGGCAGTTGCCGGCCATCATGCTGAAATAGGTTTCATACGGCGTGCCGAAACCATGGCGCATGAAAACGCCGTAGTCCTTCACCCATGCGCTGCCAAGTTGCGGCACGATGTCGTTGACGATTTTGAGTTGCTTGTCCGCCGGCAGTGTCTGGTTGGCAAACCACTGGAACTGCCCGGCCAACTCCGGGTTGCGTTGCTGGTAATAATTCACCAGTTGCGTGGCCATATCCGGCGGTACCGACTGATAGGATGTGTTGCCCACCGGCAATATCTGGCGTTTGTTGAAGAAACGCAAGTCCGGCGGCAGCAACCAGTTGAAGGTGAAGCGCATGCCGTTGGCAAAGCGCTCGGTATTCATCGCATCCCCCACGCCCGCGTGCAGCAACGTCGCATTGGCGTCGGCCAGTTGCTTCACCGTCACCCCCAGCGTGTAGGAGGGACATTCGAAGGCGGCGCCGGAATCGCGGGTGAAGCGGTTGATATATTCCCGCATGAAGGCGACCGACCACGCGCCCCAGGTGTTGAACAGCGGGTGATCTTGCACGATTTCTCCGGCGTAAACGCGCGCGTTCATCGCCATGATCGACATGTTCGGATTGCCCAGGTGACACCCTGTGCCCCAGGGGAATGCCTCCGGGGAATTGATGACATAGGCTTGATAGGCGGCGAGGTGCCGCAATTGTTTGCGCTCCGCCGCGGTGATGAGTTTGGGATCGTTGATGATATCCTTCAAATCGGCCTGCCCGCCCATGCCGGCGGTGGATGCCCACTGACTGACCGCGAAGTAATCGTGCATCGAATTGGTGCCGAAATTGCCGGTGGCGCGCTTGGCGGCGACCCACTTGGTCATCCGCTCGATGATCCGCTGACCGTCCTTGCTGGTTTCCTTCGCCCAGGCGGTGTTCGCCCGCGGATCGGGCCAATCGAGCACCCAGTCTTTGACTTCATCCAACGGCCACGCGCCCACTTTCGCGGATGCGCGCAGCAGCGATCCCAGTTTCCCCTGCGCTTCGTCCTCGGCCGGCGTGAGCATAATGCCGTAGACGCGGCGCGCGGTGGTGGGAGGCACTTCGGTGGTGCGACCGGTGGCATTGGGGCTGGTGCGTCCGTAGCCGTCCGTTTCCCAACCCTGCTCGTAGACCTGCAACGGCAGACCGGCGATCACCTGGCCGGCGGTATTCACGCGGAAACGCAGCGCCATCTGGTTGCGCCAGGCGGGCGTGTGCACCGACACGAAACCGACTGCGTCTTTGCCCGGCTCGATAAAGCGGATGCCGACTCCCGCGCGTGCCGACCAGCTTGGCCAGCCGATCAGATAATAATCGGTGCGGTTTTCCGCGAAAGACAGCGCGTAGCCATTGGCGCAACTGCCGGAAACAGTCGGCTGTCCCATCACCGCCTTCACTTCCGGCTGTGTCTCCTGGTTGAGCAGTTTGGCATACTCCGGTTTATCCGTCCGTCCGGTAAAGAATGCCTGCGTCGGTTTGAAGCCATCACCGGTGAGCGTGAGCGAGTAGAAGCGGTCGATATTGTAGGGTGGATGGGACAGATCGAAATGCTGCTCGTTCATTCCGTTGTCCAACTCCTCACTGATCTGCATCAACGGGGAACCGCGCAATACGCGAACGGTAAACGTCCAGTAGCCGGTTTCGAACAGGTAGCTGATCTTCGCTTCCGCGAAGAGCGGGCCGGCGGCGGTGAGCTCAGTTTTATACGACTTCACCTCGAACGGCACTTCGAAACGTCCCGACCCGGTGGTGCGGCCCGACGGCAGCAAAAGCGCCTGGATCGGGCCGGGCGCATCCGTCGCTTTGATTGGCCAGTCGTAGGTTTTCGCCCCATTCAACAGCCGAATACCGATCGGTTTCGGCGCATCGGTGGTCAATTCGATGGTATTCGACGTCGTCTTCACCCGCACCCCGGCCTCAGCCGGCGCCGCTTTGCCGGGGGTGATGGTGTAGGACGTGGCGCCGTTCGCCGGCACGTTGGCGAAAAACCACACCGTCATCGCGCGGATCGAACCGTCGTCATAGCGCGTGACCTCACCGAGTTGGCTGGGAATCGCCTGCTTGCCGGTCGTCACCCGCGCTTCCGCCACCCCGTTCACCGCGCCGTGTGGAAAGTCCAGCGTGTAGTGTACCAGCTCGTCCTGCCACGCCGTCCCGATATAATCGGTGATGGTCACCGTACGCGCCAATGAAACCCCGCGCGCCCCGCCGGACGCCAATACCAGCCCGCCCATCAACAGCGCGAGCAATGAAACACGGTAATGCAGCATGCCAATCCTCCAACCAAAATACACTGAGTTCGTAGAAACTCGCCGCCACAGCCAGCGCCGCCTTGGGCTTGTAGTAGGCTCGCAGCCGCAGCAAGAGCCGTCCCCCCGCGCATAACATCAGGGGACGATCCCCAATACGGTTCAGTTAACCATAAACGCCAATAATAATCAGCTTCATGTTGGACGCTTGGCACTGTTTGGAAGCCGACGCCAGTCGCGCTCCGTGACCGCTGATAGCATCATCGGCGAAATCTGGCATCCCGTCAAAAGAACGGTGCGGCTTCAGTGACCCGATAGCAGCAGTAGTTGAATTCCTGCTGTAAACGACTGTTCCCATCGCGGCAGGTAGCCGATTCTACCACCGAACCAAGCTTATTTTAACAGCATTGGGCGTTTTGCCGGCACGTGGCCGGCTTATGCTCTTTGACCATTGAATATCGCTATGGTGAGCTGACTCGGCGGAGACGAACCTGGCTTCACTATCAGATCATAGTGAAGCGTCCGCAAGCCGGATGCATCCGGCGCAATCGGGTAGCCCGGCCATGTATGGCTGTCCTTTATACACATCTTGTCCGCACGCAAAAGAGGGCTTTGTAGTAGTTATTACAAACCAGAGATGATAGCCTGCGCTACACTCTCCCCCTGGAGTAAGTGTGTCAAGGAGGACGGGGCGCATGGACTGGATTCAGGAAGAGTTCGGAGCGATTGATTGTCGGGATCAACGGCGCAATCGGCGGTTTCAGCAGGT
>Ga0209697_10002871_pt1 | contig 24090 bp, 21 predicted proteins | sample AliMusrvi5mmetaG_FD_184115 | JGI IMG/M metagenome (GOLD analysis project Ga0209697, IMG submission 184115) | Freshwater lake bacterial and archeal communities from Alinen Mustajarvi, Finland, to study Microbial Dark Matter (Phase II) - Alinen... | ecosystem: Environmental > Aquatic > Freshwater...
TTTGCCCTTTCTTCTTATGCCTGCGCAGCCAGGGGTAAATGGATGTGCGACACAACCCCAGAGAACGCATCACTTCGCTTGGTTTTTCTTTGTCTTCAACCACTCGCCGCACTGCGATGAGTCGGAGTGTTTCTAATGATTTGTGATCCAGCTTACGTCCGTCTTGCTTCGACATGACCCACCTTAACACTTCTATTGATGTAGTCTATACCAAAGACTAGTCAGTACATTGACGACGGGAAGTCCGTTGCGATTGTTAGCTGTTCAGCCAGAGTGGTTGGAGATCTTGAGGTTCCTGTATCCATCTATAACAAACCGGTCACTTGTATTTGCCCCCAAGCATTCCGTTCCTGCTCTAGAATGACCAGTATCACCATCCCAGACAGCGTAACTTCTATCGGGCAATCGGCGTTCAATTTCTGCACAGGTCTGACCAGTATCACTATCCCCAGCAGCGTCACGAGAATTGGGGACAATGCGTTCTGTGGCTGTGCCGGCCTGATTAGCGTAACAGTCCCCGCCAGCGTCACCAGCATCGGGGAGTTTGCTTTTCGTAACTGCACCGGCCTGACCGGTATTACCATCCCCGGCAAGGTCACCGTAATCAATAACGGTATGTTTAGAGACTGTATCAGTCTTGCCAGAATCACCATCCCAGACAGCGTAAGCAGAATCGGTAACGACGCGTTTGAGGGTAGCGGACTGACGAGCATCACTATCCCGGGAAAAGTATACAGAATAGGAGGCAATGCGTTCGGTAAGTGCACAAGTTTGACCAGCATTATCATCCCCAGCAGCGTCACTAGCATTGGAAACTACGCGTTCGAGGGCTCCGGTCTGACCGAAATTACAATACCTAACGGAATAAAAAGTATCAGTGACAGCGCGTTCAGATCCTGCAATAGTCTGACTAGGGTTAGCATCCCCACTAGCGTTACCTGTATAGAGGACTTTGCGTTCTGTGATTGCGCCGCCCTGACTAGCGTCAATATCCCTGCTGGTGTCAAAAGTATTGGTAGGAATACATTCAAATTTTGCGCAGGTATGAAGGCAATCACCGTGGATTCCAAAAATGCCTATTATAGCAGTTTAGACGGAGTGTTGTTCAATAAGGAACAGACAGCGATTGTCGCTGGTCCAGGTGGCATTTCCGGTAACATCACCATCCCCGACTGTGTCAAAAGCATTGGTGAAAATGCGTTTGCACACTGCAAGGATTTAACTGGAGTCATTATCCCAAACGTCGTCACTAGCATCGGAAAAGAGGCGTTTTATGGTTGCTCAAGTCTCGCAAGCATCAGCATTCCGTATAGTGTCACCAGCATCGGGATGGGCGCGTTCGCAAACTGCCATAGCCTGATGGTGATCACTGTGGATCCTCACAATGCGAAGCATAGCAGTTTAGAAGGGCTGCTTTACGATAAGAGTCAGACCGCCATCCTCCAGTGTCCAGGAGGGAAGTCCGGGTGCATCACGATCCCCGGTGGGGTCACCAGTATATGCGAAGGTGCGTTCTGTGGTTGCACGGGACTGACCAGTATCAAGATCCCCAGTGGTGTCACCAGCATCAAAACTGCAGCATTTCAGGGTTGCACGGGTCTGGCCAGCATCACTATCCCCGCCAGTGTGACTGGCATTTGGAGTGCCGCGTTCGCTCATTGCACGAGCCTGACTAGTGCCCACTTTAGCGGCAACGCCCCAAAAATGGGAGTGAACGTTTTTAGGCATACCGCCAGTGATTTCACCGTATATTACTTGGATGGAAAAATCGGCTTCACATCGCCGGAATGGAATGGTTACAAAGCCGTAAACGAGGGTGCCAGTAAATAAGACCCACAACTTGTGCGGCGATGCCCAACCAGAATACGGACACTCCCCGCTCAAGTGCCTTATCGGGTTGTCACGTAAATATACCTGGGAGATGATGTGGAGTTTCAATCTCCCTGTTTAGTCTGATAGCACTGTCAGTGCTCCGCGCTTTTCAGGAGGAACTGCACGCCTCTGTTGAACTGTTCGTCTAGCAGGCTTTCCACGTTGGTGTTCTTTTGGGCGGCGAGCTTTTCGAGTTGTTTGGCCTGACGCTGGGTGATGGGCATCTTGGATGTGAGTGTGACGGTGTTGGGCATATCCAGCCATGCGACACGGGCTTTGGTGATTTCAAACTTGTTGAGGCCCAGGCCTTCCAGCACTCCCAGGGCCATCATCTCGTTACCGGCAAATGCCATGTGTACTCCGTCGATGGTGAGGTTGTTGATGGCGGACTTGGGCTGTTTCTTGGCTGCTTCCGCGCCTGCGGTGACTGCTGCTTGCATGGCAGCATTCAAATCGGCGAGCTGACATTTCTTTTCAGCTGCGAGCGAGTGGAGGAACTCGTTATAGCCCACTAGTTTCTGGTTATTGGCATCCGCCTGGTTCTCGCCTATCATGGTGGAGGTGAGGATGACGACCTTCACGCCCGCCGCCTGCGCCTTGTCCACGATTTCTGTGATGTTTTTTTTGTAGTCTTCCAGAGGCACGCCATTCGCTCCGTGCCAGACGTCATTGACACCGCAGCTCAGGGTCATCCACTGGGTTTTTTTGTTCAGCACGTCATTGTCCAGGCGTTTGAGCATGTCGATGGATGTGTGACCGCTGATACCCGCACCAATGACTTCAATTTTAACACCGTTGGCCTCGAGACCTTTGGCGATGAGGTTCACATACCCACCCGGATTGTTCGCGTCCTGGCCGAATTGGGTGATGGAATCCCCTAGGAAGGCTACTTTTTCGCCGGATTTGACAGGAATCTCCGCGTGCAGCAAAGCGGAGGCGGTGAACAGGATGGCGAGCGTGGAGGCTGGAATGCAATATTTCATGATGAGAGCGGGGTTTATGTTAAAAAGGCAGCCTGTGCCGCGCCGGTTGCGAAGTAAAACCTAAATTAGCCCGTAGATATCACCGTGAAATCTTTTGCTTGTGGTTCCGGAGCTTCAAATGGGACACTCGGGCCGGTTATGGATCAGCAAACACCCGGATCTATCAAAAATCGTGCGCAACTAGCCCGCTTTGCCTGGATCTCTATCTCTGCGGCGATCGTAACAATTGTTTTGAAAACTGCCGCCTTTTATCTAACTGGATCGTTGGGATTGTTGTCCGATGCGCTTGAATCACTGGTCAACCTGGCGGGTGGCATTATGGCGCTGGCCATGCTGACTATCGCCGGGAGGCCGGCGGATGAAAGGCACTCCTACGGGCATAGCAAAGCCGAGTATTTTTCCAGTGGTGTGGAGGGGGCTCTAATTCTTGTGGCAGCGCTGGGCATCGCTTATACCTCGATCCCGCGCTTGTTCCATCCCAAGGAACTCGAACAGGTGGGGGCGGGACTGGCTGTCTCGATGGTGGCATCGATGATCAATTTAGGTGTGGCACTACTATTGATGCGCGTGGGGAAAAAGAACCATTCCATTACCCTGGAGGCCAACGCGCACCACCTTCTGACCGATGTATGGTCCTCCGTGGGAGTGCTCGTGGGTGTGGCTGTGGTCGCACTAACTGGATGGTTATGGATGGATCCAGTGGTGGCCATGCTGGCCGCGACTAACATTGTGTGGACAGGTGCGCGCATTGTCTGGCGGTCGATTTCCGGCTTGATGGATCAAGCGCTGACACCGGAGGACATAGCCAAGGTGCGTGCTGTCCTGGAAACTTATCAGAATGACGATGTGCAGTTCCATGCCCTGCTCACGCGCCAGGCAGGGGCGCGCAAGTTCGTATCGGTGCATGTTCTGGTGCCTGGCGCGTGGACGGTGCATCAGGGGCACGAACTGCTTGAGCGGATAGAACAGAGTATCCGCCAAGTGCTGGCTAACAGCACTATTTTTACGCACCTTGAATCTTTAGAGGATCCGGCGTCCTGGGACGATCAGGAACTGGACCGGGTGTGAGACTCAGGCACCGATTTCGGTGCGACCTGAGAGCTGCGCGCCTTCCTCCATGGAGAACACCTTTGATTTGATGTCGCCGTTGATTCTGGACTTGTCCTTAAGCTCGCAGCGTTCGGAGGTGATTTTTCCCTCGATCTTGCCGTAGACCTTGACTTCACCAGCGGTGACGTCGCCCTTGATGACGGCGTTTTCTCCGATGGTCACGCGACCCTTATCGGATGTGATTTCACCTTCGATTTTTCCGTCAACGATCATGTCGTTGGAAAAGCGGATGGAACCTGTGATTTCGATTCCACTGGAGAGAACATTGGTCGGGCTGGCCATAACGTTGGGAGAGGAACAAAGACCGGGGCACTTGGCAATGTCAAAGATCATACGGGATGAATCGGGCCACACCTCAGCAAATAACCTGTCAAAACGGCGGTTGCTGGCGGGAAGAGCACGCGGGCTTGCGCTTTTAGCCGAACCCGCTCAGTTTCGTCCCATGCGCGACGATGTGATAATCAGAACGGCGGACGTCCACCGCAGCTACCGCGTGGGAAGGAAGTCCATTGAAATCCTGCACGGGATTGACTTGGACATCCACCGCGGCGAGAAGATTTTCCTTTGTGGCCCGAGCGGTGCGGGCAAGACGACCCTGCTTTACACCCTGGCGGGCCTGGAACGTCCCGAGCGTGGCAGCGTCCACATCCACGGGACGGATCTCTACGCAATGGGCCGCAAGCAGCAGGCGCGCTTCCGCAACCGGGAAATCGGATACGTGTTCCAAAACTATAATCTGCTTCCCGAGTTGACCGCGCTCGAAAATGTGGCCGTTCCCGGTGCCATCGCGGGTCAAAATTCGGACGATGCAGCCCTCAAGGCGCTTGCGCGCGTAGGTTTGTCAGAACGTGCCAGTCACCTGCCTGCAGAATTGTCCGGAGGCGAGCAGCAACGCGTGGCCATCGCCCGTGCGATCGTCAACGAGCCGAAGATTCTTTTTGCCGACGAGCCCACTGGCAATCTCGACTCTAAAAACGGCTCGGAAACCATGGCAATCTTATTAGATATGGTGGCCGAGCATGGAGTGACACTCGTGGTGGTGACGCACGACAGGAATCTGGCCACAGCGGGGGACCGTACGCTGGTGATCCGTGACGGGAGCATCCTGTCCGAGTGAGAAACCTAGTTTCCGAGCAGCGCAAGGATAGGTTGCGGGTAGATGCCCAGCACGAGCGTGGCGACAGTTAGGACGGCGATGCAGACCTTGCTGATGGTTGGCAAGGTCACCTCCGGGAGGTCACCAGGGGCGGACCACCACATGGCGCGCACCACTTTGAGATAATAATAGAACCCCGCAGCGGCGGCGATAAATGCTACGCCGACACCGGTCCAGAGTTTCGCCTCCACGGCCAGCGAGAAGACGAAGAACTTACCCAGGAATCCGGCGGTGAGCGGAACACCCGCCAGAGCGGCTAACAAAACTGTCAGCGCCAACGCCAGCAGCGGGTTGGTTTTTCCAAGTCCGCTGAAATGTTTGATCGTCTCGCCATCGCGCTGGATGTGGACCTGTGCGAGCACGAAGAACACGCCGAGCGTCATGATCAGATAGGTGGCCAGATAGAAAGAAACCACCTTGACCGAGCCAAGAGAGCCGACTGTTTCCGCTTTGCCCGCAGCCAGTGCGAGCAGTAGGAAGCCTGCGTGAGCAATCGACGAATAGGCGAGCAAGCGCTTGAAATTGCTTTGTGGGATGGCAGCCAGGTTGCCAAAGAGCAGTGTGGCCACGCTGAGAATGATCAGCAGATTGAGCACTGGCACGCGGGTGGTGGCCTCACTGAGCAGGGGGGAGAGGAAGCGAATCATCAGGATGAAACCCGCTGCCTTGGACCCGACGGATAGAAATGCCGTGGTGGGAGTGGGCGCACCCTGATAGACATCCGGTATCCACACCTGCATAGGCACTGCGCCTATCTTGAACCCCAGTCCGACCATTACCAGCGCGATACCAAAGAGCAGGGGTGTCGGGTTTGTGATTTGAGGACTGAGAGTTGCGATTCCGGAAAGGCTCATGGTTCCGGTGGTGCCGTAGATCCACGCGATGCCATAGACGAGGAACCCGGTGCTGAGCGCGCCGAGGATGAGGTATTTCACACCAGCCTCGAGCGAGCCCACATTGCGGCGCATGTAGGCGACCAGAATGTAGAAGGTGATGGTAACGAGTTCCAGCGAGACGAAGGCACCCGCCATGTCCTTGGCTGATGCGAGGAACATCATGCCCGCGCAGGCAAACACCGGCAGCGCGTAATATTCCCCCGTGCTGTTTTCAGAGCCCGGATGATCGGTGAAACGTGCTAGAACTTTCCGATAATCCACCGACATCAGAACAACGAACAAGGTGCAGGTGAGAGCGAAGATTTTGTAGAACAGCGCTAGATCATCGAATTGATAGAAATTCCACAATGGCCAGTGATTCCATTTGGCAGCGGGACCGGCACTTTCCGGGCCAATGGCGGCGCGGGTGAGGATGAGTATGACCACTAGGCCGAGCGCTGCGGCTATGCCGACCCAAGCCTTGCTTTTCGTGGAAACGAAAGCTTCGGCCAGCAGCAGGATGATGCCGAGGGTAATGGTGAGGGCTTCCAGATAGTAGGCGGGCATGGCGGAGAAATTCCTAATTTTATTTCAGCAGGTTGAGCAGGATGTTCGGATAGATTCCCACTGCCAAGAGGACCAGCGCCAGCAATACTGCCGGGATGCGGTCGGCCAAGGTGAGATCGGGAGCAGATTCGGTGGCCTTGACGGTAGGACCGTGGAAGATATTGCGATAGGCGCGCAGCATGTAGACGGCTGAAATCACCACGCCCCAGATCGAGAGAATGCAGGCGATCTGGACAGGACCCAAGCCGGACGTGCCGTTGTAGCCCTTGAAGGCGGAGAGGAACACGAGCACCTCACCCGCGAAGTTGGCGAGGCCCGGCAGCCCGATGGACGCCATGGCCGCGATGCCGAATAAAAAGGCAAGCTTGGGCGCGGATTTGGCGAGGCCGCCTAGGTCTGATAGATCGAGCGAGCCGGTATTGCGCTCGATGCGGTCTGCCAGCCCGAAGAGCATGGCGATGGACACGCCGTGTGCGAACATCAGGAGCACCGCGGCGGGCTGGGCCAGCGGATTATGCGGGAAGGCGATGAGCGCGGCGATGGCAAGAAAGATGTAGCCCATGTGCATCACGGAGGAGTATCCCAGCATGCTGTCGAGTCGTTTTTGAGAAATGGTGACGTACCCGATCCATAGGATGTTTCCTAACAGTATTACCAGCAGTGGTGTGAGCCACACATGGAGACCGTCCGGCACCATGGGCAGGGCGATGCGGAGCAATCCGTATAGGCCGAATTTTTTCAGGACACCGGCATGGAGCATGGCCACGGGCGCGGGTGCGCTGGCATAGGCTGGTGCAGCCCAAGAGTGGAAGGGGAAGAGTGAAACAAGCGTGCCGAATCCAACCAGCAGCAGTGCGGCTATGCCCTTTTGTGCAGAGGGCTCAATGGAAGTCGAGAAAGCCAGCATTTTCCCCATGTCGAAGGAGCCACAGATGTTGGCCAGCCATACAAGCCCGGCGAGAAGGACGATAGAGCCGAGACCGAGATAGATGGTGATTTTCCATGCGGCCGCGTGGCGGTCACCGCGACCCAACATGCCTATCATCAGGAAAGTGGGGATCAGTGCGAGTTCGTGGAAGGCATAGAAGAAAAACAGGTCGGTGGCGGCGAAGGCACCGAGCGCGCCGCCGGAAATGAGCAGTGAGGAACCATAGTAGAGTTTCTCTCTCCCTTCCGGAGCCTTGCCGGATAGCACTGCGGCCAGCGTGACGATCACGGTGAGCAGCACCATCACCACGCTCATGCCATCTGGAAAACCGAAGGCCAGGTTCATCGCTGGTTTCTGCAGCACCGGCACGGTGAAGGACCAGCACGGGCATTGCCATGTGGCGGCGGCGTAGAGGCCGAGTGCGAGATTGATCACGGACGCGCCGACGGCGGTCAGACGTGCGGGCACACCTAGCAGAATTGCCAGAAACGCGGCGATCGGGATCAGGACGAGGAGGGCGAGCATGGGTGGATAATTTCGTTAGATGAACACCGTGAAATAGATGACGAGGATGACTCCGAGCCCGAAGGCGAACGCGTAGCCCTGGAGTTGGCCGGACTGCAGTTTGCGGAAGAAGTCTCCGGTGCTGGCGGTAGCGTGGCTGAGTCCACCGACCAGCAGGCCGTTGATGAGGAATTCATCGAAGAAATAAACGATGGTCGCGAAGGCGTCTTGGAAATACGGGACCAGGATTTTGTCGTAGAAGGTATCGATCTCGAAACGATTCCTCAGCAGTGGAATGTGGACGGGATCCTTATCCTTGCCTGCGTATAGGATAAACCCAGCCAGCACACCGAGGACGAGTGCGGCGAGTGATACGCCAGCCACCATCGTGAAGAGGTGGAATTCGCCCGCGTGTTCCGGCATGGTGGGGGCGCAACTGGCCAAGAACGGGCATTTAGAAACATAACCGGAGAAAATAGCGAGGGTGGCTAACAATGCGAGCGGCACCCACATTAGCGGCCCCACCTCATGGGCGTGTCCCGCGTTTTCGGAGCGGTGTTTTCCAAGGAAAGCGACGACAAACAAGCGGGTCATGTAGAAGGGAGTGAGCAGCGCAACAAACGCGGCGACCCAGAACAGCGGGGACCCAGCTTTGTGCGCGGCATCAAGGATCAATTCCTTGGAGAAGAATCCTGATGTGCCTGGAACTGCGATGAGCGCTGCACAGCCGGCGAGGAATGTCAGACCTGTGAGCGGCATTTTTTTCAGAAGACCACCCATTTTCCAGATGTCCTGCTCATGGTGGCAGGCGAAGATCACCGCGCCAGAACCAAGGAAGAGCAAGGCCTTAAACCATGCGTGAGTGAAGAGGTGGAACATGGCTGCCTCGCCATTCACAAAGCCCACGGCCATGACCATGTATCCGAGCTGAGAGAGAGTCGAGTAAGCGAGCACACGCTTGATGTCGTCCTGCTGGGTGGCCATGAGTGCGGCCACCAGCGCGGTGAGTCCACCGGTCCAAGCCATCACCTGGCTGGCTGGCAGGCTTTCGAACAAATCCGTACCTAGCGAAACTTGAACGCGGAACAACATGTAGACCCCGGCGGCCACCATGGTGGCTGCATGGATCAACGCGGAAACCGGCGTGGGGCCTTCCATGGCATCTGGCAGCCAGACATGGAGCGGGAGTTGGGCGGACTTGCCCACGGCGCCGCAGAAGATGCACAGCACGGTGGTTGAGATGACCCCGATGCAGATGGAGGGGTTGTTAGCGATGTATGCCGTGATGCCGGACTTCATGTCATCGAAAGCCAGCGTGCCGGTGATGCCCCATAGCATGAGGATGCCTATCATGAACCCGAAGTCACCCACGCGGTTGCAGAGGAAGGCCTTTTTCGCGGCGTCAGCGGCGGATACCTTGGCATACCAGTGTCCGATAAGCAGATAGGAACTGAACCCCACCAGTTCCCAGAAGATGAAGGTCATGATGAAATTCGATGCCAGCACGATGCCGGTCATCGAGAACATGAAAAACGACAGGCCCGTGAAGTAGCGGGCCCTGGCTTCGTCATCCTTCATATAGGCGAGCGAGAACACATGCACCAGCGCACCCACACCCGTGACCACGATCATCATGCCGGAGGACAACTGGTCGAGATGGACACCTATGCTGAGGTGGAAGTCCCCAATGGTGGCCCAGTCAAATGAGCAAGCGCCCGTTTTTCCTAACAAGCGAAGCGAAATCACGAGTGTGGCTATCGCGGAGGCGGTGGACACCAGAGGGACCAGCGCACTCTTGCGCAGCACAAGTTGGCTCACCGCCGCGACCGCGAGCGGGAGAAAGAGCAGGATCCAGAGCATGGAGTTCATGGGTGGGAGAGAGGAGTCTTGAGTGAAGAGTTTTTGACCACTGATTTCACTGATTTACTGATTATTAATGTAGATGTTGGCAATCTGTTTGAAAGTGAGCGAAGCGGTTTTGAAGTTGAGAATTAGGATCAGTGAAATCAGTGGTTGAAATCCTACCCTTTTAGCGACGTCAGTTCGTCTGTGTGGATGGTTTGGCGGGAACGATAGAGGGCCACGATGATGGCTAGTCCGACAGCGACTTCAGCCGCAGCCACCGTTATGACGAAGAACACGAGCATCTGTCCGTTGTAATCCGGCAGGCCCTTGACTGTATTGAAGCGGGAAAATGCGACCAAGCTGAGATTTGCGGCACTGAGCATGAGTTCCAGGCACATGAACACGATGATGATATTGCGGCGCATCACCACACCGGCCAGGCCGATGGCGAACAGCAGACCGGAGACGAGGAGGTAGTCGTTGAGAGATGCCATTGGGAGGATGGATTAGTGGATAAGGGTGTGCATGTTAGTGTCCTTGGTCTGCTAGTCCGTGGTTTTCTTTGATAGAACGACGACGCCCACGGTGGAGACGAGCAAAAGCACTCCGAGGATCTGGAAGGGCAGATTGTATTGAGTGAAGAGAGTATGACCGATGATGTGGGTGTCGGGCAGTCTGCCATCTGCCAGAGCAAGGGGGATTTTTCCTTGGGCAGGGAATTGTCCGGCGGCAGCGGCCAGGGCTTGCGGATCAAGCGAAGGGGCTGTGATCTGGTTGGGCGTGCGAGTCAGCACGCCTATCAACTGCACGATGAAGGCTAGCGAGAGGCCAAGGCCCGCCACCACCGGCGCGAATGACTTGGCGCGTTTCTGTTCATCCTTGATATCCAGAAGCATGATGATGAAGAGGAACAAAACCATCACCGCGCCGGTATAGACGAGGATCTGGATGACCCCGACAAAATATGCGTTGAGCCCGACAAACAGGCCTGCGAGCCCGACGAAACAGGTGACCACGGACAGCGCGCTGGACACCGGATTGCGGAATGCAGTCACTGCTGCTCCACCAATGAGCATGATGGTCGAGAATAGCCAGAAGAGGTAGGAGGGCATGGGGTTGTTTGTTATTTGTTATAAGTTATTGGTGAAGAGCCGGTAGGACGTTCCGTCCTAATAACTCAAAACCTATAACTATTAACTTCATTTCAATTCATTCCATTTGTTGACGAGGCCGGTGCGGACACCGCCGATTTCATAGAGTCTTTTTTTGTCGTGGAGCATGTCCGCGCGACTGCGTCCCGTGATGAGGTAGTCCTTGCGCAGGAAGATCGCCTGTTCCGGGCAGACTTCCTCGCACATGCCGCAGTAGATGCAGCGGGTCATGTCGATATCGAATTCCAGCGGGCGTTTCTCAACCTTTGCCCACTTGTCATTTGCTGGGATTTCGGAAGGGGTGATGCGTATCGCCTTGGGTGGGCAGATAAACTCGCAGAGTTGGCAGGACACGCAGCGCTCACGCCCCTGTTCGTCAGTCACCAGAGCGGGTGCTCCGCGGTAGTATTCCGGGAGGTGCGTGTCCCAGCGCTGCTCCGGGAACTGCATGGTCACGCCAAGGCCAGAGGACGCGAGGCTATCCGCGCCGATGGATTTCCCAAGTATGGACTTGATCGCGTGTTTCAAGGTGAGGAGAAACCCCTTGATGAGGGCTCCGAAGTAGATCTTCTCACCGAAGTTGAGCTTCGGGCGCTTGAGTTTGACGACGGCCATTTTGGGATATGGGATTTAAAATTCGGGATCAGGGGATCAGGCCCGCAGGGGTTTGGGTTTATCTTCGGAGATCCGCGCGACCCAAATTACGGTGGCAGTGACGGCGACTAACAAGACCGCACCGGTAGTGATGATGGAAGCGGTGAGTTGCGGGGCGGCGATGATCAGAGCGGCTAGGAAGACATTGATGAGCGCTGCTTCGAAGAAGATCACCCAGCCGAGTTTCATGAGTTGGTCATAGCGGAAACGCGGCACTGTCCAGCGCACCAGGATGAAGAAGAGGATAAAGACGATGAGTTTCACCAGAAACGTAACCAAGTGGACGAGTCCGCCGAATTGGAAGCTGCCGATGTGGAGGTTGTTGATCCATTTGTCCGCCGTGAATCCCACCGACCATCCACCCAGAAATAGGGTGACGATGAGCGCGGAGCCGATGACCATGGCAGCGTATTCTCCCATGAAGAAGAGCGCGAACTTCATTGAGGAGTATTCAGTGTGATAGCCGCCCACGAGTTCAGTCTCACATTCCGGGAGGTCGAAGGGCATGCGGTTGGTTTCCGCGAAGATCGAAATGGTGAATATGATGAATGCGATGAACGCGGGGATCCAGAACAAGGTTGTCTGCAGGTCAGGCAGGCCGAGATGGCCGTTTTTCCAAAGCGGCAGAAGCAGCCAACCGTTGTCGGCCTGTTGCTGGACGATCTTACCGAGGTTCAGGTCGCCATAGTAGAGCAGCACCGGGATGATGGAGAGCCCGAGTGAGATTTCATAGGAAATCATCTGGGCGGTGGAGCGCACGCCGCCGATGAATGGGAACTTAGAGTTAGAGGACCAACCGGCCAGTGTGATGCCGTAGACAGACAGGGAAGATACCGCGAACACGAACAGCGGGCCGATGTCGATGTCAGCGATGATGAGTTTCTCGGTGTGGCCGAAAATGGTGATGGGTGAGCCGAATGGGATCACGCATACGGTGATGAGTGCTGGGGCCACCGTAAGCATCGGGGCCAACCAGTAAAAGGTCTTGCGCACGTGGACGGGTGTGAAGTCCTCCTTTAGGAAGAGTTTCACGCCGTCAGCTATCGGTTGGATCAGACCGAAAAAGTGAAAGTCCTTCTTGAAACCCAGCAGGGTGAGGGGAATGCCGGTGCGGTTAGGGCCCACGCGGTCCTGGATGACCGCGCAGAAGCGGCGCTCAAAGTAAACCGAAACGGGCACGAGCGGTAGCACCACGCAAAAAGTGAGGGCAATGATCTTGACCAGGAGGATGGCTATGGACAGGAGATCGGGCATTGAAAGTTAAAAGTTATAAGTTGAAAGTTATTTGGAAGAGCCGCCATCGTGAGGGGGGTGGTGGTTGCGGCTTTTCGAAGGTATGAGATATAGCCATTCAGGAGGGCAACGGCTTTGTTTGCGATTGCGCGGCCTTGGTTGAGCAGATCTTCGGAGATGAGATCTTCATCGGCGGCTGTGATCATGTGATCGATGGTTTCCCAACAGGAACCCCGAGCGTTGGAACAGAATTTCGCATTATCCAAATAGTGGAAACGACCGTATCCTTCTGCAATGTTTGCCGTGGTCGAGCATGCCGCCCTCAGAATCTGGTCTCCCATCCGGTAACGTTCGTCTTGCGCAAGCGACTTGCAGAGGGTGTGTGCCACAAAAACCCTCAATTCCCGGCACGCCTTCCAGCATTCCAGGTCTTCAAAAGTTTTCAGTGACTTACGTTCCATGATTTCGTCCTTATAACTAATAACAAATCACTTATAACCTCTTTTGCTTCTCCTTTTCCAGCAGCGGGATGCTGTAGCCGGTGTCTGTGATGGGGATGCCCAGATTGCCGACCTTTGCCAGAGTGAGTTCGGAGAATGCTGTGGAGCCTTCTGCGAGCACTTTGAATACATCGTCGATGTGGCGCAGTCCGTGGTTTTCCCCCGTGGTGGCGTTGATGAGGTCCCCGATGATTTCCCAATCGTCGCGGGCTTGACCGGGGAGTTCCAGCGCGCGGTTAAGGCGCTGAAGGCGTCCGGAAAGGTTGACCATGGAGCCACGTTTTTCCGCGAAGGAGGCGGAAGGCAGCACCAGATGGGCGGCGAGTGCTGTGGGGTTGGCGAGGGTGTGGGACTGGAGGAGAAAATCGAGGTTGGCCAGATCGGAGAAATGGAACCCGGCATCCGTGATGAGGTCCTCACCGAATACCAGAAGTGCCTTGATCTTATTTGAGCGCACGCCCTCGCGGATGGACTCGAGCTTGGCGAAGGGGTCTTCGGTTTCGAGAATGAGCTTGGCACCGGTGGTGTTAGGGTTGCGGTCGGCAGCAACGAGCAGGGCGTCCGCTTCCGCGAAGCGCGGGACGAGAGAGATATTGCCCGCCGCGATTTTTTCGGCCAAGGTGCGGACGAGTAAGAGTTCCTCATTGGTCATGCGCCCGGAGGCGATGATGGCGATTTGTTCCGGCGCAAGGGGCTTGAGTTTTGCGGCGACCGTGTTGAGCGCGTCCTGCCAGCTAACAGGACCGTGTTGAGCGCCGTCCTTGGCGAGTGGTTCTGTGAAGCGGGCCTCGCTGTCGATGTAGTGGAAATTCAGGCGGTGGGAGTCTGGCATCCACCATGAGTTTACCTCCTCATTGGTGCGCGGGGTGATGCGGTGGATTTTGTTACCGCGGGTCCAGACGCTGATATTGGTGCCGGTGCCGCAGTTCACATCGATGCTTGGCGTTTCCTTGAGGAACCACACGCGCATTTGGAAGCGGAAATCATTGGACGTCAGCGCGCCTACCGGACAGATGTCCGCAGTGTTGAGCGAGTAGTTGGAATCCAGCAGTCGGTCCGGATGGACGGTTAGAACTGTGTGAGTGCCGCGCTGGGTGAATCCCAGCACGGGATCACCTGCCACCTCATCCATGAAGCGGATGCAGCGGCCGCACATGATGCAGCGCTCGTTATCCAGACGGATGCGCGGGCCTATGTCCACATTCTTCGGTTTTTTCACCTTATCGTCGACGAAACGCGAAATGCCACGTCCGTATTCCACCGAGTGTTCCTGTAGTCTGCATTCGCCGGCTTGGTCGCAGATCGGGCAATCCAGCGGGTGATTGATGAGGAGGAACTCCATCACGCCCTTGCGGCATTTTTCCACGAGATCACCGCCGGTGCGGATGCCCATGTTTTCGGAGACAGTATTGGCGCAGGCGATCACTGGGCGCGGCATCCAGTTGATGGGTTCGTATCCCATTTCGTCGCGTTGGGGTTCCTGCCCCGGGGCTGGGCGGCCTGGCATGCCCATTTGGACGAGGCACATCCGACAGCTCCCGGGCGTGCTCAATTTCGGGTGATAACAATAATGCGGAACGATTGTGCCAGCTTTCCGGCAGGCCTCGATGATCCTTGATCCCTTGGGGACTTGGAGCCATGCGTCATCTATTTGCACATTGACCATGCCCTTGGCCGCTGCAAGGTCTTTAGGCAGAGTGAGTTCCGCAGTCGCCGAAGGTGTGTCGCTCATGGCAGAAAATGAAATCCGGACGCTTTAATCTTCAACATCCAAGGTGTCGCGGGAGACTACGTGCGCCGCAGGCGGTGCGGCAAGCGTGCTTTTTACCAAAATTAGGCTCTTGTGGGCATTTATGCACACCGTCGCCCCCCACTTTAAATGATTTTCAGGCGGGCCAAGTCTTGGGTGTCGATCAGGCCCACGGGCTTGTTCTGGGGGTCCAGCACCACGATGTCGTCTATCCGGTTTTGGCCAACGGTTCTCAACGCCTCGCTGGCCAATGCATCAGAGCGCACTGTGACCGGGTGGCGTGTCATGAGCGAGGCCACCGGCTTGCTGCCAAGCGCAGGATCTGCGCGGAAGCCGCGGGCGAAGTCGCCGTGGGTGAAAATCCCGGCCAGTCCGCCGTCGCTGTTTAGAATCAGGCAGGCACCGGCGCGCGCGCGGTTCATCGCATCCAGGGTAGCGAACACATCTGCGTTTTCCGGAACGGTAGGAAGTTCGGCGTCGGAGCGCATGATGTCAGAGACCCGGGTGAGCAGGGCACGGCCTAGCGAGCCTCCAGGGTGGAATCTGGCAAAATCCTCCTCGGTGAAACCGCGTGACTCTAACAGAACCATTGCCAGCGCGTCGCCCATCGCCAGCATGGCTGTGGATGAGGATGTGGGCGCGAGGTTAAGCGGGCATGCCTCGCGCTCGATGGAGGTATCCAGCACCACTTCGCTCAGGTTGGCCAAGGTGGAAGTGGGACTGCCGGTGCATGAGATGACCTTGACATCGAAGCGTTTGATAAACGGCATGAGATCGAGCAACTCACGGGTTTCACCCGAATAAGAAAGAGCCAGGACCGCATCACCATCGGATAGCAAACCGAGGTCGCCGTGTAGCGCGTTTTGGGAATCGAGCACCACAGCGGTGGCACCGGTGGAATTGAAGGTGGCGGCAATTTTTTGGCCTATGTTGCCGGATTTTCCCACGCCCACGACCACGATCTTGCGGTGGTTTTCCAGCGTAAGATGGAGGATGTTTACAGCCTTGATGAATTCCTCGTCGAGCCGGGCCGACACGCGGCGCAGGCCTTCAATCTCCGTTTCGATCACAAAGCGTGCCTTGTCCAAGTAATCCATGCGCCATGACAAGCGCGAAACCCCTCGTTTGGCAAGCGCAGGGTGGAATGGGGCACCATTCCAGGGGATGTTTCCCTGTGATGCGCCAGTACCTCGGTCATTCCACGCGTCCGGGCAGGGCGCCTAGGGTGCTCTGGGATTTACGGGGGAAATGTCCGATCAGAAAACCGGCGATCAGCCCAGAGGCGAAGCCGCACACGTGGCCGAGCACATCGGTGGTGCCATCGGGGCTGCCGGCGCCTAGCCATCCTAACAGGATAAGGCCGGCCACGACGGGCGCGAGTGTTTTAGCCAGAGGTATATGGAAGCGCGCGGACAGCATGGCGGAAAAGCCCAGGCCTGATAGAATGCCCAATGCGCCGAAAACAGCAGTGGAAGCACCGATGGAATACAGCGGGGCTGGCCACGCGAGAGCCCCTGCCACAATGTTGCCCAGCGTTCCGCACGCTAGGATCAGTCCCCACCCGCGCCATGGGCCTACCGACCTGGCCACCAGAGTGCCGAACAACATGCCGCTGAGCAGATTGCCGAGCAGATGCCCGGGGTCCGCGTGCAGGAATAGTGCGGTGAAAGGCCGCCAGAGCTCGCCATTCTGGAACAGTGCCACGTTGGATGATCCGGCGCGTTCCACCAGCGATGGGTCCATATTCTGCCAGAAAAATGTCAGAAGCATGGCGATGACCCAGATGCCATAGACGTCCCAGCCCCAGCCGAAGCGAAAGATCGCGTTGTCCGGTGCGGGTGGGGGCTTGGGCACGGCCTGCTCGCGGTCATAGGCCTGCAATTCCCGCTGGATGTCCTGTGCTCTGTCCCTATCCGCCAGAAGCATGTATTCACCCGAATCCTCCGTTATCGTGACCCAATAGGCCCCGCCCATGGCCAGGATGACCAAGCCGTGTTCATGCGCCCTTCCCGGGTCAGGGTATCTTCCCACCACTAGCAGTTCATCCCAGGGGATGGGATTGTCCTCCTCCGGCCTGCTCATGGCTTATGGATGATGGGCAGCCTTCTGCCATGGGGTGGGGATTTCCGGCACGCCTGAAAGCATCCACTGCTTCCGGATTCCGTCAACTCCCGCCTTCCCGGATTTCCCGGACCCCAATTGCCTGCCCATTCTCCCGCCATGGCGGGGGGCAGGCATGAAATGGCGGTGAAAATCTCGTCACTTTGGCTGATTTTCCCAGTTGCCAAACTCAAGCCCTCCAGTTTACGTTCCGCCCGCGCGGGGCGGCAGTGCCCCGTAAATAGCCTCATAGTGTAATGGTAACACTCCGGATTTTGATTCCGTCATTCTAGGTTCGAGTCCTAGTGAGGCTACTTTCCCGCCCACCGAGGTTGATGCGCCCGGGCTCTCGCCTAGAAGACAGCCTGTCAGGCGGCGGTGCCATCAGTCCTAGCGGATATGCTGGATGCCAATATGATTTCCCAAATGGCCTTCAGGAATCCGTCCAATTTCTTCACTCTCCCCATCCAGAACGGGGACATACCAGAAACCCAAGTTTGGCACGAAGGGCCTGACTCTGGTTGAAAACCACGATCTTACCTTGATAATGTCTAAGATGCCAAAAGAAGCTCTCACACTATATTAGAAGCAACGAGTTGCCTAACCCATCGAATGACAGATAAACCCCAAAACCGCCAATTCATCCTCAGCCCAAGCACCGCGAAATGGTTGATTTGTGCGTATGAAGTCATGGAAGATGATTGATCGGGCCGCCAGAAACGAGTTAGTTGCAGCCATTGAGAAATATCTCGATGGTCAGATTATGGCCTTCGAATTCGACGAACGAATTCATGGCATTATCACTGACGACCGGACAGTGGACAAAGTTGACCATTATTTATGGTGCCATTATGACGATGTCAAAAATCACGAAGTGCGGCTATCGAAAGCTGAATGGGATTATTTTCATCGACTCCTCCTGCTCTTGAAGTCGGATGGTGAGATTTCAACATTTCGGACCAAACACTGGGCTTGGGATAACGCACTGGCTTGGGTGGCCGTTGTTGCGTATGCCTGCCTGGCATTCAGAATTGGATGGTGCTTTGAACTTCTTTTGGCAACTTTGCCGTTTGGACTGATCTCGACTCTGATCAACCAATACCGCGCGCGGCTGACATCCTATGATTTACGTCGTCATATTGCCTTAACACCTTTTGCGTCATACTCGCAAATCCGTTGGGCACGACGACAATTGCCAGACTTCGTCAAGCGGCCATATCGCAAAGATATTCATGGAAGACCTATTCGTAGGAGTGATGAAGAATTCTTCAAATGGATCGTGGCTTTGCCTTCATGGCTCATTTTTTCGCCCGTAATTCTGTTTCTTCAGGGGTTTCCGATAGAAGAATCCACGGCAACCCCATGCAAGCCGCCAAAATCCGAGCAAGATCACGGCGTCCTTCAATGAAGAGTTGTTCGGCAGGCTCAGTGCTTGCGACAAAGAACACAGGGTCGAAAAGGGAAAGTGGGGAATTGAGTAATCTGACGGATCAGTCCGATCTTACGGCCACTCTACCAATCTCTTCTGGCAACCACTCTTACCCAAGATTGGAGATAGTCTGGAAGATGGCGGTGATCATCAGATAGGCCATGGTGCCGATGAGGAGGGCCATGATGATGAGCACCGTGGGCATGATGAGGGCCATGATGCGCTGCAGATCCTTGTCCAGCTCCTTATCATAGCGTTCTGCGGCGCGGCGGAGGGACTGGTCGATTTTACCAGTTTGTTCGCCGACGGAAATCATGTCGATGAGCAATGGCGGGAAGGTGCCGTTGCGGATGAATGCCTTGGAAAAGGACCGTCCGTCGCCGACCTGGACGATGACCTTGTCGAGTTCTCCACGCAGTGAGCGGTTCTGTGTGGCATCACGTGAGAGTTCCAGGGCGCGGAGCAGGGGCAGGCCGTTGCTGACGAGATTGGCCATGGTTTCGAGAAACTGGACATAGAAGCGGCTGGTGATGACGCGGCCTATCAATGGCAGGCGGAGCTTCATGCGGTCCCAGGCAGGTTTGTTAGCTTCGTTTTCCTTCCATGCCTTGAAGAAGATGAGCGCTCCTAAGATGACGAGGATGATAACGATCCACCACCTCGCGAGAAAATCTGAGGCTCCGATGAGGATAGCAGCGCCCAATGGAATCTTGGCCCCCGGCGTGCTGGCGATGAGCTGGGTGAGCTGGGGAATGAGCGTGGTGACAAACACCACGGAAACGCCGATGCCCGCGACGATGAGGAAGGCTGGATAGATCATCGCGAGGATGAGACGGCTCTGCAGTTCTGCGAGGGTCTTGAGGTAGTGGGCCTGGCGCTTAAGGATGGTGTCCAGAGCGCCTGATGCCTCGCCTGCGGCGGCCAGTGAACAATAGAGCGGGCCGAAACTGGGACTGACTTTCTTAAGCGCGGCGGAGAAATTCACGCCATCGCGCACGATCTGGCGGATCTTGTAGGAAACGGCCTTGAGATTGCCGAGTTCCTGGCGGTTTTCCATCGACTTCAACGCGGGTTCCAACTGGAGGCCGGCTCCCAACATGTCTGATAGCTCCTCGGTGAAGAGCACCACTTCCTGGCGCTTGAGCTTGATAGGTCCATCCGGTATGGGTGTTTCCTTCGCATCAGCCTTGGCAGACTGGCGTGCGGATTCCTCCTGTTTCGCTTTACTGCTAGAATTGCGGGCCGTAGGCATGGCCGCAGTAGTCTCCCTGAGGTTGACAGGTTGGAGCCCCTTGCGATCGAGCATGCGCAGGGCTTCCGGGCGGTCAGTGGCATCGATCTCGCCAGTGGTGATGGCACCGCTGGAGGCTAGGGCTTTATAGGCGTAGAGGGGCATCTTGGATTAGAGATTTGAAATACCAGATGTCAGGGATCAATCGTCGCCGCCTATGTCCGAGGAGGTGACGGAGATGACTTCCTCGATGGTGGTCATCCCCTGCATTACCTTATTCCAGCCGTAGGTGCGCATGGGCACATAGCCATCACGGAACGCCTGCTCGCGCATTTTCGGTGCGCTGGCGCTGTGGGCCACTAGTTCCTGCATGGCGGGAGTGAGCAGGATCACCTCGTAAATCGCGAGACGTCCGGAGAACCCAGTGTTGCGGCAGCGGTCGCAGCCTTTCGTGATGTAAGGAGTGCCCGGGATGTCTAGCGGGATGCCAAGGTTGAGTTTGTCCTCGTCTGAAACCACTCGGGGCACCTTGCAGTGCGGGCAGAGGCGGCGCACCAGCCGCTGTGCCAGGAAGGCGCGCACGGCTGCTGAGACCAGGAACGGTTCCACGCCCATGTCCACCAGACGGCTGATGCCGCCCATGGCGTCATTGGTGTGAAGCGTGGAAAACACCAAGTGTCCTGTTAGGGAGGCGCGGATGGCGATCTCCGCAGTCTCTAGGTCGCGTATTTCCCCGACCATTACGATGTTAGGGTCGGCGCGGAGGATGGAGCGCAGGGCGGCGGCGAAGGTTAGGCCGATTTCCGCCTTCACGGCGATCTGCATGACCCCCGTGAGCTTGTTTTCCACCGGGTCTTCCACCGTGACGATGCGGCGTTCCGGGTGGTTGATCTCGCTGAGGAAGGAATAGAGGCTGGTGGACTTACCGGAACCGGTGGGGCCGGTGATCAGGATGATTCCGTTAGGGAGATTGAGTAGTGCTTCGATTTTGCGCTGCACAAACGGCTCCATCTGGAGCTTGGCCAGGTTGAATTTTTCCTGGTTCAAAAGTCGCAGGGAAACGCTCTCACCCTCGACGGTGGGCACGGTGGCCACGCGCACGTCGATGGTGGCACCTTCGAACTGGAGGTTGATACGGCCGTCTTGCGGGACACGCCGCTCTGCGATGTCCAGGCGGGCCATGATCTTCAAACGGGCGATCACCGAACTTTGCAGGGCCTTGATGTTTTCTGGAACGGCCACCTCGATCAGGCGTCCATCGATGCGGTAACGGATGCGCAGGTTGGTGCTGAGCGGTTCCACGTGGATATCCGTCGCACGCTGGTCGAGGGCTTCCCGGATGATCTGGTTGACGAATTTGACGACGCTGGCCTCCTCGTCATCGTCGTGGTCAATGATGTTTGCTTGGTCTTCGCCGCCCTCTAAGTGGTCGTAGTCGAAGTCCCGGCCCTCGAGGATTTGTTCGAAGGTGTCAGCGCCCACACCGTATAGGCGGCGCAGTGACTCGTGGAGGTGCTTGCGCGAGGTCATGCACCAATCGATGGGCAGGGCCAGTTCTTGAGCGGCTGCTTGACGGGCGATTAGGTTGAAGGGGTCGAAGGTGGCGAGTTTCAGGCGTTTTTTATCGCCCTCGCCAGTGATGGCCACAGGCAGTAGACGGTGGCGCAGGGCGATTCTGGGGCCGCAGGCCTCGCGCAGTGGCAGCGGGACCTCAGGAGCGGGGATAGTGGCCAGCCATTCCATGCCAAGGTCGTGGGCCAGTTCCCGCATGTAGGGTTCCTCATCCACAATGCCCGCATCCAGAAGATCATCGATGGGCGATCGTTGGCGCAGGGCGGAGGCTTTCAGCACTTCGGCAAGCGCATGCAAGTCCTCGCATCCGGATCGGCGGGCGGGTTCAATCAAAAGCTCAGTCATAGGGTGGCGGACGTCTTGTCGCTTAAAACCTCCTGTGGTGCAATCTGTCTCTTCAAAATGCCACAAAGCGGCCTTTTGGAGAAAGAATGTCCCGCGCAAAGTCTTGAAGGCGCATAGGAAGATAGGATTGATTTGGGTTTTAGCCACTCCCATCACGCCGCCGTCCTATTCTTCCCATAGATCCCATAATTCCCGAAAATCCAGGATTGCCCCAGAGCCAGGGATGGCATGAAGTGGTCCCGTGCGTTACGAACCGATTTCTCCCGGGCTTTTCACCCGCAACCGCGATAATCTGCGCAAGCTTGTTAAGCCGAACAGCTTGGTGATCGTCTATTCCAACGACATCTACCCGACCAATGCGGACGGGACGCTGCCCTTCCACCAGAACAACGACCTTTTTTACCTCACCGGCGTGGATCAAGAGGAAAGCATCCTGCTCTTGATGCCGGATTCCCCGGACACCAATGAACGCGAGATTGTTTTCGTGAAGGAAACCAGCGAGCACATCGCCATCTGGGAAGGCGAGAAGCTGACCAAGGAAAAGGCCCGTGAGGTGACAGGCATCGAACGCGTGGAGTGGTCTCACACCTCCGAGGGCTTCCTGCACAGAATGATGCCGCAGGTGGAGCACGTTTATCTGGCCACCAACGAGCACCTGCGCGCCAGCGTGGTGGTGGAAACCCGTAACGCACGGTTTATCAAGGACTGCCAGGCGCGTTACCCGCTGCACCGCTATGAGCGGCTCGCCCCGCTGATGCACCGGCTACGGATGATCAAGGACGCGGAGGAAATCCGCATGATCCAAAAAGCCTGCGATATCACCGGCGCGGGCTTCCAACGCTTGTTAGGGTTCATCCGGCCCGGCGTGGGTGAGTGGGAGATTGAGGCGGAGCTGCTACACGAGTTCATCCGCCGCAAGTCGCGCGGATTCGCGTATGCCCCCATCATCGGCTCCGGAAAGAACGCCTGCGTGCTTCATTACGTGGTCAATGACCAGATCTGCCGCGATGGTGAGCTTGTATTGTTAGACGTGGCGGCGGAATACGCAGGCTGGAACTCCGATCTCACACGCACAGTGCCCGTCAATGGCAGGTTCACCAAGCGCCAGCGTGATGTGTATGATGCCGTGCTGCGCGTCTTCCGCGGGGCCAATGAACTCCTGCGTCCCGGCACCACGCCGATGGACTATCAGAGGCAGGTGATCGAGATCATGGAGCGTGAGCTGGTGAACCTGGGCCTGTTCACGGCCAAGCAGGCACGCGAGCAGGGGCCGGATAAGCCGCTGGTGAAGAAATATTTCATGCACGGCACCTCGCACCACCTGGGTCTGGACGTGCACGATGTCTGCCCGCCGCACCAGACTTTTGCCGAGGGCATGGTCCTCACCATCGAGCCCGGCATCTACATTCGCGAGGAAGCCATTGGCGTGCGCATCGAGAACGATGTGCTCATCGGCAGGGACGGCAACATCGATCTCATGGCCGACATCCCCATCGAGGCGGCGGAAATAGAAGACCTCATGCGCGCAAACTAAAGGCTTGCGGACCCGGGGTTCTGCGCCTTATTCGTCCGCCATGGCTGTTGAAACCACACTGATTCTTTTCAAACCGGACGCGATCGAGAAACATCTGACGGGCAAAGTGCTTGCCCGTTTCCAGGATGCTGGATTCGTCATCCGCGGCATCAAAATGATGAAACTCGATGAAGCCGTCCTGCGCGAACATTACGCCCACGTGGCCGATAAACCATTTTTCCCGGACATCGCTGCCTTCATGAGTCGCACGCCCGTGATCGCCCTTGTGCTCGAGGGGGAGGACGCCATTGCTCGAGTTCGTGACTTGTTAGGTCCCACCAATTCCAAGGCCGCCGCCCCCGGCACCATCCGCGGTGATTTCGGCGAGGACATGATGACCAACGTCTGCCACGCCTCCGACTCTGTGGAAGCCGCCGCCGCCGAGGTCAAACGCTTCTTCAAACCTGAAGAGGTGTTCACATACTAACGAATTTCAAGGCCGCCCGTGCGGAACCGAAGAAAGCACGGCCTGACCGCGCCATGGGGTGTGCTCCGCCCATCCCCTACGGGGATAGGTCCCATAGCCTATGGTTGGCATGAAATGCCTACCCTAGGAATCGCATGAAAGATCAATTCGATCCCAACTGTCACCGGTCACTTCAAAATGCACCACCTGTGGTCACTTCAAAGTGCACCACTTCGGATGGCTGTTTTTTGCGAGTTTGAGGGGGGATTTGGCAAGACGATAGTGCCTTGGTGGCGATTCTTTTTT
>Ga0209697_10002873_pt1 | contig 24084 bp, 25 predicted proteins | sample AliMusrvi5mmetaG_FD_184115 | JGI IMG/M metagenome (GOLD analysis project Ga0209697, IMG submission 184115) | Freshwater lake bacterial and archeal communities from Alinen Mustajarvi, Finland, to study Microbial Dark Matter (Phase II) - Alinen... | ecosystem: Environmental > Aquatic > Freshwater...
GGTTGGACCAACTGACGCTATTGACCGAAGGTTGACCACCAACAGTGGTCAGATAATCATTTGAACAAACCGCTTTGAGCGGATCACGATTTATAAATGCCCCCACCTTTGGTGGGGGATGCGTTACTTCTAAACAATCAAGACATGGAGGATGTAGTCATATGAAAAACAAAATTGCGCTTATTGCAGGAGCCGCAAACGAAATAGGCCAGGCGATAAGTATAAAGTTCGCAAAAAACGGCGCAAAATTAATTCTGGTCGATAGCGACTCTCAGGGCCTTGACGCAGTTGCGCTTGGCAGCGATGTGGCGGGCGCGTTGCTGGAAAAGGTATCGCTTGATCCCACCGATTCAAATTCAGTAAAGGCCGCAGTTGCTAAAATTCTGGAGAAACACGGTGCTGTTGATATCCTGATCAATAACTTTGACCATAAAGATGGTCTCCCGATCTCTGAAGGTACACTCGCAAATTGGGAGGTTTCGTTAAAAGAGAATCTTACTCCGGTAATTTCCTTTTGTCTGAATGTCATACCGGAAATGCAGAAACGTCAATACGGTCGAATTGTGACTGTTGGCAGTCTTGACTATCTCGGTGTTCAAAATCGATCCAATTACAGCACGGCAAAGTCTGCTTTATTCGGTCTGACGCGCTCTTTTGCGCTTGAGACGGCAAAAGACGGCATCACGGTAAATCAGGTTATAAAAGGGGACATAAAGTCACAAGCTGATGACCTGTCTCCTGAGGCGGAAGCCAAAGCAGCCGGAGCGATGCCTGTGCAGCGTCTGGGAAAACCGGAGGATGTCGCATTTGCGGTAGCATATCTGGCCGCTGATTCAAGTAAATATGTCACCGGACAAAACCTTATTGTGTGTGGCGGCAAAAGTATTTACTCGTCAATGTCAGCATAGGCGTGATTCTTAATATATCAGACACTACGTATTTATACCGGGAGGAGCAGCATGTCGAATTTACAAGGTAAGGTTGCACTAATAACAGGGTCGGCAAGCGGTATGGGGAAGAAAACTGCGCTGCGGCTGGCGGAGCAGGGCGTTAAGATTGTTATCAACGACATTGTTCCTGAAAAGGTTGAGCAGACGGTTGCAGAATTCAAATCAAACGGTTTTGATGTGTTGGGTAAAGTTGCCGACATATGTAATTACGAATCGGTCAATGAGATGGTTAAGTCTGCTGTTGAAACGTTTGGGTCCCTGGACATTCTCGTCAATAATGCCGGGATGGAACGAGCTGGAGCTATCAGGAATCTGACAGAAAAGGATTGGGATATAACTCTGAATGTCAATCTGAAAGGCGCATTTTTGTGCAGTCAGGCGGTACATGGCTATATGGTTGAAAAAGGCCATGGTCGCATAATTAATATCGCTTCAAGGGCATGGCTTGGCGGGGCGGGTCAAGCACCGTATGCGTCGGCAAAGGCCGGATTGGTTGGCCTTACCAGGACATTAGCGCTCGAACTTGGCAGGAAAGGTGTTACCGTTAACTGTATCGCCCCCGGGCTTATTCATACTCCCATGTGGGAGGAACTCCCGGAAAAAAACCGCCTGGCGTTTCTTACCAAGCAGCCTACCGGTAAAATCGGTGAGGATGACGATATCGCGAATGCCATTAAATTTTTTGTAGATGACGAAGCTTCGTTCATTACGGGCCAAGTATTTTACGTCTGTGGCGGGAGAAGTTTGTACGCGGCGTAGCCTTCAGCGTATCAAATGCATCCGTGCAACAGAAAACCGCCTTACGGCATGAGAGGAAGTTTTGAGATGAAAGCTAAGCGGGAAGCTGATGAAAATATTACATACACCGGCAATGACGATCTCTACCCAACTGAAATTGAATTTTCTAACGGGTTGAAAGTTCGCCTTGTATGCTCTGAAGATGGAAAGAATTATCTTCGGGTTGAGCCTGCCTGACCTAGCGTATTTCTTGAAATGAGAAAGGCCGCATAAAAATCCTTGCGGCCTTTCTCATTTGATCCTACGTGTGATTTACACAGAAGAATGGAGCTGGATATGTCTGAATGCCTTACAATTCAATTGGCGCTCCTGAATGTATTCGGATGTCTGGTTGAAAGACCGGAGTGCCCCTGTGCTCACAAATTCGGGTTTAGTGTTGTTTGTCGCCATTCTGACAATACGAAATATGATGTTCACGCAACCGGTATATTGACGAAAAATGAAGCGTTGGAACTGTACGACATTTTGAGACAAAAACGGCGCGACGAATTTACTGCGAGTCTGGAAGAAACAAACAGGGAAATGTTCTGCATGAAGACCGATTTCTTTGGGCAACCTGTAACAAATACGAATTTAAATGTTTTTGAGTAATAAATAACGGGTTACCAACCTTCGGATTCCTTCAGCAAACGATGGTAATCTACAATGGTATCAAGATCGAAGTGAATGGCAGAGGTGTGCACCTCTACGCTGCGGATTTCCCCTTCATATTCCGTAAAGAGAGCTCTGGCGCCGCAGTCTCCGCTCAGGGCATTGATGCGGGGAAAGGTCGTTCGGTCGAAAAGGGCGGGGTTGCCGCGTCGACCGTCAAAGGTGGGCATGACGATGGGGGAGGGTGAGTCGTTATAGGCGTCAAGGATGAGGTTTATGGTCTCCGGGGTGACGAGGGGTTGGTCTCCGAGGAGAAAGAGCGCTGCGTCGCAATCTCCGGCAAGCTCCTGCAAGCCGGCCTTCAGTGATGAGCTCTGTCCCGTTTCGTAACAGCAATTGACAACGGTCGTGACCGCCTTCCCCGCCATGAGTGGCTTTACTGCCTCTGCCTCGTGGCCGATCACCACGATCACCGGCTGAAGTTTCGAAGCCAGGGCATTGTCCACCACCCATTCCAGTACGGTCCGGCCACGGAAAGGGAGGAGCTGCTTCGTCAACCCCATGCGGGTACTCCTGCCGGCGGCGAGGACGATGCCGGCCACTTTGAACCGGGCATTCATGGCGCTTTCCCCGTGTATACCCGGTGCAGGCAGATTTCCCGATGCAGCTGTCCCACCATGACCGCTTCGACAACTGAGGGCGAGATAGTACTGAGTTGGTAGGCTACTGCGGCTCCTGTTTCCTGTAGTTCGATTGAATCCGCCTTGTTAAGAAAGATGAAGCGGCGAGCTTTATCAGGAGCCCCTTTGAAGGCGCCTTCCGGATGGGCCAGGAGTCGCGCCAGGGCCGGCACCGTTATGGTCTGGCCTTGAATGAGCTGCATCAACTTGCCTGCCAGTTCCGACCGGAAAACCGTCTCCTCACCTAATGGTCTGCCGATCACATCCAGCCCGGCGAGCGCGATGACAATCGTCGTGTTGTCTGGTATGACCGGCTCATGCCCCGCAGGCGCCTTAAGTGCCCTTCGGGCCGCTCCGTCCGCTTCTACGATGATCCAGTCGAAAAGCCCGGAATGTTCAAAGGTGCTTATCGCTTCAGGGGGAAACCCGTTCAGTTTGCCGGCTTGGGGCAGATAGGCTGATGCCGCCGAAATATGCAATCCGTCCCCCTCATGGGATTTGGCCTGGCGGAGGATGGTCTGCGGGTCCTGTGAGATGAGGAGTATTTCTGATTGTTCGGCTGAAGGAATGAGAATCTTGGTGGTGGTGGTCGTCAACACTCTTTTGCCGGAGTACGCAAGTTGTTTGGCCAGGTGAAACATCAGGCTTGTCTTGCCCCCTCCGCCTGCGATACTTATCACACCGGCTGGCCCAATGCCGATTGTTTCAGCAAAAGTTTTCATCAGTTTACCGGTTGTAAGTGGCGAGAATAGCTTCCAGCACGGCTCCGCCAATGGCTCTGGCCTTTTCCGAAACAGTATGGCAAAAGCCGGCATCACCCCGTGGATCGACATCCCCGATCTTGAGCCCTTTCCTGACCGTTGAACCGGGTCTGATCAGACCGCGCAGAACTCCGTTGATCTGCGCGGTGACCTCAACCGAGCCGGCAAGGCCGATGATCTCTCCGGTACGGACCGGGTCGCCGATCTGTTTCCCGGTGGTGAAAACGCCGTCCGCCGGAGCGCGCAGAACCCGCTCACTTGTGTAGCCGGAAATATCTCCCGGAATCCCGGTATTGGCCGCAGCCGCCCCGGTATAAATAAGTCGTCCCAGATCGTGACCGCGGTTGGTCTCAATTACGATATGGCAATCCGTTCCGGCCGTGAAGCCGGGGCCGAGAGCGATTACCAGCGGGGCGTCTGTCAATGATGTTCCCAGATTGCGCTTAGCCAGTATGGCATCGATGAATACGTCCGGCTTGCAGGAGGCAATGCACTCTCCCGCAGGATCGACTCGAACGGCAATTTTCCCTGCTGCCCAGGCGGCGTGCAGTTCCGGGTCGTCAGCAACACAAATCGCGTCGATACCTTCCACGCTCATGCTCGCGTTATGGATTGCTTCGCAAAAAGCAACCTGACGCCTGACGGCGACGGGGGCCGGGGTTTCCAGCATCAGGATGCGCTTGAAGTTGGCGCGGTAGAGACGGCAGGCGACTCCGGTGGCCATTTCGCCGGCCCCCTTGATGATAATGACCCGTTCATTCAGCGGAGTCGCCATGTCACTCACGACCGTAATAGACGGCAAGAAGCTGGCTGGCAATGCTGATAGCGATCTCCTGAGGGGAGCCGCCGCCGTTATTATGGCCGACAGGACACTTCACCCGCGCCAGATCAAGCCCTTTCCCCTCCAGGTTCTTCTGCACCCCGGCCCATTTCCCCTTGCTGCCGATCATGCCGACAAAGCGCGCCGGATGCGGAAGCACCTCTTCGAGTACCTGTTGATCGACCGTGCCGCTATAGGTCACGACTGTTACGTACGTCAGTTTGTCGCACCAGACGGCATTTTCGATGAAATCATTCCAACGGGTCTGGTGGCGGATAACGCTGCCGGGAATGCCGGGGGCGTTGATCCACTCTTCACGTTCGTCGATCAGGTGAATGCGGAAGGGGGTCCCGTCCAAAACCCGGCAGAGCGACTGTCCTATGTGTCCGGCGCCGAACAGATACAGACGGGGGTTGTTGTTGACCAACTCCATATATAACTCCATTGTTCCACCGCAGGCGGGAAACTCGCCACGCTGCTGTAGTGGAATATTTGAGGTGGTGCCATGCATATTGTCCAGACACTTGCGGGCATCCTCAAGTGCGTAATATTCCGGTACGCCTCCCCCAACCGTGCCAAAAAAGGTTCCATCCGGCAGCACAATCATCTTGGCGCCATGCTTGCGTGGAGTCGAGCCGGTGCTTTTGGTGACCGTCACTAAAACAGCCAGCTGATTGCTGCGCCTCAGTTCGTCGAGCTTGCCAATCCAGTCCCACATATTTCGTTACTCCTTGTATATCACTAAACAGCCCCGTACCCATTTCGGGTACAGGGCTGTTTAGTACTAAGCCTTCTCTGCTGCTTCGCGCTCGCGTTTCTCCTTGAGCGCTCGCCATACCTTCTCGTAGGTGAGCGGCAGACTGTTCACCCGCACTCCCATCGCGTCAAAGATGGCATTGGAGAACATCCCCAAGGTCGGATTGGTGGCTCCTTCACCAACTTCCTTGGCGCCCCATGGCCCGCTCGGTTCATACGTGTCAAGGACTTCAGACTCAATGGGGGGCATGTCCATTGCGGTCAGCATGCGATAATTGGCAAGTTCGGGGTTCAATATCCGCCCCTTATCGTCGAAGAGAACTTCTTCCCACACGGATTCGCCCATTCCCATGAACAATGCGCCATGTACCTGGCCATGCAACAGGCGCGGGTTGATCACCTTGCCGCAGTCATGCACGTCCCAGATTCCAAGCACATTGATCTCGCCGGTTTCCGCATCGATCTGCACTTCACCAACCTGGGCGCCAAAGCTATAGGCTGGGGAAGTCCCAACCGGCGCGCCTTTAAACGTACCCCCAAGTCTGGGGGGGGTGTAGACTCCCTTGCCGAGCAACGGTCCCTTGAGGACAAAGTGCTTGCGCGCTACCTCCTGGAACGTGAGGGTCTTCCCTTCGCGGGACTTGGAGAAAACAATGCCATTATCGCTGTCCAGATCTTCGGCCGGCAGCGAAAGCATGGCCGAGGCCATGTCGAGGATCTGCTTCTTGATCTCCTCACCGGCCAGCTTGACAGCCGTTCCTGACATATAGGTCTGGCGACTGGCATAGGCTCCGAAGTCAAGCGGAGTAATCTCGGTATCCGCAGCGATGATTTTCATATTCTCATAGCAATACCCCATCGCCTCAGCCGCCATCTGGCAGAGCACCGTATCCGAACCCTGACCGATTTCGACAGCACCGGTATAGAGGGTGGCAGCGGTGCCATCCTCGTTTAACCTGATGAAGGCCGACGCATGCGGAAGGTCGGTACGATAGATCGGATAACCGGCACCGGTAACAAAGCTCCCGGTTGAAACCCCGATTCCGCGGCCTGGTATCCGGTTCTTTTTCTTCTCATCCCAACCGGACATCTCACGCGCCCGTTCCAGGCATTCACGCATATGGCAGGAATTAACCTTGAAGTCGTTTGGAGTAACGGTATTGGGCCTTCTGGCGTTAAGAATCCTGATATCCATCGGATCAATGCCGAGATCCTTGGCAACGTTATCAAGGTGGCTCTCAAACGCATACTTGGGCTGAGGTGCGCCGTGCCCCCGCTGCGCGCCGCAGGCGGGCAGGTTGGTATAGACCCGGTACATGTCGAACTTGAAGTTATCAAACTCGTAGGTCATCGGCAGCAGTGCGCCGGCGTAATAGGCGCTGGCAATACCCAGACTGGTATAGGCGCCGCCATCCATTTTGAAGTTGGCATGGGCAACCAGAATCTTGCCGTTCTTATCGACGCCGGTAGTTATCTCCATCTGTTGAGCGTGGCGTCCACGGTTATGGGCGAACATCTCTGCGCGATCATAAAACATCCTCACCGGACGACTGGTGAGCTTGGCCAGCACGGCGCCGGCAAACTCCAGGCCGGTTGGTTCGAGCTTGCCGCCAAATCCTCCGCCTACGAAGGTCTTGATGATACGGACATCGCCCATGTCCATGCCGAACTCTCTGGCAATATAATGCTGGAAATAGTGCGGCGATTGAGTACTTGAATAGACCGTAAGTTTACCTTCATCCCACATGGAGATGGCGGCGTGCGGTTCGATCGGGCACTGATAGGTACGCTGTCCGATAAAGGTGTCGGTTCTCACATGGTATGCCTCAGCAAATGCCTTGGCCACGTCGCCGAACTCTTGATGGATCTCGGTATTGATGTTTTTTTCATACTCGTCATGAACCAGAGGCTGTCCTTCATTCATAGCGGTAAGGAAGTTGAGCACGGCAGGCAACACCTCGTATTCCACCTTGATCAGCTTCAGCGCTTTGTAACAGGTACTCTCGTCGAGACAGGCCACCGCGGCAACCTTATCGCCGACAAAACGGACCTTGTCACTGCAAAATATGTTCTCATCCCAGCGGGCGGGGCTAAGACCGTATTTCAAGGTCGGCACGTCCTTATGGGTAATGACCGCCTTGACCCCCGGGAGCGCCTCGGCTTCAGAGGTGTCTATGGAGATAATCCGGGCATGGGCGTGAGGACTGGTCAGGATCTTGCCATAAAGCATATTGGGAAATTTCAGGTCAAGAGTGTACTTGGCCGCCCCGGTAGCTTTCTCGGGACCGTCGATACGGGGTACACTATGGCCGATAACGCTATATTTCTTGCTCATATGGAATCTCCTTCTTCCCTGGGATATTCGTGCTCACCCGGGGCCAGTCGCCCCTCCGAAGCAGCAAGAACCGCCTCAACGATATGGACGTATCCGGTACAGCGGCAGAGATTGCCGGAAATCGCTTCCCGCACCTCCGGTTCGGTCGGATGAGGATTACGGGTCAAGAGCGCCTTGGCGGAGAGCACCATGCCGGGAGTGCAGTAGCCGCACTGGATAGCGGCGTGGTTGATCATCGATTCCTGGATCGCGTCAAGTTTACTGTTGACGGCTACACCCTCTATAGTGATTATTTCTCGGCCGTCAGCCTCCAGGGCAAGCACCATGCACGAGTCCACAGGCTTTCCTTCCAAGAGCACGGTACAGGAGCCGCAGTCACCAAGTTCGCATCCCTTTTTGGTGCCGGTGAGATTAAGTTCATCGCGCAGCACGTTGGCCAGAATGGCGTTCCCCTTCACCAGTACCGTGCGGGCATCGCCGTTTACGTTGAGGGTGATCAGATAACGCTTCACCCCATCATTGTCGGTAATTGTTCGATTTATCATGTCATTCTCCCCTTTATACGTGGCCTTCGTCGATGGCTTTGCGAAGAGCGCGTCTCGTGAGTACCCGAATCATTTCGCGGCGATATTCCGCTGAACCCCTTTGATCCGTAATCGGTCTGCATTCAGCGGCGGCAGCGTCGGCGGCCCGTTCCAGCAGCTCATCGGTAATAACCTGCCCTCTGAGTATGGTTTCCGCATCCTTTGCCCGCAGGGGTACCGGTGCAACCGCCCCCATGACAATTCGCGCGTCGGCCAGAACACCATCCTGCACCGTTACCGCCACCGCGACACCAACCACTGCCAATGCGCCGGATTTTCGCAGTCCGAATTTAATGTAGGTACTCCCCGTGGCAGCCTGATCGGGAATTATGACTTCCGCCAGGATTTCATCACGCTTGATCAAGGTTTTGCCCGGACCGCAGATAAATTCTTCCAGCGGCACAAGCCTCTCGCCGGCATATTCTACAATTTTGACAGATGCGTTAAGAGCAATCAAAAGCGGAGGAAGGTCGGCCAGTGGCGAAGCATTACATATATTACCGCCAACGGTTCCGCGATTCCTGACCTGCGGATTGCCCATTTCATGCGCTGCCATCGGAAGCGAAAGGTATCGTTCCTGTAAAAGTGGCGACCTGTAGACGCCGTCAGGGGTAATCAAAGCGCCGATAATGACTCCACGCCCCTCCTCGTGACGAATCTCGCGCAACTGCGCCATGTGTTTGAGAGATACAAGATGATCAGGAGTCAGATGGCCATTCTTCAGTTTATGAAGAAGATCCGACCCTCCACCCAGAACAATGGCTTTCTCTCCCAGTTCATCAAGAAGCACGCAGGCGTCGGCCAAAGTTTTCGGGGCATGATACTCAAAATCCGGCATGTACATAAATCCACCTCCTTCGGTGTGTGGTGCTGCATTTGTTTCGGTTTCATTCAGTTGTGTGCAAGATATTTACAGCCAGAAAAGCATCAATCTTTTACATCTCGCAGGAACCGCTTAAAAAGAAGTTTTTCTTCAAGCGAAAAATTACTCAGCAACTCATTGTTTGTCCGTTCAATGCTCGCAGACAGGTCGCTAATGGCTCCCTTAGCTTTGTCCGTCAAATACACACGAGTCACCCTGCCATCGTCCGGATCGGCTTCGCGGCGAACCCACCCCGCCGTAACCATGCGATCCAGCACTCCTGCCAATGTGGCAGTATCCAGCGAAATGCGACGGCCGATATCTCCCACGGAAAGTCCATCCTCATCCCAGAGAGATTCCATGAAAAGGCACTGCATCGGGGTTAGCCCGAACACATTGAGATGTCCTTTCAGGACTCCCTGAGCCCGCTGGTGGCCCTTGGCAAGCAAAAAAACTATGTTGTCCAAGTATGAGATCATTCTTTGAAATTCCTCTTGTGTACAAGGTAACTTCAAAGGCAAAACATGTCAACGGAAAAGTAATGTCATGAAATATATGCTGCCAGGACAATAGTCAACAGCATGGTCTCTGCAGAGTCGGTCCGGGAAGTAATGATGACCGGCGCCTTGGCCCCCATCAGGGCCGTGGCGATTCTCTGTTTGGTGTAATACACAAGGCATTTGCGCAGCGGATTTGCCGCCAGCAGGTTCGGCATCATCAGGATATCCGCATTCCCGGCAACACCACCTCCCACCTTTTTGTATTCCGCCGCCTCTGGTGAGACGGCATTGTCAAAGGCAAAGGGGCCGTCGACCAGGCAGCCGGTGATCTGGCCGCGATCGGCCATCTTGCTCAGGGCCGCCGCTTCGATGGTATCCGGCATGGATGGATTGACGACTTCCACGGCTGAGATGACCGCTACCTTGGGCAGGGGATTGCCGAGCTTGTGAGCCAGGCTGACCGCATTCTCGATGATCTGCTTCTTCTCATCCAGGGTCGGCGCGACGTTGATGGCACAGTCTGTCAGGAAGCGGAAGCCGCCGCCGCATGGATTTATGATCTTCTCGTAGAGGGTGATCTCACTGACGACCTTGTTGTCGTTGAGACCCTTCTGTTTGTCGAGGACCGCCCGCATGAAGGTTGCTGTCGGCAGGTTCCCCTTCATGATGGCGTGGGCGCTTCCGACCAGCACCAGTCGAACGGCTTCTTCCGCCGCCTCCTTTTGATCCGGGATGTTGATGATCGTTACCAGATGGGCATCGAACCCGGCATCTGCGGACATGCTCTTGATAGTCTCTTCGTTGCCGACCAGGACAAAGTCAGCCAGTCCCGCTTCAATCGCCTGTTTGACAAGCTTTATGACCGTTGTTCCTTCGGGCGAAACAATGACGATCTTTTTCCTGGGTTTTTCTTTTACCGCTTCAATCAGTTCGTCAAATGAGTTGATCAATTTCATTCTCCTTCGCAGTTATTTGTAGTTTGAAATGTCTCCGTTCTCGACCTCACTCTATCCGCCCCCCAACATCGAAAACAGGGCGACAACTTCCCCTTCGCTCAATACCTGCTCCATGGAAGCGTGCCGCCCGTTGACAAGCGCCATACCAACTTCTCCTCTGTCGATTCCCAGATCATCAACTACGTGACCAACGGTAATGCCATCCATGTACTCTCTCTGCTCATCCTTGAAACGGCCATTCCTGAAGGTGGCATACAGTTCGATAGTTATCTTCATTGGTCGCTCCTGGTTTTAGTTCCTCAACAGAGTGACTTTCCGGCAAAAACCGTTTCCAACGGAATCCTGGCACGGAGACTCACTGTTAAAAATTCCAAAATTCATCGATTTCTTCACCCGTAAAATCCCATACCGCGTTATGAGGCAGTAATGGCTCTTCAAAGAATTCCGGAAGACGGTCATGACTGCTGTTGAAGCCGGCGGCGGTATTAAAGGCTCGCTCGGTCTTGAGAGTCGTAACCCCGAGTCCGCCGATCCAGTCAGGAGTGAGTTCCAGTCCGAAGCGGGCGTTAAGCATGTCGATCAGGGCCGGAACGCAGGTGGGAATGTCTGCAGCCGGGAATCCCACAAACAGGCAGAGTCCGATTGAATCGAGCATGACGGTGATGATCTGGAGGTGCCGCGAAAGCTCAACCTGGCCGTTTTTACTGAGCGGGTCAACAACGCCGCCCCCCACACCCATCAGGTTAGTACCGACGGCATAACCGGCGGTGTGGTCAGCGCCCATGGTACTTGTGGCATAGGTGATGCCAATCCCTTTGATCGAACGGGGGTCATAGGCAGGAATACCCTGGTTCTTGACGACCGGAACACGGGTGATGCCGTAGAGTTTTCCGACGTTTCCGGCACCGCTGCCGAGAATGCGTCCGAGCGGGGTTCCCGCAGCGATGTCATCGGTAAGCATTTTCAGTACACCGGCGCCGTCGCCAAAGGGGAGCACGCCGGCCTCCATGGCGACACCGAACGCGATCGCCGTCTCGATGGAATCCACCCCGATATCGTCCATGATGTAATCGGCCTTGGCTATTATATCCAGATCACCTATGCAGGCGTTGGCCCCCAGTGTCTCGATGGTTTCATACTCGAACCCGGAAGTGACATAATTGCCGTCCTTATCGTTATATACCTGGGAACACTGGATAATGCAACCGGACTGACAACCATGCTTGGGCTTGCCGCCGCGCTCGATGATGGTTTCGCGCAAGGTCTCACCGGAAATTTTTTCGTGATCTTCAAACTGCCCATAAGTGAAATTACGGGTCGGCAGGCCGCCGGCAGCGTTGACGATGTTCACCATTTCGGCGGTGCCGAACGTCGGCAGGCCTTCGCCGGTGGCTGGGTGTGAAATCACGGCCTTGGCAAAGGTGCGTGCTGCATCCTTGAATTTTTCAGGATCGGCAAGCTTGATTCCGGGAGCGGCGGTGTCATCAATGGCAATGAATTTTATTTTCTTTGAGCCCATGACGGCGCCCAGTCCGCCGCGCCCGTGACTGCGGATCTTACTGTCAAGATCCTTTACGGAGATATTGGCGGTAAGCATGCGCATCTCTCCGGCCTGACCAATGGAGAGGATTCCGGTCTTTTTGCCGAAGCGCTGCTCCAGAGCTTCAACAATTGCAAAGTTCCCCTTGCCGACCAATTCGGTTTCCTCGCTGATGGATACGCCGTCCTTGCTGACGTGCATTCCGTACCAGGCGTCGGCCTTGGGCAGGCCCTCAATGATCATGGCCTTTATGCCGAGACGGGCAAACATCTGGGCGGCGGTGCCGCCGGCATTGCTCTCTTTGATTGTACCGGTCAGAGGGCTTTTGGCTCCACAGGAAAAACGGCCGGTGTTGGCGGCGGCGGTGCCGCTCAGCAGGCCGGGGGCAAAGACCAGTTTATTGTTTTTGCCTAAAGGGTGGCAAGTCGGGATAACTTCTGCGGCAACAATTGCGGAGGTGAGTGCGCGGCCACCTAGTCCGGCCCACTCTTTGGGCACTGCTTCCATTGTTGAACTCAAGTCCGACATGTTGACGCGTAATATCTTGTCCATGATTTTTTCTCCCTTTTAGTTAATTTTTCGGAATGTGTCTCCTTTCCGAACCTGATAAACAGGATAAGTGCGTTAATGAAGTCATATTCCGTCAGAATATGACTTACCACTTACTAAAGGGAGGTCCTGCCGTTTCCAGCAGGACCCGATGGCCCGCAACCATGGGGTTTTTACCCGTTAGGCTGCAAAAGCTCGGAGACATTGCGCTATTTAATGGTTCGACCACTCCTGTTTACATTAGAACTCAAATGTCTTGCGCGGATCTGCCGTCATACTGTCGATTGATGCCTTGCCGTGCTCCAGGTAAAAAACCTTGAAGATCGGATTGTCCGGCGACTGGTAGATATCTTTCAGCATGGGATAGTGTGCAAAACATTTCTCACGGGGTCCGATGCTGTCATCGAACGTTATCTCCCCGCTGATTCGTAGCCAACGCATGTCTTCACCGGTCCTGGTGAATTCGATGAACGGACATTCAGTCAGCTGCCGATAAACCTCCTTCGTACTTGACGTACAAAAATAATATCTGCCATCTTCCACAAACATGAAGGCGAATGGCCTGACTCTGGGTTTGCCGCCATCCACCGTGGCCAAACTGCCAAAGCAGGGAGCAGCCAGCATTTCGATTACTTCTTTCATGAAAAACCTCCGTGGTTGCCTAGTGGAAAGACAGGCCGCCGTCATGCACGATCATCTGGCCGGTAATAAAAGCGCTGTCGTCGGTGGAAAGAAACAGGGCCAGGCCGATGAGGTCTTCCGGCACCGCTTCCCGTTTGATGCAGCGGGCATTGAGCTGAAGTTCTTCCAGTGGCGGCAGGTCCAGCTGCTTGATCTTGTCAAAGTTGTTGCCGCCAGCTGAATGGGTAAAGCCGGGAGCGATGGTGTTCACGTTGATCTTGAAATCGCCCATCTCACGTGCCATGGAACGGGTCAATGCCATGATGGCGCCCTTGGATGCCACGTAATGGGGCATACCGGGCACACCTTCGTTGATTGAGGACGAACCGATGTTGACGACCTTCCCTCCTTTTTCCTTCATGTAGGGGAAGACCGCCTTCATGCAGTTGAACTGGCCCAGGACATTGATCTCCAGAACTTTCATGAATTCTTCCGAGGTACACTCCATGAACGGTTTCAGGACAATGCTGCCGAAAATGGCGGCATTGTTAAGCAGGATATCAACGGAGCCAAACGTATCAAAAGCGGCCTTGGCCATGGCATCACATTGGTCCAGCTTGCTGACGTCGGTTTTCACGTAGATCGCATCGCTGCCGGCATTTTTAATCGCCTCTACGGCGCTCTGCCCGTCAAGCACGTCGGCAACTACTATTTTTGCCCCTTCTTTTGCCAGTCCCAGCGCATATGCCGCGCCAATGCCCTGTGCCGCTCCGGTAATGATCGCCACTTTTCCCGTAAGTCTTCCCATTTGATCGTCTCCTTTTAGTAGATTATCGGCATCGCGCCACCGGACAAATGTCCTGGCTGGCTGCGATATCCCGTCACTGCTCAGTTAATCTTCGTTACCTCTATAAACGGACAACTCTTCTTCCTTGTTGAAGTAGCGCATTGACGCATCCGCCAGGGCTTCCATTTCGTTTTCTCCCGGATTCAGATAGACGGGTGCGATGAAGGCTATTTTTGCTTTCAGGCTGTTCAACAGTCGCTGAGAATAAACCAGACTTCCGGTCAGGGCGATGGCGTCCACTTTCCCTTCCAGCACTGCCGCGCATGCGCCGATCTCTTTGGCAACCTGATAGATCATCGCCTCGAATACCTCGGCGGCCTTCTGATCGCCGCCATCGATCCGTTTTTCAATTTCGATGACATTCGTTGTTCCCAGGTAGGCAAACAGTCCGCCGTTGCCGGTCAACAATTTCAGTACCTCTGACTTGCTGTATTCGCCGCTGAAGCAGAGCTTGACCAGATCTCCTGCCGGCAGTGATCCGGCCCGTTCCGGTGAAAAGGGGCCGTCCCCGTCCAGGGCATTGTTGACATCTATTATCTTCCCCTTTTGGTGGGCTCCAACCGATATGCCGCCGCCAAGGTGAGCTACTATCAGATTGACGTCACTGTATTTTTTACCCAGATCGGCTGCAGTTTTCCGGGCTGTCGCCTTCTGGTTCAGCGCATGAAAGCTGCTCTGTCTGGTGAGTTGCGGTATTCCCGAATAGCGTGCCGAAGTACAGAGTTCATCGGTCATGGGAGGGTCGGCGGTCAGGACCGGGATATTAAACTGATTACCCAGATCGAATGACACCAGGCCGCCCACGTTTATGGGGTGCCCGCCGTAGATGCCGCTTTTCATGTCGGCAATCATTTTGGGACATAACCGGTAGATGCCGCCGGGAAGTGGTTTTACATTGCCCCCACGGCACGCGATAGCATCCATTTCACCCATGGTAAGATTATTGTCCTTCAAAACACGGAAAACGGCATCCCTTCTGAAATCATATTGATCCCAGATAGTTGGAAATTTTCTCAGTTCTTCGTCATCATGCTTTACCGAAACATTTACCTTCATTTCGCCATCATAAAATATGCCGATTTTCGTTGAAGTGGAACCGGGATTGATAATCAAGATTTTCTTGCTGTCGTGCATGTTTTCCTCCGCGCTCGGATGTGCTGAAAACGCCGTATTAATCAAGGCTGATGCCAGATTTTCCCGGCGCCAGAATATTATTCGGGTCAAGCGCTTTTTTAATAGTCCGGTTGAGCCGTCGCATCGCAGGTCCGTACGCATCGGCAACCTTGTTCATGAAGGCGCTGTTGGTGCGGTTGATTGCCCAGCCATGTTTGGTGAATACGCTGAGCAGTTCATCAAAACATTTGTAAGCACGCTTCATCTCCTCAGGTTTGGTGCGGTCGAAGCGGAGGTCAATGACGTGGCGCGCATCGTACCAGAAGAAGCTGAACTCGCTGAGGTAGTCGAAGCCATGTTTGTTGAGAATTTCAGCGGCAATCTTTGACTGCTGGAAACATTCGGCCGGACGGGCGGCCGCCGTCGGCGAAAAGCGCATGGAACCGCCGCCGCTTCGCCATTTGTCAAGCGGACTCAGTTGGGTTACTCCCCCCATCATCAACTGCTTGCGATATTCAAAGACCGGGTCACCCTTGGCCTCTTTTTCGGTTATGATCCGGATCTTGTTGCCGAACGCCTGCTTGAAGGTGCCGGATACATACATCCAGTTTAACGCCACCTGTTCGGGAGTTCCGTAGACTGCGCCATAGAGGTTCCATGCGCCGACGTCGTAGCTATCCATAAGTTTCTTGGTCGGTATGGTGCCGGTACCCTTGTTGAGGAAGCCGCCACTGTTATTCTTGTTATGGGCAAAACATGTGGCTGCTTCCCAGCCGGCGTTGACCAGGGCACAGGCGTTGGGAACAATCTGGGCCTGACGGAGGAACATGAGTGGCTTGATGATGTCGGCAATCATCTCGGTTTTCGGGAATTTGATACAGAAGGGCATATAGCCGCCCGGCGGCGGCGCTCCCATCAGCCAAGCGCCGAGTTTGGTGACGATGCCGTTGTTGGCTTGGGAAAAGAGGCCGTCAACGTACGGTCCGAACCCCCATTTGAAGACTTGCCAGCTGGTGGAGTTCGGAATGCCTCCCATGCCGGTCTTGAGCATACTGCCGTCTGCCAGGACAACTTCCATGCCGCAGGAGAAGAGGAAGTCTTCGCTGTACGGTGTATAGCCGCTTCCCCGTTCGAGGATGTTTCCGACGATGCTGACATTCGCCGAAGGGGCCGGAGCGTCGATCCAAAGGTTGATCTTGTTCTTTGTCAGGTGTTGCTGCAGTTCGGAATAGGTCACGCCCGGTTCCACCAGGCAGTAGCCCAATTCCTGATCGACCTCGATGATCTTCTTCATGTTTCTCAGGTCAAGGATGATCTGGCCGGGGGTCGCCGGCGCTGCTGAACCGTAGCTGTCGCTTTCACCGTTACAGACCGTCCAAAGCGGGGTCTTGTATTTGGTGGCAATGCCGACAATGGCCTGAATCTCTTTGGGAGTCGCCGGATAGATCACCGCGGACGGGGCATGCAGCGCCTCGCTTTCGGCAATGGTAATTGCAAGGTAGGGTTGCAGGGATGCCTGATCGGTACGAACCCGCCCTTCGCCCAGCAGTGTGCGATACTCCTTGATAGCCTTGGTAAAGGTTTCTTCCGTCACGCCTTTGGGCAGTGCGATGTAGTTACTCATAGTTATATCTCCTCACCTCGTCTCATTACAGAGGAATATCCAGGTTGATTCCCGACTTGCCAGGGGCCAGGATGTTGTTGGGATCCAGTGCCCTTTTCAGGGTGTAATGGATTTTCCGCATTTCAGGCCCGTAGGAGTGGGACACCTTTTCCATGAAAGCGGTGTTGGTGCGATAGGTCCCCCAGCCATTTTTGGTAAACACTTTCAACAGCTCATCGAAGCATTTGTAGGCCTTGGCCATTTCATCCGGCTGGGTACGGTCATAGAGCAGGTCGATGATGTGGTGCATGTCGCGCCAGCCGACGATGAATTCGGAAACGTAGTCGAAACCGTATTTGTTGAGAATCTCGGTGGCAAGCCGCATCTGCTTGTCGCACTCGGACGGACGGGCGGCCGCAACCGGCGCAAACCACATGGAACCACCGCCACCGCGCCAGTTGTAGAGTCCGAACTCCTGCAGAGTGCTGCCACCCATCATCAGCTGTCTGCGATATTCGAAGATTGGATCGTCCTTGGCTTCTTTTTCGGTAATGATCTCGACATTCTTACCGAACTTGGCCTTGAAGGCACCGGAGACGTATTTCCAGTTCAGGGCCACCTGTTCAGGGGATCCGTAGAGCGCGGCGTAAAAGTTCCAGGCGCCGACGCTGTATTTGTCCATGATCTCCTGGAATACTTTGGGGGGAAGACTCCCTTTTCCCTTGTAGAAGGTCTCCCGGTTGATCCCTTTGCCGTTCTTGTCATAGGTGAAGTGTCCGGCCGCTTCCCAGCCGGCGTTTACCACGACACAGGCGTTGGGGATGATTTGAGCCAGACGCAGCGGCATAAAGGTTTTGATGATATCGGCCAGCATCTCGACTTTGGGAAATTTCATCAGGAAAGGGAAATAGCCTCCCGGCGGTGGCCCCTTCATCAGCCAGACACCGAGTTTGGTGAGAATGCCGTAGTTGGACTGGGTGAAGATGCCATCTACGTAAGGACCATACCCCCATTTGTAGGACTGCCAGCTGGTGGAGTTCTGCACCCCGCCCGTGCCGGTGCGGATCACGTCGCCGTTGGCAAGCACCAGTTCCATCCCGCAGGAGAAAAGGAAGTGCTCTCCGTACGGGGAATAACCGACTCCACGGTCCATGGTGTTGCCGACCGGGCTTGCCATCGACGAGGGGGCGGGAACATCGACCCACAGGTTCATTTTGTGTTTCTTGAAGTACTGTTGCAGGTCGTAGTAGGTTACTCCCGGCTCCACCAGGCAGTACCCCAGCTCTTCGTCGACATGGATGATTTTTTTCATGGTCTTCAGGTCGAGCACGATCTGCCCGGGGGTGGCCGGGGCGGCGGAGCCGTATCCCATGTTTTTGCCGGTACTGACGGTCCAGAGCGGCGTCTTGTATTTGTTGGCAATGGCAACAATGGCCTGGATCTCTTTCACCGTCCGTGGATACATGGCCGCAGAAGGTTTGTGCAGTTCCGAGCTTTCAGGGATCATGATCTTCATATAGGACTGCAGAGAGGCCGGATCGGTGCGGACCCGGTCCTCGCCCAGCAGTGCGCGATATTCCTTGATTGCCTTGGTGAAGTCTTCTTCTGTCACTCCCTTAGGAAGTGCAATGAAATTACTCATGTTCTCAAACCTCCTCGGTTACAGCTGTACGGAAAAAGTCACCCGGTTCCGGTCTTCATAGGTGATGTAGTGAAAGCAGCCGCTACAGTCGACTATCGCCTCATGGACAATGGCAAAGGTCGCCGGGTCCACCACGCCGACAAACGTATTGGCCGTGCCTTTGGCGTCTTCGTAAAGGCTTCTGGTTGTAAAGTAATTGTCGGTCAACGAGCCGGTCAGGGGGTGCACCGTCCAGTCGCCGCGTGCATTTTTGTTCATCAAGTCGACAAAGTCGGTCGCCTTGCCCAGGGTTGGAACAAACAGACAAACTCCCTTGATCTGCCCCTGGGTGGAGGCATCGGCCTGCCGTGTCTGGCCGACGGTGCCGGAAACTGCCAGGGCTGCCCCGGCGGAGAGAAATGTCTTAAAAAATGCCCTTCTGCTTGTATTCATCATTTTTTACCCCTTCCTGTCGCAGCTACCGCCGGTGTCGGCGCCGGTTTGTAACCGGGATTGGCTTTCCGGTATGCGGCTACCTCCTTGAGATAGGCAACTATGGCATCCAATTCCTTCGGACTGACTTCCGACAACCTGAAGGCCGGCATCGCATTATAGCCGAAACGCGTATTGTTACGGATGTATTGTTCATGCAACGGGTTGCCGCTTTTCGACACCATGTCAAAGATTCCTGTCGGGCCGATCTGTACGCCTTCCTTATGGCACATAAAACAATACATTTCAAAGACATAGGGCATTTTAGGCGGTTCCTGTGCCCGGGCGTTCGAGCCGGACAGAAGCATCCCAAGTGCCAGCAGCGCCGTTACCATAATTACGTTTGTTCGGTTCATTTGCTTGCTCCTTCATTGGTCTCTTCTCCATTGTCCGTGGAGGCGGGCAAGTCAATCTCCGGTATGATGAGGTCAATCCGGGGTGGTACGAAGTCCGCTTTCACCTTGGGTGTGTACTGACGCGGGAAATCGTGCTGGCTCAGGCTCAGTACATAGCTGGCAAGGTATTCGATCTGGTCGCTGTTCATCGCAGGAAGATACATCGGAGAGCCGGGGCTTATCTTCTGCGGGCTTTTGAAGTGTTCCATCACCCAGTTCTGTTTGGAGTGCGGACCTTCAAGGTTGCTGTACGAGAAGCTCCCCGGGTCCTTGTCGCCGAAGGCGCTCAGGTCCGGACCGACCGCGCCCCCCTGGCCGTCTATCTGATGGCAGCCGGCGCAGTGCATCTCTTTGTAGAGTTCGCGCCCCTTGATCAGTTTGTCCGCGCCGATTGCCTGGAAGTCTTTGTGACAGATGCCGCACCGCGATTGCATCAGCGCTTTGCTTACCATCGGAGCCGGCCAGTGCTCGATCGCTTTGTGGGAGGCGCCGGCATAGGTGGTGGACACGCCCTGGCCGCCATGACAGATGGTGCAGCCGTATTTCTCCACCGGATGCTTCTTGAGCAGTTCCGGGTATGGGTGTGTTCTGAAGGGTAGCGCGGCGTCGGCGAAGAGGGGGTCTTCGATACCCAGGTGACAGCTCTGGCAGCGGTCTACGGCACTCCAATCGTCTACGACGACCTGCTTGATCTCCGGTTTCATGTTGACGACACGCTCAAAGAACGCGGGGTTGCGCTCCTGGCTGATCTTTTTCAGAAGTAGTTCTTTGTATCCGGTTTGATACTCTTTCCATTCCCGTTTACCATCGCGGAACGCCATTATGCCCATCAGGACAATACCGGCTACGCCGAAGATGATGCAGAGTAATGTAAGCTTGCGCAAGACTGCCTTTTCCATCTGCTTATCCTCCATAGTGTCAGCCGTATCAGACTATAAGTTTGGTCCGTTTTTTGTTTACCTTGGACGCGTCCACCACGAGCGTGCCGGTGTTGTCCATGTACATTTCGTACCAGGGAAGGTTCTGGGGGGCGGGGCCGCCCAGTACATCCCCCTTGGGTGTAAAGTTCGAACCGTGACAGGGGCATGCGTATCCGATTTCGGAGTCGTTCTCCACCGGTTTCACCAGGCAGCCAAGGTGCGTGCAGACAAGCGAGATGGCGTGGAGCCCGTCTTTTTCCCGGACGATTTCGACGCCGTGACCTTCAATGACCGTGCGGCTCCCTATCGAGAATTTGCTCAGCTCGCCGGCTTTGAAGACGCGCGAAGGTTCGTACAGGATGTTGGGTTTCAAGAAGCGGCAGCATTCCGCGACGGCTCCACCGATTCCGAGGGCGAGGGTTGTTGCGGTCAGTTTCTTGACGAAGCCGCGGCGATTTTCGTCTACCGCCTCGTCAGAGGCCGCAGCAGACGGGGATATCGCACCGGCGCTGTTTTCGAAGTCCATACACTTCTCCTTTTACGGGCTGTTTAGTTGTTTCCTGCTGTCAGAGCCACGGCCAGTACAGGCCCCAGTTCGGTCCACGGACGAATTGGCCGATCAGAATGAGGACGATCATGGCGATGACAAACAGGGTAAAGAGTGTGGTTGCCAGTATGCGGTCACGGGAGAACCAGACGCCGGTTCCTTTCGGGTTCCTGTCCAGGTACGGCAGCAGCAGCAGGGACAAGACGATGATGGCGGGCGCCACGATGCCGCCCAGAAAGGCCGAGTAGCTTACCAGTTCCTGGATGCCGACGAAGTACCAGGGGGCTTTGGCCGGGTTGGTCGAGTGCAGGGCATTGGCCGGTTCTTCGAGCGGGGCGTTGAAGATGAGTGATACGCCGATGATTACGACGAAGACCACCAGAAAGAGCAGCAGCTCCCGCACTACCAGGTGCGGCCAGCTTTGTGCCGTGTCGTCGGGCCCTTCGGCGACGTGGAACGAGTCCCCTTCGACTATGGCCATCAGCGAGTAGGTTTTATTGGGGTCTCTCGGAAATATTTCTTCTTTGGGTGTCGGTTGTTCCATGGGTCATCCTCCTTCTGTTGTCTCGTTTACCGGTACGCGGGTTCAGTCGTTATTCGGACGGGACAGCCCACCGTCTTTGCGAATTCGCCAGAAGTGGATCCCCAGCAGGGTGATCGCGATGAGCGGCAGTACCGCAATGTGTAGTACATAGAAGCGGAGCAGCGCCATCTGGCCGACTTCATTGCCACCCAATACCACAAAGCGCAGGGTGTTGCCGACCCATGGCATGTACGCGGCTATGTTCGAGCCGACCGTAACCGCCCAGAAGGCCAGCTGGTCCCACGGGAGAAGGTAGCCGGTAAAGCTCAGGAACAGGGTTGCAAGCAGCAGGCAGATGCCGATTACCCAGTTGAATTCACGCGGAGCTTTGTAGGAGCCGGTGTAGAAGACACGGCACATGTGCATGAAGACAAGCGCGACCATCGCATGGGCCGACCAGCGGTGGGCGTTGCGCAGTACCATGCCGTAGGAGACGACGTATTCGAGGTCTTTCATGCTCCGGTACGCCAGTTGGGTTGACGGGACGTAGTAGAACATCACCAGTACCCCGGAGGCGATCAGGATCAAAAACAGGTAGAACGATATCAGCCCAAGCCCGAGGGTGTAGCCGAAGCGAAGGGTGTTGAGCTGCACACGCACCGGGTGCAGGTGCAAAAAGAAGTTGCCGAAGATGGAGGCGGCGTTCTTTTGTTCCACCGTGCCACCTTCATCGCGGAAAACCGAGTCTTTGATGTTTTCCGGAAGTTGTTTGATCGATTGTTTGATGCCATAGGCTGATTCACTCATGGTTGCTCTCCAAGTACGGGTTCATGTCCCTTGCGGGCTGTTTTGCTATTCCCATTCGTCCTGGCTGTAGAATTCCGCCATGGTTATTGCGCCGCCGGGACAGCGGCGGGCGCACATGCCGCAGTTGACGCAGCGGCTTTCGTCTTTGATGATCGCCGTCTTTCCCTTGGTGCGGGACGGCGTGTTGCTGAGGGCCGTGGTGAGTTTGGTGACGTTGGCGTCTCCCTGGATCTCCGTCATCCGGACCAGTTTCAGCGCTCCATAGACGCAGGTGTCTACGCAGGTGCCGCACAGGATACAGCGGGACCGGTCGAATACGGTTTGTATGCTGCATTGCCGGCAGCGGGCGGCTTGCTGCCGCGCCTGTGCTTCGTCGAAGCCGATGGTGATTTCTTCTTTGGTTCTGATGCGTTCGTCAGCGGCCCGTTTGGGGATTTTTATCGGGGCGATGGTTTCGCATTGGCTGTTGTCGAAGTTCGCCGGTACCGGTCGCATGTACCCTTTTTTGGTTATCCGGAGCGCCCCCCCCTTCAGATAGCCGTGGATGGAGCGGGCAGCCCGTTGACCGTCGGCAATGGCGTCGGTCGCGTTCCTGCCGAAGCGCCACCGGACGTCGCCGCCGGCAAAGACTCCGGGAAGGTTTGTGGACATGTCTTCTCCAGCGCGGATCAGGCCGTTGGGGGTCATCTCCAGGCCGTCCATGCCCGAAAGGGTCGGCAGGGTGGAGGATTGCCCCACCGCCAGTATTACCGTGTCGGCTTTGAGTACGGTGGTGCTGTCAGGGATAAAGGCGGGGTTGAATTTCCCTTCGCTGTCGAATACGGAGCTTACTTTTAAAAATTCGATGCCGGTTACGCGTCCGTCTTCGCCGATTACCCGTTGCGGTCCCAGGGAGGGGTGGAATACTATGCCTTCCTCCTGGGCATCTTCTTTTTCCGAATTGCTGGCAGGCATCGTTTCCCATGATTCCAGGCAGGCGATCATGACGTGCTCGGCTCCCTGGCGTACGGCATGCTGGGCGCAGTCAATGGCGACTCCGCCGCCACCTATGATGACGCAGTTTTTACCCGGAGGAATTTTGGCATAGTCACGCACGTAGTCGATGCCATGATAGACCCCTTTCAGGTCGGTGCCCTTGATGTTTATCAGCATGGGGTCCTGAAGGCCGATGGTGATGAATACCGCTTCAAAGCCCTGGGTGCGGAGATCGGTCAGGGTCAGGTTTTCACCGACGGGGGTGTTAAGTCTGAGGTCTACGCCGAGTTCCAAGATGGCGTCTATCTCACTCTGGAGGATGTCTTTGGGGAGACGGAAGCTCGGGACGCCGGTTCGTAACTGGCCGCCGGCCAGCGGGGCCGCTTCGAAGATCGCAACCTGGTAGCCGAGTACGGCAAGGTCGTGAGCGGCCGACAATCCTGCCGGACCGGAGCCGATTATGGCGACGCGGGCAGCCGGTTTCCGGGAGTTCTTCTTCGCATCCATGGCTTTCCGGAACAGCCGTGACATGGTCAGTATATGGTTGCCGGTCCGGTCGCTTACCCACTCATCGCGCTGTGCCAGCTCTTCGAGCCGTTTTGCGATGGAACCTGGCGAAGAAGAGCCCTGCCGGTCACAGGCGAAGCGTTTCAGGGCGCGGATGTCTACCGGGTTCCCCTCGCCGGTTTTTCGGCAGGTCTTCTCGCACGGAGCCGTGCAGACCCGGCTGCATACCGAAACCAGCGGATTCGTCTGACGGGCGATGAGGTAGGCCTTCTCGTAGTCACCATCGCCGATCGCACGGACGTAGCGCTTCGTATCGGTCGCAAGAGGGCACGCGCTCTGGCATGCAACCAAACTCTGATATTCCTCGATACCCAAAATCCTTACCTGATATTTGCCGCTGAGCTTGCCCATCTCTACTCTCCACTGTCCGT
>Ga0209697_10002877_pt1 | contig 24075 bp, 22 predicted proteins | sample AliMusrvi5mmetaG_FD_184115 | JGI IMG/M metagenome (GOLD analysis project Ga0209697, IMG submission 184115) | Freshwater lake bacterial and archeal communities from Alinen Mustajarvi, Finland, to study Microbial Dark Matter (Phase II) - Alinen... | ecosystem: Environmental > Aquatic > Freshwater...
CGCCTGCTGATGAGCAGGCTATCCGCGGGATGGTGAACGATATTCCAGATGGCGACTTGGTGCTGGCCGTGGGCTATGCATCGGAAACGGGCAATGTGGACAAGAACCGCACGCTCTCTTCGGACCGTGCGACGTCCGTGGCGCAGGTGTATTCCAGTGCCAAGCGGCCCGGGCAGTTTGCGCAAGCGGTCTATTTGGGACAGACAGACCGCTTTGACAGCCACGTGCCGGAACGCAACCAGATTGTCGAGATCTGGCGTATCCAGAAAAAGTGAACGCACGGAATTCCTATTAGAAACCATGCCTCAGCCGCCACGCCGCCCGTCTCGGAACCCGCAGGGGCATACGCCCGGACCGCCGCATTCCCAAAAGGCTGATAAGATCGATCGTGGATGGGATCCAGTGGCCGCATGGTATGACAAACTCGTCGGCGATTCCGGATCGGATTACCACCGCAACGTGATCCTTCCCGCCGCGCTCAGAATGCTCGGGCCCAAACCCGGAGAATCAGTGATCGATGTCTGCTGTGGTCAGGGAGTGCTCGTCCGGCCTTTGTTGGAAGCGGGAATCGGCAAATACGTAGGAGTCGATGCCAGCCCCCGACTGATCAATGCCGCAAAAAAACGCCACTGTGGCAATCCGCACGTTTCCTTCGTAACTGCAGATGTGAGCCTCCCTGACGCATGGGCGGATGCAAGTCACGCTGCGGCGACCTGCCTGATGGCCGTACATGATGTGGCGGATGTGGCGGCTATGTTTTCCAACATAGCCCGCGCACTAAAACCCGGCGGGCGGGCATTATTCGTATTCATGCACCCGTGTTTCCGCATCCCACGCAAAACGCACTGGGGATGGGATGGTGACCAGAAAATTCAGTTCCGACGTGTTGACGCCTACGCAACTCCCGTTGAGATCCCAATCACCACCCATCCAGGCAAGGAAAGTGGCGAGCAGACGCTCTTCCATCACCGGCCTCTATCCGAACTACTGACAGCCATGGGCGCAAGCGGTCTTGCGGTGACCTCCTGCGAGGAGTTGTACAGCCACCGCCGCTCGCAAACGTCCGGTCCATTCAGCAAAGCAGAGCACCGCGCAGCAGAGGAGTTCCCCCTGTTCATGGCCCTCATGACCATGAGGGTCTGAAACTATGAGCTTGGAACGAGGCTCTGGACATCTAGCGTTCCCCTCATGCCAGCCTTGGCCATGGACCTGATTGTCATTGGGATGTATTTCGCCATCATCCTGGGAATCGGTGTGCATTTCAGCCGACGCAACAAAACAGTGTCGGACTTCGCCCTGGGTGGCCGCACCATCCCGTGGTGGGCTGTACTGGCGTCCATCCTCGCGTCCGAAATCAGCGCGGGCACATTTTTCGGAACACCCGGTGAGGGTTTCCGCCTGCGCAACTACACGTACGCACAACTCATGGCCGGTTATCTATTGGCCAGGGTAGTGGTGAGCGCAGTGTTCATCCCGGCGTATTACAAGCACAATGTAGTGAGCATCTACGAGTTCCTTGAAACGCGCTTCGGACCACGTACCCGACGGATCGCGAGCATGATCTTCCTGTTAACCCGCTCGTTGGCCAGTGGCTCACGGTTGTGGGTCCCCACGTTGTTGTTGGTGGTCATATGGAACCAGATGAATCCGCAGCGCCCGCTCGGAAACTGGGAGCAATTCTGGTTCACCGGTGCTGCACTGGTGATCATCAGCATCCTAACAGCAGCCTACACTGCGGTGGGGGGCATCAAAGCGGTGATCTGGACGGACGTGCTGCAGATCGCAGTGCTGTTCGTCGCATTGGGCTTTTCGGTATGGTTTTTGGCGGGCCACATTCCGGGTGGCTGGGAAGGAGCAAAATCCCATCTTAAAGGTGCACATGACCTCACACTATGGCAGTGGGAGGGTGATACTCCTGCAGACACCGTATGGGGTAAAATCAAAAGTGTGTTAGGAACCGAGTACACTGTATGGGCAGCGCTCTTCGGCTCCTTGTTCGTGACCCTGGCCACCCATGGCACAGACCAGGACATGGTCCAGCGCATGCTGACCGCCAAAAACCAGCGTCAAAGTGCGGCAGCCACAGTTCTATCTGGCCTGGCGGACATCCCTGTGACCTACGCTGTTCTAACCATTGGCATTCTGCTCTCGGTATATTATGGGCACGTCGTGAATGACCCGCTGTTGCCAATGGCTGGGGGCAAGCCCGACAACACGAGGATTTTCCCGTATTTCGTCGTCTCAGTCATGCCGGGGGGGCTGCGCGGCCTGGTAGTGGCCGGGGTACTGGCAACCACTATGGGCTCATTGGGCACCGCGATGAACTCGCTGGCCACAAGTTATTGCCGTGACTTCCATTTCCGCTGGTTCGGCACCGCGCACGATGACCTCGCGCGAGTCCGCATCATCAAGCGATCCACGGTGGGTTTCACACTGGTGCTGATCTTCGTGGGGCTGGCCACCGCGTTTGTCAAAGCTCACCATCCAGCACTCAGCATCATCAGCATCATCCTCGGCAGCTTCGGATACACTTACGGATCCTTGTTGGGCGTTTTCACCGTAGCTCTCTTCACCCGCTCCCGAGGCAGCGATGCGGGCAATACCATCGCTATGGCGGTGGGCGTCGTCGCCGTCGCCTTCCTGAGCGACCTACCCAACGACTGTTGGAAAATGTTTGCGGGCTCCGCGCTTTACGAAAATCCCGCATGGTTGCCGGTCATTGGATTCCCTTGGCGGATCATGGCTGGCACCCTCGTTACCTGCGCCATCGCACTCTGTTTCAAGACTCCGGACGGGTCGCTGAATCATGTCCGATGAATGTAGTAGAAAATCGACCACCCCCCACCTCTTTTAACCATGTGGCTCCCTCGTCATTCCCTGAATAAATAAATGGTGACACCCTCGTCACATTGCTAGTGATTGTGTTTCAATCGCATGCGTCGATTGGGAGCGTCGATGAGAGAAAATACTTCGCAAATGCAAACTAAATCATGGGTCAAGTTTTTAAAATATTTACCTGTGGAACCCTTGTGGAATAGGCGGCTCCACGACTGATTGTTAGGATCGGTGAAAAAAATTTTTCCAAGGCCCCCGATGTCTGTTCAGAGTGTTCACCGCATCGCAATTTGCGACCACTCAGCGGGTGGAATGCGGTGCACAATGAAACTCCCAACTAAGGCAGAAAACTAATGGAACCAGCGGACGCATTGACACACGAAGTGGCGGAAGAAGTGATGGCAATCCAAACGGATTGCGGTGGTTGGCACGGAGTGTGTGGTGCGTTGCGTGGTATTGTTGGAGAGGATGCCTTCCAGCGTTGGTTCCGTGCCGCCGCATGGGCTGGCGAACAGGACGGGATCGGCATAGTCACAGTTCCCGGCGAGATTCATCAGGTCTGGATTGAAACGAACTACCTGCCGGAGCTCACGGTGGCTGCCAACCAGATATTCGGCGAAGTGCGCGAAGTGCGCGTGGTCGTGGGCAACGGTGCTATGGAAACTGATCCATCCACTTCTATCGAAAATCCGGAAAGAGGCACGACAAATGGCCACTCATACAGGGCCAGCGCACTAGATGGCGAAGCTCTGCATAGGCGGATCAAAAGTTCAGGACTAAATCCCGCTCACACATTCGAGAGCTTCGTGGTTGGCACCAATAGCCAGTTTGCGCACGCGGCCTGCGAGGCAGTGGCCAGAAAAACCGGCATCGGTTACAACCCACTCTTCATTTACGGCGGCCCGGGCCTGGGTAAGACCCACCTGATGCAGGCGATCGGCCATGAGATCCTCCGTCGCCAACCCGGATCGCGCGTGGCCTACCTAACCTGCGAGAAATTCACCAACGAGTTCATCGATTCGGTGCGCCGCGGAGACATCGAGAAATTTCGCCGCCGCTACCGCAGCACGGACGTATTGTTGATTGATGATGTGCAGTTCCTTGCAGGCAAGGAGCGCTCACAAGAGGAATTCTTCCACACCTTCAATACGCTGCTAGACGGACGCAACCAGGTGGTCCTAACATGCGATCGCCCGGCCTGCGAAATCAAGAGCCTTGAGCCACGGCTGGTCTCGCGTTTCGAATGCGGCCTCACCGTGGAGATGCAGGTGCCCCAAATGGAAACCCGTCTCGCCATCCTACGTAAGAAATCGCTCGATTGGAAAGTGAAGGTGGATGAGTCCGTTCTGTTATTCCTAGCTGAGAAAATCCGCACCAATGTGCGCCGCCTTGAAGGTGCCTTGATGCGCGTGGCCACTTTCGCCTCTCTCGCTGGCGAGAGCGTCACGGTGGAAAAGGTGGAGCATCTTTTGCGTGACCTCATCCGCGAGGAAAACAGCCGCCAAATCAGCATCGATGCGATTCAAAAGGCGGTCGCCGAACATTTTGACGTGCGGCTGGCCGATATGACCAGCCGCCGCCGTCCGGCGAGCATCGCCAGACCCAGGCAAATCGCGATGTTTCTGAGCCGCTCCCTGACCAAAGGGTCGCTTATGGAAATTGGAGAGGCTTTTGGAGGTCGGGACCACGGCACAGTCATACACGCTTGTAAGAAAGTCAGCGAAAAACTTGCCGAGGAACCCGGCCTAAAGGAAACCATCTCCCGGATCGAGTCCCAATTGCGTCGCTGATTATCAGCGATTTACGGGATTCTTCACAGAAGTTCACAGAAGGCTTGCCAAGAGGCGTTGAAATCGGAAACTGTAAACCGTCAACACCAAAGGTTCCCATCCATGAAGTTCCGTATTTCCAAGGAAGCATTTCTCGACGGCCTGCAGAAGGTCCAGCACGTAGTCAGCTCGCGCACGACCCTGCCCATCCTCTCCAACGTATTATTGGTGGCCAAGAATGGTCGTCTGCAATTCACCACAACCGATCTGGATGTGGGGATCACTGGCTCCGTCGAGGCACAGATCGAAAAAGAAGGATCCACCACACTTCCTGCCAAACGCTTGGTTAGCATCGTTCGTGAACTACCCTCCAGCGAAGTAGAGGTCTCAGTGGATTCTAAAAACCATGCCTCGATACGTAGCGGCCCATCATTCTTCAAAATCATCGGCCTCGGCGAAGCTGAGTTCCCTCCTCTTCCTGACTTCTCCGGGGCCAAGGAGTTCAAGATACCACAGGCAGTCCTGCGTGATGGATTGAGGAAAACCTCCTACGCCATCTCCACCGACGAAACGCGCTACGTGCTCAACGGTATCTTCACTTCGTTCCGTGATGGCAAGCTGACACTCGTGGCCACGGACGGGCGACGCCTCGCCATGGTCGATGCCGACCTTGAGTTCCCCGCATCTCACGAAACCGACGTCATCGTCCCTACAAAGGCAGTGCAAGAGCTTCAGCGTCTGTTAGGCGACGCTGGTGATGTGATTGTCAAACTCAGTGATAGCCAGATCTCCTTCACTATCGGCGATTCCCTGCTGTGCAGCAAGCTCATCGAGGGCAACTATCCAAACTACCGCCAAGTCATCCCCGGAGACAGCAACGAACGCGTGGTCATCCCGCGCGAAGGACTGCTTGAAACTGTCCGCCGTGTCTCCCTACTCTCCTCGGAAAAATCCAATTCGGTAAAACTCGTCTTCAGCGAAAACCGTATTGAAATCACCGCCAACTCGCCGGATGTCGGCGAGGCACAGGAATCGATGGACGTGATCTATCAGGGGCCACCAATGCAGATCGCCTTCAACCCGGAATTCCTCCAAGCCCCACTCCGCTCGCTTGAGAGCAATGATGTCTATCTCGACCTCATCGATGAGATGAGTCCCGGTGTTCTGCGCATCGACGGTTCGTTCCTCTACGTCCTCATGCCCATGCGCGTGACAAACTGAGGAAAAATGGCCAGTCCAGTCACCTGACCAGATTGGAGTCATTCTGAGGAAATCGATCCCCGTTAGACAAAATGGTCTAGAATTTTACGGCTGGTGGCATCCAGTGCAGCCGGGTCACGGATTAGGAACTGAATGCCGCGGCCGTCCACTATGAGCAGAGTGGGCACCATCAGACGGCGGATGTCCTCCTCGGATTTGAGAATTAGGCTGGTATCGCCGCGGTCGGTTTGCACTTGCCAGGTGCAGGGGGTCGCGTAACCGGAAACACTCCGCACGCGCAGGATTTCTGGCATGAATTCGCTGGAAGCGAGTTCCTCCTCCACCAAGAACCGGGTCGCCTCGTCTAGATCGTTCAACCGGGGTATCCACGCGAGTTCGTGACCGTCTTTGCTTAGCAAGGCGATGTCTTCCCGTCCGGCGCTGATAGGGAAAGCTCTGACCGCTGAGATGCCGACGTGCTCTTCCCCATCCAGCGCTGTGAACACGAGCTGTTTCAGAGAATTACGGTGAAGTTGGTAATGCCCATCCATAGTCTGCTAGATTTTCTTCAGAGGTGTATAGTCCGGCGCAGAGTCATCGTTGACAAGATCTGCGGGTGAGGCGGCGGGACCGCCGTTAAAGAATTCAGTTTGAGCTTGGTCGAGCCGGTAATATGCACCCTTCTTAGCCAACAATTCCTCATGGTGCCCCTCCTCCACTATGCGCCCACGCTCGAACACAACAAGGCGGTTGGCACGGCGCAGAGTGGAAAGGCGGTGGGCAATGGCTAGTGTGGTGCGTCCGCGAATCAGGTTGTCCAACGCAGCCTGGATTTCAAGTTCGGTCTCGGTGTCCACTGAGGATGTCGCCTCGTCGAGTATGAGAATGCGTGGATCAATGAGGAGCGCGCGGGCTATTGAAATGCGCTGACGCTCGCCGCCTGACAATGCTTGGCCTCGTTCACCGACCAGTGAATCATACCCTTGCGGCAGCCGTAGAATGAACTCATGAGCATGGGCAGCGCGGGCAGCCGCAATAATCTCTTCATGGGTGGCTTCAGGTTTACCATAGGCGATATTCTCGGAAATGGTGCCGAAAAACAAAAACGGCTCCTGCAAGACTAGACCGATGTTGCGGCGGTAATCTGTAACACTCAACGCCCGGATATCCACTCCCTCAACCCGGATGGATCCCTCCGCCACATCGTAAAAGCGGCAGATCAAATTGACCAACGTGCTCTTGCCCGAGCCGCTGTGACCCACAAGGCCTATCATTTCCCCGGGCGCAATAGCTAGATTCACGTCCTCCAAAATGGTGCGCGTGCCATATCGGAAGCACACATCCCGCAGCTCGATGGCTCCGGTGATATGCTGAAGATGAACCGGCTGGATTGGTTCCGGAACACTGGAAACATGGTCGAGGATATCGAATATACGCTTAGCTCCTGCAGCAGCATTCTGGGATACCGATACAATACGACTCATCGAACCCATCCTGCCATAAAGGCGCGAGGTAGATGCAAGGAACATCATAAGAACACCTGCCTTAATGTGGTGTTGGGAAACCTGCAGGATTCCGAAAATCCAGACGATTAGCACCCCGATTTCTGTCAGGAAAGTGACCGTCGGCGTGAAGATGGACCACACTTTGTTGACACGGTCATTAACGGCCAAATTGCGGGCATTGGCCTCGCGGAACTTATGCGCCTCACGCTCTTCCTGAGCGAAAGCCTTGACCACTCTAATGCCGGGAATAGTGTCTGCTAGCACTGATGTGACTTCCGACCAGATTCGATAGACCTGATCCACACCATGGTGCATCTTGTCTCTGACCACGTGAATCAGCAATGCAATAAATGGCAATGGCGCAAGGCTCACCAGCGCCAGTCGCATGTCGATCCACATCAGGAGCGCTGCAGTCATGAGTATGACCAGAAGGTCCGTGACAAAATCCACCAAATGGGTCGAAAGGAACACACAGATACGGTCACTGCCCGAGGAGATTCGGGATATCAGATCACCCGTGCGTTTGCCGCCGAAGTATTCCAGAGATAGCCCTTGAAGATGCTCATACGTGATGGTGCGCAGGTCTGAGCCGATGCGTTCACTCACAAGCGCCAGAATATAGCTTTTTAACCAGTCCAACACCCATGCAAGAAACGAGGCGATTAACAGGCCAGATAACATCAGCGTGACCTTGTGGAAATCCATAGTCATGCCCTTCTCAAATGGAACTAGCACGTCATCCGTCAGCGGCTTGATCAGATAATTCGGAACCATCGTTAACGCCGTAGCCAATAACGCAAGCACGAGGCCAACTAGCAATCTACCACGGTAGGGTTTAGCAAAACGCCAGAGACGAAACAACGTCCAGACGGAAGGCGGAGCATTCACAGTCTTGGCACATGCGGGACAGGTGTCGTATCCTTCCGGAATCGGATTTTCGCACACCGGGCACACTTCCCTTGGCTGGGCGGTTACTGGACGATTCTCCACTATGGCATGGATGTGTTCATGGAACCGTTCCGTAAAACGGCGCGTCACCGCATCTGGACCCAGAGTGTGGTGCCAACGAGCTAACAAAACATCAGCCTCACTCAGATCTAGGGTGCCCACTCCCGCGTGGTCATGGTGTTCCAATATCAGCCCTGCGTGTAATAACCACTGCTGCCACTCCTTGCTGTCAGGATCGTGCGCAAGCAACCTCCTGTTTGTCAGCACGACAACTCCATTGGCAAAATGGAGACTGAGGTTCAGGTCAAGGTCGAGAATGGTAACCACCAACTCATCGTCAGCGATCATGGCCGCGACCTCTGTACGCCACGGTTCGGGAACAAGCGCTGTGGTGGCGAGTGAAAGCGTCACGTCGGTTGGAATCATTCGATGATTTTGATCGAGGAACGGTCTTTGATTTTGATTTCGGGCCGCGCGAAATGAACTTGAACGATACCTTTAAAGTGGAGTTTTTTACCTATCAAAGGAGTAAGGGCCTGCTCGGAAAGACTGTCAGGTGCATCCTTCAAAAGCACGGAAACACAGGTATCGCGCCTGCCTGGCGCCTGGGAAAACTGGAGATACATTGTCTTCTGGGTCACGGAATAATCGATTTTCTGCAGCGCTCCTTCCACGGTCACCTCATAGCCCTCCTGCCTGAGCAACTGTTCACGCTCATTGACATGGAATATGCCGCCATGGCTGGCAAATTCACTCTTTAGGGTAGCCACTTGTGCCTGCTTCACCTGATCCCCAGCAGCCGCCTGAGCCCGCACTTCGGCTGCTCGCTGCTGGATCTGGGCAATATCCTCTTCCTCGTCCCCTGCAGGAATTGCCGTCTCAGCAGAGGCCGCAGGGTCCGCCGATGACGTAAGCACATGGGACTTCTTCTTGGAATAAAAGTAAATGGCCCCCACTATCAGCAAAGCAAATGTCACCCCCAGACCTATCAACCAAAGGCCTTTTGAGCGCGCTGGTGCTGCGGGGGCGGACGGTGCTGCAGGCGCGGCTGTGTTAGTCGATCTGTTTGTTTTAGTCACCGCGGCAGGCGTCGCAGTCTTGGTCGAGTTGGCAGGCGTTGCTGTTTTGGTCGCCGTGGCGGGCGTTCCGGAAAGCTGGCCCGCAGGACTCTTCGTGACGGGCGGAGGATTCGCCCCGGTCGAGGCGGCTAGAGCCTCCCGCGCTTCTAGCAATTTTGAGGAGGGGTTCTTGCGCAGCCATTTAACCCAGCCACCGAAACCGCGGCCAGCTTGGTCGCTCACAGGCTTGTTTTTCCATCCCGTGACGTCATCAGTAAGATTAATGACGGCTTGCAACCTGCGCGATGACTCTCCGCCTCCCAGCCACTTCTGCGGAGAAATCCAAAAGGTGAATCCCCGGCCACTCTTTTCTTCGCCGCGAATGATCGTATGTAGAGCGGTATCCACCCAGACTGCCTCCTCCGCCAAGACCTTGGAGATCATCTCACAAACCTCTAGCAAACGAGCAATCATCACGCTGGCAGCCTCTGCGGGTAGCGGCCCTTTTTCCAAGAGGGATTCGAGGGTCTCGCCCTCAAGCCATTCGGTGGCGATGTAGGGTATCCCATCGATGGGATCACAGCCCCCGCAAACGACCGCACGCAACGCCGGATGTCTCAACCCCGCCAACCGCTCGACAGCAATGTTGTAGGCGGTTTGCTCCTCCCCATGCAAACCGCCGCCGTCAGGACCAAAAGGGAAAAACCGGCGCAAGGCCACAGTTTCACCCGTGACCGTATCAAGCGCACGGAAAGTGACTCCAGATGAGTCTTGAAAAATAATATCTTCGATATTGAACCGCCGGACCACGGGGGTGTTTATCATGGAATGGGTGATATGCAAACCCCGCATGGGCTTTGCGAAAAATTGCCGCTCATTTGGCAAGGTCTGCGGGAACCAGTGCTGAAAACCGCTCCGGCCTATGAAAATCAGGTTCTCCAGAACCAAGATCCGTTGCAGTAACAAAACGCTGATCAGGAGAGCCTAGAATCATAGTGACATTGGCCAAAGTGCCCACTCCAAAATTCAGACGCGCCTTGAGCAAATCCAACGGGATGGCCATCGCCGCCAGCCAAGCACCATCCACTGCCATTTCGGCAAACGTCGCGATCTCTGGCATCGAGATATCTATTTCCTCAGCACGCACGCGGGCAGCAGTGAATTCGCAGGACCACCAAGCGCCGTTGGGTGCAAGGTTGAATTCAAAATACCGGCCGCTTACAGGATCGGCTAAGAACAATTCTGCGACGTCATGCCTCCAAAGCTCCGCTTGGAACATGCCTGGTCGGGCCATGGGGTGGAGCTGCGCTGCTTTCCGATGGTAAGCAATGAACCACAAACGCCGCCCATCCATTGCCAGTGAATACGCGGCAGGTGGCTGCAGTGGAGCTCCATACCAGTCTTTTTCCAAGCCAAGCATGGGCACGTCCAACTCACCCCACTGGAGTAGCTGCGCACTGGTGAGTATTGTCATGGCTGGATGCAAACCCGCACTCGATCCCATGTCCAGATGAGACCGAAAAAATGTATGATAGAAATAGCCAAGCGGACGGGTATGTGATACGGACCGCTCAGACAAAGTCCCATGTCCCGCTCCCGCCCCGGTTTTTACACTACCATCGAGTACATCGGCCCTCGCCCGCAGAAGCCGAAGCGGAGGAATTTCTTCGGGGGATGGGTGATTCTCGTCATCGCCGCAGGCATTGGCTGCTGGTACGGTCGACAGTATATCGGCATGGCGTCTGCGGCCCAGCCTTCCACCGAACAGGCGGCCATGCTCAGCGCCTCACTCAATGAGTCCGCTAGTCCTGCAGACAAGCTCTCCGCCGCCGCCCTCGCCCATACGCTCGACCACATCGTCAAGGACCCCTCCTATTACAAAATCCCCTACCCTAACGGAGATATTGCCCCCGGCAAGGGAGCGGCAGCCGATGTGATCATCCGTTGCTACCGCAAACTCGGCATAGACCTGCAAAAGGAAGTCCATGAAGATATGGCTGAGCACTTCCGCCTCTACCCCCAACTTTGGAATTCCTCCGCCCCGGACACCAACATTGACCACCGCCGCATTGCCAATCTGCAGCGCTTTTTTGAACGCAAGGGTCAAACCCTTCCTGCCTCCCGCGAGGTAAGCGACTATCACCCAGGCGAAATCGTTGTATGGTCGCTCGCCAATGCGGACACCCACATCGGAATCGTCGTTCCCGGCCCCGGCAACAATCCCGGCGAACCATGGGTGGTCCACAACCTCGATAGCGGTGTGAAGTGGGAACCTGCGCTCTTCGAATACAAAATCCAGGCCCACTTCCGCTATCCGGTGCAGGAACAAGCGGCTCCCAAGGCTCAACAGTAAAGCTACCGAAAACCATCCGAGTAAACGTTCGGATGCATAAAGGTGATGCCGCCCCGCGCATACAGTCGCCGGAAACGTGCCCTCCCCCACGCCGTGCTCTATCAGGAGTAGTAGTTTCGGCCCCACGCCTTCGGCCCGGTTACGGTTTCCCGCATCAACCCTGCTGCTTTAGGAACTGGTCGATTTCCCCGCGCGTCGGGACAGACGGCTGGGCACCCAAGCGGGTGACAGACAAGGCGGCAGCAGCATTGGCAAAACGCACGGCTTCGATCAGCGCGTAGCCTTCGCCCAGCGCCACGCCCAGCGCGCCATTAAAAACGTCACCAGCCGCCGTGGTGTCAACGGGCGCCACCTTGAAGCCAGGCACCAAGAAGCGTACGTCTGCACCAGCTACAAATGCGCCCTGCGAGCCGAGCGTTAGAATCACTGTTTGCACGCCTCTTGCGAGGAGTTTGTCGGCAGCCTGTGATGCCGTGGCAGCGTCGCACACTTTGACTCCTGTGAGCAGTTCAGCCTCGGTTTCATTTGGCGTTAGAATGGAAACCAGCTTGAAAAGTTCATCAGGAAGCGGTTGTGCCGGTGCAGGATTGAGTATGACCCGGACGCCTGCGGCAGTCGCGAGTTCAGCTGCGGCCTGCACCGTTTCCAGAGGGGTTTCTAGTTGCATGATCACAGCGGTGGCTCCGCCGAAAACAGGCTGAGCTTTCCTGACATCCTCGGGCGAGAGCCGGTTATTAGCACCTCCCGCCACAGCGATGCTGTTTTCGCCATCCTTCGCCACAAAGATCAGCGCCACTCCTGAGGGGGCATCCGTGTCGCGCGTGATGTGATCCACGTTAATGCCGTCACTTTGAAAACCCTCGATTGCCTGGTCGCCGAACATGTCACTACCCACGCGGGCGACGAAAGTAACGCTGCCGCCCGCGCGCGCGGCAGCCACGGCTTGGTTTGCACCCTTGCCTCCGGCTGCAGTGACGAACTCGCCTCCCAGGATGGTTTCACCCGGACGCGGAATGCGGTCGAGCCTGATGATCATGTCAGTGTTGGAACTGCCGACGACGATGATGATGGATGGTGCGGACATGGACGTTACAAATTCAAGTGATTACCTAACATAATATGGAAGTTTACGTCTTGGACGCGATCAAGACCGAAAGACCTAGCAGATAAAGTAGGAACATCGCGGCGAGAAGCACATTAGTCCCTTTGGGCGCACCCTTGAATTCCTTCCAGATGAACACTCCCCAAAAAGCCCCGACCATCGTGGCCCCCTGTCCGAGACCGTAGGAGAGGGCTGCACCCGCCTTGGTGCTGGCGATGATGCTGAATGACATGCCTATGCTCCATATCATCCCGCCCAGAATACCCACCAGGTGCAGCCTGGCGTTACCCTTGGTAAAGTAGTCGCCGAATGGCACCGGATCTCCGGTAAGCGGTTTGACCATCATGTAGCTGTTCCAGATAAAGTTAGAAAGCAGCAACCCGGCGCTGAACAACACAATCGCCGTGTAAGGGCTCAGCTTGTGCGCTTCCAGAATATGAGTTTCGGGGTCAATTTGTCCCATGGCCTGTGCCACGAATTTGTAGAAGAATCCCATCAGCAAACCCGCTAAGATGGAGATCATGATGCCCTTGGTGGAGGTCTTTTGGTCGCCGCTCGTCAGGCGTTTGTAGGCGATCGCATCCAGAATAATCGCCAACATGATGGCTCCCACACCAAGTCCAAGCATCTGCGCGTTACCAACCTTGGTGGACAAATAGGTAGTGATGACGCCAAGCACGAGCGCCAGTCCTACACCGACAGGGAAGGCCACAGCCAGACCCGCGATATCAATCGCGGCGACCAGCAGGATATTGGACACATTGAAGATCACACCGCCGAGGAAAGCATAGCCCAGCCAACCGGGGTCCGCCTGCCGCAGGTCCTCCACAAAACCGCGCCCAGCTGTCCCGGTGCTGCCTAGGGTAAACGCGAGGATGAGGGCGAGCAGGAAAACGCCTATCGCATAGTCCCAGTAGAACAGTTGGAAGCGCCATTCCTTGCTAGCGAGCTTCTGGGTGTTGGCCCAGGATCCCCAACACAACATGGTGATGACACACATGACAACGGCAACGGCATAAGATTCGATAATGAACATGACGGGTTTGTCTGATTTGGGTTTGAATCAGTGGGAAGCACCCTGAAGACCGGAAACTAAGGGCACAAGCCTGAATAAGCCTCAGACACTGGTTTTTGAGCGCCTAAAGTTAATAGAAATATATCCCCTTGACTGGCGCGTCCGTTGCGGCTTTCTTCTTATTGAGAACAGTTCTCAATAAGAAGAAAGCCGCAACTCATACCCCCAGAAACACCTGATGAAAGACAACCATCACCCACCCCTGACTCGCACTCTTTCCGCTTGTTTAGGCGCAGTTCTCGTCCTTGCCACCACTGCCGAGGCAGGCAGCCGCGACTTCGCATACAGTTACGAAACCACCACCATGCCCGCGGGTTCATTGGAGCTCGAAAACACCGCCACATGGGAAAAAGGCATTGAGGGGAATTCCGATGTTGGGCGTTTCGATATCCGTCACGAATTTGAATACGGTTTTACGGACCACCTGCAGGTCTCCTTCTACTTTGCGGACTGGAGTTACACCAAGCCCATTAATGAGTCGGGAAAGGCCAAGTTCGAGAACGTCGCGATGGAGGCCATCTACAATCTGACAGACCCAAACTCGTCGCCTTTTGGCTCAGCATTATATGGTGAGATCACGGCTGGCGATCATCTGTTGGGATTGGAGGGGAAACTTCTCCTGCAGAAAAACATCGGCCGGTGGATTCTCGTTTACAACATCGGGGGAGAGATCAGGTGGGAAGGAGATGCTTACGGGGACGATGGTGAACTATCACAAAGCGCCGGAATAATCTATCAGACAAACCCGTCATGGACTCTAGGCGCTGAAATCCTGCATGAAATTGCCCTGCCGGACGTCTCATCCATCGGCCACAGCGGTGTGTATGTGGGTCCCGATGCCTCATGGAGGAAAGGAAACATAACTCTCACTCTTGCTGGGCTATGGCAACTGACGTCGCTGTCCACCGAACCGGACTTTCAACTGCGCACCATCCTCTCACTGGATTTCTAACTATGATTACCCATCTTAATCATACCATTGCCGCCCGCGTGTTATTGCCTGTCCTCCTGGGTGTGCTGCTGCCTGCCTCCTGTCGTCCTGCATACATTGCGCCTCCTGTCTCACCGGAACTCGTGAGGGATACCCACGAGCCACCAGCACGCCTGGAGCGAGGGCTCTATATCTATCGGGAGAATTGCGCCAAGTGCCACGCATTTGAAAACCCAGCCGACTACGGCGAGGACAAACTCACCCACCAGATTATTCCCGCGATGGCTAAAAAAGCCAAACTGACCACGGATGATGAACAGGCGGTACTCGTCTATCTCCTGGCGGCGCGGAAACTCTCCGCGAAATAACCATACCCTGTATCCGCATGGTCGGCCCCGTGCGCTCTCAATAACGGGAACGGTTCGCTCAGACGTTCATCGGGATTCCGCACGCTCCATAGGGATGATGAGTCAGCTCTCATTGGGATCACCCGCCAGCGACGATCCTGATGGAGCTCCTTTTGAAAGCTCCGCATTTTCCACTTGCAGGCCATAGGGAAAGTCAACTGAATGCACCTGTTCATATGATTACTCGTCTTTATTCAGCGACATTGCGTGGGATCGACGCCCAGGAAGTCGAGGTGGAGGTCAATGCCCGTGGCGCGGACAAACCCATAATCATCATCGTGGGGCTGCCGGATGCCGCGGTAAGGGAGTCGTCCCAGCGGGTGACATCGGCCATTGGGGCTTCCGCATTGTATCTCGATGACGGCGTGAAGACGGTGAACCTGGCACCCGCAGATTTGAAAAAAGAAGGGCCATCGTTCGACCTGCCCATTGCCCTGGCCATGGTCGCCGCAAGCCGGACCCGGCCATTTCAGGCAGACGATTGCTGCGTGGTGGGCGAACTGGGCCTCGACGGTGCCGTCAGGCCGGTGAAAGGCGTGTTGTCCATCGCCCTGGAAGCCAAGCGCCGGGGACGGACTCGCGTGCTGGTGCCGGAAGCCAATGCACCGGAAGCCGCTGTAATCGATGGCATTCAGGTGTTTCCTATCCGCAGTTTGAAGGATGCCTGGGATTTTCTCGAAGGGGAACTTGTCATTCCGCCGTTTCATCTCGATCGCAGGGCGTTTTTTGATTCCCACCGCAGCTACGAGATGGATTTCGACGAGGTCCAAGGTCAGCACTTCGTCAAGCGCGCTTTGGAGGTCGCAGCAGGAGGAAGTCACAATCTCCTAATGGTCGGCCCACCGGGCACGGGGAAATCCATGCTCGCCAAACGCATCCCCACGATCATGCCGGACATGACCGAGGACGAAGCCATCGAAACGACCAAGATCCATTCGATCACAGGAATGTTAGATCTTCGGCGGGCGTTTATGACAACCCGCCCGTTCCGCGCGCCACACCACACCATCTCGGACGCAGGCTTATTAGGCGGAGGCACCAATCCCGGACCGGGTGAGGTTTCGCTCGCTCACCACGGCGTATTGTTTCTCGACGAGTTGCCGGAGTTCCGCCGCCAGACCCTGGAAGTGATGCGCCAGCCGCTGGAGGACAGAGAAGTCACAGTAGCGCGCGCCGCAGGATCGTTCACCTTTCCCTCGAACTTCATGCTCGTGGCAGCGATGAACCCTTGCCCCTGCGGTTACTACGGCGATGTCAAACGCCAGTGCCGCTGCTCGCCACGGCAGATCGAAACTTACCGACAGCGCATCTCCGGGCCCTTATTAGATCGAATCGACATCCACGTAGAGGTGCCGCTGGTGAACTTCCGTGATCTGACATCCAACACTGCGGGCGGGGAGAAATCCACAACCATCCGCGAACGAGTAGTGCGGGCGCGCCGCACGCAGCGCGAGCGTTTCCGAAGGTCATCGTGCCCTACCAATGCCGCGATGAGTCCGCGCCAAGTGAAACAGCATTGCCGCCTTGACGCGGAGGCAACTGGCTACCTTGAACAAGCGATGGAGCAAATGAATTTCTCAGCCCGGGCGCATGACCGCATTCTCAAAGTGGCCAGAACTCTCGCAGACCTAGCGGAATCTGCCGACATTCGTGCTATTGATGTTCTTGAAGCCATCCAATACCGGTCCTTGGACAGGAGACTGTTTTTCTGACCCCACTAGTGGTTACGAATCATTGTGGGCCCCAGACTGCTTCGGATTTCAAACCCTTATGTCATCGCCATTTCGATAACAAAATCCGCCACGCTCTTGTGCGATACCTGCTCGGAGGCATTTATAAACGGTTCTGGACTGGAGTAACTTCGTCGATTACCCGGAGCGCATTGAGTGTGCGGGGATAACCAATGTAAGGCAGAAGTTGGGTGACCACGTCTATCAAGCACGTGCGGTCGTTGCCTACCCTGAGATTTCCGGCCACATGGCCCTTGACCTGCAATTCGCAGCCGCCGAGCGAAACCAGCATCGCAAACGTCAGCAACTCCCTTGTTTTGAGATCCAGCCCGTTGCGCGTGTAATAGTCGCCGAAGCAGTTCGCCGCCAGAAAGTCCTGAATGTGCAACTGATCCTCGGGCGACTGCTCACGCATCCTCTCAATCGCCTCGCCGAAGATTTCCTTCTGGGCCGCGACTCCCTTCTCGAAGCGTGACCTTGGCGTTGTGGTGGACTGACCTTCCAAGGGCAGGATTACCCCGTTGTCTTGGAGCACTTCATTAGTCGCATGCAAAAAATCGAAGACTTTCGCCACGCCAATGTAGGGAACAGTCTGATAGAGGATTTCTTTGATCTCAATCGGAGTCAGACCAACATTGAGCGCTGCGCCGACCATAACTTTGTATTCGCCTAGCGCCTGAGATGCGATCGTCGATGCCAAGATTAACATCACCCTGATCTTGGTGTCCAATTGGCTTTGGTGGATGACTTCGTCGAAGGCCCAGTTATCGAAAAGCATGATGAACTCCAGATCTGTCTTTTGCAGTATGGATTCGTGGTTTGGGAAAAGATCCTCGTGGTTTTTGACCGCGTTGTCGGTGAGGTGAACGTTATTCATAATATTGCCGAGTTCTCAGGCGCCGTATTGTTCGGTGCTGACTTGTTCCAACCAATCAACGGCCTTGCCTTCTAGCAACTCCGCGATAGCGATGTGCGTCATGGCCGTAGTGGGGGCGGCTCCATGCCAATGTTTTTCGCCCGGCGGGAACCAGACAATATCGCCGGGATGGATCACTTCAATCTGGCCGCCTTCGCGTTGCACGCGTCCACGGCCTGCTGTCACTATGAGCGTTTGCCCCAATGGATGTGTGTGCCACGCGGTGCGGGCACCGGGTTCAAACGTGACGATAGCGCCACTGACACGCGCTGGTTCGCTCCCTTTAAACGGTGAGTCAATGCGCACCGTGCCTGTGAACCAGTCGGTCGGTCCTTTGTTGGATGGCAGGGAGCCACTCCTGATGATGTTCATAATTGGTAACCTTACTGTGTTGCACTGGTTATTCCGACTTGAGTGAAGCCATATCAATTGAGAAGCGATATTTCACATCGCCCTTGGCCATGCGATCGTAGGCTTCATTCACCTTATGGATAGGGATGATTTCCACATCGGCAGTGATGTTATGCTGGGCACAGAAATCGAGCATTTCCTGTGTCTCGGCTATGCCACCAATGGGAGATCCTGATAGACTTCGGCGACCCATGATCAAAGAAAAAGCAGAGATCGCATGAGGCTTCTCGGGCACGCCGACGAGGGTGAGATTGCCGTCGACCTTGAGCAGGCTTAGGTAGACATTAACGTCGTGTGCAGCGGCGACCGCATCAAGGATGAAGTCGAAACTTCCGGCGTGTTTGTTCACGTCTTCGGCGTTGCTCGAGAGGACAACCTCATGCGCGCCGAGGCGGAGTGCGTCGTCCGTCTTGGAGAGCGAAGTCGTGAAAACTACCACGTGCGCGCCGAAGGCCCGGGCAAATTTAACCCCCATGTGCCCAAGACCGCCGAGGCCGACGATGCCGACTTTCTGACCTGGGCCGACTTTCCAATGGCGCAAAGGGGAGTATGTCGTGATGCCGGCGCAGAGCAGCGGAGCGACTCCGGCGAGCGGAAGATTGCCCGGCACGCGAAGGACGAAATGCTCGTCCACGACGATGCTTTCCGAATATCCGCCATAAGTGGGCAGGCCGAGGTGTTTGTCAGTCCCGCCATAGGTCCAAACCTGGGTGGGCGAAAACTGCTCATTGCCCGTGCGACAGTGAGGGCAGGACATGTCTGCATCCACGAGACAGCCGACCCCGACAAGATCACCGGGTTTGAATTTGGTGACGGCGGAGCCGATCGCAGTGACGCGGCCAACGATCTCATGGCCCGGCACGCACGGATAAACGGTTTGCATCAGACTGCTCCATTCGTTGCGGGCGTAGTGGAGGTCGGAATGGCAGATGCCACAGTAGAGGATTTCTATCTTGACGTCGCGCTGAGTCGGTTCGCGGCGAGGGATCGTGGCGGAAGTTAGCAGCGAGGCGGCGCTGGCAGCGGAGTAGGCTTTGGTCTTGTACATGGTGTGTTGATTTCTATCGGTTTGGTTGTGGTTTCATTTCATGCCGCGCATTTGCATGGTATTGTAAGTTTAATGAGCACCGGCGTGCTTACGTGTTCCGGATGGCTGTGCTGATCCATTTCACCATCTCCGGATCGCGATGATCGAAGAAAACGGTCTGTTTCGTGTCCAACGACGCGATTGCCGCCATGTCCTCAGCGCTGAGCTGAAAATCGAAGATCGCTAAATTCTCCGCCATGCGTTCCTTGCGCACGGACTTCGGAATCGCGACCACGCCGCGCTGCGTAAGCCAGCGCAGAATAACCTGCGCAATGCTCTTGTTGCATTTCGCGGCGATTGCGCGAAGCAGTTCGTTTTGGAAGATGTTGTTCTTCCCTTCGGCGAACGGTCCCCACGATTCGATCTGCACATTATTCTTTTGCAGAAATTCCTGCGATTCTATCTGCTGATGGAACGGATGCGTCTCGATCTGATTGACCGCAGGGGGCACTTCGTTGTGCAGTATAAAGTCCATCACGCGGTCAGGATGAAAATTGCTCACGCCGATTGCTCTGATCCGGCCTTCGCGGTGTAACTCTTCCATCGCGCGCCAGGAGCCGTAAACGTCGCCGTAAGGCTGATGAATCAGGTAAAGATCAAGATACTCCAACTGCAGCTTTTGCAGTGAGCGCTCAAATGCCTTCTTCGTCGCGTCATAGCCAGCGCCGGTGACCCACAGCTTCGTCGTAATGAACAGCTCCTCGCGCGGGATCCCGCTGCTTTTGACCGCGTTACCGACAGCCTCCTCATTGCCATACGAAGCTGCAGTGTCGATGAGGCGATAGCCGACGCTTAGTGCATCCGATACACTGCGCTCACACTCTATTAAGTCGGCGATTTGAAAAACGCCGAAGCCCACGATGGGCATCTCGACGCCGTTATTTAAGGATATTGTTTGCATAGGTATGGTTAAATCGAAGGGTTGCCTGCCATCGCGAGCGGTGGTGGATCAGCGGCCAGTGGTGGCCATCAAATGCGCGGGGTAGCGTTCACCCTCGACCTGAATCTCGGCCGCCGCGCTCTCAATCACGGTGAGGTCATCCGGCGTCAGTTTGACATCAGCCGCAGCGAGATTTTCCTCAAGCCGGTGTAGTTTAGTGGTGCCCGGGATCGGCACGATCCAAGGTTTCCGTGAGAGCAACCACGCAAGTGCGATTTGCGCGGGCGTCGCGTTCTTCTCGCCTGCTATCCGTTTGAGAAGATCGACCAGAGCTTGGTTTTTCTCCATTGCCTCCGGCGTGAAGCGCGGCAGGATGCTGCGGAAATCACCCTCGCCGAGCTTGGTGTCCTTGGACATCGCGCCGGTTAGGAAGCCTTTGCCCAGCGGGCTGTAGGCGACCAGTCCGATGCCAAGTTCCTCGCAGGTTGCAAGAATACCGTTGGTCTCAGGCCCGCGCGTCCATAGCGAATACTCGTTCTGAAGTGCGGTGACGGGCTGCACGACATGCGCGCGGCGGACTGTCTCCACTCCGGGTTCGGACAGGCCAAAATGCTTCACTTTACCCTCGGCGATCAGTTCCTTGACCGCGCCCGCCACATCCTCGATAGGCACATTGGGGTCGACCCGGTGCTGGTAGAGGAGATCGATAAATTCCACCCCCAGCCGCTTCAGCGATGCCTCGCAGACCCGGCGGATGCGTGCGGGACTGCTGTCCATGCCGCTCTGCTTGCCCGTCTCCGGATCTATGGCAAAGCCGAATTTAGTGGCAATCACCACCCGGTCGCGCACGGGCCTCAGAGCCTCACCGACAATCTCCTCGTTGGTAAATGGCCCATAGACCTCGGCAGTGTCGAAGAGCATGACGCCGCGATCCACCGCCTGGCGGATCAACGTAATGCTCTCCTCTTTGCTGAGTGAGTGATCGTAGCTGAAGTTCAGTCCCATGCAGCCGAAACCGATGGCAGAGACTTCCAGGTTACTTTTTCCTAGTGTGCGTTTTTTCATTTTGTATCCTTTCTGATTTGCTTTGTTCCGCCCTGATATTGTTAGACAGGATGGTTATATTGAAATTCAGTCTCCCAACACACCGACCTCAGCTGATCGGTGCCGAGCACGCCATTCCCCTGGCGAAGTTCCTTCCCAGTCTTGAAAGGCACGGAAAAATGAATTCGCATCCTCGTAACCCAGCAAAAAGGCAGCCTCGTTCAACTCAACGGCGCTGTGTCTGAGGTAGTGATGTGCCAATTCGCGCCGGGTGTCTTCCACCAGTTGTTGAAAGGTGACTTTCGCATCGGTAAGACGCCGCTGGATGGTGCGCACGCTCATGCCGAGTTCTTTGGCGATATGTTGAAGTGTCGGGCGCTTCCCAGCCAACGAGCGCTTGAGGGTGTGCTTCACATGATCACCCACATCCATGCTGGTATTCAGGTCCTGTAGTTCGCTTTCCAACTGAGCCCCAATCGCCGTCAGCAATTCTTCATTGTGGGTCACGAAAGGCCGGTCGAGATCGCTGCTGCGAAACACGAGCGCATTGCGTCCGGCCTTGAAACGTACCCGGCAGCCAAAGTGGATCTCTAGCAAATCGCGGTGTTGGACGGGACGGGTGAGTTCCAAGCGTAGTGGAGTAATTTGCCCATCGGTGCCACGGCGGCCTATGCCCAAAATCCATGAAAGAACCAAGTCCACCAACACGTCGGGTTGGACTTCCTCGGCTTCAGTATAGACAACCTCGACCGTTGCTTCACCCCGGGTGGTCGTAACGCGGATTTCTTCCGGGCAGGTCAGTTGCTTGTAGCGTCCAATGCGTTGCAAGGCATCGCAGAATGAGCGACTGCATACGGCTGCAATCGCAGTGGGTTGGTAGCGCTCAAAACGAGGTTCCGCACCCAGCTTCAGGCCAATCCCGGGATCTGGACTCATCTCACCAATGGCACGCCATAGCGAGAATAGTTCTGCAGTAGAGGCGCAGGGCTTATCCCGCTGGAAAAACCCAGTCGGCAATCCAGCGAGTCGCAGCAACTTTGGCAGCGCCAACTTATGCTCCATCAGCCGTCCCGGTAGGAGGCTGGAAATGCGGAATTGATTGTTCATAATTTCAGTGACCCCATGTTGATGACAAAACGATACGGCACGGGGCAGGACTCGCGCTCTGTGCTGCATAAACTTGGAATTCGGTCGTTGCCATGACTTCAAGATAGCTCAAATCTCCCCCGCGTCATTAGCAGACCGCGCCAATTTACTTGCAAAACACGCCACGTCCCCAAATGCGAGGGTTCTGGTTCTGGAAGCACACCGGACCACAGACAAGATTCCTTGGGAGAGATCCCATCAACTAAGCCAGTTTTCAAAATACTAGGAGGGATGATGTTTAAGTCATTGGGAAGTCATGACGTTGGGACATAGGCCGCCCCTCCTTTAACCGACGGTAGGATTCTCGTTAAATTTGATTCCCATAAGGGTGGCAGACGTTGAAGAGCCACGACTTGCCCCACTGGTTGATTATGCGGCATTCTGCGTCCGGCTTTAGCCGAGTGCAGTCTCGGAGCGTTTTCGCCTTTCATGGACGGGATCGATTTTATCGCGCAAACCATTGATTATAAATGGATTATCGAGTTTCATATTACTGTCACCGAAAATGGTATCCGCATCCCTGCGGTTACTACGGCGATGTCAAACGCCAGTGCCGCTGCTCGCCACGGCAGATCGAAACTTACCGTCAGCGCATCTCCGAGCCTTTGTTAGATCGAATCGACATCCACGTAGAGGTGCCGCTGGTGAACTTCCGCGATCTGACATCCAACACTGCGGGCGGGGAGAAATCCACAACCATCCGCGAACGAGTAGTGCGGGCGCGCCGCACGCAGCGCGAGCGTTTCCGAAGGTCATCGTGCCCTACCAATGCCGCGATGAACCCGCGACAGGTGAAACAGCATTGCCGTATTGACGCGGAGGCAACCGGCTACCTTGAACACGCGATGGAGGAGTTGAATTTCTCGGCCCGGGCGCATGATCGCATTCTCAAAGTGGCCCGCACCCTCGCGGATCTGGCAGGATCACAGAACATCCGCGCCACCGACGTGCTGGAGGCCATCCAATATCGCTCGCTGGATAGGAAGTTGTTTTCCTGAATTCAGAAAGAAGCTTTTAACCGCAGATAAACGGAATAAACGCAGATATAAGAAGGGATAAGAAAGAATTCCGTATGGGGAATTGTGCCGCTACGCGGGGTCTGGATTCCAATTAGGTAGAATGTCTAGCGCAAAGGCGCAAAGGCGCAAAGACGCGAAGACGCGAAGGAGGCGGGGTAGGGTGTTGCAGCAATTCCGCCACTTTTCTGGGCTGAGGGATTTGGGTTATGAGTAGAAGAGAATTAGAACCGCGGATGGAAGAGGATGGAAGAGGAAGAGATTGTCAGTGGTCATTGGAGCTGCCGCGATTGGCACTGGCGGCACTTCGACGTTGCCCTTCGACTTTGCTCAGGACCTAGCGGCTCAGGATCTGGCGGTGAGGCGAGTGGAAATTGGAGGGAGAGGAACCGGTGGACCGGAGGCGAAATGTTAAAGTGCGGAAACCGCCCCCAGAGAGAGATTCTAATCTATCATTTTAATCGGCGAAGACCGGCCCTACTTACTGACTAGTCTTTAGCATAGACTACACTAGCCGCGCTAAAAAATGAGCGTGCCAACTTTGGTTTTGCTTTGATGGCTGCCATATCACTTTTCACACGTTCCTTGAGTGATTCGTTCTTCTTGAGTGGCTTTTTGGCGACTCCGTTAGTTTTGACATACTGCCACACGAACTCGTCGGG
>Ga0209697_10002883_pt1 | contig 24043 bp, 26 predicted proteins | sample AliMusrvi5mmetaG_FD_184115 | JGI IMG/M metagenome (GOLD analysis project Ga0209697, IMG submission 184115) | Freshwater lake bacterial and archeal communities from Alinen Mustajarvi, Finland, to study Microbial Dark Matter (Phase II) - Alinen... | ecosystem: Environmental > Aquatic > Freshwater...
GTTCCGGTTTAATCCGAAGGTCCCTGTTCGTTACAATGCCTTTCAGTTTCAAATCGGTATCATCCGGCGATGTGGGTCGCGCAACGACCGGGATGCCGGAAATGGAGTGACGGAGCATCAGGTCAAGCGCATCCTGCATGGTTGCATCTTCATAGAGGGTAAAGGGATTGCGGATAATACCGCTTTCATACCGTTTAACCCTTGCAACTTCCCGTGCCTGCTCATCGATCGAGAGGTTCTTGTGGATAATGCCGATGCCTCCTGCACGTGCAAGGGCTATGGCAAGTCCCGATTCAGTTACTGTATCCATTGCAGCGCTTACAAGCGGTATTTTCAGTGCAATGGTTTTGGTCAGCCTGGTTTCGGTAGTTGTTTCTTTAGGGAGAACACTTGAATATGCAGGTATAAGCAGAACATCATCAAACGTCAGTGCTTCATAGAGAATCTTCATAATAGGCCAGGGTAAGAGATTGCAACTAAATCAATTTTGCCAATTTACAAAAACTGAGCTTAGAATGACAATGTTCGTGACAGAATGCTTTTGAAAATCTAAAATAGAGTGTAAATTGCAGACCATTTTACAATGGAGAGGTCGCATAGTTGGTCTAGTGCGCTCGCCTGGAAAGCGGGTAGGGTGTTAAAGCCCTCGAGGGTTCGAATCCCTCCCTCTCCGCCAGAAACTGCTGCAATAAAAGAAAGTTAATCGCTTTCATTTTTTTCTGGCATTTCAAGGAGGATTCACTATCTTTGAAACCTGTTCTTTACAACATCGAGGAGGATTAGTCTAATTGGTAAGGCAGCAGTCTTGAAAACTGCCGGGTTAACACCCTTGGGGGTTCGAGTCCCTCATCCTCCGCGCAGTTCACCTTGGAGAGGTGGCCGAGCGGCTGAAGGCAACGGTTTGCTAAACCGTCATAGTTCTTATAGGGCTATCGAGGGTTCGAATCCCTCCCTCTCCGCACAAAACAAAGAAGCCCGCGTTTAGCGGGCTTCCTTGTTTCCAAAAACAAACTCTTCATCTTCCCAATAACAGCCCACAGCCCACAGCCCACAGCCCACAGCCCACAGCCCACAGCCAACAGCCAACTGCCCACTGCCCACTGCCCACTGCCCACTGCCAACTGCCAACTATCTTCACTCAGCACTCAGCACTCAGCAATCAGCACTTCTCTTCCCTGCCCACCGATGATACTGCACGGTGATGATATCGCTTATGTTTATATTCCTGCATAAAAGTATTGCGCACGGTTTTAAGTATAGCCTTGTCTTGGGGCGCAATCTCATGGCTGGGCCCTTTTTATTCTGAGGAGGAATATGGGAAAACAGAAAGTCAATGCACGGTTTGAAAAATATGGCGATTCGGAAGCCTGGCACATCAAGATTTTTAACTCAGAGGGTGAAATTATTGATGATTCTCAGAAACCAGGGTTTCCTATCGATTTTGAATCGTTTGGTGAAGATGATCCCGAGGATATTTATGATGCGCTTCGAGAAGAATATCCTGATGCAATAATCATGGTAAACGGGGTTGCATGAAGGATTGTAAGTGATCGAATTGCAAGCGGTTGCGTCTCGATATTCGGAATACCGACTGCTATGAAATAAGATTGAAATCGTATAAAATTTACCAACCTTTATACGATCATTCTGCTGCAACAGCAGAAAAGAGTTTCAAGGCTCGGTGCATACCCTGATGCATCGAGCCTATCTGCCAACTGCCAACTGCCAACAGCCAACTGCCCACTGCCCACACTCTTCCACTGCAAACCGCGTCATTATATAAGCCCTATTCTTCCTGTAGTCCATCACTGGTTTCTAAAAATACACATCCTGTTTTGTACATTATTTAAGACTACAAATCGGCTTAAGCGGTAAGTTCGTTGACGTTAACAGCTATATTTCGGGAGATTGTGCCACATGCCGTCAGACATTCGTTGGATTCAGCGGTTTAACAACTTCAAAAAAGCTTTTTCCCAATTGGAAGAAGCTGAAAAGCTTGCAGAGGAGCGCTCACTCTCAAAGCTTGAAGAACAGGGATTAATCCAGGCTTTTGAGTACACCCATGAATTGGCATGGAAGACGTTGAAGGATTTTCTCGAAAACCGTGGAGTTCAAAATTTATATGGCTCCAAAGATACTACCCGAGCCGCCTTTAAAGCCGGTTTAATTGGTAACGGTGATATATGGATGGAGATGATTGTAAGTCGCAATTTAATATCGCACACCTATGACGACGCAACTGCCGATAACATAGTTTCAGCTATTCACTCCGATTACTTTTCAGAGTTCAGGGCTTTCAAAGTTAAACTGGATGCACTGGCACAGGAGGAAAAAGCATGAAATACGGCTTGCAGGATACCACTATCGAAAAAATCAGCGCACTCCTGGAATATTACCCGGAGGTTGAGCAAGCCACACTCTATGGCTCACGTGCCACCGGTAACTACAAGAATGGTTCAGATATTGACCTTACACTCTATGGTCAAGCCCTGACATTCAGTACGCTGAATAAAATCATCGATGATCTCGACAGCCTTTTTCTCCCTTATACCATAGATATCTCCATTTTCGCCAATATCACCGACCCCGATATCATCGATCACATCCAACGCGTCGGTGTTACGTTCTATAAACGAAAGAGCGCACAAGTCAAAGTAAGTTGACTGTCATTTCAACCCCTCCCTTGTCATTTCGAACTGAAAGTGAGAAATCTCTCCTTTTCTTTCCTGACCTTCATGTCTTCCACTGCCGATTGCCCACTGCCCAATGTATTTCCTCATCTGCTTAATGGCGAAGAATTTGATCAACGAAAAAAACTTTTTTTATACCTCAGACAGCTTTTGTCCCACCAAGGTGCATAAATTCAATAAAAGGTTCTGTTATTGTTATTTCAATGACTACTGGTTATTTGTTCGAAGAAATTTTTTTGTAACCCAATTGTGGGATTAATGAAATATTTCGGTAACTCTATTTACTTTAAGTTCTATTGCCGTAGTTTCTTTGCTCCATACACTTTGGTTCTGTCATCTTCATCCATTGATTCGTATGCGAACTCCTAAACCGAAGCAGGATAACACCTTCAATTCCTCAGAACAGACTGAAGCCATGCCACTTCAGTGTTGCTTGGCGAAAACGCGTGTTAATGAGAATCTGAAAAAGGTTGATGGGAGAAATGTTTTCGATCATTGCCTTATCGTGGGTGAAGTCGCTAAGGAACTTCTTGCAAGAATGCCTGCCTTTTTACGGTCATCGCTTTTCCCGGATGGTTCAGAACTTGTGGCGGCTATCCATGACATAGGAAAGGTCAGTCCAACATTTCAGGAAAAGATATATCGAGGTACAGATGGCTATGTACCTAATTCTCTCTATAGTCTTGCGCACATCAACCCTGATATGGAGAGAAACTGGGGCTATCACGCTGGCATCAGCATGGCTACTGCACAGTACCTGCAAACAGGTAGATATATCCCTCAAATTATAGGCCAGCATCATGGATACTCTCCTGAATTGAACGGACTTGTTGCTGAAGATCAGGTTTTTGGAGGTACTCTTTGGCAGGAGAGACGTTCTGAACTTGTACAAAATCTCAAAGATGCAACGGAGTTACAGTTTCCCAAGGTCGAAAACTTGCTGCAGGCAAAAGCTATATCAGGACTTACGACAGTAGCTGACTGGATAGGTTCTGGCCCGGGCTTTGATAAACCAGATGATGACTGGAGGTCTTTTATCAAACAAGCGATTGATGAGGCTGGGTTTGTGCTGCCGAATCTTGTTAAACACTTAAGTTTCAGGGACATATTCGGTTTTGAACCGCGGGCTATTCAGGATTCGCTTATACAGCAAGCCTCTCAACCTGGGATCTATATTCTTGAAGCCCCAATGGGCATTGGTAAAACTGAAGCTGCGCTTTATGCTGCATATAACATTGTGGCTTCCGGTGGAGCGACAGGCGTATATTTTGCCTTGCCTACACAATTAACATCGAACAGGATACATGATCGAGTCAATGATTACCTCGAAAGAATTTTGGCTTCTGATTGTGTTCATCGGCGGGCGCTTTTGCTGCACAGTAATGCCTGGTTGAAAGAAATCGTCATGGGAGAAGATGGTGGCCCAGGGGGAAACTGGTTCCAGTCCGGCAAGCGGGGTATTTTAGCGCCTTTTGCAGTTGGGACAATTGACCAGGCATTAATGGCAGTGATGAATGTGAAGCATGGCTTTGTAAGAGCTTACGGGCTTGCGGGGAAGGTAGTCATCCTGGACGAAGTCCATTCGTATGATGCTTATACGGGTACAATACTGGATAAGCTTGTTGAAACTCTACGTGGGCTCCAGTGCACCGTTATCATCCTGAGCGCAACATTAACCAAAGAGAGAAGAGAAAAGTTACTCAACCAAACAGTCTCCGATAACTCATATCCTTTAGTCTCAGCAAGAAAGGATTGCGATAATGCCCCTATCGAGATACGTGCAGCAATTGAAAGCAAAACTACAGTTGCAATTCAATCTTGTAAGCATGTCGATACTGCTATTGATGAGGCACTAAAAAGGTCCGAGCTTGGTCAGCAGGTGCTCTGGATAGAAAATACCGTGGGTGAGGCACAAAAAAACTACAGTATTTTAGCTGCACGAGCTCATGGGCTGGGGATTGAGTGCGGTCTGTTGCACTCCCGTTATTTGAAGGCTGATCGGGAGCGGCTTGAGGAGTACTGGGTCACCCGCTATGGTAAGGGGAACGCGGCGCAACGCCGTGAATGCGGCAGGATACTGGTGGGAACGCAAGTACTGGAGCAGTCGCTGGATATCGATGCAGACTTTCTTGTAACAAAGATTTGCCCGACGGATATGCTGCTTCAACGTATTGGCCGGTTATGGCGACATAGCGAGACTATTCGCCCTGCTGACTCATGTTGTGAAGTATGGATACTAAAGCCAGAATATGCACATGCACTCGAACACCCTGATAAAGAATTTGGTCCTACCGCCAAAGTCTATAGTCCTTATGTGCTGTTGCGAACAGTTGAGGTATGGAGCGACATTAAGGAGCTTGTGCTTCCTGACCAGATCCGAAGCCTCATTGAGGCTACCTACCGAGAGCAAGTCGAGAACCCTCTCATGCAAAAACATAAGGATGTGCTCAAAAAAAGGCAGGAGATGCTTGAACGGTTAGCCTTGGGCGGTATATCAGTCGGGACCAAAACCTTGCCTGAAAGCAAAGCAAGTACCCGATATAGCGAACAGGAGAATGTTGAGGTACTGCTCTTAAATTCTTTTTGCCATGAACGAGACCGGAATGGTACGACAGTGAAACTTCTGGACGGAAGCGAGCTTTTTCTCCCGTTTCAATCACAGGCAAAAAGTAAGCTAAAGCAACGCTACCTTGCAGCATCTCTTGCCCAACAGACAGTGCATGTTGCCGACTACCTTGCTCCTGAAGCATTGCCAGTCAATAATCTCGAATGGCTCAAGGGTTATTTTTATCTCGGTGACCGGGAGCATGAAGAGAGCCTGCTTCGTATCGCCATTGTCAGTCAGGATGGCGAACTTAAATCCCTTACGGGTTCAGACGCATCGGCGACATATCGCCTCAGCTATAATCAAAGACTTGGGTATTGTTCTAAAAAAAAATAAACCAGGCACTACAACTGATATGACCCTTGAAAATCGATTCAATCTGATTGACGAGCCATGGATACCTGTTATTGATAAAGGGCGGTTAAGCCTCCGGCAGATATTCAGTGAAGCGGACAATCGCGGCCTTGGTGGCAACCCCTTGCAGAAGCTGGCCATGACAAAGCTGTTGCTCGCCATTGCTCAGGCCGCATCAACGCCTGAAGATGATGAGGTACTCGAAATCATTGAAACAACAGAGCTTGCCCGCAATTGTCTTGACTACCTTGACAAATGGCATGATCGATTCTGGCTTTATGGCGAAAAACCGTTTCTGCAAATGCCAGCCATAAACGGCCTCATAGAACGACGGAAGCGGGTGGAATTAAAAGCTGCCAAAAATGATGCTGGTCGCCGGAATGCTGAAACGAGTGCACAACCTAAACTCATAGGTATGGGGTTCTATCCCGACCTTCCGGCAGAAAACAACACAATTCTTACCCAGTATCAGGTGCCGAAGGTTTTGTCTAATGCCGACAAGGCTGTATTTATTGTGTCATTAATGAATTTCGCTTTAGGAGGTAAACGTGCAGAAAAAAACCTTGACCCACTGACGGATGGTTATGCTGGTAAAACAAGTTCTGCAAAAGCAGCTCCAAGTATTGGGAATTATATAGGCTATCTCCACTCAATTCTTGTTGGCAATACCCTCATAGAGACACTACTCCTGAATCTCCTCTCTCAAGAGAGGGTAGAGGAAAATGCATACTGGACTGCAGGGCTTGGAACTGCGCCTTGGGAAGTAATGCCGGAAGGCGAATCCGGTCCGGTAGCAGATAGCCTGAAAAGATCTTATATGGCGACACTGGTTGCCCTGTCACGTTTTGTACTGCTGAAGGAAGATGGGATCTATTACGTAGAGGGGTTGCAATACCCAAGCCATAAAGATGGATGGCGGGAGCCAAGTATGGCTGTTAATACTCAAGGTGCAACACCAAAAATAAAATGGATTGATCCAAACAAGCGCCCGTGGCGGGAACTTGCATCTTTACTTGCATTTATGAGTGCTGGTGGCGTGCAGGGTTATGATTGCCAATTTATCCGCTATGGTCTTGTCCGGTTTCGGAGCCGGTTTAAAACAATTGGCGTCTGGTCAGGGGGGCTCAGGGTAAGCACGAATGCCGGCGATCAGTCTGTCAAACAGGACGATGATTTTGTCGAATCCGTCATTTTTCTTGAGAGCAGTATTCTAGGTGAGACATGGTATAATCAACTTCAGATTGAGATGAACGCTCTTGATAAGCTATCAACCAGAGTCTATGCCTCGACAAATGGTTTTTTTAAAGCACAGAATATGAATGATTCAAGTCTGGGTGGTCAGGCAGCAACCTTGTTCTGGGAATTATGCGAGCGCCGGTTTCAGGAACTGGTTGACGCCTGCGCACCACCCCATGAGACCAAAAAAGTTAGGAAATCATTCGCACACTCGGCAATAAAGGCTTACGACACTTATTGCCCCAGAGAGAGTGCCAGGCAGATTGATGCATGGGCAAAGAACAGACCGAATCTCGTCGATTATCTCAACCAGTAGAAAAATAAGCCATGAATAATGAACCTGGAATAAAAACCGGTAGATCACTGGCATTTGTACAGTTCGTCATTGCCCTGATTGCAAAAAACAAAGGTGTAGCGGCAACTCTAAAGAGGGCTGACAACCCGGCAACTGAATACCAGAGTTGGGAGTATCTGGCGGCCTTTAACATTGATTTGGAAAAACCATGGGAGAGGCTGCCGTTTGCAACGATTGCGGCTGCGATCGCCAAAGAAAAGAGCGCACATAATGGCAGTGAGGGTATAGGCAGGGCGATTGCCAAATGTTATGACGATGGTAAAGAAAGCGACCAGGCAAAAGCAAAACTGCGACGCTTGCTTGCCTGTGATTCCGTTGATGAGGCATGCAGGATTCTCCGTCCACTTTTTAGCCTGATTGCGTCAAGAGGGAACTCCTCCATTGACTATGCGCGTTTGCTTGATCAATTACTGAAATTCCACTGGGAGAGCGAAAGAATCAAAAGCCAGTGGGCACAGGAGTTCTATAAACAAGGTCAGAAACCAGCACAAAAGGAGGCGGTATGATAGCAAGCGTCCTGAAGCTTGGCCCAAAAGATATCAAAACCCTGCGAGTCACTGATGATTACTCACTGCATCGGGTTGTGTACAGCATGTTTGAAGACCGAAGAACTGAGGCAGAGAAAAATGCAAGCGTTCCAAGCGGCTTTCTCTATGCCGATAAGGGCGGGGACGGTAATGGTCGGCTGATACTTCTGCTTTCAGATCGGGAGCCGCTTAAACCGGCACATGGCACATTGGAGTCTAAAACTGTCGATGAGAAGTTTCTTGCTTTTGAACGTTACCGCTTCGAAGTGCTGATTAATCCGACAAAGAGAGACAACCAGAGCCGCAAAATTATAGCCCTTCGTGACCGTGATGAGATTACACGGTGGTTCATCGATAAAGCACCTGCTTCATGGGGGTTTAGTGTGCAACCGTCAACGCTTCAGCTGAAAACCCTACAGGTCAAGCAATTTGTCAAGCAATCGCATAGCGTCACCCATGGTGGTGCGGAGTTGACAGGTGTACTCGAAGTGGTTGATCGCGCTCTTTTTATTAAAAGTTTCCAGCAGGGCATCGGTCGCGGCCGGGCATTCGGGTTTGGTCTGCTTCAGATTGCCCCAATAACAAGTTCATTAAACAACTAATCCCTAACTATTATGAGCACCACAAATCCATTCAGGAACACCCGTATCGAATATCACATACTCCAGTCTTTCCCGGTCACATGCCTGAACCGTGACGATGTGGGTGCTCCTAAAACCGCAATTGTCGGAGGGAATACTCGTGCCCGTGTCAGTTCGCAATGCTGGAAGCGCCAGGTTCGGCTTGCCATGCAGGATTTTGATATCAAGCTTGGCATACGCACCAAAAAGGTTGCTGAATTTGTTGCAAAAGCCTGTGTTGAGAGAGGGGCAACGGAGGAGCAAGGCGCAGATTGCGGAAAGGTTATTTCTGATGCTTTCAGCAAAGACACCCTCTTTTTTTTCAGTGATTCGGAAGCCCAAGCGTTTGCTGAGTATGCTCTGGGAAAAAACTTTGACAGCACAGCAATAAAAGACACTGAGCTTCAGAAAGTTGCAAAGAAAACCCTGAACCCTGCAATTGACGGCCTGGACATAGCCCTCTTTGGCAGGATGGTCGCTCAGGCAAGTGATTTGGGAATAGAGGCCGCAGCATCGTTCTCACATGCTATCTCTACGCATAAGGTCAGTAACGAAGTGGAGTTTTTTACAGCGCTTGATGACCTGAGTGAAGAACAGGGATCGGCGCATATGGGAAGCCTTGAGTTTAACTCAGCAACCTATTACCGTTATATCAGCCTTGACCTTGGTCAGCTTTGGGTATCCCTATACGGTGTAGAACTTGATAAAGCAATCGAGGCATTTACTAAAGCTCTTTTTGTTGCTGTACCAAGTGCACGCCAAACAACCCAGTCCGGTGCTTCACCGTGGGAGTTTGCAAAGATCTTTATCCGCAAGGGACAACGGTTGCAGGTACCTTTTGAAACTGCGATAAAAGCAAAAGACGGAGGCTATTTACAGCCCAGCATAATCGCACTTACCGAGTATCTGGCTAAAAAAGAGGCACTGGCAGGTTCGCTATTTGGAAAGCAACGGGATTTCACCTTCGGAGAAGATTCAAGTTTCAGTATTGACAGCCTTGTCGGTGAACTGAAAAAATATGTAGCGGAGGTTCAATGAGTAGCTCCTATTTGTTGCTGTGGCTGGAAGCACCATTACAGTCTTGGGGTTCTGACTCAAGATTCGGGCGGAGAGGGACGCTCGAGTTTCCGACTAAATCAGGGATACTAGGATTGCTCTGTTGCGCTCTTGGCGCTGGAGGCGAGCAGAGAGAACTGCTTATGGAAATGGGCCCTCTCCGCCAAACAGTACTCTCTTTCCGCAAATCAAAAGAGCGAGTGACTTTATTGAGAGATTTCCATATGGTAGGCAGTGGGTACAACGATCAAGACCCTTGGGAAACTCTTCTTATACCTAAAAAAACCGATGGGAAACCTGCGGTTGGTGGCGGCTCAAAAATTACTTACCGGTATTTCCTTCAGGATGCTGCTTTTGCAATTGTACTGGAAGTGCCATCAAGTAAAACGACTCTCTTTTCTGATGCACTGGAAAATCCTTGCTGGGATATCTATTTTGGTAGAAAATGTTGTGCACCAACGGATTTCATCTATCGAGGGTTGTTTGATGCTGAATCCTCCGCTATTGAACATGCTGCTGGAATTGCGAAAGAAAAAAGTCTATTGGAGGATTTTAGAGTCTTGGATGGTGAACATAGAGGAGAATCTATCATTCTGAATGATGTGCCTGTCCAATTCGGGGAGAACAAAATCTACAGGGAGCGACGGGTAACAATAGTTTCGGTTGACGATAATGACTGAGATAGCCGCAAATGAAAACGCTTCGCAGCGCTTGCTGATAAAGGTTACCCGGGACACATTGCCGCAGGTCAAGGATAAATACCCGTTTATTTATCTGGAACGAGGACGGCTTGAAATCGATGACAGCAGCGTTAAATGGATAGACTCTGATGGCAATGTGGTCAGGTTGCCTGTCGCAACGCTCAATTGTCTGCTTCTTGGTCCAGGTACTGCGGTTACCCATGAAGCTGTTAAAGTTATGGCGGCAGCAAATTGTGGGCTATGCTGGGTTGGCGAAGACAGCCTTATTTTTTATGCCTCAGGGCTTACACCAACAAGCGATACCCGGAATTTCCGTCGACAAATGCTCCTCTCAGCTGACCCTGAAAAATCATTGAAGGTCTCGGCCCGTATGTTCATGCGCAGGTTTCCGGGAGAGAAACTGGAAAACAAAACCCTTCATCAATTGATGGGTATGGAGGGTTTGCGCGTCCGACAGCTGTATGAAAAAAAAGCTATAGAGTACAAGGTTGGTTGGAAAGGACGGCAATTCACTCCCGGAAAATTTGAGATGGGAGATGTAACTAACAGAATTCTAACATCAGCTAATGCAGCCCTCTATGGCATTATTTGTTCAGCAGTGACCAGTATGGGATATTCGCCTCACATAGGGTTCATACACTCCGGTAGTCCTTTGCCATTTGTCTATGATATGGCGGATTTATACAAAGAAGAACTATCGATTGACCTTGCCTTTGCATTAACGGCCCCTATGGCAGGTTCCTATGACAGGCATAAGACTGCTACTGAATTTCGGCGCAGAGTTATCGACACAGATTTACTCGCCTGTATTGGACCAGATATTGAAGAAATGCTCGGGAGGCAATGATGCTGGTTGTAATCGCCAATGACTTGCCACCTGCTGTTCGTGGCAGAATGAAACTCTGGTTTGTTGAACCTCGGGCAAATATGTTTGTATCCGGCATCAAGAATTCAGTAGCCAAAAAAGTTGTCGAATATCTGCACCGGCATTGCCCCTCTGAATCTGGGTTGATGATTTTCAATAGTAGCAGCACCACCCCAGGTTATGAGATTTATGGCCTCGGTGACACGCGTAGAGATGTAATTGAGATGTCAGGATTGCAGCTTGTAATTGAAAAGAATACTGTACCTTTAAACTCTGCAGATCTACCTAAACCATCCTGAGAGCCCTGTAAATTCCAGTGTCTTCCCCATGCACGTGGGGGTGTTTCCCACTGTTAAAGTTTTAGCTGTATTTTCAGCTCGTCTTCCCCATGCACGTGGGGGTGTTTCTGAATCATACTTGTTGTTGTTTGTTTTAAAATAGTCTTCCCCATGCACGTGGGGGTGTTTCCTACACTTTTACAAAACATGCCAAAAATCGACAGTCTTCCCCATGCACGTGGGGGTGTTTCCTATGCAATAGTAAAAAGATAGTTTTTGATAGTGTCTTCCCCATGCACGTGGGGGTGTTTCTACGTTCGTGTATGCGGTCGGGTTACTGTGAGAGTCTTCCCCATGCACGTGGGGGTGTTTCTAAAACAATCCCCACTGGGCTTAAAAGCATATAGTCTTCCCCATGCACGTGGGGGTGTTTCCTATACTTTCAGCTACACATAGAAACGAGAGACGTCTTCCCCATGCACGTGGGGGTGTTTCCTATAAACATATACTAACATGACATTAACAGAGGTCTTCCCCATGCACGTGGGGGTGTTTCCCAAAACTAAAACAGATACAACAATGAAAAAGGGTCTTCCCCATGCACGTGGGGGTGTTTCCTATAACTGAAAACGATAACAACTAAATAAAACGTCTTCCCCATGCACGTGGGGGTGTTTCTAGTACCGTCTTTAATACCTTTGGCCCGCTCTTGTCTTCCCCATGCACGTAGGGGTGTTTCCAAGGGGCTTTTTTGGCTATGTTTTGCGGCTCCGTCTTCCCCATGCACGTGGGGGTGTTTCTATGGCTTTCTTGTCCTATTTTACTGAATTATAGTCTTCCCCATGCACGTGGGGGTGTTTCTCTCATCAGAACTTGATATATCGACAGAAGAGTGTCTTCCCCATGCACGTGGGGGTGTTTCCTTGTAAATTTACAGTAACATGAAAAACATTGAGTCTTCCCCATGCACGTGGGGGTGTTTCTGAAAAGCTATCTTATACAATGCACTGGATCCAAGTCTTCCCCATGCACGTGGGGGTGTTTCTCCATTGTGTTATTTTAGCTTTGTGCCTTGCTAGTCTTCCCCATGCACGTGGGGGTGTTTCCATCGATGGTCGTTTTTTCGGCGTTTTTATAGTGTCTTCCCCATGCACGTGGGGGTGTTTCTTTTCAAACGCCTCTTCCTCGGTAGCACCGATTGTCTTCCCCATGCACGTGGGGGTGTTTCTCAAGGGGAAAGGTGACGTTATTCATAACGTACACTTTCTCCGAAAAAAATCGTTCTCCTCTCCAGGGCGAAGGGGTAGGCTGATAAAATCATATTTTGGGTTATACTTATGAAATATCAATGGCCGTTCTTAAAGCTCTCGGAGTGAAGATTGTAGTAAAATCAAACCAGGTTTAATTCAGAGGGGTAGGGATGTCAATCATCTCTGCGCGCCTGGGTTCACGCCCTGAAATTGCGGTTTTCGATCTCTAATGGATCAAGACCTGATGAGGGCAATGTGGGATTCTTATGGTTTCTTTTTTGATTTCCAGGGCTTTAGGATGGAAACAAATACAGTGATCAGGAGCACCATTACCTGTAAGGTGCCGAAAATCAGGTTCATCTGCTGGTTGTAGAGGTAAGCGGGATTCTGTAGTGATGCTATGCCGATTCTGCCGGAGATATCCATCATTGATGTTTCCCACGGGCCGAGGAAAAAGGTCCCGAATATAATCGCGGATAAGGTCACGATCCATTTGAAGGTAAGCCAGTTGTGCCTGAAGAATCCCCAGTTGCTGAAAATGGAATAGAGTAACCCGGTCAGGAGGCTTCCTATTGCCCCAGGTACGACCACAATCGACATATCGATATGATGGATGCTCCGGTTTATTCCGTACAGGACGTTCCCCTCAGTAACTCCATATTTCAGGAAGTAGAGCGCCAGCAGGGAAACGGCGCCTCCGATCCAGCAGGCTGCGGCAATGAGGTGAAACCCCTTCAGCCATTTCAACCCTTTCGCTGTTAATTTTTTCATCTCTATCTTATTTGAATTGAAGGCTCTTTAGTTCTGCTCCATCTTTCATCCTTAAAAAATACAAAGTTATTTTCTGAAGAGAGTGTCACTAATAAGTGAAAGGGGATAGGTGACGTTATTCATAAAGTACACTTTCTCTCAACAATCCTTTTTACACAGCATTTTTCTCACCTATAGGACGAGGCGGGTGGCATGTTTATATGGCCTGACCGGATTTTTTGAAAGAAATTTCAATGGTCCTACGTAATAGAAGGAGGATGCAGGATAATCCTGGTTCTAAAGAATTAACTCACTTAAACATACATTCAAATGAAAAAGAATCTGATCGCCGGTATGATGATTGTTTCACTTGCAATGACCGGAGTTTTTGGTGGTGTTTCTTTCGCAGCTGACAAGGCTGTTGATGCGAAGCCGGCTGTAAAGACTGAAGCAAAAGCAGATGCCAAGGCTGAGAAGAAAGCTCCAAAGAAGGCTGTTAAGAAGAGGGCATTCAGGAGAAGAGCTGCTAAGAAGAGATTCATGTCTTCTCATAGATTCAGAGCAGTTAAGCAAGGCAAAGCAGCTGCACCTGAAGCCGGCAAATAAGGCTTTATTATAGTCGAGATCACTACGCAAAAAGCCCCTTCGCAAGTCGGGGCTTTTCGTATTTATATACACTGAGGCACATCTTCTTCACACTCTCTACAATGCCCGATGAATCAGCGCTGGATGATGCTGTACCGTTCGAGCGAAGTGGACATCGGGGTAGCCGAAGGCCATGGCGTAGCCGATCACGTGGTCATCAGGGATGCCGAGTAGTTGGCGGGTTTCCGGTAAAAGGTCGTTGATGGCCCACTTTGCCAGGCCGTTCCAGACGGTGCCAACTCCATTGGCTTGGGCAAAGAGCTCAAAATACGAGAGGGCTATCAGGCAGTCCGGCTCGGGTGATGGAACTGTCTTGGGTGCCGAAGCGATAAGCAGATGCGGGGCGCCGCGAAAAATGATATCGATTTTGTGGGCCTTCCATATCTGAACGAAGTTAGCGAAAGAATACAACCCATCCGGAAGAGCATTTTCTTCAATCAGTTTTTCCAGTCCTGCCATTACTGCATCACGCAGTTGTGCAACCTTTTCCTTGCTGTCTAATACGGTAAAACGAACCTGACGTGAGTTGACGCCTGTTGGAGCGTGCCAGGCAACATCGAGGAGTTTTTGAAAGAGTGCAGGATCAAGATTTTCGTCCTTGTAGCGGCGCACTGACCGTCTCCCTTTAATGAGCGTCTCAAGCTGGTCAGGGTCAGGGTATCGGCCGGCAAGAGTTCTGCTGTCAGCCGGATCCAGGCCAAGTATTGATACTGATCCTGTCGGGCAGATTGTCAGGCAGTGCTGGCATTTGTAACAAATACCCTCTTTTTCAAAGGGAATATTTGGATAGCCATCCTCCGGCATTGCTATGATCCTTGCCGGACAATCAGTAACACACTCGCCGCAAAGGGTACAGCTATTATTGTCAATTTTGAAATCAAGCATTGTGGTCATTTTGAAAAAACCTATTGAGTTATTTGTTCCTGAACCCTGTATACTTCGAGGTTTTCACCCTTCTCTTCAGCCTCTTTTACCCATTTCGGTTTCGGGCCTCTGCCTACCCAGAATTCATGTTCACTTTTCCTGTATTTAACGGGTGCCGAAGTTTTGGATGAAGATCTTGCTGCTTTTCCCTTATTCAGAAGCTCCGGGATGCTGATGTTGTAGGCAAACATTTTCGATGTGATATCCGCAATGGCAGCTTGTTTGTCGCGATGAAATGTTGCGTCAGCCTCTTTTTGAAGTTCAGCTATTTGAGCTTTGATTTCCTTGAGTTTCGTCATGTTTTCTTTGATGTTAATTGTTTTCATCTGGCATTTTCCGGACAAAGAAGCCAACGTATAGAGTGCCCCACTTCATAGTGGCTTCGCTTTGAATGATCCAATATACACGTTATCCTCTGTTCAGAAAAAGTCTTTGCCTTCTTTGAGCCAATAGAGCCAAGGCTGTATCGAAGCAGGCAATTCGAACAGTCTCATTTGTCAGGTTTGAGGAGTGCATTTTAAGTTTATTCATATTTTTTCCCTAAGTCTTTGAGCGATGCTCCAATATGGTATATCTCTGCTTCGTCAATAATCAAAAATCGGTCATGAGCCTCTTTAAAAGATTCAATGACTACAGGGGGGTATTGTTGGTTATACGTTTCCATATCCAAAGCGAGCTGACGTTGTTCAATCGAATCCAGTCAGGCAAATAATTGCGCGTTGTTCTGGATGAAACGCCGCATTTCGACGAAGGCGTTGATGATTTTGATACTGATTTTAACCGTCGTATCACTGCGGAGGACGGCTGAAAGCATCGAGATACCCTGCTCTCGGTAAAGGCGATAGAAAGGTATCTTCTTCCTCCGTGACCACTTGAGGTCAATACAGAAAAAGCCCCTTCGCAAGTCGGGGCTTTTTTTTGTTCAATAATTTCAGGCAGTAACGGTTCAGGTGCCGACAGGGCGAGCTCCGGTCTCAATGCCGTTTTCAAACCCGCCGCCTGAGCCTGAGTAGAGGAGGGATACCGGTTTATTGGTTTTCAGGAGACCGATAATGTTTTGAAAGTCATCCAGATGGTAATGCACCTGTGCTTGTCCGCTGGTCGATGTATCCGGCGGTAGTGCGGCCCCGTTGGGATGGAAAATGAGCTGCCCAAGGCTTTTGCCACCTCCCTGAAGCCAAATCCTCGGAAAGAATGAATTTGCAGAATACATAACCTGATACGTATCGATTGGTGTCAGTGCCATCACTATCCTCCTTTGGTTTTATGTTATGGAAAATGATTTTTCCCCTTTCAACCGCGAGTATTGTTACTAAATATCAGGAATGAGTGGTTTGAAATTTTTTGGCACAGATTCAACCATCCGTTTGGCTTCTTCTAAAAACTGGCCATTTATTGAAGGGACTTGTGCTTTATAATTTCTAAACTCAGTATATGCCTGCTCAAAAATCTTTTTTGCTTCGACAGATTTAAGGAAGTCGGTAATATGAACATCCGGACCGGCATTCTTATATGCTTGTTCAAGTAAATCACAGTAGGCGATGTTAGACCGTTCAGAAACCACTTTTCGAGGATATGGCGGATATCCACCACTTGTGAGGGGTGTTGAATCTATTTGCAACCGCTCAAGAGCTTTGCCGAATCCGGGATCACTCTGTCCGTAAACTGTCCGATGAACCTTTTGAAGTGTCATCATGCCTGAGCATTGAGCACATGGTTCGAGTGTCGTGAATACCGTATAACCATCAAGATTTTTGATATCAGGAACTCTCTTGCCATGTTTTCTGTCGGCGTTTAGTTTTGCAAGATACCCGAGCATTAGCCGGACCTCGCCGTGCTGAGTTTCATTATGAGTTATTGTATTGCAATTCCTCGCCCAGAATACCAATCGGCCATTTTCCAGGGAATCATTCCTTAAGAGAACGGATCCGATATTGTAGCCGCGGGCATTATTCGATTGCCAGCCTTTGTAGACAACGGAATACGCGGCTAACATTCCAATGTAGTTTCTTTCTGATTTCCAGTAAATGGCTTTTGACCCGACCTTAATACTGTCACTATTGAATTCTTTGGTTTGTGCCCTTTGAGGGCCGGCGAGTGTTATCATGACCATAACACTAAGCAGATAAGGCAGATAAAAACCTTTCTTTTTCATTTCACACTGCTCCATTTAAGTTGATTATTCCTTCAGCCTGCAAACGGATTCGGAATATGTTCAGCAGACCAGAGAGCTTTTTTCAATATCAGGAGCAACTCCGCTCAGATATTGCTTGGGGCACGCAGTTGTTGCAGCGAATAGTGTTTGAGTGGTAGAGGCGATAAAGAGCATGAAGATCGCCAATACCCATGAGGTCCGATGGTGAGGGTAATGTTTCATGTCAGGTATGTTTTGTTATTGGTTTTGTCGGCACTTTGAGAGCATATCTGAAAATGATGTATGAGTAAATCGAAACGACATTGCCTTAAGAGCGCTATGCGTAAATTTACCGGCGCAAATATGGCAATGATAATTCTGTACTGCTTTACTGCGAGGGTATCGAAAGGACTACCGGGGAACGCTGGACTTATTGAAATTCGGATAGATAGAAAAACAGGCTAAAGAGGGTTCATGTCTGCGATCTACCATGGATGTTCCGTGACTGTCTCTATATACTGATAAGGCGATATTGAGGAGTGTTCAGAAAAAAGTAATGATTTTCGGTATAAATGAATAGCTAAAAACTATAAATTTTCAATAATGAAACAGTATTTCAACCATCGCTTTTGTAATAGGCCTTGTTCCCATTGAGCATCAGAAGGTTTTCTGAGTTATTCTCTTCAGAAGCGCTGCTATAAAAGGTAAAGCCCCGACTTTCGAAGGGGCTTTCATTTTGAGGGGAAGAGGACGCTGCAGGGTTACGGATCGCACCTGACATGTATATGTTATTTGCTCAATGAATACGTTACCGCGGCCTCAGCATGAATGGCTGTTGTGTCAAACACAGGTATACTCACATCTTCCTGTTTTATCAATAAAGGAATTTCTGTACACCCAAGTATAACTCCCTCAGCATGGTTCTCTTTAACAAGTCGATTGATGATTTGTATGAAGTGCTGTTTGGACTCCTTATTGATCTTTTCGGCGCATAATTCATCAAAGATAACGGTGTTGATGTACTCTCTCTCAGCCTGATTGGGCAGGATGACTTTGAGTCCATATTTCTTCTCGAGCCGGTCACGGTAGAACTTACTTTCCATCGTGTATTTCGTGCCGAGGAGTATGATGGATGAAAGGCCTTGTTCCTTAATCTTTTTTCCTGTTGCATCAGCGATGTGCAGAACCGGGATGTTTACCGTTTTCTCAATATCCTCTGCGCTAGAGTTCATCGTGTTCGAGGCTATGACAATAAAATCAGCCCCTCCGTTTTTCAGCCTTTGAGCAGCATCAATCATTATTTTTCTCAACGGTTTCCAGTCACCCTTGTCGGCAAGACGTTCCTGCCTGGCAAATTCACCAAACTCTATGGAATACATGAGAATTTGAGCTGAGTTCAGCCCTCCCAGTTTATTCCGGACCATCTGATTCATAAGGCGGTAATACTCCAGTGATGATACCCAGCTGACCCCGCCTATTATGCCGATTGTTTGCATTTGCGGGATGCTTGAGGATCTCTCGGCTGATGGATTGGGATTAGTGATTTTTTCCGCAGCTGTAAGCGGCGTGACCATCATCCAGTTGATCATGATAGCCGTGAAGAAAAGTAACGGCATACATTTCAGGGAAAAGTTTTTTTTCATGATTCGTATACATTGAATGGAAGTTTCTGTTACGAATAGAGGTGGGGGTAACAGTTCCAAAAGGGAAAAAGGGGATTATCCTCCAATATACAATATTGTATAGTGTTCCTGTCAGATCGTCACTTTTCAGCAATCCACAACGGCCAGGGAAGCTTGAAATCTTTCCGGTCTCAAGGAAAATCAACAATCCCGAGTAGAGCCCCGGGACTACCTGATCAACCCGGTGCGGCTGGAGAGGCGAAGAAGATAAGAGTTTTACTCGAATTCGATAAGAGCCTGCCCGCTTTTTACCGCTTCTCCCGGTGAGGCCATAATCTTTTTGACTGTTCCTTCCGTATGGGCTGTAATATTTGTCTCCATTTTCATGGCTTCCAGCACAAGCAAGAGGTCGTCAACCTGAAGCGTCTGCCCGACCTGGACATTAACCCGCTGCACAATCCCTGCAATAGGACTGCGGCACACCTTGTCATCGGGCAGGCCGTCCGAAACCGGCTGCAATGCCTGAGGAAGGGGAGATGGAGCGACAATCTGTTTCGACTGAATCGTTGAGGTCATCTCCTGAAAGGATTCCGGCGTCCGGATCTCCTCTCCTTCGAGGACATCCACGTCAACGACATATTTATTTCCGTCTATGGTCAAGATCAACTGCACGGTATAATTCCTTATTTAGTGGTACTGAAGGTATGGGATGACTGAATGGATACGCGCCCCAGTTGCGACCATGAACTTGGTCCCTGGTTGCTTATAAAGCGTGCACGGCGGATCCTGACGTTTTTTCCCAGATAGGCGGCGATAGACGCCGACATGATTACCAGCAGCTCCTGAGTTATTTTAGGCTCGCTTTGTATGGGCTCAGATAGTGTTTCTTCCATTGGAATAGAGAGTTAAAGTGGAATCAGGCCGTGTTTCTTCTGAGGCCTGAATTCACGTTTGGAATGGAGAAAATCCAGAGACATGGCCAGATATCTGCGCGTTTCCGCCGGCTCGATGATGTCATCCACCTGAAAGTGTGCGGCAGCGGCATAAGGAGTTGCAAAGGTTTCCCGATACTCCTTGACCAGCTCCAGGCGACGCACTGCAGGATCATCCGCTTTCTTGATCTCATTGCGAAAAATAACGTCAACGGCACCATCGGCGCCCATGACGGCGATCTCAGCCGAAGGCCACGATACAACTCTGTCAGCATCAAGGTCCTTGCTGCACATGGCAAGATAGGCTCCTCCATAGGCTTTGCGGAGAACTACCGTTATTTTCGGTACGGTAGCAGCTGCATAGGCAAAAAGCATCTTGGCGCCATGCCGGATAATCCCGCCATACTCCTGCTCAACACCGGGCAGAAAACCTGGCACATCGACAAAGGTGATAAGCGGTATGTTGAAGGCATTGCAGAACCGTATGAATCGGGCGGCCTTGTCCGAGGCGTTGATATCCAGCACGCCGGCCATAACGTTTGGCTGGTTTGCAACGATCCCCACCGCGCGTCCCTGAAGGCGGGCAAACCCAATGACGATATTGGCGGCAAATGATGACTGCACTTCCATGAAGTCAGCTTTGTCCACGATATGACCGATGACATCCCTGACATCATACCGCTGTTTCGGATCAAGAGGAATAACGGTGTTAAGACGTTTGTCCGGAATAATAATATCATCAGCTTCCAGCTTGGGAGAGTCCTCAAGATTATTGGAAGGGAGAAATGAGAGGAGGCGCTTGCAGATGGCAATGGCATCCAGATCATCTTCGGCGATGAAGTGAACCACCCCCGAGTTATTCATCTGGGCTATCGGTCCGCCAAGCTCTTCTGCCGTTACAACTTCACCAGTGACCGCCTTGATGACCGATGGGCCGGTAATAAACATCCGGGCCGCACGGGTCTGGATGATAAAATCTGTCAGGGCAGGGCTGTAGGCCGCGCCGCCTGCACAGGGGCCGCAGATAATTGAAACCTGGGGTACAACGCCCGAAAGCATGACGTTGTTGTAAAATACTTTACCGTATCCCGAGAGGCTGTCGATACCCTCCTGAATGCGCGCGCCTCCTGAATCGTTGATCATAACAAAAGGCGAACCGGTCTTGAGAGAAGACTGCATCATCTGCACTATCTTGTTACAATGGGCTTCACCGGCCGAACCTCCGACAACAGTGAAATCCTGACTGGCAAGATGCACCAGTCTTCCATTGATGCTGCCGGCCCCGGTTACAACACCATCCGCCGCCATCTCCTTGTCCGTCATGCCGAAGTTTGTACAGCGGTGTTTGGCAAAAAGTCCCGATTCCTGAAAACTGTCCTGATCGAGGAGTGCGCCGATGCGTTCACGTGCGCTGAGACTTCCTGCCTCGTGCTGTCGGTCAATCTTGTCCTGCCCGCCGCCCAATTGCAACGCTTCCTTCCTCTGATTCAGATCCTGTAGTATCGCTTCAATATTCATGGTATCCCGACTATGCAATGATTTTCATAATTTAATTACTGGTAAGGCGTTACAGTCACCTTATGCTGTCGCCCGCTCAACGTTACGGAGTAGGTGATGGGGCCGGTTATCGCCCCCTGATGCCCTTCAAGAGGTTGTGTTTCCGATTCGCCGGTCGCAGGATTCCGTCCAAGATTTCGTGGACCCTCGTGGCGTTCTGGAAAAAATTTTGGAGCAACCTGTGGGAACATGGCATAGGTCAGAACATCTTCAGTCTTGCCGTTGCATCCAGGAATGGCAAGAGCTGCCGAACGAAGCTTGTCCCACTCCGGTTTCAGAAGATTTGCAGGCCGGCAGTGGATCGGCTTTTTATGGGCATGGTTCTGCGCCATCTGCACGACGTCCGGATTTTTTTCGCCGGAAACTGCGCCGTAATAGCCGAGCATCAGGTCAGCAAATTCACCGGTCAGCACCTTATATCTTCCCATCAGAACATTAAGCACAGCCTGAGTGCCTACTATCTGGCTGCTGGGAGTCACGAGGGGGACATAGCCGGTATCCTTGCGGACACGCGGAATCTCCTCGAGAACCTCTTTCATCCTGTCTCCTGCACCCTGCTGCTTGAGCTGATTCTCCATATTCGAAAGCATGCCGCCTGGGATCTGGCTCTTGAATATCTCAGTCTCAACGCCGGTAACCTTCGAAAGAAACTCACTGTAGCGCCCAAGCACAGTCATAAAATGAGTCTTTACCTTCAGTATTTTCTCATTGTTGACTCGGGTGGTGTACCCGGTGCCTTCAAGCATCTCAATAAAGCTTTCCGTAGGGTTGTGCCCCGGTCCGAGACTCATGGAGCTGATTGCAGTATCCACACAATCCACTCCCGCCTCGACAGCCTTCATCAGGCTCACCATCGTAACGCCTGTGGTGGCATGAACATGCAGATGAACACGAAGATCATCTCCGCATGCCTCTTTAATTCCCTTTACCAGGTCAAATGCCGCCTGGGGTTTTATGAGAGCTGCCATATCCTTGATGCAGAGCGAATCGACTCCCATATCCTGAAGTCTGCGCGCCTGATCAACAAAAAGTTGTGTTGTGTGAATGGGGCTGACGGTGTAGCAGATCGTCCCCTGAGCGTGTTTGCCGGCCTTTTTGACCGCACGAACCGAGGTCTCTATATTTCTCAGGTCATTGAGTGCGTCGAAAATGCGGAAAACGTCCATACCGTTTTCTGCCGACTTGTTGCAGAACCGCTCCACCACCTCGTCCTGATAGTGCCGATATCCCAGAAGATTCTGGCCTCGCAGCAGCATCTGCAGCGGAGTTTTAGGCATGAGCTTCTTGAAGGTGCGCAGGCGCTCCCACGGGTCCTCGTTCAGAAAACGGATACATGAGTCATAGGTGGCTCCACCCCAGCACTCCAGTGACCAGTAGCCGGCATCGTCCAGATCGGCGCAGGCCCCGGTCATATCTTCAATTCCCAGTCTGGTTGCAATCAGGCTCTGGTGTGCGTCCCGAAGAGCAAGTTCGGTAATATCAATGATTCGATTTATGGTAAATCCCCTTGATGATGTTAGATGTTTACTCATGTTGAACCCCCTCAAAATCCGGGGAAAATCATGGCGCTAAAATTATTGCGGAATATAATAAATCAGGAGGGGAATAATCAATTGTTTTTCCCCTCTTCCGGGAGGTGCTGGAATAGCGATAAAAGATAGCTTCACTCCCAAATCTCAATGCCGGAGTAGCGTGTAGGGCAGAACTCCTCTGAAAAGAAAAATGAGGCAATTTCGATACCTGTAAATAAAAAAGGCATGACCGTAAATAACGATCATGCCTTTATGAAACGGTAACCCCTTTTGGAAAAAAGGGTGATCCAATAATCTTAGAAGCTTGCCCTTACAGCCAGAGCAAAAGTGTTCTGATTGGTTACGCCGCTTGCTACCCTCTCTTTGGTGTAATAGATGTAGGTTCCAGTAAGTGAAACTGCGGGCGACAAATATGCCGAAATTGCAGGCGCAATTGTTGGCTGATGCTCGTCATATGTTCCTTTTTTAGAGGCATATGCTATGTCCGAGTATGCGATTTTAGCAAAAAGCCAGGAGTACATGAAGTATCCAGCCTCAACTTTTAAGTTATTTAGTTCCAGATCACGGTCATGGCTTGCAGCTATACCGACCTGAAAGTCTTTATAGATACCCTGGATATCACCACCGTAGACTAAGGATTCTCCGGTATAATTTCCTGTAAACCCGATTGTCGGAACGATTTTGGTGGTTGGATCAGCTACGCCGCTAATGCTGTTTTTAGCGTAGGAGAGTCCGCCTCCAATGACGATCTGGTTGTCAAGGCCGGTATAGGGATTGCCGAGTTCTCCATTGGCACCGCTGAGCAGGCCTGCACCGAAGAGCTTGAATTTTCCACGAAGATAAAGGATATCGTCAATGTTATTTTCGGTTGCAACAATCGGAGTTGTTGTTTTAGCTGCCATGCTGGTACCGGCAGTAAGGGAGTATCCCGCACTCTCTCCTCTTGTGAAGTTGACTTCAGCATAGGTCGCCGGAGCAGGGAGTACACCAGAGACGTTTACTACGCCGCCGACACCTACACCGTTCCATGTAACATTACTGAAACTGTTGCCGAGAGCAAGGTTGAGTCCTGGAGAAAACTGCCAGACAGCCCTAACATTGGATGAAACAGGAGTATCAACAGTTGAGGTTGTTGTTGCATCCTTATCGGTTTCTACAGCAGCACCGCCAAATCCGTTTATTTCGCCGAATATTGTAAGGTGCTCACCTACTGAGCCGCCAAAAAACAGCGAAGCCACATTGGGTGCGTTGTATGTAAGCTCTTTTTTAGCGGATACTGCGCCGGTAGAGGTATGTGTCGCCGCTTTATAGCTGATGAGGTTACCGCTGAAAGCAAGGCTTAAAGGATCGAATGAGGGGAAAGAACTTTCGACAGGTGCTCCAAGGGTTTTTTTCCATTCGTCATTACCC